>Ga0307375_10000383_pt1 | contig 57842 bp, 54 predicted proteins | sample TR1MG_FD_202531 | JGI IMG/M metagenome (GOLD analysis project Ga0307375, IMG submission 202531) | Soil microbial communities from Risofladan, Vaasa, Finland - TR-1 | ecosystem: Environmental > Terrestrial > Soil > Coastal area > Acid sulfate soil | place: Finland: Risofladan, Vaasa | collected...
CAGGGACAGGGGAAGATTCCGGATGCTGTAGTCACGTCGCTCCCGCGACAGTGGTGAGAGCCGGAAAGACCTCTGTCGCCCGCACCAGAACCCCCTGCCTTTAGGCATGGGGAGGTTCAGGAGGTCCGGAGCAAACCTCTTCCGAGAGCTTGGCTTTGCGCCCGCCGAGGCCAAGCGTTTGCAGGCAGCCGCTCGCAAACAGATCAACGATATCCAGTTATTGAAGCAGCAACTGATGGAGGAGCTGTCCCTCTGGATCACCGAGCATCACCTGAAGCAAGCCGAGGCCGCCGAGATTCTGATGGTCTCGCGCCCGCGCGTGTCCGATGTGGTGAACAAGAAAACGGCCAAGTTCACCATCGACACGCTAGTGGAAATGCTGAGCCGCGTCGGCAAGCCGGTCAAGCTGGCCATCGGTTGACACCGATGTCGGGTGTCTTAATGGCAATAGCAATTATTCTGTCCAGTGGCCGCATGGGGAAAACGAAAGCAGCCGCTCGCCCCAAGGCGATTCGCTCGTGGCGACGTGATCGGTGTAGTGCTTGGCATCGTCGGACCATCAATGCTGCCCACAACATTCACAATGAGGTTCAGTGCATGATAGCGGCGGGAGTCGCCGGTGATGGCCTACGAGGCGCGGTGAGTCCCATACCGGGGCGTAGACCCTCGGCCCTGGCTCGTGCCGTTGAAGCGGGAAGCTCTACCCCCTTTAGGGCGGGGGAGTTTGTGTACCCATTATGCGGCTAGCCCAGTTCCCGGCCTATTGGCGCCTGATGCGGTTGCACCGGCCAATCGGCAGTCTCCTTTTGCTGTGGCCCACGCTCTGGGCGCTATGGCTTGCCGGCCAGGGACGCCCGGCACCGAGCCTAGTGGCGATCTTCGTGGCTGGCGTGATCTTGATGCGTTCGGCCGGTTGCATAGTGAACGATTACGCTGACCGGGATTTCGATGGCCACGTATGGCGCACCAAAGACCGACCGCTCGCGACGGGTGAAGTGAGCCCGAGGGAGGCGTTTATCCTCTTTGGCATCCTGTGCGCGCTGGCCGCCTCGCTCGCCATTTGGCTGAACAGGCTCACCATCGAGCTCTCGGTCGTCGCGGTGGCCCTAGCCGTCTCCTATCCATTCGCCAAACGCTTCACCCACCTCCCGCAGGTGTACTTAGGTCTTGCGTTTGGCTGGGGCATTCCCATGGCCTTTGCGGCCGAGACCAATCACGTGCCGCCCGAGGCCTGGCTCCTTTTTGTCGCTAACATCTTCTGGACTGTGGCCTATGATACCGCCTACGCAATGGCGGATCGGGAAGATGATCTGAAGATCGGCGTCAAATCGAGCGCGATTCTTTTTGGGCGGTGGGACCGCGCCATGGTAGGCCTTTGTCATGCCATCGCTTTGGTCTTGCTCTATCAGGTCGGCGTGTTGGCGCACCTAGGGTATTTGTATGACGGGGGCCTTATGGCCGCTTTGGGCTTCGCTTTTTATGAACAACAGTTACTATGGGCGCGACGGCCGCTGGATTGCTTTCGGGCCTTTCTCAACAACAATTGGTTTGGCGGCAGTGTCTTTATCGGCCTAGTCGCCGCCTATCTTGGGAGAACACTGTGAAACTCTATGGTCATGGGACATCACCCTATGTACGCAAGGTTCGTATCGCCTTGCGCGAGAAAAACCTCCCTTTCGAATGGATCGTGGAGGCGCCTTCGGATCCGGGCAATCGTATCGCGAGCCTAAATCCGCTAGGCAAGGTACCAGTATTCGAGACCGATGATGGCGAGGTACTCTTCGATTCCGCCTTGATAATTGAGTACATAGACAGTCTGGGGACGGAGCGTCTGATCCCCCCCGCGGGGCCGGAACGGTTCAAGGTCCTTCTGTGGAACACGTTAGGGTCGGGCATGATGGATGCGACCGTTGCCCGCCTGCTCGAGAACCGCCGTCCAGAGGCGCAGCGATCAAGGGTGTTCTTGGCGCGCCAAGAGGAAAAGATCGCCCGCGCGATCGCCTGGGCCGATAAGGCCGAGAAGGGGCCCGTTTATGTGGTCGGGGAGCGCTTCAGCCTCGCGGATCTCGGGCTTGGCACAGCGCTCCAGTACGTGGATTTCCGTTATCCTCACGATTGGCGCAGCAGTCACCCAGCTCTTGCTAAATGGCTCGTCGCCATAAGTGCCCGCCCCGCTTTTGCAGAAACTCTGCCGCCCGGGCCGGAGCAAGCCCCCACACCCCCGCGCTGACCGCTCGCGCGTGCATGCCGTCGTCATTTTGCTCATCGCCTTGCCGGTTATTTTGTGGGGCGCGGAATTGTTTACCAACGCCGTGGAGCACGTGGGGACGATATTCGGGGTATCCGAGGGGGTGACCGGCTCGCTCCTGGCGGCCGTCGGGACGGCGCTTCCGGAAACCGCGATCCCGGTGCTCGCCGCGTTTCACGCCGGCGCGGGCCAGCAGGTGGCGGTCGGGGCGGTGTTGGGCGCCCCGCTGATGTTGGCGACCCTCACGATGGCCGTGATGGGGACGGCGGCTCTCTTTAGCCGCGGTTTTGTCGACTCCCTTACGCCGGAACGCAGCGGGCTGCGCCGCGACCTGAGTTGGTTCCTGGGCGTGTTTGCGCTCGCCCTGCTTGGTCTTTTTCTGCCGCTGGGCCCGATACGCTATGGCGTAGCCGCAGTGCTGGTGGCAGCGTACGCAGCCTACGTTGTAGTGACCGTGCGGGCATCGGCGGGACTTGTGGCCTTGGGGCATGGCACGGCGGCAAGCAGCGGGCTCCATTTGCTGCGGTTGCGCTGGAAGCGGCTACCGGGCTTACCTTATATCCAGTTGGCTCTAGGTCTTGTCCTCATCCTCGGCGGGGCACAATGGTTTGTGGTGGGTATCGAGCGGCTCGGGGAGGCGTGGGGCATATCGGTGTTGACGCTGGCGCTGGTCATAGTCCCAATCGCCACCGAACTGCCGGAGAAGATCAACAGCGTACTCTGGATTCGTCGGCGCCAAGATACCCTGGCCTTCGGCAACGTGACCGGGGCCTTAGTGTTTCAGGGGAGTATCCTGCCGGCCTTGGGGCTGGTCTTGACCCCGTGGCGGGCGACCCCGCTCCTGGTGGTGAGTATGGTGGTCACGATATCTGCGGTGGGCTTTCTGCGCGTTTGCGCCGCCGGTCACGCCGACATCCGGGTCTACCACCTGCTCGCCTGCGGGCTTCTCTATGCCGTGTTTTTTGGCTATCTTCTCGCCCCATGAGTGAATTCGTCGTTATGGGCTACCCTATTGCCCACAGTCTCTCGCCCCGCATCCACCATGCCTTCGGTCGTCTGGTGGGCAAGGAGGTAACCTATGAGCGTCAAGAGGTCGCGGCTGGGACCTTGGCCCAGGCCTTGGCGGCATTCGTGGCCGCAGGTGGTCGTGGCGCCAATATCACCGTCCCCTTAAAGGCCGAGGCCTGCGCGCTTGCTGATCGACTGTCCGGGCGGGCCCGACGAGCGATGGCGGTCAACACGATCTTGTGGGAGCACGGGCTCATGGTCGGCGATAACACCGATGGGGTTGGGTTCATTCGCGATCTCGTCGTCAATCAGGGCCTGTCTCTACGGGATCGCACGGTCCTGCTAGTCGGCGCTGGCGGTGCCGCACAAGGCATTGCCGGCCCTTTGTTAGACGAGGGCGTGGCACGCTTGGTGATCGTGAACCGGACCCCTGCGCGCGCCACGCAGCTCGTAGCGAGCTTGGCGGATGATCGGGCCTATGCGGGCCTCCTTAGCGAACAGGGCGAGCCCTTTGATTTCGTGATCAATGCCACGGCTGCCGGCTTAGCGGGCGCGGTTCCCGCGCTTCCCGGCATCGTGTTTCAGGGGGCCGTCGCCTACGACCTCGTCTATGGTGCGCGCGCCGATGGTTTCCTGTCATGCGCACGGCTTGGTGGCGCCAAGTTGGCGGTGGACGGATTGGGCATGCTAGTCGAGCAGGCGGCCGAGTCGTTCTGGCTGTGGCATGGCATGCGACCGCCGGTTGCGCCCGTTTTGCAGGCGTTGCGGGCCGACATCTGACTGGATTTGCCGCTGCAAGCCCCGGCGCCCAGTTGTCGTGGGCTTTGCCAGACGGCGGCACATTCCCCGGACTTTTGCGCACTCGCCGGCGCCCTTTTTTGGGCCGTGCGCCAGCGACGATTCCCCCGGTCGCTTCAGCCCCCGAGCATGAAGACATTATGGGGGCGGATGCCTCGTGCTAAAGTGGCGACACTAAAAGGAGCCTAAATGACGCACGAGAACCCCCTGTTGATCCTAGATGGCCTCCCGCGGTTTGCCCAAATCAAGCCCGCCCAGATCCTTCCGGCGCTTGATTCCTTGCTGGCGACCACGCACGTCGCCGTCGAGGAGCGCCTGTCCAAGGATCCCACGTCAGATTGGCACGATGTCGTCGCGCCGCTTGAACGCTATGAGTTGCGCCTGAAGCGGTTCTGGTCGCCGATTGCTCACCTGAATGCGGTTGCCGACGATGCGCCCTTGCGCGAGGCCTATAACGAGGGCTTGGCGCGCTTGACCCGTTATCAGACAAGCTACGCCCAGGATGAACGCGTGTACCGCGCCTATAACGCGGTGGCTGAAGGGCCGGGGTTCGCCGCCCTGACTATGGCCCAGCAGCAGGTAGTGACCAATGCCCTGCGCGATCTGCGGCTCTCGGGCGTGGCACTCCCCGAGGCGCCCAAGGCCCGCTTCAAGGCGATTCAAGAGCAATTAGCCGAGCTCACGAGCCGTTTTGAGGAGAACGTCTTGGATGCCACGGATGCCTTCGGCCTGCTGATCGAGGATGAGACGCGCCTAGCCGGTGTGCCAGACTCGGTTCGCGCCCAGGCGCGCGCCGAGGCCGACAAGCTGGGCCAGGCAGGCTACCGGCTGACCCTTCAGGCCCCCTCGTACGTTCCGGTCATGGTCCATGCCCGTGACCGCGCGTTGCGTCGGCAGATGTACGAGGCCTATGTGACACGCGCCTCGTCAGATCAAGGTGGGCGGTTCGATAACACCGCGCTGGCGGGCGATATCCTGGCGCTCCGTAACGAGGCGGCCCAATTGCTGGGCTACCCCCATTACACTGACTATTCGCTCGCGACAAAGATGGCAGAAAGCCTCCACGAGGTCACCACCTTCCTTAAGGACCTCGCTCAGCGCGCGCGCCCGGCGGCCCTAGAGGAGCTTGCTGCGTTGCGCGCGGCGGCGGCCACGGATGGCTATGTCTTAGCGGCATGGGATACGGCCTACTATAGTGAGCGATTAAAGGAACAGCGCTATCAGTTCTCGGAAGAAGAGTTGCGCCCGTATTTCCCCTTGCCGCACGTCCTCAAGGGCCTTTTTGAGCTCACTGAGCGCCTCTATGGCGTGCAGATTGTCGCGCGTAGTGATGTGGAGACCTGGCACCCGGACGTGGTCTTCTATGAGATTCGCGATTCCGATGGTACCGGTCGGGGGCAGTTCTACCTGGACTTGTATGCTCGCGCCCACAAGCGTGGTGGCGCCTGGATGGACGAGTGTTGCGTGCGCCAAGTCACGAACGAGGGCATCGTCTTGCCGGTCGCCTACCTGACTTGTAATTTTTCGGCACCTGCGGAGGATCACCCCTCGCTCTTGCGCCACAGCGAGGTTGAGACCCTGTTCCATGAGTTTGGGCACGGACTCCACCACATGCTGACCCGGGTCGACGAGCCGGCCATAGCGGGCATCAACGGGGTTCCTTGGGACGCGGTTGAACTCCCGAGTCAGTTTATGGAGAATTTTTGTTGGGAGCGCGAGGTGGTCGACCTCATCGGCGCGCACTATCAAACCCAAGAACGCGTGCCGGACGCGCTATTTTCGCGCTTACGGGCGACCCGCAGCTATCAGGCCGCGTTGCAGATGTTGCGGCAAGTGGAGTTTGCGCTCTTCGATATTCGGCTGCATGCGGACTTTGATCCCAAGCAGCAGTCAGTCCACGCCTTGCTAGAAGAGGTAAGGGCTGAGGTTGCGGTGATGGAAACGCCGGCCTTCAATCGTTTTGAGAATAGCTTTACCCATATTTTTTCAGGCGGCTATGCGGCCGGCTACTATAGTTACAAATGGGCCGAGGTGCTGTCGGCCGACGCCTTTGGTCAGTTCGAGGAATGCGGGGTATTCGATCGCGCGACCGGCCTCTCGTTTCTGCATAATATTCTAGAACGCGGGGGCGAGGCCGACCCCCGCGAGCTGTTTCAGAATTTTCGCGGGCGCCCCCCAGAGCTGGACGCGCTACTAAAACAAAGCGGCCTTACATCCTAGGGAGTAGTCCATGAATTACATTATTATGGCAGTGTTTTGGTGCGGATTTATTGGGTATGCGCAGGCCGCCACCTTGTATCGCTGGGTGAATCCAGAAGGGGTCGTCACCTATCAAAACACGCCTCCTCCGCAATCGGCGCGGGGCGTCAAGGTGATTCACCTAAGCGGGCACTCATCCTCTGCGCATGCCTCGGCGGGCGCGCCTAAAGGCCAGTCCGTAGTCTTGTATCAGGCGCCCAATTGCACGCCTTGTCGACAAGCGAGCACCTACCTATCGCACCATAAGATCCCATTTAAGACCATCGATGTGGGGGCCAGCCAAGCGGCGTTGCAGGCGATGAAGAAAAAGACCGGATCCACCACCATTCCCACCATCACGGTGGGCGCGCATGTCCTGATGGGTTATCTGCCATCAATGCTGGCGAAGGAGTTGACGGTGGCCGGTTACCTGCCTGCACCCAAGCAGTAGCAGGCAATAGCGAGCTATGCTCGAACGTAGCGCATCGGCATTCATTCTATAATGGGGCATCAACCGAATGGAGAGTCCAACCCCATTAGCAGTGAGGATTGGACAGGAAGAAGCGGCATTCGGAAGACCCGATCAAGTTTCTGTCCGGGGCTGATACAGGGATCCCCGTGAAGGATCTATGCCGGCGGTATGGATCCTCGGACGCCTGTTGTTGGGAGTGTTCGCCGAAAGATATTCGCCAGCCTGAGGCGTTGGCGAAACAGGGCAGAGCGAGGCGCCTGCGTGAATAATGGTTCAGTGTTGGGGGCTAAGGTAATTCGCCATGCCGCAAACACCCAGGAAGGCGCGCTCGACGTTTGCCATTTCCTCTTCGCTCAATGTGGTCAGCGGCCCTCCTCCAAAGCGCTCACGATCCAGCGCGCGGGGTTGATTCACAACCACCTGGCAATCTATCAACAAGCGACCTTTGGCACGCACCGATATGCGCCAAACGTTATAGTCGGGATAGACCTGTGCTGTGAGAGGCAGAATGACAACCATGGGGGTGCCGATCGCAATCAGTGCATCGGCTTGCAAAATCAGAGCGTAATACGAAAGGCGTACCTGCCAAAACAGGCCTTGCGTCATGACGCCGTATGTCGATGCACGGCGTGATGTTTTCCTGATGCGCATCGACCGGGGCGGGACGTCCAGACAATGGGCCGCGTTTGCCTGACACGGCAAAATCTTGCGCAGACCGCCCCCTCAGGGGGCCGGATGGGGTTCTGATGCCCCGTTCGCGGGCCAGGCAAGCTCGGCTACGACCGGGGCATGGTCGGAGGGGCGGGCATGCCCGCGCGCATCGCGGTCGACGTAGCAGCGCAGGCCAAGCTGAGCGAGCGGCGCGCTCAGAAGGATATGGTCGATTCTGAGCCCTAGGTTCCGCCGAAAGGCCCCACCCCGGTAATCCCACCAGCTAAAACCACAGTCATCGCCACCGATGACGCGCAGCGCATCCGTGAAACCCAAGGCGGCGATCTCACGGAAGGCGGCGCGTTCCGGCTCGCTTACCAACACCGCGCCTCGCCAGGCCTCGGGGTCGTAGACATCGCGATCCTCCGGGGCAATATTAAAGTCGCCCGCAAGCACGAGCGCCGGATAGGACGCAAGCCAGCGGGTGGTCTGGTCGCGTAGCGCACGCAGCCACTCGAGCTTGTAGGGATACCGGGGCGAGTCGAGCGCCGTCCCGTTCGGTACGTAAAGACAGGCCACCCGCATGCCCCGATAGGAGGCCGACAGGACACGGCACTGCTCATCTGCGAAAGCCTCCAAGCCAACGGTCACGTCCGTCAAGGCCCCGCGGGCGGCAATCGCAACGCCGTTATAACTGGGCTGGCCGTGGAAAACGACGTGGTAGCCGAGGGCCGAGAAGGCCGCGACCGGGAAGTCGCGGTCACGCACCTTGGTCTCCTGAAGACACAAAATATCCGGCTGAACGGCCGCCAACCACTCCTCAAGCTGCGCTAGGCGCACACGCAGTGAATTAACGTTCCAGGTAGCGATCTTTAAAAACGACATAACCTATTGATAATATGATTTTTAATAAAGAAACCACACAATGGCCGCCCTCGTGAACGCGGCACAGCAGGCGCTGCTCGCGAGGTTTGGTCCGCAGGGCGGCCATCGGCGTCAACAGCTCGCCCCCGACATCGGACTAAAAGCCGACCATGACGTTTAAAAGTTTCCGATAAGGCAGGTAGAGGCTGTCTGGCGTGGCGACCAAACCCTTGTGCCCGAACATGTCACGGAGCGGCTTGGTGGCCTCCAGGCCCGCGGGGCTCAAGAGCGCGGCGATAATTTTTTGGCGCAGGGCCGGCGGTACCCGCGCGCCGATCGAAAACCCCTGGTTTGGCATGAGCGCGGCTTTATGGATGATGCGGATCAGGCCCGGAAACTTTGCGGACATGCGCTTGAAGACGGGGACCGGCTCCATCATTCCCACGCACTTTCCGGTGATGATGTCACGCATGCCTTCGGGGAAACTGTGGATGACGACTATATAGGGTTTGCGCTCCGGGTTTTGGAACCAACTCTCTAGGGTCAGCGTGCCGAGGTTTGGGGGAGAGAAGGCGCATACCCCACGGCCAATAAGGTCGCTGACCTGGGTGACATCCTGGTTGTGGGCCTTTCCGACCAGCACGAGATTCAACTGGCCTTTTAACGCCACGGCCGCTGCATCGTGCCAACGGGCAATTCGCCAACCGATAAAGGCCGGCCCATCAAAATAGAGGTCGGCCTGGTTGGTTCGGACCGCTTCCGTGTAGGTAAGCCAATTGTTTACATAGTGAAAGGTGAAGGATGCACCGGTCGCCTTGGTCAGGAATTTGGCGATTCTTCCATAGATGGCTGCGCCAGCAACGGGCCCCTGGCGTGGTGGCGCCATAAATACATAGGTGGGCGGCGTCACGTCGGCAAAGGCCGATATGCACAAGAGGCTCAGGATCATAACGGTGATATAACGGCGCATGGTAGCTCCTCATCCGGCTTTATTTTAGGTCTTGCTTGTCGTGCTAAAACTCCCCCTTGTTTCCGAGACGTAAACACAGATTCACCACAACATAGCCACGATATGGCGCGGTTTGGGCTGGTCTGCCGAACGCTTTAGTGCACTTCCAGGCATTGGCCTTCGGCCGGAGTGATTGGGCCTCGGTTACGATTCGCAACGACTCCCTTTGAGTACTCTTAGTACCTAAACGGCGGATCGACAAGGTCGGAACGAGCGACCCAGGTCAAGACTACCCTTACGGCATCGCCGATGCCAGTTAAGGCCGGACCCTGGCGTAGAGGTCTTAACGCCCAGCGCAAGACCAGTATAGTGTTGGCGTTTGCACCAGTCGACTGCTATAGTCGCCCCGCGACATACACCCTACGGGAGAGACCTCACGGCATTTGCGTGAGGCGCCAACGGCGCAACCGCCCGGAATCGTACCGGCACAAAGGATCGTGGGGCTTATTGGTCGACTCTGGAGAGTGACTGCAAGGCAGTCCACCGAAGGGGCTCAAGCTCTCAGGTTGTGGGACAGAGGGGTATCTATAAGCGTTTGCTCCGGTACCTGAAAGTGAGGTCGGACGAACCCACTACGAGATCTCCCATGGGTCACAGAACTCCGCTGTACGAAGAACACGTCCAGGCCGCCGCCAAGATGGTCGATTTCGGTGGTTGGGATATGCCCCTCCATTATGGATCCCAGATCGCCGAGCACCACGCGGTGCGCCAAAGCGCGGGCCTCTTCGACGTCTCGCATATGCGGGCCGTCGACGTGGGCGGGCCGGATGCGCGGGCCTTCCTGCGTTATCTGCTTGCCAACGACGTTGATAAGCTGACGGTCGTGGGTAAGGCCCTTTATGGCTGCCTGCTAAACGAGCAGGGGTTCGTGCTCGACGATCTGATCACCTATTATTTGGCGGACGATTGGTTTCGTATTGTCGTGAATGCCGGCCCCGCAGACCAGGACATCGCTTGGTTTCGATCCCACGCCCAGGATTTCCATGTCGAGATCAACCCGCGCCCTGACCTTGCCATGCTCGCGGTTCAGGGCCCTAAGGCCTATGATCTCGCGGGGCCTGTTTTGGGTCCCGTCGTCGTCGACGCACTGTCTCGGTTGAAGCCTTTTCATGCCACGATGTGTGAAGATCTCTTTATTGCGCGCACCGGCTATACCGGCGAAGAGGGCTTCGAGCTACTCGTTGACGCGGGTCGCGCTGTGGATCTTTGGCGGGGCTTCGTCCGCGCTGGGATTACGCCAGTCGGCCTCGGTGCGCGTGACACCCTAAGGCTTGAAGCCGGCATGAACTTGTATGGGCACGACATGGACCTGTCGGTATCGCCGCTTGAATCGGGACTGGCATGGACTGTGAGCCTGGCGCCGGGGCGTGACTTTATCGGTCGGGCCGCCCTGTTGCGCCAACAGGCGGAGGGTCTACGGCACCGGCTCGTCGGCGTTGTGTTGCAAGGTTCCGGCGTTTTGCGCAGCGGCCAAGTAGTCCATTGCCACGAGGGCGATGGTGTCCTCACAAGCGGCACTTTCTCGCCATCGCTTGGGCGTGGCATCGGGCTTGCGCGGGTGCCGATCGCGGCGGCCGAGGGGCAGGTGTGTGAGGTAGCGGGGCGGGCCGGGCGCACGGCGCTAGCGCGCCTTACCGTACCGCCCTTTGTCCGTCATGGGCGCGCACTAGTCGATCTCTAAGGGGGTATTTATGGGTAAAGTGCCGGCGGATTTGCGTTACACGAAAAGTCACGAATGGGTCCGGGAAACCGATCAAGGTTTTGTCGTCGGCATCACCGATCATGCCCAGGATTTGATGGGCGATATGGTCTTTGTCGAACTGCCGAAAGTAGGGACGCGGATCGTTGCGGGGAAAGAGTGCGCGGTGGTCGAGTCGGTTAAGGCTGCCTCAGACGTCTATGCGCCAGTGAGCGGTGAGGTAACTGAGGTGAACCAAGCCTTGACCGAGACGCCCGAGACGCTCAATAGTGATCCTTATGGCGATGGCTGGCTCTTTAAGGTGCGTTCAACGGATAAAAGTCTCCTGAAAAGCATGTTGGATGCCTCCGCCTACAAGGCCCTGCTCGCCGCCGAAGGGTAGCCATGCCATTCATCCCACACACCCCCGCAGATACGTCTGCGATGCTAGACGCGATCGGCGTGAGTTCGATCGAATCCCTTTTTGAGGAGATTCCCGAGGCGCTGCGCTCGGGGCCCTTGAGCGCGGTGCCGCCGGCCCTGACTGAACAAGAGATCAGTCGCTTGATGCATGAGCGGGCCGCAAGCGATGGCGCGTTTCTGAACTTCATAGGCGCCGGGGCCTATGAGCACCATATTCCGGCGGCCGTTTGGGAGATCGCAACGCGCGGCGAATTTTATACCGCCTATACCCCGTACCAGGCCGAGGCCAGCCAGGGTACCTTGCAGCTGCTCTATGAATTCCAAACCATGATGGCGAGCTTGACCGGCATGGAGGTGGCCAACGCGAGCCTCTATGACGGCGCATCGGCTCTGGCCGAGGCGGTGCTCATGGCCGTCCGGCTCCACGGGTCTGCGCGGCGCGTCATCATGCCGGAGTCCGTCCACCCCCTGTACCGGCGCGTCGTCGAAACGATCGTGGCCCCCCAGTCCATTACGCTCGATCTCATTGCCGTCGGCGAAGATGGAACTACCGACATGGCCGCCCTGGCGGCAAGCCTTGACGGCGCGGCCGCGCTTGTCATCCCGCAACCCAATTTTTTTGGGTGCCTAGAAAACGTGCAGGAGCTGGCGCGCTTAGCCAAGGATGCGCAGGCCCTTGCCATTGGGCTTGTCAATCCGATCGCCTGTGCGCTGTTGGCGCCCCCTGGGGAATGGGGGCCGGGTTGCGATATCGCCGTAGGCGAGGGCCAGCCGCTGGGTGCCCCACTGTCTTCGGGTGGCCCCTATTTCGGATTTATGGGGTGTAAGCGCGAACACGTGCGCCAGATGCCCGGTCGCCTTGTTGGGCGCACGGTCGACACCGAGGGCAGCGAGGCGTTTACGCTGACGTTGCAGGCCCGCGAGCAGCATATCCGCCGCTCCAAGGCGACCTCCAATATCTGCACGAATCAAGGCCTCCTCGTCACCGCCGCCACGATCCACATGGCGCTCCTGGGTCCGGCCGGATTAAAGCGAGTGGCCATGGCCTCGCACGCCGCTACCGCCCGCTTGGCGGGCCGGCTTGCGGCGATCCCGGGCGTCCGGCTGGCGTTTCCCGACCGACCGTTTTTCCATGAGGTGGCGGTGCGCATCGATGCGCCCGTGGCCGACACCTTAAGGGCCCTCGAGGCCCAGGGGATTCTGGGCGGCTATGCGCTGGGCGAGGCCTTTCCGAGCCTCGCCGATGGCCTCCTGGTTTGCGCGACCGAGACCAAGACCGAAGCGGATATCGAACGGTATGCGGAGCACCTTGAGCGAATTGTCAGCAAGCGGCGCCAGGAGCCTCCTTGCGCCTATAAGGAAGATAAACAAAGGAGTCTGTAATGGCCAAAATTACCTTTAAAGGCAAGCCTTATACGACCTCGGGCGACCTCCCCAAGATCGGCACGAAGGCGCCTAGCTTCCGACTCGTTGATGGCGCGCTACGCGATGTGACGCTAGATCAGTTCAAAGGGAAAAGGAAAATCATTAATATCGTGCCCAGTATCGACACGCCGGTCTGCGCCACTAGCACAAAACGGTTCGATGAATATGCCAGCAAGGATGAGAATCTCGTGGTGTTCATCGTGTCGTCGGACCTGCCGTTTGCACAAGGCCGATTTTGTACGACCGAGAGAACCCCGCATGTCATCCCCTTGTCGATGATGCGGGATCGCCATTTCGCGCGCGATTACGGGGTGCTGGTCCAAGATGGCCCGCTTGCCGGTATCACTGCGCGGGCGGTCGTGGTTCTCAATGGGGACGACCAGGTTCTCTACACAGAGCTCGTGGCGGATATCTCGCAGGAGCCTAACTACATTGCTGCCATTGCCGCTGCCAAGTGATCGCGTATGTTGATTTTTGAAAAATCCCAGCCGGGTCGCGTCAATATCACCCAGATGCCCGTTGCGACCGGACCGCTCGGCGATATTCCGTCGTCGTTTTTGCGGCGCGAACCGATGGTGCTGCCGGAGGTGTCCGAACTCCAGGCGGTTCGCCACTACACAAGCTTAAGCCAGCGCAATTTCTCCATCGATACGCACTTCTACCCGCTCGGCTCCTGCACCATGAAATATAATCCGCGGGCGTCCAACACGCTCGCGATGTTGCCGGGTTTCCTTAAGCGGCACCCGCTTGCGCCGGAGTCGACCGGGCAGGGCTTCCTGGCATGCCTCTACGAGCTCCAGGAGATATTGAAGGACGTGACGGGTATGCGCGGCGTATCGCTCTCGCCGATGGCCGGTGCGCAAGGCGAGTTTGCCGGGGTGGCCATGATCCGCGCTTACCATCGGGCCCGGGGCGATCTCGACCGCGATGAAATCTTGATCCCGAAGGCGGCTCACGGGACTAACCCGGCGACTGCGGCCATGTGCGGATATAAGGTGCGGGAGATCGAGGTAAAGGGCGATGGCGACATCGACTTGGCCGCGCTCGACGCCGCCGTGGGACCACAGACGGCGGGGCTCATGCTGACCAACCCCTCCACGCTGGGCGTTTTTGAGCGACACATAGTCGAGATTGCGCAGCGGGTCCATGCCGCCGGCGGACTCCTCTATTATGACGGCGCCAACCTGAATGCGATCCTAGGCCAGGTCAAACCGGGCGATATGGGTTTTGATGTGATTCACTTAAATCTCCATAAGACATTCTCCACGCCGCACGGAGGAGGAGGGCCGGGCGCCGGTCCGGTCGGAGTCAGCGAGCGTTTGTTGCCGTTTTTGCCGCTGCCGCTCGTCGCGGAGACCCGTGGCCATTACCACTGGGTTACCGAAAAGACCCGACCACAATCGATCGGTCGTCTGTCGACTTTTATGGGGAATGCTGGCGTCTTGCTGCGGGCGTATGTCTACGCGCGCCTAGTCGGCCGGGAGGGCATGTCACGGGTTGCACAATACGCGGTGCTCAATGCCAACTACCTGCTGGTAAAGCTTGCCCGGCTTGGATTCGATCCGGCCTATAAGAGCCGTCGGGCCACTCATGAGTTTCTTTTGACCTTAAAGGGCCTAAAGGATGCCACGTCCATTAGCGCCATGGATGTCGCGAAGCGCCTATTGGATAAGGGTTACCATGCGCCGACGGTCTACTTTCCGTTGATGGTGCCAGAGGCCTTCTTAATTGAGCCGACCGAGACCGAGAGCCTGCAAGATATCGACGGATTTATCGCGGCTATGGCAGAGATCCTGGTCGAGGCGCGGACCTGTCCTGAGGTTCTGAAGGCCGCACCGCACACCTTGCCGGTCAGGCGGGTAGATGAGGTGCGTGCCGCGCGTGAACTCAATCTGACTTGGACGCCACGTTCCGTAAACGCATAACCTTTAAGGTCCACTCTTAATCGATAAGAAGCTTACCCGCTTTAACGGGTTGAGAGTGTCACATTATCTATCGGGCTTTTATCTACTTGGGCCGCTCGCGAATTTCTCGGCTGCGTCATGGCAGGTAAGCTTCACGCCATCAGGCCGAGACCGAACGGTAGGCCCCTCTCGGAGAGTTTCATGGCGACATTAATTTGCGGTTCATTTGCGTACGATACGATCATGGTGTTTCCGGATCAGTTTCGGCGGCACATCCTTCCAGACCAACTCCATATCCTCAACGTTTCATTCATGGTGCCTAAGATGCGCCGTGAGTTTGGCGGTTGTGCCGGCAATATCGCCTATAACCTCAAAAGGCTGGGTGGGGACGTGCTGCCCATGGGGACGGTCGGCGAAGACTTTTCGCCCTACGCGCAATGGATGGATAGCCACGCGATCACCCGCGCCCATGTGGTCGCGGTCCCCGGCACCTATACGGCACAGGCCTTCATTACGACCGATATCGACGATAACCAGATCACGGCCTTCCATCCGGGTGCGATGTCGGAGTCTCACCGCAATCAGGTAGCCGAGGCCAAAGGAGTCACGCTCGGTATCGTGTCGCCCGATGGGCGCGAGGGGATGATAGATCATGCGCGCCAGTTCGCCGAGGCGCAGATCCCCTTTATCTTCGATCCGGGCCAGGGCCTGCCGATGTTCAATGGCGAAGAGCTCGTCCGGTTTGTCGATCAGGCGGACTACGTGTGTGTGAACGATTACGAGGCCAAACTATTGTCCTCTCGGACGGGTCTTACGATCGGTCAATTGAGCCACAAAACGCGCGCCTTCATCATTACTAAGGGCGCGGAAGGTTCGGAGATCCATGCCGACGGCCGCATTCACGAGATCCCGGCCGTAAAGCCGCAAGGTATTGTCGACCCAACCGGCTGCGGGGACGCCTATCGCGCTGGTCTACTTTTTGGTTTGGCAGAAGGCCTGGATTGGGAGACGAGCGGGCGGGTCGCCGCACTCCTGGGTTCGCTCAAAATCGAGCACGCCGGAACCCAGAACCATCAGATCGACCCCGAGGGTTTTCGTGAGCGCTTTGCGGCGGCCTTCGGATATCGTTTGGGCTGAAAGGGGTCCTGATCCCCACGCTCAAGAGTCCCTGGGCCCCGATCCAGACCGGTGCCCGGCCCGACGCCGGCGGATCGCGCGTCTGAGATGCGGCCTTCAAGTCTTTAGGCGTGGGGAGGTTTAGGAATCGCCACCAATGAGCGGAAATCCCTCGGCCTCCCACAGAACGCAGCCACCGGCCAGACTCTGGACTTGCGTAAAGCCCATTTGCTGCAACACCTCTGCGGCGAGCGCGCTGCGCCCGCCAGACTCGCAGTAGAGGACGACTGCCTGATCGGTAGCCGCGCACAATGGCGGCACACGACGTTTGCTGTTGGGGTCGGCGGCCTCTTCTAGGATACCGCGCGGAACCAGCAGCGCGCCCGGGATGTGTCCTTTGGCGTACTCATCGGGTTCGCGGACGTCGATTAGCAAAACCGCTTCGTGGTTCTCAAGCAAAAGGCCGACTTCGTCGGCCGTGGTCTCGCTTATGCGGCTACGTGCCTGGGTTATGAAGTCGCCAAGGCTCATGATCATAGGGTGCGCTCCGTTGGTAAGTGAAAGGGGCCCGCCGTGCGTTTCAACAAATCCGCAAAGGCGCGCTCGTCTGTTATGGGCGCTTCGCATTGCAGACCGTGGCAGGCATAAGCCACAACAAGGTCGCGCGGTGCGCGCGCCGCTAGGCCGGGCGGAAGGTTGCAGGCGGCGTTAGGGATGGCGAACACGGATCGTCGGGGCGCGAATCCGGCGCGGGCGAGGTCGTGCCAGCTTTTCAGCGCCGTGCCTTCGCCCCTTAGGATGATAATGGTCGGTGGGTCCAGCGTGTCTTCCAGGGCCTCTAGCAAGGCGCCATATTGAGAGGGATAGCGGGCAAGATCGGCGCTACCGGCGCGGACGGCGGCCTCTGCTGTCACCTCGAGGCTTGGGTCGCCCACGAGGTGACTTAGGCGCAAGAGCGTGGCTGCGGCGATCCCATTACCGGAGGGCAGGGCATCATCGGCGAATGGCTTCGGACGGTAGAGCAGGGCTTCATGGTCTTCAGGGGTGAAGTAGAAACCGCCGCGCGCGTTATCCTGGAAGTCGTGGGTGAGGCGGTAAGCCAAGGCCTGCGCAAACGCCAAGTCCTCATCACGCCACCGCGTCATCAAAAGCTCTAGGACGCCGTCTAGCATGAACGCATAGTCATCTAAGTACCCGTACGGGCTTGTCCGACCGTCCTTCGTGACGGCCGCCAGCCGTTGTCCATTCCACAGAGTTTTCTGAATCGCGCGACTTGCCGCGCACGCGGATTCGGTGAACCGCGGAACGTCGAGCAACCGACCGGCGCGGGCCATGGCCTTGATCATAAGACCGTTCCAGGCGGTCAGAATCTTATCGTCGCGCCCGGGCCGCGTGCGGGTAGCACGCACGGATGTGAGCTTCGTACGCGCTGTGTCGAGCCGTTTTTTGACTTCAGCTAACGGCAGGCCCAAGCGCTCGCTGATCGCAAGCAGTGGGCTTGTGATCATGAGGTGGTAGGCGTGACCCTCGAAATTGGGCGTCTCCTGCATCCCGAAATAGGGGGCGGCAACGGCATACTCGTCTGCGTCCAGTAACGCCTTGAATTCGGGGCGTTGCCATAAATAAAAACTCCCTTCCTCACCTTCGCTGTCGGCGTCGAGGGTGGAGTAGTAGCCCCCATCAGGCGACTGCATGTCGCGTATGACCCAATCGGCACTCGCGATCGCGGCCTCTCGAAAGCGGTCCTCATGGGTTGCCGCGAAGGCCTCGGCATAAAGGGCAACGAGCTGGGCATTGTCATAGAGCATCTTTTCAAAGTGCGGGATATGCCATTGCCGATCGACGCTATAGCGAAAAAATCCCCCCTCCAGATGGTCATAGAGCCCGCGGTCACACATCGCTCGCAGGCTTGTTGCGGCCATCTCAAGGGCCTCGGTATCACGCCCTGCGGAGAACGTGAGCAGTAGGCGGCGAATACCCGTGGGGTGAGGGAACTTGGGTGCCCCGCCGAATCCGCCGTCAATCGGGTCGAATTGCCCCTTCAGTTCATCGACCGCGCGCGCCAAGGGCGTCTTGTCCAGGATGCCCGGATGGGCCGCGCCGCTGTCTTGCTCGACTAAGGCCGCGCGCAGGCGAGGTGCCTGTTCGGCCAGATCCGCTCGGTGTTTCCGATAATACTGTTCGACGTTGATCAAAATATTGGTAAATGCCGCGCGCCCGGAACGCTCGGTTTTCGGGAAGTAGGTCCCGGCAAAAAAGGGCGCTAGATCGTTGGCATCCAGGAACATCGTGAGCGGCCAACCACCCGCGCGCCGGGTTAGGACGTTATGAGCCGTCTGGTAAATCTTGTCGAGGTCGGGACGCTCCTCGCGATCGACCTTGATACAGACGTAGAGGTCATTCATGACCTTGGCCACGATCGGATCCTCGAAAGACTCGTGGGCCATGACGTGACACCAGTGGCATGCGGAGTAACCGATCGAGAGCAAAATGGGTTTGTCTTGGGCGCGGGCTGCTCGTAAGGCGGTATCGTCCCAAGGCTGCCAGGCCACCGGATTATGGGCATGCTGGAGTAAATACGGGCTGGTCTCGTTCGCCAGACGGTTTGCGGTCGTGTGATGCTCTGTCGCGTCCATAGGCCCCCTCAAACGGCTATTGTACTCATTCGTCCCACAAGACGCGCCATTCCTATATAATCCCGGCATGTCCTTAGCCAAGATCCGACTCAAGCCTCGCGAGGACCGTAGGTTGCGCGCGGGCCATCTGTGGATTTTTAGTAACGAGATCGACTGCGAGGCGACGCCGCTTACCGCCCTGTCGCCGGGCGATCTCGTCTCTGTAGAGAGCGCCTCGGGTCGAGTCCTTGGCATGGGCTATGTCAACCCCCGTTCCTTGATCAGCGTGCGGCTGTTGAGTACTGACCCCCAGACGGTGGTTGATCGCGATTTTCTCGTGCGGCGCATCCGGACCGCGCTCGTTTGGCGCGAACGGTTCAATAGCCACCCCTTTTACCGCCTCGTGTTCGGCGAGGCCGATGGCCTGCCGGGCCTGATCGTGGATCGCTACGGGGATGTCCTGGTCGTGCAGATCACGACCGCCGGCATGGAAAAGCTGAAGGCCTGGGTCATCGAGGCACTCGACGAACTCTTGCATCCAACCGGTATCTTGCTGCGCAACGATACCAGCATCCGCGCCTTGGAGGGCCTGTCGTCGTATGTGGAATCCGGGCTCGGTGAGGTCCCGCCCGAGGTCACGGTAATCGAGGGAAGCTGCCGGTTTCAGGTCGCGCTCCTGGAAGGCCAGAAGACCGGTTGGTTTTATGATCAAAGGCCCAATCGCCTTCGACTCCTGCCTTATGTGGCGAAGACGCGCGTTTTAGACCTCTTTACCTATGTCGGCGGCTTTGGGATCCAGGCCGCGGCCCATGGCGCCGATCACGTGACCTTGGTCGATGCATCGGAACGGGCCTTGGCCTATGCGCGCGCCAATGCCGCGCAAAATGGCGTCGGCGAGCGCGTCTCGACGCTCGCCGGGGATGCCTTTGCCATTTTGAAGGATTTGCGCGACGACGGACAGCGCTTCGATGTGGTGATTCTTGACCCCCCCGCACTGATCAAGCGACGTAAGGACTATGAGGCCGGGTTGGCCGCCTACCAACGTCTGAACCAGGCGGCTCTGGCGTTATTGCCGGACGAGGGCGTCCTCTTATCCGCGTCCTGCTCGTATCACCTCGAGCGCCATGCCCTCTCACGGCTCGTGGCGGAGGCTGCGAACCGCCTGGGACGCGGCCTCCAGATCGTCGAGGAGGGCGGCCAAGGACCGGACCACCCGATCCATCCGGCGATCCCCGAGACTGCCTATTTGAAGGTGGTGGTCGCGCGGTCGTTTATTGGTCGGTGACAGGACTAGGCCTACTGCCTCATAATGCCCCCCATGCTCCATGCCCCCAACATCGACCCCATCGCCATCCAGCTCGGACCGCTCGCCATCCACTGGTACGGCCTTATGTATGTTTTTGCTTTTGGGGCCATTTGGTTTCTTGGGTCGCGCCGGGCGCATGTGCCCGGCTCCGGCTGGACTGAAGAGCAACTGGCCGATGCCATCTTTTTCGGGGCCCTAGGCGTCATCTTCGGGGGGCGCATCGGCTATATCCTGTTTTATAACCTCCAGTACTACGCAGCGCACCCGATCAATATGATCAAGGTCTGGGATGGCGGCATGTCGTTCCACGGCGGGCTTATCGGTGTGATTGTTGCGCTCGCCTTCTTTGCTCGCAAGACCCATAAACCCCTGCTTAGGGTGACGGATTTTCTGGCCCCATGGGTCCCCATTGGTTTAGGGGCGGGCCGTATCGGTAACTTCATCAACCAGGAATTGCCGGGGCGCGTGACGACTTTGCCGTGGGGCATGGTGTTCCGGGGGGCGGGCCCGCTTCCGCGTCAACCGTCGCAACTCTACGAGTTCTCGCTAGAGGGGGTGGTCTTGTTTCTGATCCTCTTTCTCTATTCACGCAAGCCGCGTGCGATGGGCGCGGTGTCGGGGATGTTTCTGCTGTGGTATGGGATCTTCCGGTTCACAGTCGAGTTTGCGCGGGCCCCGGATCCCCAGTTGGGATTCGTGTTGGGGCCGTTTGATATGGGCCAGGTCTTGAGTTTCCCGATGATCTTGTTGGGGATCGCCCTGATCTTTTGGGCCCGCCGTCAAGGTCAGGAAATTCCCTCCGCATCGCCCCCTTAAGGCGCAATCCACAGAGTCTTAATGTTCACGAATTCCCGTAACCCATAGCGGGCGAGTTCGCGTCCATAGCCGGAGGCCTTGATGCCCCCGAATGGCACGCGCGGGTCGCTTTTTACGAACGCGTTGACAAAGGTCGATCCCGACTCTATGCGTCGTCCGAGCCGCTCGCCACGCTTCAGGTCGCGTGTCCAGAGGCTTGCCCCCAAACCGAAGCGGGTATCGTTGGCGACGCTGATGGCCTCCTTGGTGTCGCGGACCCTAAGGACTGTGGCAACGGGGCCGAAGAGTTCCTCGGAGTAGGCCGGCATCCCCGGGCGCACGTGGTCGAGAAGGGAAGGAGGGTAATAATTCCCCGGTCCCTCAGGAATCGCACAGCCCAGGCGCGCCACCGCCCCTTGGGCGATACTCGCGGCGACCTGCGCGTGTAGTGCGACCCGCAGATCGTGGCGCGCCAGCGGGCCCATTTTGACCGACTCGTCACGGGGGTCGCCGCATTTCAAGGCCGCGAGCCGTGCCTGTACGAGGGTCAAGAAGTCCTCGGCGATGGCCTCGACGACAATAAAACGCTTGGCGGCAATGCAGCTTTGTCCGGCGTTTTGATAACGTGACGTGACTGCGGCGGCGGCCGCCCGCTCCAAGTCGGCATCAGCCAACACAATGAACGGGTCCGAGCCGCCAAGTTCCAAGACCGTCTTTTTCAAAGCCCGGCCGGCAATGGCCGCCACCGCGCGTCCGGCGGCTTCGCTCCCGGTCAGGCTTACGGCATGAATGCGCGGGTCTGTGATCAGGCGGGCTACCGCCGACGAGGGGATCAGGAGGCATTGAAAGAGGCCGTCTGGGGCCTCGGCCAAGCGGAAGATCTCGGCTATGGCCAATGCGCATTGTGGGACATTGGCCGCGTGCTTTAGGATCGCGGCATTGCCCGCAGTCAGGGCCGCCGTTGCAAAACGGAAGACCTGCCAAAACGGGAAGTTCCAGGGCATGATGGCAAGAATGGTCCCAAGCGGCAGAAAGGCCACTTTGGCACGCGCCCCCTCGATGGCGATCTGCTCGTCGCGCATCAGGCGCGCACCGTGTTCGGCGTAATAATCGCAAACCCATGCGCACTTCTCGATCTCGCCACGGGCCTCGGTTATCGGCTTTCCGACCTCGGCTGTGATGAGCCTCGCATAGCGCTCGGGGTCACGGCGCAAGATCTCTGCGACTCGCCTTAACAAGGCGGCGCGTCCTTTTAGGGGTTGCTTGCGCCACGCCTCGGCCGCCTTGGCGGCGTGTGCTAGCGCCGCCTCCTGGTCGGCAAGCGACGTTTCCGGGAAACTGCCCATCCGTTCGTCGGTTGCGGGGTTGACGCTATCGAATGACATAAGCGGTCCTTTGCTTGGCGTATTCGCCTGAAGTATAGTACCTGCACACAACAACCGTCGTCAGGCCCTTGCGCGTTGCCCAGGTTATTGTCCTAGCTCTACTCCTCTCAAGCGCTGTCCATGCCGCTTCCTTGAGTTTGGATCGCGTACGCTACCAGCAGGCCCTCACGGCGCTGCAAGAGGGCGACTACAGCCATTTCCAAGAACTGTATCACAGTGAGCGTGGTTACATTGCGCGCCCTTATCTGCGTTACCATTTCTTGATGGATGACATGCGCGGCGACCGCCCGGACGCGGTCGCCGCCTTCGTGAAGCGCTATCCCGACCTGCCCGTAACGCCGAAGCTAAAGCGGGCGTGGTTGCAGTTTTTGGCGAGCCGCCATCGCGATAGGCTTTTTCTTCGATTCTATACCCGCGACTTAAACCAGAACGCCGAGCTCTACTGTGATGATCTCACCGCCCAAATGAACGTGGGGCGTCAGGTGGCCTCCTCTGTGCAGGCCCTGTGGTTGACCGGCCAGTCCCTGCCAAAGAATTGTACGGCCGTGACGGCGCCGTGGTTGAAGTCCGGGGGTGCTACGCCGGCGCTCCTTTGGGCACGCGTCAAATTGGCTATGCATGCCGGCAATGGTCGCTTGGTGAAGCGCCTCGCGCCGACCTTGGCGCCCCAGTACCGGCTGTGGGCCGAGCGCTGGCTTGCGATGCAGGCCAATCCGGCTTATGCCCTGGCGCATCTCACCTACCCGCTCATCACGAGACGCGCCCGTCGTATCGTTCGCGCCGGGGTTGTCGCCTTGGGCTACCGAAGCCCGACCTTAGCGATGGCTGTCTGGCAGCGCCTGCGCCAACAGGAGCCCATCCTGGGCGAGGATAATAATTATGTGTTGCGGGGTCTTGGACTCATCGCCGCCCAGGATCATTTACCCGAGGCCCTCCCGTGGTTATCGGCGGCCGTGCCTGGGAACGGGACCGGCCAGCTGCGTCGTTGGCGAGTGCGGGTCGCGTTGCGCGAGCGAGCCTGGACCGACGTGCTCATGTTCATCGATGCCATGCCAGCGGCTTGGCGTACGCAGCCGGAGTGGCAATATTGGAGCGCCCGGGCGTTGGCAAAGACCGGCCACCCGCGCGCCTCACAGGCCCTGCTAAAGACGCTCGCCAGCCAGTTTGGTTACTACGGCTTCCTAGCGGCCGACCGGTTAGGTCTGCCCTATGTCATTCCCAACGTGCCGCTGATTGAGCCCGCCATGCTGATGAATGCCGTGGGCGACCGTCCGGAAATCCAGATGGCCCACGAACTCTTTTTGCTGCATCAATATAGAGAGGCCAGAGAGCTCTGGTTCCACGCCATCCGCCGTTTGCCGCAACGCGACGTGGAGGCGGCCGCCTTACTTGCCTCCCGTTGGGGATGGCGCGATTGCGCGGTCCTTACGATCGCCGGAACGCAGGCCGTGCATGCCTTGGATCTGCGCTTCCCGATTCTTTATCGGCCCTTGGTTGAGGCCGACGCGCACCTAAACAGCATTGATCCCGCATGGGTCTATGGCATTATTCGTCAAGAGAGCGCGTTTATCTTCAATGCGCAATCTAGCGTTGGCGCTTTGGGCCTTATGCAGCTTATGCCGCAGACGGGGTTTATCGCCGCGCGCGAGATCAGTCTCCCTATTACCGGGGATCGAGAATTCTATGATGTTGCCAATAATATCGGTGTAGGCACCCGCTATCTCGCCGATGTTCTGGCGCGCGCACGCGATCAGGAGCCGGTTGCGACCGCCGCCTATAATGCGGGCCCGACCGCCGCTAGTTCTTGGTTGCCGGTGAAGCGGCCGCTGCCCGCGGATATTTGGATCGATACCATCCCTTATCGGCAGACGCGCGGCTACGTGAAAAACGTGCTCGCCTTTACCGCGATTTATGACTATCTCCTGGCTGGTCACCAGAATGCTCTAAAGACGCGCATGGCACCCATTCCCCCGGCCGTCGAGTTGGCTACGGATGGCAATTAGGCCTGGGGGTCCCGTTGTCATTTCGGGAGGGTGCGGGTTTCTTGGCCGCGCACTGATAGCGGCACTCCATGGACGTGGTTACCGCCTGCGGGTGGCAACGCGCAGGCCGGACCGGCATCGCGATCTGCTCGTGCTTCCCAGGCTCGATCTGGTGGCCGGGAATGTCCACGATGACCATTTTTTGCAAGAGATCGTGGCGGGCGCGAAGGCAGTCGTGAACCTCGTGGGTATTTTAAAGGAGACGCGTCCCGGGGATTTCCACCGCGTCCATGAACAGTTGCCAGCGCGCATCGCCCGTCTCGGGCGTGGCCTGCGCCTCGTGCATGTGAGTGCGTTGGGGGCGCACGCGGCGTCCGCGAGCGCCTACTTACGGAGCAAGGCGGGTGGTGGGTGGGGTTGCGCGCCGAGGTCGCCGAGGCCGTTATTCTGCGGCCCAGCGTCATTTATGGCCCGCGCGATCATTTTGTGTGCCGCTTTGCGGGTCTTTTACGTTTTGCGCCGCCGGGCTTACCGGTGCCGCTGGCGACGAGTCTCTTGGCGCCCGCCTATGTCGCCGATGTGGCCTTCGGCCTCGCCCAGGCGTTGACGCAGGCGGATGCCGTGGGCCAGACCTATGAACTCTGTGGCCCTGAGGTCTTGAGCCTCGGGGCAATCGTGGGGGCCATCGCTCGCGCCCGCGGACGCCGCCTTGCCCTCTGGCCGTCATCGCCTGCCACAAGTCTCCGCCTCGCGCGGCTCTTCGAGTACCTGCCCTATGCGCCGTTTACGGTTGATCAATGGCACATGCTCACAGGCCGCCCCTTGTGTCGCCGATAGCCCGGGTTTTGCAGCCCTGGGTGTGAGCCCGCGGGCATTTTTGGCGACCCTGCCGAGTCTTGTCGCAGGCCCCCATAGCGCCTGCTGATACACGGTCGGACACACCGGATGGAAGGACCGGACCGTCCCGCCAGCGGCGCCCTGCTCTGCTAGAGTTGTAGGCCTAGCGGCAATTGTGCCGGCCTTTTGGGGGGTCGCGAGCTATGAATCTGTATGTAGGCAATCTGTCCCAGACCGTGACGACGGCCGACTTGGACGTGATCTTCAAAGGGCTTGGGCGGGTCATTTTTGCGCGGCTCGCGCAAGGCGACGAGGATCAAGATGCGCGCGGCTACGCCTTCGTATGGGTCACAAACGAGCGCCAGGCGCAACTCGCCGTCGGCGCGATGGACGGCAAATATCTCAAAGGGCAGCGCCTGATCATCCACCCGGTGCGCGACCGTGCCCGCCTAGCGCGGGCGTTGCGGGCCCTGAACGCTCGGTCTGGCCCCGACCAGGCAGCCGCCGAGTTAAGTCCCCTGAAAGGCAGCTAGCGCGTCGATTGGGCCTTAACCCCTAAAGCCTCGGCCGCCGAGACGAAAACCATCATCGGCACCAGCGCCTTTTGCGAGCGATCTTACCTAACGGGATCGCGGCTAAATCTCTTTGTGTACACGCCCCGGCGGGGAAGTTTAAGATGGCGGTCGTGGATCATTCGTCGGGAGGGGGTGACATGAGGCTAGCGCCGAAGGTTCTGATCGGTTTTATAGGTATCGTAGCATTGACCATGGACGCGCATGCGGCACCTCCGAACGCTACGGCTGGTACAGCAAAAAGCGAGAGCCAACAGACGATCGCGGAGAAGCAGAAGCTTGCTAAGGCGATGGCGGCGATAGCTGTCGACTCTGCGGTCAGAACCTGCTTATTCGAGAGAACGGCGGATGAGCGGGTGGCCAAATGCACGAAAGCCATTCAGATGCTCCGCAGTCCGTCAGGATCAAGTATGAGAAACCTGCTTCCGAGTATTCTGGCGGCTCGCGGCCAAGGGTACGCCATGGGCCCTAAGCCGGATTTCAAGAAAGCGATTCGAGACTATGATTCGGCGATCAGGCTGGCCCCGAGCGCAGATGACTACTATTACAGGGGCATCGCTTATCTGCATGAAAATAATGCTGATCACGCGCTGCGCGACTTTAAGGTGTTTGTAAGCCGCGAAAAATCGACCACTTCGGCCCTCGGCTATGTCTATATCGGGTATATCTACGGTTACGAGAAGTCCTATGCCAAAGCCGCTACGGCCTATCGTAAGGCCATCCACATCAATCCAAAACTGAAGGATAACTTGGCGAAAAGCCTTGCCTATGATGAGGCCCATGCCGGCAAAGCCAAAAAGTCACGGTAACCGGTTCGCTGAAGATCAGGACGAATGGGTTGGCCGCTTCCTCCCAGGTACGCGGCGGCATTGGCCGGTCGGCCACGATAAATTTACGTAAACAGCAATAACGTTCTATTACGGCAGCACCTATTTTGGTTGACTGCCCTATGAGCAGGGTAGCTTGTCGTGTCAGGGGGCGCGGGCGGCCGATTCCCCGTCGGGCGCGCCGGCAACGGCGACTATCTGGTTGGCGCAGAGCAGCTAATAATGGGGCGAGTTTGTCATGCGTAAGTCCCTCGAGTCACCAAAATGAGGACCGTCGGCACCTTGTCAGTGGCCTCGCGCCCAAGGCCTCGCCAGCGGTGGCACACCATGTGGCGAAGCACTGATAATGCCGGCGGTGACCGGAAGACCGTGACGGTCCGCCGCCATGCGTCTGGCGGCCTTGCTGTGTTTGGTCTTGCCAACACAGCCTCTTTTGGGGCGTTACCGATCAGGCCATCGATCGAGATTTCCTTGGTAACCAGTCTGGGGATGGCGCGCTGCCCGGCGCGCCCATTCACGCCGATATTGCTGTGGGCGCCAAGGGATCGCGGTCAAGGGGTATTCGGTGATGGGGCGAGGCGTTCTGTCGTGATCTCCATACGACGTCTGGAAGACGATCCAGTGGCCGCCTGGTTTATTGTCCGGGCGCTTGAGCCCGCGCCTAATCGTGGTTCACGTAGGCAGCGCGGCCACTTATACACAGTTCCTTCCGTCTGTCGCTTGAGGTGTTCGTCATGACCACGTGGATTGAGCGCGCTGCGCGAAAAAGGTCGATGGGCCAGATCGTGTTATTCCTGTTGGTAACGGGCATCGTGGCGATGCTCCTTGCGCTGAACGGCCCTTATTGGAAGGCGTTTTTCCACGATCCGGTGCGGATCGGCACGCCAGGACTGGAGGCGGCGGCGAGGGCATCCAACAGTTATCAGCCGATTACCACGCCGTTCGTCACGGTAACTGGCGATAAGGTGGTGAACACCGGTGTCACCGAGGTCACCACCTATGATGAGCTCATTTCCCATGTGTCTGCGGGCTACTATGCGCTGCGGGTGGGCAACCGTATTCTGATTGTGAAGAGTCCAAAGGTCGCGACGACCACAATGACTGGCTCACTGGGGCCGATGCCCTACGACCTGACGATGCAGCTCTTCCCCAAAGGGACGGATCCGGCGCTGGAGAACGCGGTCTATCCGCTCTTGCTGGAGACGGATTACCGCGAGTCGGGGTTTGTGGCGATCTTTTGGGCGCTGTTGGCGGAGACGGTCTTTGGCTTCTTTGCCTGGCGTTCGTGGCGGCGGTTGACCGGCCGCGTGGAACACCCTGCCGTGACGCGGGCTAGGGCGTGGGGCGACTTGGCGCTGACTTCAGCGAATGTGGAGCGGGAGCTGGGATCGGCCGTGACGGCCAAAAGCCGGGGCTGGATCCTGACGCCAGATTATGTGGTGAAGCTCAAACTGTTTAGCTTCGACCTGTTTCGGATGGAGAATCTGGTCTGGGCCTATAAAAGGGTGACCAAGCGCAGCATCAATTTTATCCCGACCGGAAAGGGCTATACGGCAGATCTCACGTTCAGCGATGGGGCCGTTGCCATTGAAGGAAGACGGAAAAGAGTGGATGAATGGCTGGCACTTGCCGCCAAAAGGGCACCGTGGGCCGTCAGCGGCTACAGCGACGAAATAAACACGCTCTATAGAAAATCGAAAGAGGAATTTGTCGCACACGTGATGAACAGAAAACAGGAGATGGGTCGCTGACGGATCGGCTGGTTGATCGTCGGATTCCGGTATTCTCGCAAAGCATGTGGGGGTTTAAGGGTATGAACAAGAGATTGATCATCATAGCGGCCCTGGCAGGAGCCATATTAGGCGGTCAGGGTGCCGCATGGGCGCAATCATCGGCTGACCACTTCCGTCTGGAGGCCACAGAAACACCGCTGAAGCCAATGGCCAACGGCTTCATCGCGAGCACTTGGGCGGTCAGTCCGGATAGGAACCATATAGCCTATGAGGTCGAGCGCGGTCATCAATGGTTTGTGGTCGTAGACGGCCGCGAGGGCCGGGCCTACGATGCCTTTTTGCGTGGCAGCAAACCGATCTGGGATGGCCCTCATTCGCTTCACGACTTGGTCAGGCGCGGCGATGCGCATCTCCGGCTCCAGGAAACGGATCATCCGGGAGTGAGGGGGTCCCGGTGTAAAAAATGACAGGGTCAGAAGCGCGACATTCGAGCGCTCTCTTGCAAGGCCACACGACGTGCGCGCTCGGGCCCGCATTCAGATGCGGGTGGGTTGGTTGGCGCCCCGAAACCCAGGAGACGCGAAGCCGGTCGGCGAAAGCGTCTCCGAAATATGCATCGATTTTGGGAAAGGAACTAGGCACTGGATGCTGAGCGACAACGAAGAGCCGCGCCATGAATGGGCGGGTCGTTTGTCCCCACCAAAATTCCCATGCCGGTTCGCGGAAATCTTTGGTCGAGAGCTGTGCGCTCGACGGTCAGCTTATCGGCGGGTTAGGGGTCTTTTTTGTGAGGTGTAGGTGGCCGGCCGCCCCCAGTCCGGGGGCAGTGAGCAGGATCAGCATGAAGCCGGTACAATGGCGCTCATGACAGAGAACCTCACGAGGCATATGGAGACCTATCTCGTAGGCGGCGCAGTCCGGGACGAATTGCTCGGCAGACCGATTGCCGATCGCGATTATGTCGTCGTCGGCACGACTCCGGAGGAGATGGAGGCGCGCGGCTTTCGGCGCGTGGGCGCGGACTTCCCAGTTTTTCTGCACCCGGAAACGCATTGTGAATACGCGCTGGCGCGCACGGAGCGCAAGACCGCTCCCGGCTACCGTGGGTTCGTGGTGCACGCCGATCCTAGCGTGACCTTAGTCGAGGACCTGCAGCGCCGCGATCTGACCATCAATGCGATGGCCCGTTCCGAGGCGGGCGGACTGATTGACCCGTACGGGGGGCTCCGCGACCTCAATGCCCGAGTGTTGCGCCATGTGAGTACGGCGTTTGCCGAGGATCCGGTGCGCGTTTTGAGGGTCGCGCGGTTCGCGGCTCGGTTCGGGTTTACGGTCGCCGACGAGACGCAGGCCCTCATGCGCGACATGGTCGCCGCCGGGGAGGTCGCGGCCTTGGTTCCGGAGCGGGTGTTCGCGGAGCTCGACCGCGCCTTGGCGGAACCCTACCCCTGGCTTTTCGTTCAAGTATTGCGCGATTGCGGTGCCCTGCAGGCCCAGTTTCCCGAGATCGACGCCCTTTTTGGGGTTCCCCAGCCGCCTCGCCATCACCCCGAGATTGATACCGGGGCGCATGTGCTACTCACCTTGCGCGCCGCCAGCGCGCTCAAGTTGTCCGCCCGGTCCCGGTTTGCGGTACTCCTGCATGACTTGGGCAAGGGGCTCACGCCACCAAGCGAATGGCCGTCTCATCGGGGCCATGAGGTGCGCGGTGTAGCCCCCGTGGAGGCGCTTTGTGCCCGGCTGCGGGCGCCGACTGAGTATCGCCTCCTGGCGCGGCTCGCCGCTCGCTACCACTTAGAGGTCCATAAGGTCTTCACGCTGAGGCCGATAACGATATTGCGACTCCTGGAGGCGGCGGACGCCTTTCGTCGACCCGAGCGGTTCGAGGAACTCTTGGGGGCCTGCATGGCCGATGCCCGTGGTCGGCTAGGCCAGGAGGATGCCCCTTATCCACAGGCCGATTGGTGGCGCCAGGCGCGCGCTGCGGCCGCACAGGTGTCGGGGCGCACGTTTGCGCAAGCGGGCCTAGCCGGCGCCGATATTCAAGAGCGTCTCCATGCCGCGCGCCTGGACGCGATCGCGGCCCTAAAGACGTCCATTTAGGGCGTGGCTTTCCCGTGTCGTCGATGCCATCATGGTCTGGTTTTTGAGCGGGGGGCATTATGCGCAGTTTGATTGACAGGTTGCGGGGGGTCGAGCGAGACATCGTTCAGCACCCGGACACCCAGACGGCCCCTTACTACGAGCCACAGGGTGCGGAAGTCGCGATCTTCGAGGCCGCCTGGCGCCGACGCCTACCGGTTATGTTAAAAGGCCCCACGGGCTGTGGGAAGACACGCTTTCTCGAATACATGGCGCATCGCTTGCATCGCCCGCTGGTCTCGGTGTCGTGTCACGAAGACCTGACTAGCGCCGACTTGGTCGGACGCTTCCTGCTCGAGGGGGAGTCGACCGTATGGCAGGATGGGCCGCTTACCCGGGCGGTGAAGGTCGGGGCCATTTGTTATCTAGACGAGATCGTCGAGGCTCGCACGGACTCTACGGTCATTATCCATCCGCTGACCGATCATAGACGGCGCCTGCCGATCGAAAAGCGCGGAGTGGAGATTGAGGCGCACGAGGACTTTCTGCTCGTCATCTCCTACAATCCGGGCTACCAAACGGTATTGAAGGACCTAAAGCCCTCAACTAAGCAGCGCTTCGTGGCGATCACCTTCCACTACCCGATCCCTGAGATCGAGGCGCGCATTGTGCAAAACGAGGTCGAAGGCGTCAGCGCCGATCTGGCGGCGCGCCTAGTCGCGATCGCGGGCCAGGCCCGGGCCCTGAAAGACCACGGCCTAGACGAGGCGAGTTCGACGCGCTCGCTCGTGTATACGGCGGCCTTGATCGCGGCGGGGTTGAGCCCTCTTCAGGCGGGCGAGGCGGCGCTCGTGAGCCCGCTTACAGACGACATCGAGCTGGCCGAAGCGCTCCGCGAGATCGTGACGGCCCATCTTGGGCCCGTATGACGCAAGACCCCGAGTTACAGCTCGCGCTCATCCTAAACGAGTTAAACGAGTCGAGTTTCGTCGCGCATCGGGACTTAAATGCGGCGCTTCCCGCCATCGAGAGTTTCGGGCCTGAGGTCACGGCGCGTTGGGCGCAAACCGGCCGCGACCTTTTCTTTCATGACCGCGACGCTGGCAAGGCCTTTTTCCGCGCTAGCGCCGAGCTCGCGCAGATCACTCACGGGGTCGAGGCCTGGACGGAGCAGGCGCGAGGGTTCCTATCCATTCGGGGCTCATGGAAGGCTCTAACCGGTTATCTCGCCAATTTCCCCGCAGCCGTTCATGAGTTCGGGGTCGAGGATGCGCGGCGTTGGGGCGAGATCGGGCTTAGCTGGGGTCGCGAGCACCGGGAAAGCGGCGACATCCTCTTTACTACGCCGGTCGCGGAGTTGAGCGATGGGCGAGGTTTTGCCGGTGCCTATGAACTGATGGGGCCACTTTCGGATTTGTCGGCCACGCGCGGTCTGCCCCCAGGGCTTGCGCTTCCCGGCGCCATCAAGGTACGGGCCTTATTGGGGCCGCAGGCGGTCTTGCCGTGGCTCAAACGCGGTACCGATATCCTGAAATCCGGCCGCCTGCGCGGCGAGTCCTTTTTTCGTCTGGAGGGGGCCGAGAGCGACGAGGCGTTACTCGCGGGTCTCGCGGGTTTTCGGACGAGCGACCATGAGCGGTTTCTGACGCTTTTTACGCGGGCGACGCTCGGCCTTACGCCGCCTCTTGTGGGTGCGGGCTTGCGCATAGGCGAGCGGCCGTTCGTGGAGACCGATGGGCGGGCGCTGTTCGTGCCGGCCGCGTTCCCCGATCGCGAGGAGGCGCTCGCGGCGTTTCTGCATCACGTCGGCCATCTGCGGTTTGGGACTTATGATGGCGGGATGTTGACCCGCCTTTTCGCGGCGGTGGGTCTTGCGCATCCGCCGCTGGACGATGATCAACGGATCACGTGGCGCCCGCTCTTTGCCGCTTATGGCGATGACCTGGCGCGGTTTCAGATGTTGTTCGATCTCTGCGAAGACTTTCGGATCGATGCGCGCATTCAGAGCCTTGTGCCCAACCATGTCCCACGGCTTTTGGCACTAGCAAGCGCCCGCCCCCCAGGCCCTGCCGGGCGCTATTACGACGTCGCGATCAGCAGTTTACAGATGATCGTGGGCAGCGCCGAGATCGGCGGCCATTGGCCGGCATTGCTCGCGCCCGATGCCGATCTTTTGGTGTCCTGGCGGTGCGCGCAGGCGTGGTATCAAGACACGGATCTACCGTCACTTGCGCTTGACGAACGGGCAGCCGGTTATCTCCCAGCGCGGTCTCCCAATAGCCAGCGCCCCGTGTACCCGCGCGCACCCGGTCCAGGCGAGGCCCTAGAGCCCGAAGAGGGAACTGGGGCCCCGGCCGGCGATGGTCGGGAGAAGAAGCCGGCACCGCTTGCGACCGGGCATGACCCAGACATGGAGATCCCACCGGAGGACACCGCGGGCTCAGGTGGGCGCGTGGGGGTGGGGCGACCCCAGCCCGGGGGTTGGAGCCCCCAGCGGCGTCGTTTGCGCCCGCCGGGTGAGGGTATCCCCTATCCCGAATGGGATTATCGAGAAAAGGCCTATCGCCGCGATTGGACGCGGATCCTGGAGCGATCTTTGGTCGAGCGCGATGCCGCGTGCGCGACCGGCCTTTTGACGCAGTACGCCCCGGTGTTACGGCGCTTGCGACGCGCCATCCAGTCCGAAAAGCCCCATCGTCCAAGCCCCAAGCGGCGCCAAAACGAGGGTGAAGAGCTCGACCTAGATGCTACGGTCGAGCACATCGTCGATCGCCATACCGGGTCGTACTCGACACCGGCGATCTATCGACAGCGGCGCCCGAGCGTGCGCGATACGAGCGTTCTTTTGTTGGCGGACCTTTCGACATCGATTATGCAGCAGGCGGCTGATGGCGAGGGGCGCGTAGTCGACCGGCTGAAGGCGGCGCTGCTGATGTTCGCGCTAAGCCTGGAGGAGGTCGGCGACCCTTATTCGATCGCGGGCTTCGCCTCCAAGTATCGCGATGCCGTGAGCTACTACCCCATAAAGGATTTTTCGCAACGCTTTACCGCCGAGACCCAGGCGATATTGGGAGGTCTTTCGGGGCGGCTTGCGACCCGCATGGGAGCGGCTATTCGCCATGCCTGCGTGCAGTTCCAGGGGGCGGGCGGCGCCCGGCGCCTGTTGTTGATCCTGTCCGATGGACGCCCTGCGGATTATGACGACGGTGGCGATTCGCGCTATCTGCATGAGGACACGCGCCTTGCGGTCAAAGAGGCCACGGACCAAGGGATTCATGCGTTTTGCATTACGCTCGATGCCACCGGTGCCCCTTACCTAGAGCGTATTTTCGGGCGCGGGCACTTTCTGGTTATCGATACCCTAGATGATCTCCCGGCTCGCTTGCCGCAGATCTATATGCGTTTGCGCAAGAGCGCCTAAGGGATAGCTCATAGAAGGCAAACTTCCACGATTGCGTCAGGTAGTCATGACGTGATGGCAATGAGGCTGGACCGTAAGCGCCATGCCCTGGGGTGTCCCAGACGCCATGAGTGCGGTTAAGTGACAAGGAGCGACTCAGTTTGGCGAGCAGGGGCGACCATGCATGTGTGCTCTCAACGTCTGCTATCAGGCGGTCGATAGTCTCCATGCGTTTAGATTTTCCCGCGCATGACATCGAGATAATGGAGCACGGTCACCAAGCCATTGACAGAAAACAATTGCTGACGCGGAATGCCGCGCGTGTGCAGGTTTTCTGTATTGAGCCAATATCGCAGTGTCTTTTGGTCATCGCCAAACAAGGCGTACAGGCTACCGTATATCCGTACGAGCATGGCGGCCATCTCACCGCTCTTCTCCATTGGGTTGATACCATTGCGACGGATCGATCCGCGATCGCGGCCGATGATTTTGCCAACATCGGCCTGCGCCAGCCCAGGCTCCCTACCAGCGTTCAGCACGGCCTCAGCGAGTACATCGCTTTCTGTCGTTTTTGCGGGCTGAAGCGGCTGCATGGCCCCACCTGCCACACAGTTGCATGTGGATCATTGTATATTATATGGCGGCATATGCCGCCGTTGCTGTGGCAAGCCAATGGTCCCGACACCCAGGCGGCGCGCCTGTCGTACCGACTGCAAATTTGAGAGGAGCTTGAAGGCCGGATGGAGTGGGGACCTTCACGCGGGAATGGTGGCGACAATGGTCGGATTGCGCGAGGCCGGCATTTCCCTCGTTGCCCCCGGGCCCTGGCTGACCAGTTTTCGCACGCGGTCCTCAATCATGCCTCGAGTGCGCGACGCCGGTCGAGTAGCCGAAAGCCCTCCAGCGCAAAAGGGAGGTCGCGGCTCCAAGCGATGACCTTGAACAACTCCCCCATTTCGTGAGGAAGGGTGAGACGCTTGATCGCTTGGCGGGCGCGAATGGCGTCCTGCCCGTCGATGGCTAGCCCGTCCCCCAATCCCAACGACAACAAAAATGCCGCTTGGCTCGTATAGCCCGCCAAGGCCAAGCCATGCGTATGGCCCGATTCGGCGAGCGCTGTGAAATCAACGTGGCAGGTGATGTCTTGCAGTCCCGGCAGAACCAACGGATCGGGGTGGGCTCGTTGCCGAAAATGACACATCAAGGTCCCCTGGGAGCGCTCGGGGTGATAGAACTCACGCTGCGGAAAGCCGTAGTCGACCAGAAGGATGATCCCCTGCGTCAGATGGTCCGAGGCCTCCTTGAGAAAGCCGTGGGCTGCCGGTATGGTCTCGGACTCGTAGCCATCAGGGAGCGCCAGATCTTGCAGATACGCGCTGAGGTTGGGGTCGGGCGGCCCTTCCACGAGACCCAGCCGCTCGCCGTCATAGGTGATGGATAGCGGTCTCGCAAGCCCCGCACGCATCCGAAAACGGGAAGCCGGTAGGGCATCGATCAACTCGTTTGCGAGGATCACTGCGGCCTGTTCATCTGGCCAGTTTTCCACGATGCGAACACGGTCCGCCCATTGCGGGATTTCGGCGGCGATGAGGGCTTGCGCCCGGCCGCGCAAGAGCGGGCTGCGCTCGATTAGCCAATAGCGATCCGGGAGCGTCTGTCGGGCACCGAGGGATTTCAGGATATCGACGGCCAGACGACCGTTACCGGCGCCAATCTCCATGATCGAGCCGCCGAGGGGCGCGAGGATCGCGGCACATTGACGGGCGAGGCAGTCCCCAAAGAGCGGGGAGAGTAGGGGTGCTGTGACGTAGTCCCCCTGCGCGCCAAAGACCTCGCGGTGCGTGTAATATCCCTGGGTGGGGCTGTAGAGCGCCCATTCCATATAATCGGTAAAGGACAACGAGCCGTTTTGGGTGAGCATCGTTTCGAGCGCGCCCAGATTCTCGGCCAGGATCGCGGTTTCTGCGGGCGTGAGGTCGGCCCAGGATGGGGGGTCAAGGCTTGGCATGAGTAGAGACCAGAGGTTATCGTCGCTATTTTGGCACAGAGGAGATTTGGATGCAGGTGCGTGAGCGGGTCGTACTTCTCACTGGGGGCGCGTGTCGGCTCGGCGCGGTGGTCGCGCGCCATTTGCACGAGCGCGGGCTCTCGCTTGTTCTCCATTATCGCTCGTCTGTCGAGGACGCCGAACGCCTAAAGGCCGAGCTTGAGACGGTACGTCCCCATACCGTGGCCTTGGTCCAGGCGGATATCCTGGCGCAAGACGCGCCAGCTTTGCTGGTCGATCGCGCCATTCAAAGCTTCGGGCGCCTCGATATGCTGGTGAACAACGCCTCGAGCTTCTACGAGACGCCGATAGGCTCGGCCTCCGAGCAGGATTGGGTGGACTTGATCGGCACCAATTTGCGCGCGCCGTTTTTCTTGAGTCAGCAGGCCGCGCCCCACCTTGCCTCGGCCCATGGCGCGATCGTCAACATCGTCGATATCCATGCCGAACGCCCCCTCAAAGGCTACCCGATTTACAGTATCGCCAAGGCAGGTCTCGTGATGCTGACTAAATCCCTAGCCCGCGAGCTGGCCCCCGATGTGCGCGTCAACGCCGTGGCCCCCGGGGCCATTTTGTGGCCGGAGGTCGGGGTGAGCGACGGCGAGAAACAGGAGGTGCTGGCCCGCATTCCTCGAGGCCAGACCGGGACCCCTGAGGATATTGCCGGCGCCGTGACCTTTTTGCTCCTGGACGCCCCCTACATCACCGGCCATGTGTTGGCCGTCGACGGTGGCCGCTCGGTCGTACTCTAAGCGCGCTCTTAGATTAAGTGGCTGCGAGTTTTGGCGTCCGGGCCCGCTTCGGGCTGATCGCCTTAGCGGCCGGGTCTTGGCTATTGGGCGTGCGCTCGATGATGAGCCCGACCTCGCCCGCGCCCCGGATGGCACCGTGTTTGTTGACCCGCAGGCGCAGCCACGTGATGGGGAATTCCCTCAAGACCAGCTGAGCTACCTCTTCGGCCAGGGTCTCCACCAAGGCAAACTCGGACGTGCTCACAAACCCGGTCACGCGTTTGGCGATGGCCTTGTAGTTGACGGCATATTGGATGTCGTCATGGGCCGCGGCTTTGCGAATATCGACGCCCATATCCAAACTCAGCACGATAGTTTGCCGAGTCTGGCGTTCCCAGCCCCAGATGCCGATAATGCAATCCGTCTTCAGATCGTGTAAATACAGAACATCCATGCTACCTGGGGGAACGCCGCTACGCATATCTTGATATTGGCCTGTGTTTTATCGGGACTCAGCTATCTCTTGGGCTCGATCTCCACCGCTATTGTGACAAGCCGCATACTGGGGCTGCCAGATCCTCGCAAGGCGGGCTCGGGCAACCCGGGGGCGACCAACGTGCTGCGCATTGGTGGCAAGAAGGCCGCCATTATCACCCTAACAGGCGATGTCCTCAAAGGATTTTTGCCGGTGGTGGTGGCCAAGTCGCTGAACGCGCCCCCCTGGATTATCGCCCTGGTGGCCTTTGCGGCGCTGCTCGGACATGTGTTTCCGGTGTTTTTTCGGTTCCGTGGCGGCAAGGGCGTGGCAACGGCATTCGGTGCCCTGACGGCGGTGAATCCGCTGGTCGGCGGCGGGCTTTTGGGGATCTGGATTTTTGTCGCCCTCCTGTTTCGCTACTCCTCGCTCGCGGCCTTGACGGCCGCCGTGGCTGCCCCCTTTCTCATGCTAGTCACCATACCCGCTAATAAATGGCTCTTTTTCCTCAGTACCGGCGCTATGAGCCTGCTGCTTTTGTGGCGTCACCGGAGCAATATCCAAAACCTGCTGGCCGGCCGGGAGACCAAGATCGGCGCTAAGGCGGACTAAGCTCGCTAAGCGGCCAACGGGCCCGGACCCCGAACTCACCAGAATCGGTCTGTCCCGCCGCAAGCCGCAGGCAGCCGGCATAGGCGATCATCGCGCCATTGTCGGTACAAAAGGCCGGTCGGGGGTAATAGAGCGCGACCCCAAGCTCCTGCGTCTCCTGCGCAAGACGGCTACGGAGGCGCTGGTTCGCGCCCACACCGCCAGCGATGACCAGCCGCTTATGACCCGTAACGAGGAGCGCACGGCGGCATTTGATGGCGAGCGTATCGACAATCGCCTCTTGCAGGGCACAGGCGAGATTGGCTTGGCGCGAAGAGTCGAGGGGTTGCGCCGAGGCGGCATGGAGAAGCGCCGTTTTGAGGCCGCTAAAGCTAAATTCGAGGCCGGGCCGGTCGGTGAGCGGACGGGGTAGGGCGATACCGACGTCCGAGCCGTGTTCGGCCGCAGCACTAATGGCAGGTCCTCCCGGGTAGCCAAGACCCAACACCTTGGCGCTCTTGTCAAAGGCCTCGCCTGCGGCGTCATCGCGGGATTCGCCTAGGATCGTATAGCGACCCAGGGCGCTCACGTCGGCCAACAGGGTGTGGCCGCCCGAGACCAAGAGGGCGAGAAACGGGAATTCCGGCGCGTCGGTCTCTAACTGTGGCGCCAAGAGGTGGCCTTCTAAGTGGTGTATGCCGATTGCCGGAATGGCAAGCCCGAAGGCCAAAGACCGCGCGAGCGCGGCACCGACTAAGAGCGCGCCAGCGAGACCAGGCCCTGCGGTATAGGCGATGCCGCTTAAGTCGGGAAGTGCCACCTGGGCATCATGGAGCAGCGCATCGATCAGCGGGAGCAGCTTTTGGATGTGGTCGCGCGAGGCGAGTTCGGGGACTACCCCGCCAAAGGCCGCGTGCCCGAGTTGACTGTAAAGCGCGTGCGCGCGCAGCCCCTGGTCGCGGTCGTAGAGCGCGACGCCCGTATCGTCGCACGAGGTCTCTATACCAAGAATGAGCACGCCAGATCCTTCACCGGGGCGAATTTGCCTTGAGTCTAATGTCCTAAAGGGCCGGGGACCAAGGCCGGTAGGGTCCCGGACGGGCATTTTACCCTATATGGTGGGGCCGACGTGGCAAAATGTCCCTCTGGGGCCCTTGTTCGCGCCTTCGGCGCATCCTTATAAGCGGCGGTGGGGCCAAACCCTAGTAAACGGAGTGGATGTTAGTCCGGGACTTCCCTTAAGGCAGCGCAAGGTTTCGGTGTACAAACGCTTTGTTGCGCGCTAGAATCCGCGGTCTACTACAATCCATGAGTTCAATTTTTAGCGAGGTGTATCGCGTCTATGCCATCTGTGCGGGTCAAGGAGCATGAACCTTTTGAGGTCGCGCTTCGTCGTTTTCGCAGGTCCTGTGAGAAAGCGGGGGTGTTTGCTGAGGTACGGCGTCGTGAGTTTTATGAAAAGCCGACGGCGGTTCGCAAACGTAAGGCGGCAGCAGCCCGCAAGCGCGAATTGAAGAAAATCGCCCGCGTAGCGTTGCGCACCAACCGGCCCTTTTAAGGCTCATGGGTCTTAGGGAACGGATCGCCGAGGACATGAAGGCAGCGATGCGCGTCCGAGACACGGCGCGACTCGAGACGATCCGCATGCTGAGGGCAGCCATCCAGCGCCGCGAGGTCGACGAGCGCGTGACCTTGGATGACGCCGCGGTGCTGGCCGTGATCGAAAGGCTTATGCGCCAGGGTCAGGAGTCGATTGACCAGTTTGAGGCGGCAGGACGTACGGATCTTCTCGCCAAGGAGCGGGCCTCGCTCGCGGTCTTTACGGCCTATCTCCCTGAGCCGATGCCCCCCGAGGAGCTGGAGGCGCTGATATCGGCGGCCTTGGCGGATACCAAGGCGAGCTCTATCAAGGACATGGGTAAGGTGGTCGCTCAACTGAAGCCGCAGCTGCAGGGTCGGGCCGATATGGCGCAGGTCAGTGCGCGCATTAAGGAGCGGTTGACTTAAAAAGAGGCGTGAGCCTTCCAGGTTCCAGCGGCTAGGGGGCAGTGTGGCAGGCAAGATACCTTCGCCCTTTATCGATGCGGTACTGGCACGCACGGACATCATCGAACTTGTAGGCGCGCGTGTACCTTTGCGCAAGGCGGGTAAGGACTATAAGGCCTGCTGCCCTTTCCACGAAGAACGCACCCCCTCATTTACCGTAAGCGGCGATAAGCAGTTCTATCACTGTTTCGGTTGCGGCGTGCACGGGTCGGCGATCGGTTTTTTGATGGAATATGAGCGGCTTAGCTTCGTCGAGGCAGTGACGGACCTTGCTCACCGCGCGGGCCTCGAAATGCCGGAAGAAGGCCGCAAGATGGCACCGGCAGGCCCCGACCTGAAGCCGGTTTTGGCGGCGGCCGCGAGTTATTTTCAAGAGGCGTTGCGGCGCCACCCCATGGCGGAGCGAGTCCATACTTACCTAAAAGGCCGCGGGATTACAGGGGTGGTCGCGAAGACGTTTCAGCTGGGCTATGCCCCGGCAAGTTGGGATGGTTTATTGGTCGCACTCGGCAAGGAGTATGAGCCGCAGCTCTTAGAGCGCGCCGGTCTCGTTGTCGCCCGAGACAACGGGAGTGGTTACTACGACCGGTTCCGGGATCGGGTGATGTTTCCGATCATCGATGCCCACAAGCGCGTCATTGGTTTTGGGGGCCGGGTGCTCGATCAGGGCGAGCCCAAGTATATGAATTCGCCGGAGACGCCGCTCTTCCATAAGGGGCATGAGCTCTACGGTTTGCCCCAAGCATTGGCCGCGATTGAGAAAACTCAACGCGTTCTGGTTGTGGAAGGCTATATGGATGTTATCGCCCTCTCTCAATTGGGGGTTCCCAACGTTGTAGCGACGCTTGGGACGGCCACGACGCGTGAGCATTTGGAGCGGTTGTTTCGGTTCGCGCCCGAGATCGTGTTTTGCTTTGACGGCGATCGGGCCGGTCGCGAGGCTGCATGGCGGGCCCTTGAGCAAGCGCTTTCGGTTTTACGCGACGGGCGGCAGGTTAGTTTTTTATTCCTGCCCGAGGGCGAAGACCCGGACACGCTGATTCGTAGCGAGGGGGCAACCGGATTCGGTGACCGGCTACGGTCCGCCATGGAGTTGCCAGAGTTCTTTTTCGAGACCTTGGCCGCCCGTGCGGACCTCGGGCGTCTGGATGGCCGTGCGCGGCTGGTTGAACTTGCCAAGCCATTGTTGTCGAAACTGGCGAAAGGCGCGCTCTATGAGCTCATGATCGCGAGGTTGGGCGAGCTTTCAGCATTGAAGACCGCGCAGGCGGAAGATCTGGTGCCAGCCCGGAAGGAGGCGCCAAAACCGGTTCGACAGGCATCCCAGGTCCGTGGTGGGTCGCTCGTTCGTCAGGCCGTGGCCTTGCTTTTGCAGTATCCCGCCCTCATTAAGGAGGTGGGTTTACTGCCGCCGACGAACCGGCCGGGGATGGAGGTGTTGACGGCTTTGGTGGATCTTTTACGAGAGACGCCGGGGCTTACGACTGGTGCCATCGTCGAGCGTTTCGCCGGTACCGAGCATCAGGCGGTGCTGGCGCGGCTTGTCATGTGGGAGTATCCGTCCTTGCTCCCCGATCAGGGGGGCGTGTTACGCGACATTATGACGACCTTGGCTACGCAGGCGCGCGAAACGGACGCGAAGATACGCTATAAGTTCTTGTTGAATAAAGGGAATTTGACGCCAGACGAGCAGGCTGAGCTCGTTGCTTATCGGCGTGATCAGGAGACTGATAGTTAGGTATTGGGCGGGGTGGCCCCGCTATTTTTGAATATCGTATATACTAGGAAGTTAACTTTTGGGCTTGGGCCCAACCGAGCCGAATCGGCAAGAAGGTCGACCTTAATGGATCAAGAGACGCAACGGTTACAGCTTAAGAAGCTTATTCTTCAAGGTAAGGAGCAGGGCTTTCTTACCTACCGGGATATCAACGACCATCTTCCTGAGGACGTGCATGACGCGGATCAGATAGAGATCGTGATCAACATGATCAACGATATGGGGATCGAGGTCTATGACCAAGCCCCTGATCCTGACACCTTGCTTATGAAGACGGATCCCCCGACCACCCCTGACGATGAAGAGGTGGTCGAAGAGGCGGAGCAGGTTCTAGCCTCTGCGGTGGAAGGCGAGTTCGGACGTACCACGGACCCCGTGCGCATGTATATGCGGGAAATGGGTACGGTGGAGCTTCTGACGCGCGAAGGCGAGATCGATCTGGCCAAGCGCATTGAGGATGGTATTCGTCAGAGTACGGAGGCCATTGCCACCTGCCCCGCGACGATCGCCGAAGTTCTGCGCATGATGGAGCTGGTCGAACAAGACCAGATGCGTCTGACGGATCTGCTCGTGGATTTTGTGGACCCCAAGGCCGTCGATGTGCCCCCACCAGAGATTAGTCGTGAAGTGGTGGCGATCGAAGACGATGATGACGACGCGGACGGTGGCGATGCCGTCGAGGCCGAAGAGGATGTAGGCCCTGATCGCGAGGAGGCGCTCAAGCGTTTTGGACGCATCCGCAAGCTCCACGCCTCCATTACGAAGGCGGCCGAGAAGAAGGGCTTTAAGAGTCCCGAGGTGGGCAAGGGCCAGGAAAAGCTGGCCGAAGAGTTTATGGAGATCAAGTTTGTCTCCAAGCAGATCAATCGCCTCGTAGAACATGTGCGCGCCTTAGTCGATGAGGCTCGTGAGCAAGAAAAGATCATCATGGAGATCTGTGTCAACAAGGCGCGCATGCCACGCAAGGTCTTCTTGAGGACCTTCCCCGGTAATGAGACCAACCTGCGCTGGATCAAAAAGATTGGCAAGGGTGGCGAGGGGAGCGCGGAGATCATCGAGGCGCATTTGGCGGTCATTACCCTGGCCCAGGACAAGTTGGCCCAGATCGAGGTGAAGGCGGGCCTGCCGGTCGCGGATTTAAAGGAGGTCAATCGACGGATGTCGATTGGCGAGGCCAAGGCACGGCGCGCCAAGAAGGAGATGGTCGAGGCCAATCTGCGTCTTGTGATCTCGATTGCCAAGAAGTACACCAATCGCGGTCTGCAGTTTTTGGATCTGATTCAAGAGGGCAACATCGGCCTCATGAAGGCGGTCGACAAGTTCGAATACCGCCGCGGTTATAAGTTCTCGACGTATGCCACGTGGTGGATACGCCAGGCCATCACTCGCTCGATTGCAGATCAGGCGCGGACCATTCGTATCCCGGTGCATATGATCGAGACGATCAATAAGTTGAACCGAATCTCGCGTCAGATGTTGCAGGAGATGGGACGCGAAGCGACGCCGGAAGAATTGGCAACGCGCATGGACATGCCCGAGGACAAGATCCGCAAGGTCTTGAAGATCGCCAAGGAGCCAATCTCCATGGAGACACCCATTGGCGACGACGAGGACTCGCATCTCGGAGATTTCGTCGAAGATACGAGCATCATGGCACCGACCGATGCCGCGACTGTAGCCGGTTTGAAGTCGGCTACGCTCGACATCTTAGATACCTTGACGCCACGCGAGGCCAAGGTGTTGCGGATGCGTTTCGGGATCGGGATGAACACCGACCATACCTTGGAAGAGGTTGGCAAGCAGTTTGATGTGACGCGCGAGCGTATTCGCCAGATCGAGGCGAAGGCCTTGCGTAAACTGCGCCACCCCAGCAGGTCCGAGCACTTGCGTAGCTTTCTTGATATGTAAGCCTCGTTTTCGGGCCTGTAGCTCAGTTGGTTAGAGCAGGGGACTCATAATCCTCTGGTCCCAGGTTCGAGTCCTGGCGGGCCCACCATTAAATCAAGGGTTACACGCACGACCTTTCAGGACGATTTCTTTTTCTGTATGCCCGTGCCCCTGGCGCTCGCCGTTAACCCGCCGCCTCCCGGATGACTTCGGGGTGTGTCGCGGCAATTTTAAGGAGCGTGTTGGCGGCCCCCGAAGGATTACGACGGCCTTGCTCCCAATCTTGGAGGGTGCGGACGGAGACCCCCAAAACTTCTGCAAACTGCGTCTGCGAAAGGCCCGTGCACAAGCGTGCCTCGACGATACGGGAAAGGCTGACCTTATGGACAGCGCCGACTTCGCCCGCCTTCATTTGGCGGACAGAGGCAAGCAGTTCCGCGCCAATGTCGCGCTTGGCGTCTCGCGCCTGTCACTCTTTTTCGCCCTTGGCCATGTTCGATCTCCTCTCGAAATTCTCGCAGTACTTGAGCCGATAGGAATCGCCGCTGAAACTTATGCCGCGTGCCCTTGCTGGCGTTGTAACAGATCCAGCAGATATTCGGGCGCAAGGTCTGCCCCGTTGGGCCATGTCACGGTATGGAGTAGGGAGTGTAGCCCCACCTCTGAAAAACATCCTCGATGGTAAAGCGGTCCAAATACCGACCCATGAAGTTCATCCGCCAAATTCACAATTCCACCTTGCCCGCTATTAAAACGAAGCTCTAAAAGGCGTCGGACGTCATTACTTGGTACAACGCGAGCATCAATGATATGTGACATGGCGATTGCTCCAATGGCGCGATAGGGCTAATGGGCTCTTTCCGGGTGGCGTGTTCCCAGTTGGCGGCCAGTTCGTCTAAGCGCCTTGTGCGCCAGTCTTCCACCAGTTACAGGGCGTGGCAGGCTTCCGGCCAATAAGATGCCATCCAACCCGATCCCCGCCTCCTGCCCTGCATAGTAAGCATGGAAGCGGGTTGTAGGTGGTTACGCCAGAACATCGCCAGGATAATACCGTAAAAGCGGCTGAGTTCAGGCATGGGCTTTCTTCTTCAACGGCACGACCCCGCGTACTCTTAACGCCAGCGGCCACCAGTACGGCATTGGTGCCTTTCTGCCAGACGTCTGCCCGCTGGCTACGGCAAGGTAATGGATGACGCGTACACCGCCCCGCTTGCCCTGACGCGACCACCGCACCTTGCGGCTTCCCCCGCCGCCGGCTATCACGTCTTCCGCGTCTGGTCTTGCTGCGAGCGACGCAGAAGGCGCCCCGCTCGTCCTCGTCCCAGTAGTCATGCCGCTGCCGGGAAAATAGCGGCATTTCGATTAAGGTCGGCGCATTATACGGCATTGCCGGAACCATTCGACGCAAGAGGGCGCGCAATCGCGGCCACCGCCGCTTCACCAATTGCTTGGCTCGCCTCAACGGGGACTTCTCAAGATCGCGGGGCACAGGCGCGTTGAACTGTTTCCCAACAAATATGCCACTAGTAAAGAAGATGCTGCCTTACCATCGTTTAAAAAGTCCTGTGACTGACTGAGGTACCGCCCCCAAACACCCGATAACGTGGCAACGCTCTCCGCAAAGAGCGGCGTGTATCTGGAAAAGATGGACTTTATTAAAGCAATACGATAAAAGTGCAATAGCGGAATTCCTTATTAAAGGTTCGCACATCATGCATAGAGAGATCACCGGCCGATACGTCTCTTCTTCTGTGGGTGGAGAAACGGTGAATGCCTTTGTACCCAACCCTTTGCCTCCTGTCCCTCCACTGGAACTAAGTGGTGCTAGGCAACATCTGCTGGAGAGAGCCACACTGGCGATAGGCAGGTTAGACAGTGTGAGCACGTTGCTTCCTGACCCACAGCTTTTTCTGTATGCCTATATGCGTCGCGAAGCCGTTTTGTCCTCGCAGATCGAAGGCACGCAATCCTCCTTGTCCGACCTGTTGCTGTTTGAACTAGAGGAAATGCCTGGCGTGCCTTTTGACGATGTAGTTAAAGTATCGAACTATGTCACTGCGCTGGAACACGGAATGACACGGTTGCGTTCAGGCTCTCCGCTTTGCAGCCGGCTTTTGCGTGAAATGCATAGTCTTCTCATGTCGCGTGGACGCGGCAGTGAAAAATTATCTGGAGAATTTCGCCGCAGTCAGAACTGGATTGGTGGCACCCGCCCTGGTAATGCCCACTTCGTGCCGCCTCCGCCGCAGGAAGTCGAATCCTGTATGGGCATGCTGGAGCAATTCTTCAACCAGACAGGCGGTACCGCGCCCGTATTGATCAAGGCTGCATTGGCACACGTGCAATTTGAAACCATACATCCTTTTCTGGACGGCAATGGCAGGTTGGGTCGCCTGCTCATCGCGATGCTGTTGTATCAGGGTGGATTACTGGCGCAGCCATTGCTTTATGTGAGCCTTTACTTTAAGCAGCGTCGTTCGCTTTATTACGAACTATTGGACAAGGCAAGGGCGCAGGGCGACTGGGAAGCCTGGGTGGACTTTTTTCTCGGAGGTGTGGCGGAAACCGCGCAAGGCGCAGTGCAAACCGCGCAACGGTTGCTTGCACTGTTCCAGCAGGATAGCCAACGTATTCAGGCCACTGGACGAGGTGCTGCAAATGCCCTGCGAGTACTCAATGCTTTGCGCGGTCATCCCGTTTCCAGCCTCAAACTACTGTGCACAGAGACTGGTATGAGTTTTCCGACCGTTGCTAAGCTCATGCAAACGCTAATCCAGTTTGGTGTCGCCCGTGAACTTACCGGACAGCGCAGAAATCGCATATTTGTATACGACGGCTATTTAAATATCCTGAATGAAGGCAGCGAGGTACTATGAAAGCGATTATCCAGCATACCTTAGGCGGACGCCTACTCATTTGCGTATTGCGGAACATCATGACCAAAGTGGTCGTCATCAACACCGTGCGAGCTTGGCTGGGTCATGTTTCTCTCAACACAGCCCATATTTACGCCGAAATGGATCTGAAGGGCAAGGCGAAAGCTTTAGCTAAGTGCGATATCAGCAGCGACCAGAAAACCGGAAAGCGCTGGGCAAAGCACCCTGGCCTCATGAGCGTTCTGCGCGCTTTGTAGTCAGAATTTATGTGGCGCTTGTCCGGATCTGTGCGGTGGGTGCCGAGAAATCGGCATTCCGCGACCCTTGTGTTCGGCTCCCACCTTATGGTGCCGTAGGTGCTCCACGCTTTCGCATACTGCGGGACATCATACGAGCTTCGCTAATGCCTGCTCTACCCAGCTAAATCCTACACGCTCCTGCTCGAGCCGCAGATTCGGGGCGATCCTATTGTCCCGCAAATCATCAAAAAGCCTCTGTTCATCGGCATGTAGCCTCGGCAAGTCGCGCACTACCTGGCGATCCTCCCGGCCCCATTGCGACGGGAACGCCAACAAGGTCGCGCGATCCATCAAGAACGACTCGACGCCATCGATTTCGCCGCGGAGCTGATCGAGGATGGCGAATCCATGGGTATCGATGTCCCCCCAGTAATAAATGCGACAGTCCGCCAACCAGTGCGCTTGGCGGAGCATCGTAAACCCGTACCCGCCCCCAAAAATCACCATACTGTCACGAGCTTCCGGAAAGGCCAAGAAATTGATTTCATTTTCGGTTATGAAGACTCGCGACACTGCGGGAGTGAGGCCTGAAAAACGCTCGGCATCCAGAGTCACATCGCGGCCAAATGGCAGCGCTACGGGCTCAGGGTCAAGTAGGCGCAACCGGATACGCAGGGGCTTGTCGCGAAATCCGTAGCGGCGGGCAAACTCGCCGCCATCGGTCGCATCGCCATCAATCGCCGCCACTGGCAGCGCCACATCGAGCAATTCTCGCAGTATGCCGCGGTGGGTCTCGATAAATTTACTATCGACGCCTGTAATATCGACTTGCCGGAGATAGATATCGGGTCTCGGGTGAGCCTGTAGCCAGACGACAATCGCGAGTAGTCGTTCCCACTCCGCGGCATAGTCGAGCGCCCGTAGCGGTTTGCGCCAGAGCCATCCTAAGAGCGATGGCTGGTTTTTCTGCGTCGTCTCAAGTACCGCCGAAAAGCGCGCGACCTCGTGACGTTTTGATAAGAGCGCCACTGCGTCGTCGAATTGGTCGACCCAGGCCTCCGTCGGCAGGCTATTCGCCCCCAAGCTCCGGTGGTTCACCTGCCGTACGGCGATCCGGTAATGCGATAGGGCCAAAAGCTCGGCCACCCAGGCGCGAACCTCATCAAACCGGTCAGCCATTTCAGTCGACGTCGGCCCTTTTAGCGTGAGCCGCCGCGGAAAAAGCGCCTTGCCGGAGACCAGCGAAGACAATATCTCGCCGCGGTCCCACTGTCTTTGCAGTTGCGCGCGCAGATCAGATGCCCGCGTCCAGCTCACCCTGCGATCCTGGCCTTTTCTGCGCGGTACTCCTCAATCGATAGATTGCGGAGCATGGACGCGCGCCCTTCCTCGTTGTGCACGAAACCCACGCACGACACGAAGGGCTCTATGATATGGATCTTCTGCAGGGGCGTTACGATCAGGAGTTGGAGATTCAGCTGGCCGAACAAGCGCAACCCATATTGCGCCGACTCATCGGATCCGCGCCCGAAGGCCTCGTCGATTACCACAAAGCGGAACGAGCGCGAGCGCACCGCTCCCCATTCCAGCCCAAACTGATAGGCGAGGCTCGCGGCCAGGACGGTATAGGCCAGTTTCTCCTTCTGACCTCCGGACTTTCCACCAGAGTCCGAGTAGTGCTCATGCTCGCTGTCGTCTTCGCGCCAGCGCTCGCTTGCCGCAAAGACAAACCAGTGGCGAACGTCCGTAACCTTGGTGGTCCAGCGTTGATCGGGTTCCGTCTGCCCGTCGCGCCCGCGAAAGCGCTCGATAATGTGTCGAACCTGCAGAAATTTTGCCTCGGAGTATTGGGTATCGTCAGACCCCGTGATCGCACCTTCCGTGCAGGCCCGTAGCTCACCCTGAAAATCCCGAATATCGGCATCGGGCGTGGCTTGCGCCTCTAGGACGATATAGCGTCCGGGGTTGTAGTCGATCTGCGTAAGCGAGGCGTTGACGCGCGCGATGCGCTCTTTGATCATCTCCCGTTCCCGCGCCAACTGCGACTGAAAGTTCGCGACCTCGCGGATGGTGTTTTCGTTCAGGAGTTCCTTAAAGCGCGCCTCGAAGCGCGGCAGTCCATCGGCTTCGAGGGCGTGGAGCATCTTTTGGTACTCAAAGCCCGCTTCGATGCTGGCGTCGACCTCAGCGGTCTCGAGCTTGAACGCCTCTTTGTAACCAGCCATGGCTTGGATAATTTTGTCGCGCAGGCGTTTGAGCTTCTGATCCTCGGAGTTGATCTGGCTCTGTAGCCAATCGCGCATCTCGCGTTCGCGGTTGTCACAGGACTCTACCGTCAGGGTGTGTTCGCCGAGCGCTATGGTGCGGGCCTCATCGAGTCTTACAAAGGACGCCTCGTGAGTCACGCGCGCCGGATCGTCTAAGAGTGCCTGAGTTTGCACACACAAAGACTCGGTGTCGCTTTGTTTTTGCTCGCACTTGGATCGTTGATCACGATACTCCTCAACCTCGCGTTCATGCGCCTGCCGCTTAGCCACGACCGCCTTTAGCTGTTCAGTCAATTGCTTGAGCGCATCCGAGGTCGACTCCAAGCGCTGGCGTTCTTCCGCGAGTTGCGCCACCTCGGTTGCCACCAGTTGCCAGTTCAGCTCGCGGAAATCGCCATACTCTTCGAGTCGCGATAAGACCTGGAGGCGCTCTTGCACCGCCCCTTGTTCGGTCTTGATTTTGGCGACCAGTGCGCCCCAGTCGGCTACTTGCGCCTCCAGTTTCCGTGCCGAGGACTCGAGAGCGGCAATTTTGGCGGTGTTCGTCCAGCCTAGGATGTAGCGGCTCCGATCGTCTAAGCGGTGGCGATCATCCTTCTCGTGACGATCGCCCGCCGATTTTGTCTGACCAGCGCGCGTCATGGCACGCGTCTCGCGGTGGAACTGCTCTTGGGTGGCGCAACAGGCAAAATCGAAACGCTGCGCAAGCTCGCGTTCGAGCCAATCATAGAAGGGGGAGTCAGGCCGCACTTCCAGTTTGCGCACCAATGAATCGCGATGTAAATCCGGCAGCGGGTTTGGCGTACTCTTGCGTACCCGGAAATAGACGAGGCGCCCACGCAGATCGGTCTTGTCGACCCAGGCGGAGACCGCAGCGTAGTGCGCATCGGGGATCAGAAGCGACAACCCGAAGTTATGGAGCAGGCGTTCAGCAGCCCCTTCCCAGTCGCGCTCGGTGGCCCGAACCTGCAGGAGCTCGCCGGCAAACGGCATGTCGTCCTCAGGTAAACGCAGGGCCTGACACAGGGCTGCGCGGATGTCTGCATAACGGGAGTCGATGTTGCTGCGCCGGGCCTTGAGACTTGCGATCTCGGCTGTGAGCGTATCGTGCTCCTGCTTGCCTTGGCGCAGTGCCACCACGCGCTCGGTCAGGTCGTTTTGGAGGATGGCGTCTTGGGCTTTGGCAGCCTCCGTGAGGGTCGCGAGTTGCGCCTGCTGATCGAGAAACCCGGTATCGTCGGAGGCGGGCGTCTCGCCGAGGGCGCGCATTAAATGATTGTAGCGTTGGGCCTTTTGTTCGCGCGCGTCGCGCTCTCGTTCTTTCCGTTCGATCTCGATTGCCAAGCGCTCTAAACGGTCGCCGCCGTTGTCGGCGATATGGCGTTTAAGCTCTGTTTCGGCGGTGTACTGGGCATCGCGCGCCTCCTCGGCCTGGGTGATCTGGTGATTTCGGCGTCGCCACTCCTCGGCTAGGCTTGCGGTGCGTCGATCCAAGAGCGCCAGCTTCAGGCCGGCAAAGTAGGATTTCAGGGCCTCGCGGGAGGCGCGCAGGGTCTCTGCACTGATGTTCAGGTCGGAGTGTCGCTCGCAATCCGCAACCAAGGGCGTCAGCAATTCGACCTGACGCTTGGCCTTCAATACCGCTTCGTGGGCGCGATTGAGGTTATCGAAGTGCCCAATGAGCGCCGTGATCCGGGATGCCACATCGAACGGTTCGAGCATGTGGCTGCGCACGAAATCCGTCAGGTTGCCGACCGACTTCATCGATACGGTTTGATGGAAGAGCTCCAGTGCCTGATCGTTCTCGATGCCAAAGCGGCGCCGGAACCACGCCCCGTAGGGCGGAAAGCTATCGAAAACCTCGGCGCCCAAGGCGCGCAGTTGTTTGCGCAGGCCGCCGATATCCGTGCCGAAATGGGAAAATTCGGTGGCAATCGACAAAGCCCGTTCGGCGCCGACGTAGAAGCGCGCTGGCTGCCCCTGCGCATCCTTCATCCAGAAGACCTGCGCAAGTGTCACGGTCTGGTCGTAACCCGCGTTATGGAAGACTCCCAATATGACGGAGTAGTTGTTGTGGTCGCGCAGTGCGATCGGCTTGGCGGCCCCGCTCACTTCATTGCGTTCGGATTTGTAATGTCCGAGCACATAGGATCGTAGTGACCGCTCCTTGTTGTCGGCACCGGCGGCCTTGTTATAGGCGATCCGTTGGGCCGGGACGAGGAGCGTAGTAATGGCATCGACCAGTGTCGATTTGCCAGACCCGATGTCCCCCGTAAGCAGGGCATTCTTACCAGCGGGATCCAGGGCCCAGATTCGACCGTCGAATGTCCCCCAATTGAAGATCTCGAGACGATGCAAACGAAAGCCCGAGAGGGTGTTGTCGGCCACGAAATCCAGGCTGAGTGATTCTGGTACGGGGTTGTCATGCGTCATTGCGAGCGCTCCCCGGATCCATGCCGAGTTGTAACCGGTAGGCTGCGAGCCGATCGTCAAAATCGCTGAGCCATTGAGCGTCTACGAACGCCTTGAGAATGCGCAGCACCTCAAAGACTGCGGGCCCTCGGGACGTGGCGCCGGCCGACTTTAGCCGCCGCAGGAAACCCATGTCGACAATCTTGTTTAGGTGGGTCTCGATCTGATCGATCAATTTGACCTCGTTGCTGTTTTCGGGCAAGAACACGCGCACGATCTCGACGATCTCGTCGCGGGTGAGCACGAGCCGCGTGTCGCCGCCGCTTGCGTCAAACTCGGCCAATTTTTTGCGTAGCAGCGCCAGCAGCAGGCTCACCGGAAAGGATAGCGGCCGCCGCGCCACGAGTCGCGGGATGACGTTATCGTCCACTTGGGGCCGGGAACGCAAGAACGCATAGCCCTCGGCCTCATCTAGCATAAGCTCGAGACCGAGTACCAGCACGTAGTCTCGAACGCGGGATTGGAGACTCAAGAGGGCGTGCCACATACCCGCATCGTTGTCCTGGTAGATCACCCCTTTTAACAGGGGAATGACGAGCGCGGAGAGATCCGGACTCGGTGTAGTGGCTTCAAGGTCTTGTTCTGTCATAGCGACCTCACAAATATGACGCGCGGCAAGCGTGCCCGCTTCCGCTGCTCCAGGCCGTCTGTCAACGGCAGTTGCCAAAAGACGGCCTCGATCACGTCTTCATCCACAACGGCTTTGGGGTCGTCGCTGGCAATCTGGAGGTAGGTTACGAGTTCGGCCAAGCCGTGTTCCAGGGGGTGCAGCTCGCATAGTTCTCGCAGGCTGATTTGCGACCGACTTTGTAGGGCGTGGCGAATGCGCCGCGTGAGCTGCCCGCGATCAATCACCACCTGGGCATATAGCGTCGCCGTGTCGATATCATCATCGCCCGCTTCGATGGCGATGTTGGCGATCACGGGCTTGATCGCGGGCGTATAGAGCGGTCGCTCCAGGGGCAACTCGATATCCGCGCCGGTTTCGGCGATGGTCGTGATATCGCCCGCCGGCGGCGATGCGCGCAGGCCCAGCGCCTGGGTCTCAATGCTTCGCAACAGGTCCATGATGCGCCGGTTCTCAAGCCATGCGCGGTCGTCTAGAAATCGCCGCAACTGTAACGACAATTGGGCCACCGTGCGTTGCGTGTGTTCCCCGGCCTCCAGCCAGTCGTAGTGGACTCGATGAGCGCGCGCGTCGGGTTTCAGTTCGGCCACGGGCGGCAGGGACAGCACGTGTCCGAGCAAGGTGGTCAGTTCCTCCTGGCGGGTGCTCGACATCAAGAAGTCCCAGAAGGCACGGAAACTGCGCCCCTGATCGGAATCCGCAATCGCGTCCCGTTCGCCCATGATGTCTTCGAGAAGCGCCCCTTTAGAGCCCTCCCATAGGGCGATTCGCTCACGGACGCGCCGGTCTAGTCCGCGAAAGTTGTGCTCCACCTCGCGAAAGTCAGAAAGCAGCTCGCGCGCGAGCTGAGTGAATTGCTGGAACCGGTCTTTGATCGCAGTCGCGTCCATTAAGGGGATGTCACCGCCGGCCACGCGGGCCATTTCGCTATCGATTTCGTCGCGGCGCTGACGTAACTCGGCCATGCGTATTTCGGGATCGGCCTCGCTGCCCGCGCTCATCTGGCGGAGCAGTATAAATAGGGTTAGTAGGCGCGACTCGGTGCCCACGAAGCTACGCGCAGCGAGCGTGCCAAGCCAGGCGATGGCCTTCTCGGTTGCCGGGGTCAAATCGAATTGCGGCTCGTCCGAGCCGGGGGCATAGAATTTGCGCAGCCAACCCTTGTCTAGGCCCGCCCAATCATCTAGATACTCGCCGGCGGTTCTCGGGAACGCGTCTGCGCCTAGCCGTTCGCGCAAAGCAAACAGCTCATCTTCCAGGGCCTCCGCTAAATCGGCCTGGGGCATGACGCGCACGTTAGGTGTCACGAAGACGCGCTGAAGGAAGCTTCCGATCAGCGGCGCATGATCCGAGCGTAGCAGGCGCCAAGCCGGGTGGTTTTGGCGCAGCAGATCCAGGGTGACGTAATCAAGGCTCATCGAACTCCAACCATCACTCTGCCGTCAGACGGCATCGCTAAAACACACCCCAGCGGCCTCGTATCCGGGCAGATTAGCTACGCATCTTACCCCGTGCGGCCCTCATGCGCGAAGCCTTGATCGCTTGGCGAGGGGGGGCCGGTTTCTGTTCGGCGGCGCGGTATGGGGGCGTGGGCCTAGTCTAGGATTCCATAAGGGGTCCGGCACCTTCAAATAGCAAGGCCCCACACAATCCCCGAATCCTCGTTGGTTGTCATATCTGGGCAGATTCACTCGAGCATGCGACGATGACGCACCCATACCCCAGTCCTTGGCAGCCAAGCGTATGCTTTACTTCGACAATCCGGTTCAGTTGCCCATTTCGGCCACCGACTGCCAAATCGACGTTTATGCATCTCGGCCGGAAGGACACAAAACGCTTGGGGCCACCGCGCGAATCGGCTAACCGGGGGTTCAAGCCCCGGGTTTTGTTGGGCGAGCAGGGTCTGGTAGTTCCAAGGCATCCAGGCGTCGGGCGAGTCACCCACCGCGATCACAGGATCACGGTGGGTGACGCGAGACAGCCCCGCAACGTGAGCTGGGGAGCGACGATGCCCACACAGGATGGGCGACATTAAGGCTTTGAGGGCAAGGATATCTATGGCCAACTCCCATTATCGAGACCTTGCGGGTTACCGTAAGTGCACACAACGGATCCAGGCGGCGTGGCCTGCATTCCTGCAACAGCGCGCGGCTATGCTCGCGGCGCAGGGGCGATTTGGCATTGTGGCGGAAAAGGCCGCGGAGAACATCGTCGGCGCGTTGCTCACGACGGTGCTGGATTGGGAAGAGCGGGACCTGAACTGGCAGCTTGATCGTGCCGATCTGGTGGTGACGCACAACTTCACCAAATATCTCATCGTCGAGACCAAGCGCCCTGGTAATCTCGCCAGTAGAACAGCTATAGAAGACGCCCTGACTCAGGCCAGCCGTTACGCTCACGAACAGCACGTGCGGCAGGTGGCGGTATGTGACGGTACCCTGTTCTTTGGCGCCAACATTGTCGACGGTGGCTGGACGCCGCGCGTCCTGTTTGATCTGAGCCACGAGGACGCGCCAGTTGATGCGCTCTGGTGGGTGAGCATGGATGGTATTCATCGCCCCGGCGAGACGCCGTCTGACTTATCGTTGTTGGCGCGCATCGGCGTGACCCCCGCCACGGGCGCGATCGCGGACACCGATCAGGGCGCGTTGCTTCATCCGAAGTATCAGATCCCGGCTCGTTGTTTTGCTTATGTGGGCGATCCCAACAAGACGTCAACCTGGAAGCTGCCGTACCTCCTGACGGATGGCTCTACCGATCTGAAGCGGCTACCCAAGGCCATTCAGTCGCTCGCCAGCAATTACCGCGGCGCGAAGGTGGGCGGCATTCCTGATGAGGCCATTCCCCACGTGTTTCGTCGTCTGGCGACCGCCGCCACAGCGGCGGGCAAGATGCCCGCATCGGGCATTACAGTCGCGCCCGCCTATCAGATGCTTGCCGATATCCTCTGCCAGCTGGAATCGGCCGGGGTCTAGGGCCATGACGGAATAGATGGTCATGTCTGTCCGGTGTCGCAGTGATGGACCCCGGTGGCGGGCATGCCAAACCCAGTCCAACATAGTGATACCCGCCCCGTCGCGCTTGTCGTTCCGCCTTGCCGGAAATAGCTGACCTGCTAGGTCCATGGTGGCTACCGGTAGGCCGCATGAACCAACCCCCTCGTTTCCGGCCCCTTTGATGGCTCAAGGCGCCCCGGATCGGGTACACTCGCCCCCATGAAGATTGTCATCTGGCGTGCCCCACGTATCCCGGTCCTGTCGCTGCGCGGCATGATCGCGGCGAAGCCCTATGCCATCAGTCTTGCGTCCACTCGTGAGCCCATAGAGCGAGCGTTCGCGCTGGCCAAGGCGAGCAAACGCGTGATCTTGTCGATCGAAAGCCCGGGTGGCTCGCCTGTGCAGTCGGATCTGGTGGCCAACCTGATCCGCCAGCATGCTGAGGATCGGGGCGTCCGTGTGCTCGCCGTGATTGGCGATGTCGGCGCCTCGGGCGGTTATTGGATCGCCTGCGCGGCCGATGAGATCTATGCGAACCGAATGAGTATTGTCGGTTCTATCGGGGTGATCGGCGGGGGGTTTGGGTTTGCGGAGTGGATTGCGCGCCACGGCATCGAGCGTCGCCTTTATACCGCCGGCGAACACAAGGCGCGTCTCGACCCCTTTCGCCCTGAAACCGCCGATGACGTCCTCTTTACCAAAGAGCTCCTAGAAGACCTGCATGGCGAGTTCAAGGACTGGGTACGGACCCGCCGCGGCGGCCGTTTGGGTTCCGAGGCCGCCGTCTTTGACGGCTCCTATATGTTGGGCACAAAGGCGAAGACCCTGGGCCTGATCGACGGTTTCGCGAGCATCGATTCACTCGTCGCTAAGATCGGCGGCAAGCGCGCAAAGCCCGCCTTGATCGAGCCGAGGCGACCCCGGGGCGTCATGCGCCTACTGGGGCGTAGCGCCATGGAGACGGTCGTCGATGTTGCGGAAGACCGCCTGATGCGACCCGGACTGCACTTTTAGTGGGCGGCTTGATAATCAGTTTGCGCGTACGCCCCATCAGGGCACACAAGCGCGCCGCGGACTTTAAGGCCCAGGCCATAGCCTTGAGCGGCTCTTAAATTCCTGAGCGAGGCCTATTCTATTAAGGTCTCTCGCCCCCAGGTCGAGACAGGCGGTCAGGCCCAAGCGCGAGGGGTGGTTGGGCCTGACCCGGATCATTGGGTCGCAGACCCCGAGCCTTAAAGCCGGTCCTGCGCCAAAAACCCACGCGCAGAGGTGCGACGACCTGCACCGGGGAGCCCGTCGACTGCGATGCCCGCAGCCTTGGGCCCGGAATCGCCCGGCACCTGCGCGGGTGTCGTGTGACCGCCCCTTTGATCTCAATAGATAGAAGAGGGTAGCGCAAGGCCCGCTCCACCGGCTCTGGATGGCGTGTGTGTGGCGCGACCACCACACCCCTTGGGATTTGAAACCGATCTTAGGCCAGGCCGCTTTTCTGGGGTGGGTATGCACGCGCTCTGGCGGGACCCGATCTCGTGGATGCCTCTAGGTGCGGTATGGGTAAGTCCCCGGCGTTCGCTAGCAGAGTGGCCCTTATAAGGTCGCGGTCGGCCCACAGCCGCACAACCCCGATGGGGGTCGCGACCGGCTGGCGATGGGGGGTTTACTGGCCAAACCGCCCGGCGCGTGAGGGCGGATCATCTGTATAAAACAGGGGCATCTGCCTTTAAATGGTATGCCGCATAAGGGCATATTGCCCCCTGGCGTCACCTAAAAGCGCGAGCTGCCGTATTTTGTCACCCCGGTCTTGGCCGGACAGGTCTTGCGCGGGTGGCCGTTTGTCGGCCCAATACGACAGCTCATTTTTGGCCTCCTTTATCCATTAAGGACTTACGGCGCTCGAGTCAGTAACCCCCCTGACCTGTGCCGCAGCTGGTATGGATTATGCAAGTTTTAAGGCCACATACACCGTCCATTGTGGACAGGTGCGTTAGAGATGCGAGGAGTATATGGCCATGCGTAAACAGAACCCGGTACGGGCCGCCATTCAGGCCGGCTTTACCTTAATCGAGTTAATGGTCGTGATCGCGATCATCGGTATTTTGGCGGCGATCGCCATTCCCCAGTACGAAAAATACATCGTCACGGCGAAGGCCCAGGACGTGGCACAGAACTTCCACGCCGCGATCACGGCTGCGACCAGCGCGGTATCGGCGGCCCAAGCCGGGCAGAGCACGTTAATCGCTTCAACAAACACACAAGGCGTGGCAGCTACCACGCTCACGCCTAGTGCCACGGTCGATACTCCGGTCTTGAGCTACACCGCAGGCGACCCGGCGGCAAGCGGGACTACTGGTGCGTCCCCAATTAACTTCGCCTATATCGGGACATCTGCGACAGCTCCTGCGACCCCGACCTATTGCGGTGAGGTCGACATCGTGGGTGAGACCCCGCCGACTGGTATGAACGTGGGCGCTTGGGTCAGTGCTGGCATCACGCAGCCGATCTTTATTACGGTCGGCGCCGGTACAGCCTGTAGCGCCAATGTCACGCTCGGCCGGGACATTGTAAACGCGATCGTCGGCGATGGCTCGACCTCCGCAATAGCCAATACTGATCCTGCTGGTAACGCTGTGCCAGCTTGCCTTAGTACTGTCGCGCTCTGCCAGACCAACGTCGGCCCCAACGGGACGGTTACCCCGTAAGGCTTCACATCTTGGTGGTTCCCGGAGGGCGCGATGTCGGCGCCCTCTTTTTTGCCTCTTTTTTGTCTGACGGTAAGGCCTATGACCGCGTGCCGCGCCTCTCGGGGCGGGCCTTAAGGGTTTTCGGCAAGTCCGCTTCAGCGTGCGTCGACGATCCGGGCGAGAGAACCTGCCCTCGCAGTCCCACCCGGAGTCATGAATGCCCAGGGGTCTGGCGACGCTCAAGGCCCGCGAGCTCGCATCGCGGTCTTTTGATGCCTGGATAAGTGTCGGCCGGATAAAACCCACGACCGGGGTTTGCGGGCGGTCGCTCGTTCTCGGGCAGGCTGAAGTGGTTCAGTCCCGCCTTGATCCGACCGCCGAGTGCATTGCGTTTAAGGCCCGCATGGCGTGGTCTCTTAAGGCCACCGACCCGGCAGCGCCGTGCGGGGTGATGGCCGTTGCGGGCCGCCCCAGGCGTTGCGTAGCCTGGGCGTTGCGCAACAAGGTGACGCAATAAGGCGGTGGGGTGCCTGAACCCCAGGCAGGGGCCTCCTGCCTGGGGCATGGACCCGCTGAGGCGCTGGCTGCATGTGTCTCTCCTGAGTCCGCGCGCCAGTGGTCCAGGCTGGCGCGAGGGTGCCGATCATGGATCCCACGCCGGTCTGGTAGAACATCCTAAAAGAGCGACTGCCGTTAAGAACGGAGGGGCGGGGTGCTTATTCCACCCACAAAGGCGCTTGCATGAGTCGACCCATGGGGGC
>Ga0307375_10000384_pt1 | contig 57616 bp, 59 predicted proteins | sample TR1MG_FD_202531 | JGI IMG/M metagenome (GOLD analysis project Ga0307375, IMG submission 202531) | Soil microbial communities from Risofladan, Vaasa, Finland - TR-1 | ecosystem: Environmental > Terrestrial > Soil > Coastal area > Acid sulfate soil | place: Finland: Risofladan, Vaasa | collected...
CCGTCGATAAGGGTGAGGACGGTGTCAGGCGTGCTCTCGGCACGTTCGATCAGATCTGGGTTGAGGGCGAAGGTCGGCCCATTCAGGCGAGTTAGAACTATCACGGTATCCGTCCTTGGATGGCAGTGACAGGGCCGGTCCTTGGCCCTCTTGAAGTAACTCTCTATCGGCCTAAGGAGCGGCGACTTGAGACAAATGGCATTGACCCTCGACCCACTCCAGGTCGAGGGTTAATGCGGCGTCTGGCGCTGTCAGCCTTCTGCGCTTATGTCAGCGTTAGCGCTTGAGGTTCACCAAATCCTGAAGAACCTCATCGGAGGCAGTGATCACTTTGGAGTTGGCCTGCAAAGCCCGTTGAGCAATGATCAGGTTTGAAAATTCGGCCGCAAGATCGACGTTGGACATCTCAAGCACTCCACCGGCGAGCATGCCTCGGCCACCAGTTCCAGGGATGCCAAGCTGGGGAGAGCCCGAGTTAACGCTGGTGCGATACATCGAGTCGCCAACTTTCTCCAGACCGGCTGGGTTGTTAAAACTCGCCAGTGCAATCTGGGCCAACGACTGCTTGAGTCCGTTGGAGAAGACTCCAGTTACCGTGCCGTCTGGTGAGATGGCAAACGACTGCAAAGACCCCACTGCCGATCCATCCTGAGAAAGGGCCGATGCGGTATTAGCCCCGCCGTACTGGGTCATCCCGGAAATGTTCATGGTGACCGTCGAGCCCATGAACGAATAGGTTGCGGTTGCCGGATTTGGGCTGGTCAGCGCCCCGGTATTGCTAAATACCAATGCAGTTGGAGCCCCCGGTGGGTTGGTCCCATCTGTAACAACCAAGTTCCAGTTATTCGCGGAGGTATTGGTAAAGGTGTAGGTCATTGCATGTTGGGTGCCTTGAGCGTCATAGGCGGTAATCGAGGCGACCACACTGGTTCCGACGACAGCGTCAGCTGGGAGGTTGCCACCAAGCTGGGCTTTGGCCGTTTGCTTTGGTGCCAGCAAGGTACCGATCGGTATCTTGACTGGAGTAGGAGCCGCGTTGGTGCTAATAACTCCACCGGCACCTTGCCAACCTTGAACTACCGCGCCGTCTGGTGCGACCAACTGTCCACTCGCATCAAGTGAGAACGAGCCAGCCCGGGTATAGAGAGTGCCAGTGCCGTTGTTGACGAGAAAGAAACCATCACCTTGAACCATCATGTCGGTACTACGGCCGGTTAGTTGTGCTGCTCCCTGGCCGAAGTTGGTTGTGATCCCCGCGATCTTCACGCCCAGACCCACCTCGGCTGGGTTGGTTCCACCCAACGCACCTTGCGGCGCACCTGCGCTAGTGAGAACTTCGCTAAGGGTGTCTTCGAAAACCCCCTGGCTGGACTTGTACCCGACGGTGTTCACGTTGGCAATGTTGTTGCCAACGATATCCATCATGGTCTGGTTGCTTCTAAGGCCCGTGATTCCAGAAAATAATGATCGAAGCATGTGCTTACTCCTATGGGTTTGTGGGCAAATGGCCCGGGGGTATGAGGACCAACCGATCAGCCGGTGACAGAGCTGACCGAAGTTAATGGGACGTCGATGGTGCCGACTTTGAGTACTGGCCCGCTCGCGACCAAGCTGATGCCCGAAACGATCCCTTGGGCCGGACTGCCATTGGCATCCGTGTAGCCGACGGTGCGGCCGATCAGCCCGGTCGCCTCGGTTGCCTGCTGTGATGCGATAAGGCTTGAGTACTGCTGAGCCATCTGCGTGAGTTTCTCAACCGAGGTGAATTGAGCGGTCTGGGCGAGGAACTCAGTGCCAGAGGCTGGGTTCATTGGATCCTGGTTCTTGAGCTCAGCGACTAACAGTTTCAGGAAATCACCGGTGCCCAGGGCCGTGCCTGCACCAGAAGTAGCTGGGGAACCGGCGGTGGTCGGCGGGGTGTTGCCAATTGATGAAACGGACATAACTCTTCCTCGTTCCTCCTAGATGGTGACATCGACGGCGCCGGCGTGGCTGACGCGACGGTGGCTGGGCAGGGGCTCGGATCTTGGTAAATCAGACATCAATTGAGGGGCTGGCAACGGCGTAGATCGGGTGTTCCAGTTACCCGGCGCCGACTGGTTACCGGATCCCAAATAACCACCCGTCATCGATCCCCCACTAGTGCCCAGATTTTGGGAGAGAACATCGGTCCGACCAACGCTTAGCCCGGCGTCAATTAACTCCCGGCGAAGATCTGGAAGTGCTCCGATCAACGCTTCTCGGGCGGGGTCATGAGATCCGGCCAATTGCAGGTTGATGGTCCCGTCTTTGAGTTCGACTACCACTTGCACTTGACCAAGGTCGGCCGGGTGGAGCAGCACGGTGATCTGGTGCGTCCCATCCGGTCCGCTGGTTAGCGAGGCGACCTGAGGTGCGAGTTGAGCTGCCACCGACACCGGTGCTTGGGGGGCGGCTGGTGCCAACACGGCTCCGATAGCTGGCGGCTGAAGCTGGGCTTGTTCAGCGCCGGTCGTCGCATTAGCTAATGATCCACCTGCGTCCTTGCCGGTTGGACCTCGATCTGATGGTCGTTCAACTGGTATGACGGTTCCGTGGGGTAGGGCCACCGGTCCGATCGCGCTAATTGTCGAAAGCGAAATCCCGCGATTGTCAGGAGCGGCGGGCTGGGTTGGCGCGGCAACAGTAAGTGCGGCCGCTTGGTTAAGGATTATTCCGGACGGAACCGCGCCGGCGGAGTTCGGCTTAATAGATGCGAGATGAGCCTCTGCCAAGGGATCCAAAATGGCTTGTCGGCCGCCCGCCGTACCCGCTGACCCAAGTTGTGAGAGCGGGGTAAAAGTTGCCAGTGCCGGAGATCTAGACGGCTTGATCGTTATCGGAGAAATTTTGGGGAGTGTATTTTGCCCTTCAGCCAGTTTGAGCTTCTCAGGTCTGTTCGGAGCAATGACCTTGACGCTCAGTTCTGGTCCCGCGACTTCAATCGGACTACCACTTGCCTTGTCCAATTCTGTTAGAACAGGCGTGATGGTGGGCGGTTGCGATTTCGCGACTTGGCGAGGAAGACTTGAGGTAGCAGTCTTGTCGAGCACAATTGAGTTTGCAACCACTCCTATTTTGCCAACTGCATTAACCCTGGGTGCGGTTCCAATATCGACGTTACTGCCGAGGTTCGCTAACTTGACCGCTAGACCAAGTTCTGCGGAAGACGGCTTTGGATCAATCCCGACCGCTGCAGTCAGCGGGCTTTCTACTGAAACTAATTTTGGAAGTACGTGACCGGCCAGATCCGGTGCGGGGAAAACTTTAGTACCAACAGCACCAATAACTTTGGCCACTTCACCGGCGAGCGCTAGCCCAGGTGTCACTGACTTAGGTAATGCCGATTTGAGCGTCAAAGATTTCTTTAAAGAATCTGATTCGACTGCAGTAGTTCGGTCGATTGGCACAGCCTGAGTTGGCAAAAACTGTCCTAACAGCGCAAGAAATGCCATCGTAGGATCGCTTGGTTCTTCGCGATGTGATTCCAAAGGCTCACTTGCAATCGGAGTTGGATCGACTCTCATGGCTTCGCTCCCGCCAAATTGCGCATAACTTCGCCCACGTAGTTCTGGGTTTCCGAATATGGCGGGATACCGCCGTATTGGGCTACGGCCGAACTACCAGCGTTATACGCAGCCAGCGCTAGTGGCACAGTTTTGAATCGGTTCAGATCTCCGGAAAGGAGGCGAGCCGCACCATCAATTGCTTGATTAGGATCAAGCGGATCGACGCCAAGGCCGCGAGCAGTTGATGGCATAAGTTGCATGAGACCAAGTGCGCCTGCGGGGCTTGTAGCATTTGGGTTATAGCCGGATTCAACTTTGGCTACTGCAGCTAGCAATCCTGGTGGCAGCCCATATTGGTTTGTGGCCGAATCAAATAACGGCCCAAAGGCGGTTGGTGCATTGCTTGAAGCGCCAAGGCTCGGCGCGGGCGCTGTCGATGGATCGGCCACAATCCGCCGGATCGCGGTCGGCGTCTCGGTGATTTGTTCAACGCGCACTGCGGTTCCCGTGTGCGGGGCGTTAATCATTTGCCCGTTACCGAGATAGATCCCGATGTGATGCACCGGGGTACCGAAGGCGACCAGATCCCCCGGCTGCGCGTCGGCCAAGGTTGCCACTGACGCTCCTGCTTGCGCTTGATCACTTGCTACTCGCGGAAGTTGGTATCCAAGATCAGAGAAGACCCGTTGCACCAGACCAGAACAGTCCATTCCGGTTGCGGGGTTATTTCCCCCCAATACATATGGCACACCCAGATACTGAGATGCATCGGCTACCACGCTACTGCCAGCGACACTGCTCGTTGGCGCACTCATTGCTGACGCGAGTGCATTGGCAAAACTTAAGTTTGCACCGTTAGCAGATGCAGCTTGAACAGATGGGAAGAGATTTTGAATCTCTTGAATCCGTGACATCACTTCTGCCAGTCCATTGATCATGGCTCATCCACTTCCAATTGGGCGTCCCAGTCAGCAACCCGCCAGGGGCGCTGGGCTAAGTCGTCCAATTCCCGCTGCTCCGCTCGATGGTTTTCGTGCTCTACGAGCAGCCGATGTCGATCGGCCAACTCCTCAACAGCACTTTGGTCTTGTTCGGCCTTGACCCATCGTTCTTTGGCAAGACGTAGTTCCTCTCGCCGCGATCGAGTCAACTCTTGCAGGACGGAGACTTCAGTGGCGAGGCTGCGCGCCGCCAGGACCGCTCCGACAAACGGCGTTATCGGCCCATTCGTAGGCAACATCTGTTCCTTCAAAGTAGCCTCGCGTTGAGTTGCTTGCTCGGCGGCCTGGACTACTCGTCCATTTGCCCTGACGACCTCGGCTCGAGTTGTCTCCTCCACGGCTTCACGTACTCGCAGTACTGCCGCTAGTGGAAATCTTCTTCTCATTTCACACCTCTATTGGGATCGACTCCGGTTAGCCCAAAAACTTGGTCCCAAGCTTCACTCAAGGTTGATTGGTGATCGACTTCTTGACGCAAGAATCCGTCGATCATCGGCATCAACTCCCTGGCTCGATCAACATCCGAGTTTGTGCCGGGTACATATGCGCCAATCTCAAGAAGCACCTTGGCTTCCCGATGTGCAGACAAAAGGCGCCTTATGATCGTGGCGGCAGTCCGCTGCTCCGAATTGGTAACAGCTGGAGCTACTCTAGAAACAGAATCGAGCACGTCGATGCTCGGATAGTGGCCCGAAGTTGCAAGCCGTCGATCGAGAACGACGTGCCCATCAAGAATCGATCGGACCGTGTCTCCGATTGGGTCGTTGATGTCGTCCCCTTCCACCAACACCGTGTAAATACCGGTGATGCTGCCTCGTTCGCCGCATCCTGCTCGTTCAAGAAGTCTGGGCAACAGCGCAAAAACAGAAGGCGGAAAACCCCGCGTTGCGGGTGGTTCCCCGGCGGATAGACCAATCTCTCGCTGTGCAGTTGCCACCCGGGTAACCGAATCCATCATCAGAACCACATCGGCACCTTCATCGCGAAACCATTCTGCGATCCGAGTTGCCACAAACGCTGAACGAAGACGCACCACCGGCGGTTGATCGGAGGTGGCGACCACGATCACCGATCGGGCAAGGCCAGCTGCGCCGAGATCATTTTCAATAAATTCGCGGACCTCTCGACCACGCTCGCCAACTAATGCAATTACCGCCACTTGCGCTTCGGTACCCCGGGCGATCATGGATAGCAGGGTGGATTTTCCAACACCGGAACCGGCGAATAAGCCCAACCGCTGACCACGACCAACGGGCACCAGCACATCCAAAGCTCGAACCCCAACGCCGAGTTGACGATTAACTCGCTGTCTGGTCAGCGCCGCTGGGGCCGAGTTCTCCACGGAAACACGGTGCGCTCCATAAAGCGGGCCGAGGCCATCGATCGGTTCACCGAGGCCATCTAACACACGACCAAGAAGGCTTGATCCGACTGATATTTCTAACGGCCCACCGGTAGTTCGAACTTCGACGCCAGGCCCAATCCCAAAAATCGGGCCTAAAGGAAGACAGGTCAATCGACCACCACTAGCCGAAACCACTTCAGCCCGGACATCTTGAACGGGAGATTTTAAAGTAAGAAGATCGCCAATCGCCGCTGAAATTCCTTCCACCGAGACGGTTAAGCCGACCACAGCGGCGACCGTCCCGATCACTTGCGGCTTTGCTGCCTGGGCCGCACGCTTAGCTAGCAATTCGACGCTCATCCGATCAGCACCTCCCGGACTCGAGCTAGGGAGTTGGTTAGACAGGCATCAACCTTGGTCGCACCGATTTCAGCGAGAGCATCGCCTCGGTTGAGCGCGGGATCGGGCACCACCTTGACTGGCCGTCCGAGTGTTGTCGCCAAATCGATGGTTTCTAGACTTTCAATATCAAGTGGGTTGAGCCAGAGAGTAAGAGCAGTGCCGCGCGGCGCTGCGGCACAAGCTCTTCGCATCGCGTCTAGCGCCAGTTCTCGCGAAAGTTCAAGTTCCCGGCCAAAGATGGATTCAACTAGCGAATATGCGACCGCGCCGAGTCTTTGACCAATTTCGTCATAAGTAGGGACGAGCCTGTTCTCGAGCCGCAGGACGGCTTCATTAAGGGCAGCAAGCAGATTTTCGGTGCCAGTCTTTCGCTGAGCCTCTGCCGTGCGCAGCGTCGCGAGTTCGCGATCTAATTCAGCCTTTGTTTCGGCAACGGCGCGAATCCGCCCGCTCGCATAGCCGGCGGCGAATCCTTCAGCTGCGGCAGATGTTCTGGCTATTCGGGTTGCTTCATCAAGGGCTCGTACAAGATCTGGATCAAGCAATCTGGCATCTGGTTTTGCGTCGGTGAGATATCGACTGGTTCGCAGTTCGCTATCGACTCGCGCCAACGGGGCAAGGTCTGCGCGAGTCCCGCGCAATACCGTAGTTTCAGGAGAGATACTCATCGTCACCACCCCTTAAAATCACGATCTGACCCGTCTCTTCGAGTGCTCGGATATTCCGAACGATCTTGGCTTGAGCTTCTTCAACAGCAGAGACGCGGACCGGGCCGAGCAAATCAATTTCCTCTTCCAAGTTCTCCGCAGCTCGCTGCGAGATGTTCTTCATGACTTTTTCGCGAACTTCAGACTTAACGCCCTTCAGTGCGTGAGCCAAATCGGCGGTATCAACTTGTTGCAATACCAACTGAACATAACGATCCTCAAGCCCCACGATGTCTTCAAACATGAACATGTGGGCGCGGATAGCTTCGGCCAATGCCGGATCAAGTCCGTCCAGTCCTTCCAGGATCATGCGTTCGGTTCCACGATCAGAGCGATTGATAATTTCAATTAACGGCTGCAAACCTCCTACCACGGAGAGTTCGGATGGCTGCAGGAGCGAAGACATTCTGCGCTGCAGAGTTTCCTCAACCCGCTGCACGATTTCAGGCGAGGTTTGATCCATGATTGCGATTCGGTGAGCAACATCGGCCTGTAGGCCAGGCGCTAATCCAGACAACACCATCGATGCCTGATCGGCGCTCATGTGTGACATAACCAAGGCAATAGTCTGCGGATGCTCGTCATGCAGAAACGACAGCAAAAGACGAGGATCCGTTCTTCGAAGAAATTGAAACGGCATTTCGGATATGGCCGCCTCAAGTCGGGCCATAATGTCGCGAGCTCGATCCGCCCCCAGACCGCCTTCGAGCAACTCTCTGGCATAGTTGAGCCCACCTTGGGCCACATACCTATGAGCCGCGATTATGTCTCGGAATTCTTCAAACACCATGTCAACTACGGAAGAATCAACCGATCTCAACCGAGCGACTTCAGCGACCAATTCTTCCAATTCACCTTCGCGCAACTCTGCCAGAATCCGAGACGCTTTCCCCTGACCCAGTTGAACAATGAGGATGGCGGCTTTACGAAGGCCGGTCAGCTCGACCTCGAGTTCCAGGGGCGCAGTTTGAGTCATGTGCTAACGTGTCCGCTCGGCTAGCCAGCCGCGCAGCAACTGAGCAACTTCGTCTGGTTGCTTATCGACCATTTCGCTTATGTCCGCGCGTGCCGCCAGGCGCAACTCAGACACCGGGTCAGCCGTTTGCGTCCTGAGCATCTCTAGCTTGGGAGTCATCGAGCCCGATGCTGGAGATCCACCAATGGTTAGCTTGGCCGGCTCACCGCGGCCAAGTAACAACTGGCGTCGAATGTCTTCAAGTTCGGCTAATTCGTCAGCCGTAACTTCGGTTCGGCGTGCCCGTCGGCCAGATAGGAGTGCCAAAATCAGAATCGCCAGAACTAGAAGTCCCAGTGCGCCTTTACGGATCAGAGAGAAGAGGCCGGCTTGTTTCTGGCTGGCATCGGCCTGAGCTAGCGTGAGTTTTGCGGCGAGGGCTGCCGACTTATCAAAAGGCATTGTTGCAACCTGAATTGAGTCGCCCCGTGTGGTATCAAGCCCTACCGCGTTTGAAACTAATTGGCTCACTTGCGACGTGCTGATCTTTGATGCGGTGGCACTATCTAGGAGTACGGCAACTGTTAGCCGCTTCACCGAACCGGGGGCACCTTTTCGTTGTTCGAGAATTGAACCAACCGAATTGTTTACTGTCTGGGTTGTCTTGTCGTAACCATTGGCGCCCGTCGCAGCCGTGGTACCACCGGTCGTGGTTCCAGGAGTCGCCCCGAGCACCCCTCCAACAGCAGGTCCCCCGACACCGCTGTATTTTTCGGATGTGGTTGTGTTTGCAAGCGGCGGCACTGTCGGGTCATATACATACGTATGTGTAGTCGTATCGCGCTGATCGAAATCAAGCGAAGCGTTAACCCGAACTACTGAGTGGTTCGGGCCTACTACCTGGTTGAGCATCTGCTGCACTGAAGTGGAGAGTTGGTTTTCGAATGCCAATGTCTGCTGCTCTCTGGCAGTGCCAGCTGCGTCAAGTGCACCGCCTTGGCTACCTGAAAGCACTTGCCCTGAGCCATCCGCCACCGTGACCGCGTCAGGAGTCAGATCGGGAACGCTGGCTGCCACCAGATTAACTACCGCTTCGGTCTGGCTTGGCGATAGCTGAACTCCGGGTCTAAGCGATACCAAAACTGAAGCCGTCGGTTTGCTAGCGGTATCAGTGAAGACGCTCTGCTGCGGCAAGGCTAAGTGAACGACGGCGCCCTGAACTCCGTCGATTGCCGAAATGGTTTTAGCGAGTTCGCCCTCAAGCGCGCGTTGATAGTCAACGTGCTGCATGAAGTCAGAAGTCGTTATTCCTTGTTTATCTAATAGTGAGTATCCGCTCGTACCGCCGGTAGGAAGGCCCTGTCCGCTTAAAGTCAGCCGAGTCGCATACACCTTGTCTTGAGGAACCAAGATGGTCGCCCCACCATCTGTAAGTTGGTATGGGACCCCGGAGGTATCCAACTGTTGAACTATGGAGTTCGCATCAGTAGAAGCCAAATTCGAGAACAACGGAACATATGCAGGCTTGCTCGCCCAGGTTGTGAAAAGATAACCGCCAAGAACTAGCGCTATGACGCCCAGAACGGTCACTGTCCGCTGGCCGGGTGTGAACCCATCTAAGGTAGTTCGCATTCGACGAAGCAGCGTTGAAAGCACTCCAGTCATCACACGGGCATCCTCATGATGTCGTTGAATGCCTCAATCGCCTTATTGCGGATCGCCACGGTTAGTTGTGTCGTGAGTGAGGATTCGCTTGCGGCAAGCAGGTAGTCCTGCGGGTTTTTCAATTGACCAGTTGCAGCCTCAAGCGCCAACGTGTCCGACTTTGCCTGAACCTGCTGCAAATTATCTACGGCACCAGCAAGACTGTGACTGAACCCCGCGCCACCAACGGTTGCCGTGGCTGCGGCCGAAGATGCATCCCCTGGGGCAATGGGCGCGGTTGGCGCGGTCACCGGAACGATCGCGGTGAGCCCAGAAATAGATGAGATACTCACACGTTCCGCCCAAGTTGCAGCGCGGACTCATAGGCCGATCTGGCTCGCTCTACTACCGCAATATTCGCCTGGTAGCCGCGTTGGGCCTGAATCAGTTGAGTCATCTGATCACCCAGGTCGATATCCGGACGGCGCACCATTCCTTGGGCGTCAGCCAGTGGGTTGCTGGGGTCGTAAACGACGTGTCCAGCTGCACTTCCATAAGCTGCACCCGCCACTTCCACTCCACCTTGGCCGGAGCCGTAATCAACCGACTGAGCAACTATGTAGCGCGCCTGAAAAGCGGCGTCACTCGTACGCCGAACGGTATTGATATTGGCGATGTTGTCCGATACGGCATCCATCCACTTCTGGGAGAGTTCAATACCGCTGCCGGAAATCCTGAAAATATCGAATGCGGACATCATGACCCTCGCAGTACGTCACGAAGTTGAGCAAACTTGTCATCGGCAGCGTGAAGCATCAACTGGTATTGGAGCGTGGTTTCAATTCCAAGCAAAGTCTCTTTTTCCAGACTCACATTGTTTCCATCGGGTCCGGTGGGATCTAACGAACGGGTAATGGTCGGAGTCACATTTGTACCCCCGCTGCCCACCGTGCCGCTACTCAACGCTTGCTGCAAAGAGTCTTCAAACTGCACGCGGCCGGCTAGAAAACCCGCAGTGCCCAGGTTGGCCGTATTGTCGGCGATCACGTTTTGGCGTGCGGAAAGGCCAGTCAGCGCGGCAGTGATCGCGTCAAGAGTGACGTCAGTCATTTCATTACCCGAGCGGAAATGAATATGCAATCGGAATCGGCCATGGACGGACCCCTTAGATCTACGACCTCTCGCGAAGTCGAATGGTGTGCCTGTCCTTGGCGTTATTGGCAATCCTTGCTCGAGTCCCAAATCGGCGGAGACGAGCAGAACCTAAGGGGTTTCTACGCCGGACTATGAGACGAACTGGCAAGTGATGGCGTTTTTAGCTGATCTGCAATCTGGTCAACGACGAATCAATAGCTGCCACTCCTAAACGATCGACTATTTAAGCGCGTAAAGTCGCAAGATAAATAATCCGTTAACTTGCTATGCAAGCGCTAATGAAAACGCGCCGCTGCCATATCCGGGAACATTAACCGTTAAATCCAACCGACGCCCCCACGAGTGCAGTACCTCTGAAATATCGGCTGGCGGTAAATCGCCTGGAAGAATAACTGAATAAAGTTTTACGTGGGGTGCCCCTTGCACGTTGAACAGGGCGCTAACGATATTGAGAACTTCTTCTACATTCTCCAGAGCGCTTTTCGAAACTTCGCCTTCTGCAAGAAGGTCCTGTACTCCGGCCGGCGGCAACAACCCCAGGGCACTACCCAAATAAGCGGTGAGCGCCAGATCCAGAAGAGCTACGGCCGACACAGCCAGTTGTTCGGTGACGTACACCGTCGCAATCCCGGTCGAGTCCTGGCCGAGAGCCACCGGCTCGCCTGGAGACACCGAGACGTCAAGACCAATCAGGTCGCCGAACAAGTCCCGCACTGCCTTGACCGCCGGGATCTTGGTCTGGTTCATGAGATCAACTCACCCATTAACTCTGAAAAGGCGTCCGCCGTAAAAGGTTTGGCGATCAAAAATCTGGCTCCGGCCGCCATGGCAATTTCTCGCATTTCAGGAGAACTTTCCGAAGTAACGAACCCAAACTCCGTCTGGTCTCCTGCATTCCGAAGAGCCCGAAGCAATTCGATCCCGTTCATCTCAGGCATGTTCCAACCGGAGAACACCAGATCAGGCGCATCCGAAGAGATCACCCTGAGGGCCGCCAAACCATTTCCGGCCTCAACGAATTCGTGGTCTCCGCACCCCGTTTGGCGAAGAGTCCGGGTCACGATGTGGCGCATTACCCGACTGTCGTCCACGATGAGTATCAGCATGCGTCATCGATAAAGACTGGGCGAGCTGATGGGCGAGTGGCGTCGATGGCGTCGGTAAGGGCGCTTAGGCGACGGTTTCCAACCATCGCAGCCGCTAGTAACTCGGCAACTTCCAGTTGGCGCCGATGCAAATGTTGGGCCCGCTCCAGAAGAGGCAGCGGTAGCGAGCCGATGCCAGTCGGTGGCGTCCATACGATTAGGTCCGGGGTGGATCCAACGTTGGCACGAAGCAAGTTTTCGGCACGTTCGACATCAAGATCCAGAATGGTCAAGGCCGCCACCCATGCGTCATAGAAGGTCAAATCTTGCGAATCTGGGTCGCCTCTTGTCTCAATATCGACGCCCGTCGGTAGAGATCTCAAGTACGTCATGCCGATACCGGATAGACAACCTTGCCGGTTGCAAGTTGAAGCGCGGCCTCAGCCCAGGCGTCCCGAAGTGGTGTGACCAAGGTTCGACAAGCGGCAACTCGAGCAGGATCCCGACCAATATTTGCCGCGATCAACTCGCCTAGAAGGAAGGCGTAAAGGTCGGCCAACCCAGGTGCACCTTGCCAAGCGCCGACGTCAAGACTCGCGCGTAACTCAATCAGGATCTCTTGGGCGTGATGCAGATGCTCATTCCCAACAACTCCAGTACGAAGTTCACGTTCGCCTCGTTCGAGATCAAGAATCAGCCGGTCGTACAGCATGACTATCAGCCGACTTGACGAAGCAGTGGCGATCGAGTCGGAAACATAACGCTTAGATGCTGATGCGGCGCTCATTGGGCACACTCCCTCTTATTGGCTCATCGTGGTGAACTGGCCGGAAAGCCAACTCTGTTGGTTCTGCATCGTGGCCAGCGTGGTGGCCAAGGTCGAAAACTGGGTCTGAAGATCGGTCTGGCGTTGGGCTAAGCGCACATCCCAAGCGGCGATGCTGTTGTTTAGGTCGGTGATGTCAGCCTGGTTCCCCTGAATCGTCGTTGTGATGGAACCAATAGTTGGATCAATCGCACCTTTGGTCAAAGTGTTTACCTGCTGAGCCAGTCCGGTGATGAGCGACTGGGTATTAGTGGGATTGGCGGCCATTGCAGAGGCAAATTTTGTTGCGTCAAAAACTATGTTGCCGTTCTGATCGAGTTGAATCCCGATATTGGCAAGAGTGCCGCCGCCAGCGACATTGAGAATCGCCTTCTGTATTCCGTCTTGGAGCTGAGTGGGCAACAATTCGCCAAGTAGTGGTCCGCCTTTACTGGTCGTCGGGTCATAGGCGGTCTGGCTGGTGATCTGCCCGATAGCCGTATTCATCGACGTAATAAGGGTCTTAACCTGATTAGTCATGCCTGCAGTGTCGTTGCCAACCGTGATGCTGTTGCCGGACTCAACTTTTCCTACAGTGAAAGTAACGCCTTGGAAAACACCAGTGAAAGTGTTGCTGGACGAAGTCACAGTGCTCGATCCAACCGTCACAGAAGCATCAGAACCACTGGTAAGCACGGAAGCAGTGCCCACCCCGGTAGTTAGACCGCTGACCGTGAACTGGCTGGAGACACCCGTGTTGGTTGCATTCAATTGAAGTTGGTAAACCCCAGAGCCCGTCTGAACCGCTGCCGCCTTTACACCAAGCCCTGCGGTGGAATTGATGGCACTGATCACGCCGGCCAAGGAGGTATCCGTTGTAGTCACGTTGGTAGTTACGCCGCCCTGCGTGATCCCAAAAGTAGTCCCGGTTGAGGCCTGAGCGGTCATGGCCATCTGCCCTGAATACATGACGCTGTGAGCCGCTGCCACACTCGTCACGTTGAAGTTGTAGATGCCCGACACTGCAGTTGAGTCCGCTGTAGCGGAAACGTTTGGTGACGAAGATGTTGCACTGTAAAGAGACCAGGGAGTTATTCCGCCAGCACCAACTATTGCTTGAGCGGAGCTCTGAACCGTAGAAAAGGTTGCAGCTAATGACTGATAGGCAGTGAGAATATCGTTGTCAGCACCCAACTTATTTTTCAAAAGCGTCTGAGGTATCTTCTCGAGTGACATCATCTGCGTCACCATTTGGGTGACGTTGATGCCGCCGACGCCATTCATCGCTGTGGTCATAGTTTTCTCCCCTCCTCCTAAGCAAAGATCCCAGGATTCTGCTCATCTGGATCCGGATTTGGGTGGGGGTAGGTGACTCCCACCACCCAAATCCGGCGTGGCACAAGCAACCGACTATTAGCCGAGGAGCTTGAGCACGCTCTGCGGCGCAGCGTTGGCCTGAGCAAGCATCGCGGTACCTGCTTGAGAAAGAATCTGGTCGCGGGTGAAATTCACCATTTCTGCGGCCATGTCTGTGTCCCTGATGCGTGACTCGGAAGCAGAGAGGTTCTCTACAGTCACGTTGAGGTTGTTAATGGTGTGTTGGAAACGGTTCTGGTAAGCACCGAGTGTGGCTCGAGTGGTCGAGACAGAGGTGATTGCCGAATCGATCGTGGTGATTGCCGCGGCTGCGTTGTTCACTAAGTCAAGCCCGTTAGTACCAAGGAGTGTGGAACTCACACCATTGAACGAGACAGACGCAGTGTCGCCATTGTTTGCGCCAATCTGGAAAGTGCCGTTGAAGGCGTTTGCCTGCGAGCTGGAAGTACTGCTGGCAGTAACACCAGCTGCGGTGCTGGTGCCGGTTGAGAACGTCGAACCTGCGGACAGGCTCGAGGTAGTAAGCTCCACCTTCCACACACCGCCACCCTGATCGGAAACGCTAGCCTTCACCGATCCGGCTGCGATTCCATTCGAGGACATCGTCGTGTCCAGAGCACTTTGCAATGCCGACTGGTATGAACCGGCGGTGGTGTATGTGCCGTTTGCAACAGAGACCGAGGCCGTAGTGAGCGCAACGTTTGCGCCCGTTGAGGCATTCTTCCAAGTTCCTGAGATCTGGAAAGCGGCACCGGAAAGAGCACCCGTTGTTCCGCCGGTGATAGCACCGTCGATGGCCGCTGGAGAACCGTTGAGCAGCGTCTGTCCACCGAATCTGGTGGTTGAACCAATCCGATCTAACTCAGCATTCAACTGGGTCAGTTCGGTTTGGGCAGCGGTGCGAGCCGAGGTGTCCTGGGATCCGGTGTTGGATGCCTGGACAGAAAGATCACGCATACGTTGCAGGATTGAATGGACCTCAGATAGCGCACCTTCAGCCGTTTGCACGACGGAGATGGCATCTTGGGCGTTGCGAACCGCGACTTTCAAGCCGCCTATCTGAGACCTGAGACCCTCTGAGATAGACAGACCAGCTGCATCATCTGCCGCCCGGTTGATCCGGAATCCGCTGGAAAGTCGCTCGAGCGAGGTAGCCATCTGACCTTGCGTGATAGACAGGTTCCGATAGGCGTTCATCGCCATAATGTTCTGGTTGATACTGATACCCATGACATCCTCCTTGATAAGGGTTCTTCGCACTGCCCATCCGTGGGCGGCTGCAGATTCCCTCATCGGCAGTGAGCCCAAAGGTCTGAGGAATTCTTAGCGCAAGTTAGAGCGCGTTCTTAATTCATATTTATTACCGACCGGTCGCCAATAACGCTAAGCCAGGAACCGTGGCGGCCGATAGGGCAGCCAATGCAATACTCCGCGATAGCGTGATCGCGCGAAAGTGACCGAAGGAGGTCGGCTCGTGGGTATGGCCGAACTCTCAACCGCTCTTTGGCGGGAACGAGAGTTGCTCGAGGTTCTCCTGTTCAAGTTGGAGGAAGAGCAACTGTTGCTCGCCGCCGGACGATCGGAGTGGCTTGCCCGCGCCACCCGTGAGGTCGAGGTGGTTCTTGAGGCGATAGCCAATAGCGAAGTTATTCGCGCCATCGAGGTCGATGTCGTCGCGGTGTCAATGGGACTGCCCTCCAACTCAAGTCTGGGCGATCTGGCTCGAGCCGCCCCAGCTCCATGGGGCGAATTACTCGCCGACCACAGACGAGCATTTCTTGAATTGACCGGACGTATTACCGGTCTGTCCGAGACAAACCGTGATCTCATCAATAGTGGTCAACGCGCCGTGGTCACAGCTCTGGCAACACTTGCGGGCCCCGCCGAGCCAAAAATGTATGGCCCCGCTGGAACGACGGTAATTGGAAGCGGCAGATCGACATTTCTCGACGGAGCCATCTGATGTCAAGTTTCGAGAGTCTTTCGGTCGCACTCTCCTCTTTATATGCACAACGTCGTGGGCTGGATGTAACCGGTCAGAACATCGCCAACGCGAACACCGACGGGTATAGCCGTCAGCGCATTGAATTAACCGCGGTCGGTGCACCCGCGATTCCAGCCGTCTGGTCCACCTGGAGCGGAGCCGGCAGCGGCGTCAGCGTAGATGGCTTGACTCGGCTGCGCGATGCCTTTCTAGAAACCCGCGGCCGCGATACCCAGGCCAGCCTGAGTCAGTTCACAACCGCATCGCAGACCTTAAATCAGGTCCAGCAACTGATTCCGGAACCTGGAACCAATGGTTTTCAATCGATCTTGAGCAATCTCTGGTCGGGTTTCGCCGATCTGGCCAATAACCCCGGAGACAGTTCGGCACGCACTCAGTTGCTGCAGCGCGCTGGGGCAGTCTCCGACTGGCTTAACACGACGCAGAGTTCAATGGCCTCCCAGTGGAGCGCTATGCATGATCAACTAAGTGCACTTGTTAGCGAAGTCAACTCTGCAACCCACGGCGTCGCAGATCTAAACCAGGCAATTCAAAGCGCCACGCTCTCTGGCCTTCCAGCCAACGAACTTTCCGATCAGCGTGATCTGCTGGCAATGAAATTGGCAAACCTTGTTGGTGCAAGTTCTACCGTCGGTACCGATGGCATGCTCAGCGTTCAACTCCAAGGAAGCAGTTTGGTTCGAGGCAATGTGGCCCAGGACATTGCCGTTAATTCAATCCCAGCTGGACTTCTAGATGTGACTGCGGGCACCCAAGTCCAAATTACTTTGGCATCCGGCGGTCAGCCATTGCCGGTTGCTACAGGACAGGCTGGGGCGATCCTAGACAGCCTAAACAATGTGCTTCCGGGATATTCCGCTCGACTTGATGGTGTGGCGGCAAAACTGGCGAATGCGGTCAACACCCAGCAGACTGCCGGTTATGACCTAGCCGGAAATCCGGGAATTCCACTTTTCACCGGCACTACGGCTGGCACCATAAAAGTTGCCATTACCGACCCCAAACTGTTGGCCGCTTCCGGCGTCGCTGGGGCAGCAAACCTTGATGGGTCTAATGCAACTGCGTTGTCAAACCTCGCGAACCAGGTCGGTGGACCCGATGAGGTGTATCAAAAATTCGTAGTTGATCTTGGCGTAGCTACTCAGACCGCCGCTAGGCGGGTCGATAGTCAGACCGCAATCTCCAATCAAATTAATGCCGCCAGGGAATCTCAGGCTGGCGTCAACATCGATGAGGAGATGACCAACATGATCTCTTTTCAGCGGGGTTACGAAGCGGCCGGCCGATTGATGACGGCCGTCGATTCCACTCTCGACACCCTCATCAATCACACGGGCCTAGTAGGACGCTAAGGAGTGAATTGACATGTCAGTATCGCTAAGGGTTACCCAGCGCTCAATTGCAGACCGAGCTCTCCTTGGCCTCCAGGGAAACCTTGATCGCCTAAGCACCTTGCAACAGCAACTTTCCAGTGGCAAGGCAATCAGCCAGCCTTCGGATTCACCAATGGGAACGATCTCGGCGCTCCAACTCCGGGCCGATATCACCCAGAATGCGCAGTGGTCGCGTAACGCCCAGGATGGCTTGGGTTGGCTGGGCTCGATTGACAACGCACTCTCGTCAGCGACAACTATGGTTTCCCGCGCACGGGACTTGACTCTTCAAGGGAACAACACTGGCTTCGCATCTCAGCAAGCTCGCGATGCCATGGCAACAGAAGTTGATCAGATCCGAAACGCCTTAATCGGCATCGCAAACACCAAGTATCTAAATAGACCAGTTTTTGGCGGAACCACCACTAGCAGCACTGCTTACGATGCCAATGGCAACTACCTAGGAGACTCAAATCCGGTAGCTCGAACCGTTGGCTCAAATTCACAAGTCCGGGTGGAATCAACCGGCCCTGAGGTATTCGGAACAGGTGGCTCCAGCCTATTTCAAGTTCTTGCCAACATTTCTACTGATCTGCGGACCAATCCATCACAACTCGGCGCCGACTTGAATAGTTTGGACTCTGCTTCAAACTTGATGATGAGCCAGACGGCGGATGTTGGAACTCGTTACCAACGACTAAATCAGATGCGCCAAGCAGCGGATGACAAGCAGTTGAATTTGAAGGCTTCGCTTTCTGGGGTGGAGGATATTGACCTGCCCAAAACCATGATGAACCTTCAGATGCAGCAAGTCGCATATCAAGCTGCACTTGGAGCCACCGCGAAAGTCATCCAGCCGTCCCTGCTTGATTTCCTCAAATAGATCACCAACACGTAAGGGCACAATGAAACCAATGAGAAACCAATGACCACTACCGAGTTGGATCTGCCAACCATTGAGTTGATCAGCGATCTGCCAGGTTTTCCAGGACTACGCAAATTCGTACTCGTACAATTTGACGGAAATGGGTTGCTCTTCGATTTCCAGTCGCTTGATCAGGCCGACGTCCGATTCGTGGTTATGCCCTCGGTGGCATTTTTTCCTGATTATGCTCCGGAAATCGAATCAGATGTGATCTCCAAGTTGGGGATCAGGGCCGCTGATGAGGCTTGGTTGTTGCTAATCGTTACCGTCGGGGTGGATCTTAAGGACTCGACCGTGAATCTCAGAGCCCCGCTCATCGTCAATCTGAACACTCGTGCGGCCAGCCAAGTCGTCCTGGCCGATGATCGACTTTCGCTACGCCAACCACTCCGATCCGATTGACCGGTATGCTGATGCGTTCTGGCACATCGTGGGGAGCCGCATCATGCTAATTCTGTCGCGCCGCGTAGGCGAAAGCGTAATGATTGGTGACGATGTAGTAGTTACCGTCCTTGATGTGCGCGGCGATTCCATCAGGATCGGCATCCAGGCTCCAAAAGATGTCCAAGTCCACCGCGAAGAGGTGTACGCCGCAGTGATCGCGGCCAATCAAGCAGCCGCATCTTCGTCACCGGAGAAACTTGCAAAACTTGCTGCCATGCTGCCAACAACTCCAGGAGACGCCACACCTTAACTTTTCCAGGCTTCAATAATTGCAGTTACACAGTAAACAACTAGGCAGTGAATCGGACCCGCAGATCTTCCTTCGTCTCTTGAGCAGGCACACTCAAGCGGGTGCGGAAAGTACTATGAGCGGCAGCGGCCGCAACGTAGGCAGCGCGGCGCCGCGCAACAACACCACTTGACGGAGCTGTGGGCGCGATTCTGTCCGTATCTTCAAGGAGGGCGTTCATTCCTTCACGCAATAGGACTAGCGCTTCTGCACGCAACTGCGAAACCCGAGATTCCCCAACGCCGAGTTCTTCGGCAATATCCACCATTGCAGAGCCTTCAAGAAAGTACCGTTCGACAACAAGGCGAAGGCGCTCTGGCAGCGCCGCTATGGCTGCGTGAAGGTAGCCCACCTGTTCGCGGCGAAGCAAGATCTCTTCGGGAGTCTCACCCGCTGTTGGCAACATTGACTCGATTGAGTCAATGTCCTGAAACCCCTGCAAACTAAGTACAACTGCCCGATGCACATCGCTTTCAACTCGAGCAACTTCGGTCACCTCAACACCAAGATGTTCAGCAATCTCGACGCTAGTCGGAGTTCTGCCTAGCATCATCTCAAGTTGGCCAATAGCGCCTTCTCTAGCCCTAGCGCGCGTTCTCACAGATCGCGAAACCCAATCGTTAGACCGGAGTTCGTCAATAAGGGCACCGCGGATGCGCAGAGTTGCATATCGAGCGAACGGCACGCCTCTATCTGCCTCGAACGACATCGCAGCACTGGCGAGAGCCGCTAATCCAGCACTTGTTAACTCATCTCGACGCACATGCTTAGGGAGTCGAACTATCACTTCGCTGACGAGGTAACCGACTAATGGGAGGTTTGTATGTACCAAATCGTCAACGCTCGCCTTTGATGAAAGCGCCGAACCTGTTGTGAGATTTGAACTTTTTCCCGTAGTCACCCTGGTTGCCTTTCTAACTATGTTGCATCGGAAAGGCAGAGATTACGTAGGCTTCATGACAATCACTTGACGATTACTAGGCGACTCACTCTCTTTTTTCAGATTTTTCTACTGGTTTTATGAGTATTTAAAGCACTTCGACCGGTCAGTCGATCAGAGGCTAATTGGCAGTGACATCGTCGTGGGGGACATTTCGTGAACCGAGAAACATTCGGAGTTAGCCAGAAAACCTAAGAAACCGTTTGTGCAGCCGATAGATAGGTGATGGTGACTGGAGGGAGTCCGAATGAAGGTCGGTCTTACAACGACATCCGGTCACCAAATTCTGTGTCGATCTAGTTGCCAAAACGAAAATCTAGAAGTCGGCAAGAGGATTGCGTCAAGAGGCCACCGCTGGGCGGTTTACCGGGATGGTCCGGGTCGCCTCGCGCCAAATAGTGGAAGACATTCAAGCAATCGAAACTGTCACTACTGTGGTGGACATCACAAGCAAACCGCAAACCAACACTTCTGGCCCCTGGTAGATCAGAGGGCTGCGCCAGTAACAATTTGTCTAGAGATCCCCGGCGCTGCCTGAAGTCTTCAAAGCTCGACGTCAGTTCTTGGGCAATGTCGAGCGGCGACCCAGCCGATCGCTTTGAAACCATAGAGCGTCTCCTATAACGACAAAATCGCTACCATTAAAGACCTTTTGGCACCCGACCCTTTCCACCGATTCATCAACAGGTGTGTATAACCATTCGGTCGTTTTGACCAATGATCTTTGCTTGGAGGTCTCGTCGCAACATCGGCGCCAAAGTCCGCGCGAACATTTAATAAGTTAGAAAGCGGCCAAGCCATGGGAACTTCCACCCGATAGTTGAAGAGAAGGCAGATGCAGGAAGAAGTGGGTTGGCTGAGTAAGTCGAGATTTTTGAATCCCACTCTGCGAAACCTATGAGATCGGACGATCAATCGATAGAGTTCGTTCAAGTCCGCTGGCAATGGCGCCTAGGAGTGGAAAGGTCCAGATGTCTGTTTCAATGTTTTGAATTTGTTGGAATTCATAATCAGGGCCTTGCCTAATTTTTAAGTACAAATCTAGGGGTGAAGATTTGGACGAGGATTTGATTTTGGTCGTGGATGATGACGCCGATGTGAGGCTCTTCATTCGTACCAGTTTAGAAGTTGAGGGTTACAAAGTTTCGGAGGCTTCCAACGGCGTCGCCGCACTGCAGCTGTTCGATGAAATCCATCCCGCGGTTGTCGTGCTCGATCTCATGCTTGGTCAGCCAGACGGTTTAGAAGTGTGTCGACGTTTACGCCAACACTCGAACGTACCGATCATCATGCTAACTTCGCGGAATGAAGAAATTGATGAGGCCATGTGCCTTTCTGCGGGCGCAAATGACTATGTAACCAAGCCAGTATCTGGTCGGATCATTGCGCTGAGAGTGGCTGTACAGTTGCGACATAGAAATGTTGAAAGCCCTGTGGCAGTGCAGCTCTCTCCTTCCAGCGATTCAAGCAGACTTTCGTGGGGCACCATAGATATGGACGTCGAGGCCAGAGAAGTTCGAATCAACTCGACCATCGTTCCACTTACCCAGACCGAATTCGATTTACTGAAACTTTTATTGGAACACCCACGACAGGCATTCACCCGCGAGCGCTTGGCTCCAGTAATCGGCGCAGACAGAAGTTTCGGGGTATCCGGCGCAATTGATGCGCACGCTTCTCGACTACGCGTAAAGATTCGAAAAGTTGGTGGTCCTGATGTAGTCGTCGCCGTCCGCGGGGTCGGGTATCGCCTGTCAACTCCGGTCTAGGCACGCCATAGTGAACCTAATCGGTTTTGCTGTCTCACATTGGTCATCTGCGCCGAAGATAAAAGGTAGCCAAAATTGGTTAGCAAGTCCTCGGCCTGCGTTGATCTCGCAGAAGCTTAAACCCGCGTTTGTACCGTAGATCACAATCCCTATTGCAGTACAGATGTGGTTGCTACATTCATAACGTTCCACCGATTCATGCTCTTCTTAAGAAGGATGGAAGTGGAAAAATGAATAGATCATTTTCCCGAGTTGCCCTTGGATTCGTGGTTGCCGCCGCCGCCGTTATAAACGGGTCGGCACCTGTTTTTGCTGCAGCTGCTGCTTCAGCCCCACAGTACGTTCAGGTTTGGACGGGATCAGACCACGTATTAGTGACTTGGGATTCTCCGGCGAGTGACGGAGGGGATTCAAATCTCACCTACACCGTTCGAGTGGCTCCGCTGGATTCTTCGTCCGCCATTACTTGCGTTACTAAAGAGCATGGCTGTTCCGTCGCAAATCTTGTAAGCGGTACGAGTTACGTCGTAAGCGCCTACGCATCCAATAGCGCGGGGCCCGGAACTTCAAGCGCCACTCAGCAGATTTGGCCGGGCAAGACCGGCCCTACGCCGCTGGCTCTAAAAGCAACTCAAAATTCGAACGGAACTTTCTCCGCCTCTTGGCAGCAGGTGACTTCCGTCGGCGACGGTAATTTCTCTTGGTATGCAGTGGAAGCATATTCAGCACCGGCTCTTGGCGCGGGTAGCTATCTTGGCAAATGCACGAACTGGCCCGTCGCCGAAACTTCTTGCACAATTTCGAGCCTAAAAGTTGGCCCGAAGTACTACTTGCAAGTCAGCACAGTCACCACGTTGGGTGCTGGGCTTCCGACCAGTCCAAGGCTTGAAGTTTTCGCTGGAGCGGGTTCTTCTGGTGACACCAGTTCTGCTACTGGTTCAAAGCCGAGCGCCCCGACTTCGGTGAAGGCAAAAGCTGGTAACAAGATTGTGAGAGTGTCTTGGCAGGCGCCGAAATCGAACGGTGGAAGCGCCATAACCGCTTACAAAGCGATAGCCGCGACCAGCAAGGGTTCGATAGCCAGAACCTGTGCGGCCAAGGGGACGAGCACTTCGTGCACGATAACCAAGTTGAAGAATGGAACGAGTTATCGGATCTCTGTGGTTGCCCGTAACGCAATCGGTACGAGTTCACCTTCTACAAAGGTCACGGCAAGACCAAAGGCCAAATAGCAACTTAGATGAAGAAGGACGGCAGTTATGAACGACAACCTGCTTACAGAGATAAGAACCCAACTAACGGAACTCGGAGTACCTTTAAAATCCGATCCTTCGACAGACATTTCGATTGATGCCGAGTTACTCGATGCCGAATGGAGTAGTGGAAGTAAGAAGGTCAAGTACGAATCCGCGATACTGCTCGACGAGAAAGATCAAACTATCTACATGTATGAGAAGGCGTCGGAAATCAGTAAAGGGTTCTCATTCGGCTCAAGCAGCGAAACTTCGTTTCAACATGGCAAGACGCTTGCCAGAAAAGTTAAAGCTACGCAGTTTGGTCCGGATGGAAAAGTCTTCGAATATAGTTTTGACTTGGGCGCAATTGCAAAGACTGTGAAGAAAGTTGCCGAAGACAATCACTGGAAGTTTAAGACGGTGATTCGCAGAAAAAAGGCCAGTCACTGACCTTTCCAGCAATCACTATTCGTCGCGGCAGGGGCGCGTGGGTTCTGCGCCCATCTCAAATGTTCGCGCCATACCTATTTGAATCCTTGAGTCACCAAGCATGATCCTCGGGAGATGTCTTATACCCTGGAAAAATTTCGTCAAGTCTGGCTAATTGCTCATTCGTGAGTTCTATCTCAGCGGCCCGAAGTGATGAATCTAATTGTTCTTGAGTCCGTGGACCAATGATTGGGGCAGTGACGGCGGGCTGATACATCAACCAAGCGAGTGCCAATTCGCCGGGTTCAAGTCCCAACTCCTCTGCGTAATCTTCATACGCCTGAATGCGAGGTTTGATCTTGTCGAGTGCATCTTTGGCTCGACCCTGTAGACGGCGCTTGCCATCTCGCTCCTTCTTTAGCACTCCCCCAAGTAGCCCGCCGTGAAGCGGGGACCAAGGTAAAATGCCAATCCCATAGTGTTGCGCCGCTGGAATCACCTCGCGTTCAATGTCGCGCGTTACTAAGTTGTAAATCGATTGTTCTGATATCAATCCCATGAAATTGCGAGCGCCGGCCGACTCCTGAGCTTGCGCTAAGTGCCATCCACCAAAATTGCTACTACCTACATAAATTATTTTCCCCTGAGCAACCAATACCTCCATCGCTTGCCAAATCTCTTCCCATGGCGTGGTGCGATCGATGTGGTGCATTTGGTAAAGATCGATGTAGTCGGTTTGCAAACGTTTCAGGCTGGCATCGACAGCCCGCCGGATGTTTAGGGCAGATACCCACTTATTGTTTGGCCATGGATCCATTTCAGCGTAAAGCTTGGTGGCCAGAACCACCTTTTCTCGCCGTCCACCACCTTGGGCAAACCATCGTCCCAGAATCTCTTCCGTCGATCCCGACTTTGGCGCACCATACATATTGGCCGTATCGAAGAAATTGATGCCCTGTGCAATAGCCGAGTCCATGATGGAGTGTGAAGTCGACTCCTCCGTTTGAGGGCCGAAATTCATGGTTCCGAGGCAGAGCCGACTAACTGATAGGCCAGAACGGCCAAGATTTTTGAATTTCATATCAACAAGGATACCTACGTCTGGCTTTTATAAATACGCGGACGTTCATCAAGATTGAAGTCCAGCTCCCTAGCGTGGTCGCCGCTGCTCGTAAGCGTGAAGTCCCTTGAGTTACCTACCACTGTCGGTGACGCCCATGCAGACTCGGTCGACTAACCCCCCTCGGGTTTGAGACACTACACATGGCTTTTCAAACCAAGTGAAAACTAAAAACCATCAGATAGGAAAAAGATGTCATACAAACATGTCATTGAGCTCTTCGATCTACTTGACTCTCCCGGCGCTAGCGGAGAAGTAGCCGCAACCTTCCTTAAGAAATATGGAGCGAATGACGTTTTTGTAGAGACCGTAACTGGTAAAGGTGGGGAAACCGACATGGTGCACGTCACCATCCCTGGGGCGAATGGGAAACTCATGGGGGGAAGCGCGCGCACACTTGGCATCATCGGCCGCCTGGGAGGAATCGGGGCCAGGCCTGAGCAGATCGGTTTCGTCTCCGACGGTGATGGCGCTCTGACTGTTCTTGCCGCAGCAGCGAAACTACTTGAAATGTCAATGCGTGGAGACAAACTCGACGGAGACATCATAATTGCCACTCATATCGATCCTGATGCGCCGACGCGTCCACATGACCCAGTACCGTTTATGGACTCGTCGATCGATATGGCCGTTAATAATGAGTACGAGGTATACCCTGAAATGGATGCGATCCTTTCGGTAGACACCACCAAAGGCAACCGCATCTGTAATCACAATGGGTTTGCGATCACGCCGACAATCAAAGAAGGTTGGATCCTACGCATCTCGGACACTCTATTGAATATAGTCGAACGCACATCAGGGAACTCTGCCGTGATTATGCCAATCACTCTGCAAGATATAACTCCCTACGAGAACGGCATTTTCCACGTAAATTCTGTTGTGCAGCCAACCACGGCCACTGCCGCTCCCGTTGTCGGTGTTGCCATTACTACCGAAACGATGGTTGCCGGATGTGCCACTGGGGCAACCAATATCGCCGTAATCGAGTCGACCGTCAGATTCATAATAGAAGTTGCTAAAGATTACGGCCGTGGGATCGCGGATTTTTATGATGAAGCTGAATTTCAATCATTGACTGATAGATATGGTTCACTGAAGCACTTACAAGGTTTAGGCAACTACTGATGGAACTCCTACTACTGTCCAACTCCACAAATCATGAACAGGGGTACCTGGAGCACGCACTAACCGATGTTAGGAATTTTTTAGACGGCATCCAACAACTGGTCTTTATCCCATTTGCGCTGGCAAACCACGATGACTACACAGATGTGGTGGCTAAGGTTATGGAGCCACTTGGAATTCAGGTTGTCGGTCTACATAAAGTTGACGACCAGGCAGGAACACTCTCCAGCGCCAAGGCCATTTTTGTGGGTGGAGGCAATACTTTTCGGCTCTTAAAAACGCTACAGCAGCGCTCGTTGATTGAGCCGCTTTCAGGCGCAGTCACTTCATCCGGTAGCCGCTACCTAAGCGCAAGCGCAGGTACCAATATCGCTGGTAGCACCATCCGCACTACAAATGATATGCCAATCGTCGAGCCCCTCTCCTTCGATGCCTTGGGCTTAGTGCCCTTTCAGATCAATCCCCACTACCTAGACGCTGATCCAAACTCGACACATTCAGGTGAGACTCGCGAAAAGCGTCTAAACGAATTCCTAGAAGAGAACGACGTGCCGGTTCTGGCTCTGCGAGAGGGGGCGCTGCTCAGGGTCTCTGGTACACATGCCAGAATCAGCGGTCAATCCTTGGTAGCAAATTCTGGCCCTGCACTCCTATTTGCTCGCGGCCAATCGCCAAGAGAAGTCGCAGGCGACATTGATTGGATCCTTCAGTCCAATCCCAAGTTTGATCTGCACTAATACCCCCGTTTTGCTGGATGGTTGGCATTTCCAATGCCCTGCTGAAGTTATCCCCGACTTTCCCGAATGAACAAACGCCAGAGGCGGTCGGAACTTACGCATGGATCGCACGAGGTGGTATCACTCACGATCTGGTTTTCGCACCTGCCTCACAAATGTTTGACACTAGAGAAATCACAGTTGTAGAAGATTTTGAGGCAAGAACAGCGCATCTCGACGCAGAGAAAAAAGTGGCTTAGCTCATTGTGCTCAAAATAGAGAAAACCCTCCTGGCGGTGGCGGTGGGATTTGAACCCACGGTGGAGTTCCCCCCACACACGCTTTCGAGGCGTGCTCCTTAGGCCGCTCGGACACGCCACCGTCGGTAAAGATACCGGAGGCCGGCGCAATCTCGTTAGCCGTACCATCTGCCGAGCGGCGGCTCCGCTCCCTTGAGCGGCGGCTTACCTCACTGAGAACGTTGCTGGATGAAAAAATCCCGCAGGATCTGCCCGCACTCTTCCTCGCGAACACCACTGATTACCTCGGGCCGGTGGTTAAGGCGCCGATCCCGCAAGATGTCAAAGAGAGATCCAGCGGCGCCAGCCTTCGGATCCCAGGCGCCGAACACCACCCGCGAAAGACGAGACAAGACGATGGCACCTGCACACATGACGCACGGCTCGAGCGTCACAATCAGAGTGGCGTTGTCCAAACGCCAGGTGCCAAGCCGTTCCGCCGCCCAGCGAATCGCAAGCACTTCAGCGTGCGCAGTCGGATCGTGTTGTGCTTCCCGCATGTTTGCCGCTTGTGCAATTACGTTGCCGCTCTCGTCAATAATGACGGCGCCAACCGGGACATCAGCCGACGTACTAGCCGCAAATGCAGCAAGCGCTAACGCCTGCTGCATTGCAGAATCATAAATTTCAAAATCCACGAACTAGTCGGCCACCGTATCCAGCGCCTCAGAAAACTCATCGCCAAAACCAAGGCGATGCGCAATGGCTTCTAGTTGCTCGTCAGGGTAAAGCTCCAAGTCATCACAGATGGCGCCTAGTTCCATGGGCTCTAAACCAAGGTCGGCGAAGATCGAAAGGTCGCCTGCTGGCTGCTGCTCATCGTCTTCGTCTGGCATCGGCATGCCAAGTTGTTCGAGCACCTGGCCGGCGAGCGCCCATTCGGTAGCGGCGGTGACATCGCTAAGTACTAAGCGGACGTCGTGACCGAGAACTCTTATGAGAATGAAGAAATCCTCCGAAACCGAAAGCAATGCAGTTGCACCACCATTAGTCGGCTGAGCCTGAAGCACATCTACTAAGGAACTTAGATCGTTGGCAATCGAGAGCGGAAGGGCGACAACTTGCCAACGCCCATCCTCATGCCAGGCGGCGATCGCAAAATCAGCCGGCGAAATAACAGATTGGGTCACTTCGCACCCCCTCGTACGAACGGTGCCCGAGGGCAGGTCGGGCAATTCCATCCAGCTTGAGAGCCGGTAAAAGCCATACTGACAGACGGCGCAGAAAAGTGGGAGTGCCGAGGGGTGTGAAAGATGACGCAATCCAACCTAGGCTGTCCTCGTGCGCATACATGTTGCTGACCATCCGTTGATCTCCCACAAGCTCACCGCCCTGCGCGATGAGCGAACCGACTCGCCTACCTTCCGTCGCTTGGCCGATGAATTGGTGACGCTACTGGCCTACGAGGCCACCCGAGACGTCCGAGTCACGCCAGTTCAAATTCGAACTCCGGTTGGCCCAACTACCGGGGTCAAGTTGGCCTCCCCCCGACCGCTGGTCGTGCCGATCCTGCGTGCGGGCCTGGGCATGCTCGAGGGAATGACTCGCCTGATGCCAACAGCTGAGGTCGGTTTCCTCGGCATGATTCGTGACGAAACCACCCTTCAAGCCTCTACCTATGCAACCCGCCTGCCGGACGATCTCTCCGGACGACAGTGCTACATCCTTGATCCAATGCTGGCCACCGGCGGAACGCTAATCGCCGCCTGCAACTTCTTAATTGAGCGCGGAGCCACCGAAATCACGGCGATCTGCTTACTCGCCGCCCCGGAAGGCGTGACCGCACTTCGCGAAGCATTTGAGCAGAGTTCGGTACCAATTACCGTCGTGACCGGTGCCATGGACGAACGGCTCAACGAGCATGGCTACATAGTCCCCGGCCTGGGTGATGCGGGAGATCGCCTGTACGGCGTCGTCTGAGGCGAGCCGCCGCTCACGGGAGGCGAGCCGCCGCTCACGGGAGGCGAGCCGCCGCTCACGGGAGGCGAGCCGCCGCTCACGGGAGGCGAGCCGCCGCTCACGGGAGCGGAGCCGCCGCTCACCGGAGGGGTAGTCAGACCGGGTTTAGGTAGTACAAACTCGGTCTATGCCAATTGTCAGTGTCCTCAGCCTCAAAGGCGGCGTCGGCAAAACCTCGGTCGTTCTCGGCCTTGCCGGCGCGGCGACCATCAAGGGATTAGCCACCCTGGTGATCGATCTCGACCCACAGGGAAATGCCACTTCGATTCTGGCAACCCACAGACCCAGCGCCACGGCAGCCGACGTGCTAGCCCACCCAACCCTGGCCACACTTCACGAGGCGCTGACGCCTTGTGCCTGGGAAGTCGCCCCGGGCGAAGTCGACGTCGTGCCGTCATCGCCAGATCTAATTGGCCATGACGCCTTCCGTAGCGACGCCACCTTCCATCCGCGACTCGCAAAGGCGCTGAGCAAACTGGAAGGCTACGACCTCGTGCTCATCGATTGCCCGCCATCCCTCGGTGCGCTTACACGAGACGCACTCGCCGCCAGTGATCTAGCGCTCGTGGTTTCGACTCCTTCTTATTTCGGATTGCAAGGAGCCGAACGCGCCGCAAAAGAAATTGAAGAGATCAGAAAACATCACAACTCAAAGTTGAAATTAGTTGGCGTTCTCCCCAACCGGGTGCGAAGCATTGCCGATGAACATGATTTCAGAATCAAAGAATTAGGCGACTTATTTGGGCGACAGGTCCTTCGGCCTTCGATACCCGAACGCATCGCCTTCCAACAGGCGGAGGGTTTTGGCAAGCCCGTCCAAACACTGCACACGACGGGCTCTCGCGAGGTGAGCGCCATATTCGACAAACATTTGAACCATCTTTTGAGAGCCGCAAGATGATCTTTTTTAAAGACCGACGGAAACTCAGAGTCGTATTCGGATTCTTAACCTCGATTCTTCTCTTCCTAGTTGTTCTGTTGGCTGGGCCCATCATGAGCGTTGAAAATAGTGATTCCGCGCAGAAGCTGGTGCCTACCCTGCTCAACAATGCAGATGTAAGGACCCAGGTATCAAATAAGATCGTTGACCAACTCGCCAGCGGCAACGCGAAAGACCGAATAGTTAAAAGTATTAGGGCTAAGCGACCACAATTCGTAAACGCGATATCGAATGCACTATTGGAACCAGCAACGATTACTGAACTACAAAATGACGTAATACTCGGCTACACCTTCCTAACGACTCACGAATCCACAATCACCATTCAAGTGAAGCCTCTTTTCGCGACGCTGATGGCGGCGATGAGCAAGGTCGATCCAATTTTTGGGATCGCCAAATTGGTCCTTAAGGACGTTCAGCCAATCACTATTACTCGAAGCCAAGACATGCCGAAGGTTGGTACGTACCTTTCATACGCTCAAAATGGCTATGTCGCGCTGGTTCTGCTCTTTGCGATCTCGCTCTATTTTTATGTGCGGTTTTGCTCAAGTGCAAAGCGAGCCCTCAGGGCCATCGGAATTCGCGTCTTTGTTGTAGGCGCGCTTTCAATAGCCCAGTTTTTTATCATCGCGATAATTGCTTCGAAATTCGCCGACCAAGCATCCGATCCCCTGGTGCAAACAGTTGTCCCGGTTGCAGCTCGGACGCTGTTTTCGTATTACCAGTCAATCGGAATTGCGCTTGCGGTCGGCGGAGCCGCCGCCATTCTCATCTCGACGCGAATGGAATCTCGTGGGTCAAAAATTGGAGTCGAATCCGCTTCGAATTATTCGGAGGATTTCCACGAACTCGACTTAAGTATCTAAGCCCCGACGTAGTACTTATCGATTTCGCCAAAGGCCTCATCGAGAATAGCCAGACCAGCTTTGGCTTCCGACTCCGACACATTGCACGGTGGGACCACGTGGAGACGATTGAAATTTGCAAATGGCATCAGTCCGCGAGACTTGCAGGCGGCTGCTAATTCACTCATCGCCGGCGATGTTCCCGCATAGGGGGCGAGCATCTCCCTGGTGGCTCGATCCGAAACTAGATCAAGTGCCCAGAAGACACCGAGCCCGCGAACTTCGCCGATCACCTTGTGCTTGTCCGCGAGTTCGCGAAGCCCTGGTCCCAGGATGTTCTCGCCGATGTCACGGGAATTTTCGACAATCTTCTCTTCAGTCATTACATCGATGGTCGCAACCGCGGCAGCGCAGGCGAGCGGATGCCCGGAATAGGTTAGGCCGCCTGGGAAAACGCGCTTATCGAAGGTAGCCGCGATCTCGTCGGAGATGACCACGCCGCCGAGTGGGACGTAACCGGAGTTGACGCCTTTTGCGAAGACGATCAGATCAGGTTCGGCCGTCCAGTTCTGAAATGCAAACCACGATCCGGTGCGACCGAAGCCGGCCATAACTTCGTCGGCGATCCATAGGATTCCGTACTTGTCACAGAGAGCCCGGACGCCTTCAAGGTATCCAGGTGGCGGTACCAAGATCCCAGCCGTTCCGATTACGGTCTCCATCAAGATTGCCGCGATTGTTGACGGTCCTTCAAAAGTGATGACCTGCTCAAGGTGTTCTAATGCACGCGCACATTCCTCGGCCTCTGATTTGGCCCAGAACGCCGAGCGGTAAAGGTATGGGCCAAAGAAATGAACATGTCCGTGCGCGTATTCATTGGGCCAGCGACGCGGATCACCGGTTGCATTGATCGCGGCGCCGGTGTTCCCGTGGTACGAGCGATAGTGAGAAAGGACCTTGGTGCGACCAGTGTGCAACCGCGCCATCCGAATCGCATTCTCGACGGCATCGGCGCCGCCGTTTGTGAAGAAGACCTTATTAAATTTTGCGCCAGCGCGTTCGGTAATCCGTTTGGCTGCTTCGCCTCTGGCCTCGTTGGCATGTTGCGGTGCCACAACCGTAAGCAGTGCGGCCTGCGCTTGAATAGCGGCGACTACCTTCGGGTGTTGGAACCCAATATTGGTGAACACCAGTTGAGAGGTGAAATCCAGAAACCGGTTGCCGTCGAAATCCCAGAAATAGGATCCGGCGCCGCCCGCGACGGCAAGGGGCGTCAATGCTCCTTGCGCGGACCAAGAGTGGAAGATGTTGGCTCGGTCAAGATCAAAGACCTCTTGGCCGTGGACTGGGTCAGCTTTAAATGGGCTCATGCCTAGAATCCAACCACTTGTTTGGCGTTCTTTCGGTAATTCTGCGACCGCCCATGTGAGACCCGTCTCATTTGGCTCTGAGGTCTCTTGCCTGTTTGCTGCGACGCTAGGGTCTAAGTACGCTGCCGATACCCGAAGGCGACGCCGCAGGTGGTACTCGTAGTCCAAAGCGTCGATGCTCCATCATGAGATGAGGAAACCGTGGCTTCAACTAGTCCAGGCTATGCAATCACTATCCGCGTCGAAGGACCCGGGAACGCCCACGCAAGTTCAGGAATCACCGCGGCAGTCGCGGCAGCCGGAGCAAACCTAACGGCTCTGGATGTTGTTGAATCGCTTAATGACCGAGTGGTTATCGACGTCACCTGCGACACCGTGGATGCGGATCATGCTAAGACGGTCACCGCGGCGATTGAAGCGCTCCCAAGCATGCACGTCCGCAAAGTCAGCGACCGCACTTTTCTTCTTCACCTCGGCGGCAAGCTTGAGGTCATCTCGAAGGTCCCGCTGAAAACTCGCGACGATCTTTCACGCGCTTACACCCCAGGCGTAGCCCGAATCTGCCTGGCGATAGCTGAAGACAAGAGCGATGCGCGGCGTCTTACCATTAAACGGAACACGGTCGCGGTTGTTACCGATGGTTCGGCAGTTCTTGGCCTTGGCAATATCGGACCAGAGGCTGCTCTTCCGGTCATGGAGGGAAAAGCTGCACTATTTAAGCGTTTTGCAGACATCGACGCCTGGCCAGTCTGCCTTGATACCCAGGACGTCGACGAAATTGTCAGGACAGTGCAGATCCTCGCCCCCGTTTATGGCGGCATCAACCTTGAAGACATTTCGGCTCCTCGTTGCTTTGAAGTAGAGGCGCGCCTTCGAGAATTGCTAGACATCCCGGTCTTCCACGATGACCAGCACGGAACTGCCATCGTCGTTCTGGCGGCGCTTACCAATGCACTTAAGTGCGTGAAGAAGCAACTTTCCGACGTTCGTATCGTGATCAATGGGGTTGGTGCGGCAGGAACAGCGATCACTCGCCTCCTAGTGCTAGCTGGGGCTCGGCACATCATCGGATTCGACCGAACGGGAGCCATCCACGCGGGCCGAACTGCTTCCAATGAGATGCGCGAGTGGTTCATGGCGAACACAAACCAAGAGGGATTCACTGGAACGCTCGATGAGGCAATGAAGGGCGCGGATATTTTCATTGGCGTAAGCGCCCCAAACGTCCTCTCCGAGGCTGCTGTCGCCGCGATGGCCCCAGATGGCATCGTCTTTGCACTGGCGAACCCGGACCCAGAGATCGACCCGCAGATCGCCCAGAAATACGTACGAATTATTGCCACTGGTCGAAGCGACTATCCAAACCAGATCAACAACGTGCTTGCCTTCCCCGGACTTTTCCGAGGGCTGCTCGATGCTGGCGCAAGGAAGATCACCGACGAACTGCTGGTAGCGGCCGCCCATGCGATCGCCTCATGCGTCGCCGACAATATGATCAACGAGAGCTACATCGTGCCAAGCGTCTTTGACCCCAATGTTGCCAGCACGGTTGCGGCAGCAGTTCGTAAGGTCGCCGAAGACCAACGCTAATTTTTTCCCGTGAGCGGCGGCTTGCCTCCCGTGAGCGGCGGCTTGCCTCCCGTGAGCGGCGGCTTGCCTCCCGTGAGCGGCGGCTTGCCTCCGAACTGGTGTCTCGGGCGGCGACCCCACGCAATGAAGATCGCGATGAAGATATTGATGAAGATATTGAGCAGAAGGAAAACGCTGGGAGCCCTCAGGACTCCCAGGAACGGGCGCCTATTGTTCGCTCTCTAGGTCGTAAAAAGCGTCGTCACGGAGACCATGACGGAAGCAAGGGCAATCCAAGCCCACCAGAGCCCAACGATGGAGACGTGCCAGTAGTCGTCCTTGGTGTACCGGCCTTTTCGCGACCGATTGAACATGCCAAGACCTAGGAAGATTGTGATGCCAAGGTGGAAGCAGTTTGCTCCCGCCAACAGAATCATCGCTGAGGCATAACCACCGGTAGTGGTTTGGAATGGGAAGTTGGACCACTGCCAAATCTGGGCCGCTAGGTCCACCACGATAAGCAGAAGCGCCAAGCCCATTCCAGTAACCAGGCCCGAATGATTTCCCTTACGAACGGCCGCAAAGCCACTTCGATAAGCGACGACACTGAGAATCGCAAAGAGCGTTACCACCCAGCCCTGCCAGTTTTTTGCGGCTTCGCTGTGGGCCGGGATCCAATGCCCGGTGGTGTTGAGGGCGCGTAGGTAGAAGTAGGAGAAAATCAGACTCAGCACGAAGACGAAGTCGGCGAGGATCAGGAATGAGACGCCCATTTTGTCGCGACGCCCGATCGTCTCCGGGCTTTCGAAGTGTCCGTGTGATTCGGCCGGTGCATGCATGGTCGTTGTCATGAGTGGTCTCCTGTGTGCACTGGCTCACGTATGGGCTCGAGCAGCCGATCAGGGACGCCGTAACCATAGGGGTCAGAGGTAATAACCGGGAGGACTTCGAAGTTCTCCAACGGAACCGGAGTCGGCACTTGCCATTCCAGGGTTTTTGCCCCCCATGGGTTCGCAGGTGCAATTTCTCCTGAAGTCCACGAGTGAATGATCGCGGCCAAGAAGATCAGCATGCCGGTGAAGATTGTGTAGGCGCCGATACTCGAGACCAGATTGCCAGTGGCAAACAGCGACGAGTAGGAAGAGACGCGTCGAGGCTGGCCAGCAAGGCCAACGGCGAACATGCCGAGGAAGGTCACGTTGAAACCAATCTGGCTAATCCAGAATCCCCAGGCGCCAATCTTCTCGTCGAACATGCGTCCAGTCATCTTCGGGAACCAGTACATAACTGCACCCATCGCACCAACAAACGCACCGCCCATCAGGGTGTAATGGAAGTGGGCCGTTACATACATAGAGCCATGGAGGGCAACATCTACTGGTACATCCGACAGGTAGATGCCAGTAAGTCCACCGATGATGAAGTTCCAGAGCATCGCGTAGACCGCGAGCATCGGAAGCCTGGCCCAGACTCGGCCGCGCCAGAGCGTGCCGATAAAAACCAAGAAGAGCATGCCGGTTGGCACCGAAATCAATTCGGTCGTGAGCATGAAGGGGGCATTCAAGTTTGGCGCCCAGCCAGTCATGTACATATGGTGCGCCCAGACCATGACGCTGAGGCCCACGATCCCGGCGATGCCCAGTACCGCAGCATTGAAGTTGAACAGCGGTTTACGAACAAAGACGGGTAAGTACTCCATCATTGCAGCCAGACCAGGAATCAAGATGACGTAGACCTCTGGGTGGCCCATGAGCCAGAAGAGGTTGGTGTAGAGCCAATCATTGCCACCGGCAGCGGTGTCAAAGAAGACGCCGCCAGCTGCCCGATCGAAACCAGACATGACTTGCGATGCCATAAAGGTTGGGAAGGCCGGGATGGCTAGACCAACGCTGGCGACAACGCCGTAAACAAAAATCGGAGTTCGATTCCAAGTCATGCCGCGAGCACGCATCTTTACGACTGTCGTAACAATGTTTGCGCCAGCTACCCCGCTTGAGATGGCAAAGATGATGATCGTCATCAAGTAAGAATCCATGCCCGGAGGCGCCTGCAAACCAAGCGGTTCATAGGCAGACCAACCGGTTGGGATCCCACCGAGGAATACCGCGGACAACAAGATCGGGACGACGCTAGCAATCAGCCAGAGGCTAAGCGCGTTGAGCCTTGGGAACGCCATGTCGCGAGCGCCGATCATGATTGGCACTACAAAGTTTCCGAACGGGCCGGTAACCATGATGATCGTCGCAATGATCATGATGATGCCATGCAAGCCGACTACGGCGTTGTAGGTCTGCGAGCCGAAGATTTCGGTGTTCTTGGAAATGAGGTCGGTGCGGATCAACATCGCGAGAATGCCGCCGACAAAAAAGAGCAGCATCGTAACGATCAGATACTGGACGCCAACAACCTTGTGATCGGTAGTGAACTTGAAATAACGCGAAATCCCTTGGTTTTTTCCGGCCAAATACATCTGGTCTTCAAACGACTGGTCTTTGCCCATCACCCAACGAACTGGCCCAACAAAGGCGCCAATCCCGGTCATGAAGCCAATCGCCCAGAGCGACATGGTGATGATCCAGACCCGATCGCGGCCCCAACTATTGTCCGGCCCGTCGCCAAAACCAAATACTTTACCGGCGATATACCAGCCAATGAAGGCGAAGATGAATCCAGTGAGAATGGCGGTGCCCAAATTGAGGCGGCGCATCAGACCGCCGCCATTTGGAATCGGGCCACGAGTTGTAGTCGACATCAGGCGTGACCTCCGTTAGCAACCCAAGTATTGAAATCATCAGGTGAGACGACCACCGCATTGGTCTGCATATGAGCGTGATAAAGACCGCACAACTCAGCGCACCGAACGTCGAAACGACCAATAACTGTCGGCGTCACGTGCGCCAGCGTTACTCGTTCAGGATTGGCGTCAATCTTGACTCCGAGTTGAACAATCCAAAGTGAGTGCACAACATCAACTGAAGAGACGTGGAAAACAACCGGCTGATCCTTTGGCATATAGAGCTGGTTGGACTCGATGTTTCCATTGTCCGGATACTTAAAAGTCCAGACCCACTGGTTTCCGATCGCATCGATGACCAGAGGTTTCACGCCGTTGTTTCTTGGCGCTAGAGAATTCATTTCGCCAAGACCCCAGATGAGAAGGAAGACGCAGAGCAAACTCGATATCACGACCCAAGCCGTAGTGACAGGGCCGTTGGTTTTAATGGCTGGGCTCTCGTTGCTTGGCCCCGCGCCTTTAGGCTGACGCCAACCGAAAATCGAGTACAGCACCACCGAGATAACAAGAGCCGCCACCGGCGCCGCTGTGTAGGTAAACAGCGACATGGTGTCTTCAATCGCCTTCATTGCTTCAGAGGCTGGCGCACCCATGAGATGTGCCTGCACTGGACCGAAGATCTCGAAAAGAATTGTGAGCCCAAGCCAAATCAGAAAAACGTGGCGAATGTATGGCCGCTTGGTCCAAGCGCGGAACTTATCGGCCGGGAGTTGGGCTTCTAGTTGATCGTCCAAGTGTTCGCTCATGCGACGGTCACCGTCCCAGACATGAATGCGCGAGCAGCCATTACGTCTCCGAACTTCTTGTATGTTCCGTCACCGCACGGATATTCGCAGTTCCAGATGTAGTGCCCAGCTCCTCCGGTTATGAACGAGAAGGTGATCACGTGCGGAGTGTTGGTGTAGCCGGTGTCAGGCATTAGTGAATCGTCAACAGCCGGCAGCGGGACGCTGACGAAGAGGCTGTCCTGACTCGGGGAGGTCAAATCGTGGAGCGTAAAGGTATGGCCGATGTGCTCGGGGTCAACCTCCGAGACCGGCTGCCCATCAAGGAGCATCTGACCATCGGCGGTGCCGTCGCCTGGAGTGGCAACCGTGCCCCAGACGTGGGCGAAGTATGGGTTGTTCAGCACCTCACCGCTGTCGTACTGGGTAATCGTCATGGTTACCAATGAGTGCGCTGGAAGAGTTATGTCGGTGGAGGGCCCGTAGCTCACCCAATCGGGGTGAACGCCACCCGATGGACCATGCTCGCCAGCCAAGCTGTCGGGGTAGGTGGAAAGCGAAATGTAGGCGTGCGGCAGTATCCCTTGAGCCGTCTGAGCGGTCCCATCGATGGTCGCAACCACCGGCGGGTTCTGAAGACTCGATAAGTGAAGATACGAGGCAATGCCAAAGATCAGCGATGCGCCGAGCAATACCGTAATTAATGCTGTGAAAACTCGTTTCACGGCGCCACCTGCCCCTGTTTATAGTCCATTGACGTTCAGATATTGACGTTCAGATGCAGTTCCGACGAGCGAGCGTTTGCGCAAGGTTCCTATCCCCAAGACCGAAAGTCAAGGTTATTTCAGCCAATATTCCAGGTGAATTCCCAGGATTGCCGTTGGCCGAGGAGAGGCGAGTACCTTCTGGGCATGCTAAGGAACTGGCGGCGGGCAGCAATGCTCTCGGGGGGCCTGCTGATCTTGATCTTCACGGTCGGCCCACTAGCCGCCTACGAGCGGCAATTTTTCTGGTTCCACATGATTTCGCATCTGGTACTGATGATGGTCGCAGTCCCACTGCTGCTAATCGGGGGACCAATTGAACTACTCGTAGCCCACCGGCCAGGTCTTGAAGCAATCCTTGACGGTTCGATCGCCAGATGGATCTGTCACCCCATCGTGACCTGGCTTCTTTTTGTCGGAACAATTATGGGAGTCCACTTCTCGCCGTTTCTGAATTATGCGCTCTCCCACCCATTGATTCACTACCTAGTAGAGAACCCGCTTTATGTCATCGTCTCGTTCCTTTTTTACTGGTCAATTCTTCCCGGAAATTTCTCGCCAGCTCGATTGAGTCCCGCACTCCGCGTGGCTTCACTTTTCGCAATGATGGTGCCCGAAACAATGACTGGCTTTTTTATCTACATCACCCATACCGTCAATTACCCTTACTACTTAACGCTTCCTGGGGCAACACCCGAGTCGGTACTGACTGACCAGCAACTTGGCGGTGGGTTAATGTGGGCGGGTTCAATGATCATTGACAGCGTTTGGATCGCAGTCTCGGTGCAATCTTGGTACCGAAGTGAAGAACGAAAGTCGCTCCTGATCGATGCCGAAATAGCAACGGAGAATGGGAGCGAATTATGAAACTACCGGCATCACCCAAGACGCTTCTTTTCGCAGTAACAATGCTGGTCCTCTGTCTGGTGATCGGATACTTCGAATTCACCAGGGCAATGGCTGGGAATGCGCGGAGTTGGGTATATATGTTCGAGTGGCCATTCTTTGGCTTCTTTGGCATCTACATGTGGTGGCGACTTCGGAACGGGGACTGGGAGAAAATCCGCAATTACCTGACTGAGGACGACGAGAACGATCCGCAACTGATGGCTTGGCGCGAATATCAGGCCAAAACCGAGCGGGAGAACCCCCAGGGTGGTCCCCCAACCCCGTGAGCGGCGGCTTGCCTCCCGTGAGCGGCGGCTTGCCTCCCGTGAGCGGCGGCTTGCCTCAGAGCGAAGTGACTAGCCTTTGTTTCCATGATCAATGAAGATCCCTCGAGAGTAATTCGCGCCCCTCGCGGCACCAAAATCACTGCCCAAGGTTGGCCGCAAGAAGCGGCACTTCGAATGCTGCAGAACAATCTCGACCCTGATGTAGCTGAACACCCAGAACGACTCGTCGTCTACGGCGGCACCGGCAAGGCCGCTCGGAATTGGCCTGCGTATGACTCAATAATCAAAACCTTGACCCGACTCAAGGGCGATGAAACCTTACTGGTCCAATCCGGAAAACCTGTGGGCGTAATGCAGACCCACGAGTGGGCGCCACGCGTCCTGATTGCAAACTCGAACCTGGTTGGTGATTGGGCCAATTGGCCCGAGTTTCGAAGACTGGAAAACCTGGGTCTGACGATGTATGGCCAGATGACAGCGGGCTCCTGGATCTACATTGGTACGCAAGGAATTCTTCAAGGTACATATGAAACATTCGCAGCAATCGCAGAGAAGCGATTCGGCGGAACGCTTGAAGGAACGCTTACGTTGACCGCCGGTTGCGGCGGCATGGGTGGTGCGCAGCCGCTTGCCGTCACGATGAACGGTGGCGTCTGCCTAATGATCGATATCGATTCATCACGCCTACAACGTCGCGTCCAATCCCGTTATCTTGACGAAGTTGCAGAGAACACGTCTGACGCAATCAAGCGGGTGCTGGCAGCGAAATTGGAGAGGCGTCCGCTTTCCGTTGGCCTAGTAGGAAATGCGGCCACTCTTGTTCCGCTCTTGCTATCCATGAATGTTGCCTTCGACATCGTCACAGACCAGACCTCCGCGCACGATCCGCTGGCTTACGTTCCCGAGGGCATCGATTTTGAAGATTCTGCCGAATATGCACTCAAAAAACCCGACGAATACACCGAACGCGCTCAAGAATCCATGGCGCATCACGTGGAAGCTATGGTCGGTTTCATGGATCGCGGCGCTGAAGTATTTGATTACGGAAATTCGATCCGCGATGAAGCAAGAAAGGCCGGCTATCCCAGAGCCTTTGATTTCCCTGGATTTATCCCTGCCTATATCCGACCGCTGTTTTGCGAAGGTAAAGGGCCTTTCCGTTGGGTCGCGCTGTCGGGAGATCCGAAAGACATCTACAAAACCGATGAGACCGTCCTCAAATTGTTTCCGGAGAACGAACACTTGTCCCGATGGATTCGGTTGGCTCAAGAGAAGGTTGCGTTTCAGGGTTTGCCTGCGCGCATCTGCTGGCTCGGCTATGGCGAGCGCGATAAGGCCGGACTCGCGTTCAACGATCTTGTTGCCCGAGGTGAAGTGAGTGCCCCAATCGTCATCGGCCGCGATCACTTAGATTGCGGCTCCGTCGCATCTCCATATCGGGAGACGGAATCAATGCTGGATGGGTCCGATGCAATCGCGGATTGGCCGCTGCTGAACGCCATGGTGAACGTCTCTTCAGGCGCTTCATGGGTATCGATACACCACGGCGGCGGAGTCGGGATTGGCCGCTCGATTCATGCCGGACAAGTTAGCGTCGCGGATGGAACTCCGTTGGCCGCCCAGAAATTGGCGCGCGTTCTCACCAATGACCCGGGGATGGGAGTGCTTCGCCACGTCGATGCCGGCTACGAACACGCCCACCACGTTGCCGAAACCACCGGGGTCGATATCCCCATGATGAAGAGATCCTAAAGTGGCATCACTTCTGGTAACCAATATCGGAGAGCTTGTCACAAACTCTCTTGCTTACGGACCAACTCCGCTTGGCATTATCAGAGACGCTGCGATTCTGATTGACAACGATGTCGTCTCATGGGTTGGTTCAGCTTTTGATGCGCAGCGTTTGGCGGCCGATGAAAAAATCGATGTCGATGGTGCTGCGGTCATTCCGGGATTCGTAGACAGCCATGCACACTTGGTTTTCGCTGGCGACAGATCAGGCGAGTTCGAAGCGCGTATGAGCGGAAACAATTATTCTGCCGGTGGAATCAGATCCACAGTGGCGGCCACGCGATCTGCCTCAGATGATGAGTTGCGGAGCAATTTGCAGCGATTGATGGAAGAGGCGAACAGTTCGGGAACTACCACAATCGAATGTAAATCCGGCTATGGATTGACAGTAGAGGATGAAGCGCGATCCTTGCGCATCGCTAGTGAATTCACAACTGAAACCAGTTATCTAGGCGCTCATGTGGTGCCGTCCGAATTCGACGACCGGAAGGATGATTACGTTTCGCTCGTCACTGGGGCGATGTTGGATGCCTGCGCTCCATATTCGAGATGGATAGACGTGTTCTGTGATCGCGGCGCATTTGATCCGAATTCAACTAGGAAGGTTCTTAAAGCTGGAATAGCAAAGGGACTTCTTCCCCGCTTGCATGCAAACCAGCTTAAACAAGGTGAGGGAATCCAAATAGCCGTTGAATTCGATGCAGCCAGCGCCGATCACTGCACCCACCTAACTCAATCTGACGTCGATGCCCTCGCATCTAGCGATACCGTCGCAACTTTTCTGCCGGCAGCGGAATTCTCGACGCGTTCGCAGTATCCCAACGCGAGAAAACTTATCGACGCCGGTTCAACCGTTGCGATTGCGACTGACTGCAACCCCGGATCCAGTTATACGACGAATATGCCGTTCTGCATCGCACTTGCTGTGCGAGAAATGCAGATGTCTCCAGCTGAGGCTTTAGCTGCTGCAACATTAGGCGGTGCAAGCGCGCTACGTAGAAACGACATCGGACATCTGGCGCCCAATGCCCGTGCTGATTTCATTTTGTTGAACGCACCTTCTTACCTACACCTGGCATATCGCCCAGGCGTGAACTTGATCAACCGTGTTTTTAGAGCGAAAGGCAAATCATGAAAGTGCAATTGGGAACTTCAGGAGTTACCTCGGCCGATGTCCTAGCGGTGGCACGCGGAAACGCGGAGGTCGAAATCACCGAAGAGTCCGTCAAGGCCATGGCTGCTTCGCGTTCGGTAATCGATGCGTTGGCCGCGTCGCCCGAACCGGTCTATGGCGTCTCTACTGGCTTCGGAGCCCTCGCCACTAGACACATTTCTCCTGAACTACGCACCGATTTGCAGCGCTCATTGATTCGTTCGCATGCGGCCGGACTCGGAGACATGGTTGAACGTGAAGTCATTCGAGCGTTGATGTTTCTTCGACTCAAAACTCTTGCTTCTGGCCGAACGGGCGTCCGCCCGATAGTTGCTCAAACAATGGCGAAAATTCTTAATGCCGGCATCACACCTATCGTTCACGAATTTGGTTCGCTTGGTTGCAGCGGCGATCTCGCCCCACTTGCCCACTGCGCACTCGTCCTTATGGGCGAAGGATTCGCGATGGACCGTGCTGGCGTAGTTCACGATGCCCTTCCGTATCTGCAGGACAAAGGCATCGAGCCGGTAGTTCTTGCTGAGAAGGAAGGACTAGCGCTAATCAACGGCACCGACGGAATGCTCGGCATGTTGCTGATGGCCATTGCCGATCTTGAGGAACTTTGCACCCTTGCAGACATTTCGGCAGCGATGAGCGTTGAAGCTCTTCTTGGAACGGATGCAGTATTTCGAGAAGAACTTCACTTCCCGCTTCGACCACATCCAGGTCAGTCAAAGAGTGCGGCAAACATGTATGCGCTGCTCTCTGGTTCGGAAATTGTCGCCTCGCATGAGTTGAACGACACCCGTGTTCAAGATGCGTACTCACTGCGTTGCGCACCTCAGGTAAACGGTGCAGTGCGAGACACCATCGAACATGCGCTGTTGGTGGCGACCCGCGAACTGGCGGCCAGCATCGATAACCCAGTAGTGCTACCAGATGGACGCGTCAGTTCCAACGGAAACTTCCACGGAGCGCCAATCGCATATGTACTCGACTTCCTCGCAATCGCCGCCGCGGATCTCGGATCCATTGCCGAACGTCGCACCGATCGTATGCTCGACGTAAACCGCTCGCATGGGTTACCACCGTTTCTGGCCGCCGATCCCGGCGTCGATTCTGGCTTCATGATTGCCCAATACACGCAAGCAGCAATGGTTTCTGAGAACAAGCGCCTGGCGGTACCCGCGAGCGTAGATTCCATTCCGAGCAGTGGAATGCAAGAAGATCACGTCTCGATGGGTTGGAGTGCAGCCAGAAAATTACGTCAGTCAATCGAGAATCTCCGTGCCATCATCTCGATTGAAATCATGACAGCGGCCAGGGCCATCGAACTTCGGGCACCGCTCCAACCAGCCAAGGCCACGGGCGCAGTCATCGATGAACTACGTAAGCACATCGCAGGCGCTGGGCGAGATCGCTATCTTGCGCCGGAAATGGCATCAGTTGTGCTCCTGGCAAAAAGCGGCGCACTAATTCAGGCAGCCAACAAGATCACCCCGCTTCTTTAACTCGGTCTTTCAATGAGGCGAGCCGCCGCTCACCGGAGGCAAGCCGCCGCTCACCGGAGGCAAGCCGCCGCTCACCGGAGGCAAGCCGCCGCTCACGGGAGGCAAGCCGCCGCTCACGGGAGGCAAGCCGCCGCTCACGGGAGGCAAGCCGCCGCTCACGCTAGGGACGAGAGGCGAAACCGGCAGCGGCTTCAAGAACGCAGAGCGCAGCCAACCGGACCGTCCGCTGGTCGGGCGCATCTGCCGTTGCATCAACCTCGGTGATATCAAGAGCTCGAACGCGCGAATCTCGCGCCACCAAGTAGACGCCTTCGCGCAACTCATCGGCAGACAGGCCACCTGGCACCGACGCCGGACACCCAGGAGCAACCGAGCGATCGCAGACATCGACATCAACGTCGACGTAAATCCCGGCATTTCCAGTACCAGCGATCTCCAGCGCCTCAGCAACAACATCGCTCATTGGGCGTCTGCGCATTGATGTGCGCGAAATAACGGTGATTCCATAATCACGGGCGCGCGCCGAATATTCAGCTGAATTAGCAAAGTCGGCGATTCCAATCTGAACTATTCGAGGCCCTCGCACCCCCGCTTCGATCAGTTGGCGCATTGGTGATCCGTTGCTGATGCCATCGCGTAAATCGTGGTGTGCATCGAATGTGATGATGCCGGCCTGTCCCAGTCCCTGATTAAAAACACCCCGCATGGCGGCATAGGTAATGGAGTTGTCGCCGCCAAGGATGGCTAGGAAATGGGCGCTCGCGCCACTTTGAGCCGCAAATGCCTCCGTTGCGTCGGCATCATTGGGTGTCGTTGAGCAACCGAAGTCTCGAACCGAGATCGAGGCCAGATCAATTCCGCTAGACGCGTGAAAGGTGGAGTATCGGTATAACGCTTCTCGGATAGCGTCTGGTGTGGCCTCAGCCCCACTCGGTGAAATCGATAACGCCGATGAAGGAGCGCCCATTACGCCGAATTGAACTACCGGTAATTCCGATCCACCAGCCAACCAGCTGCCCGCTCTTGGCCATCGCGAATCATGCGGCAATGCAGGTGTCGTACTCATGGCTATTCAGCCAAGCCCATTCGAAGAGCGGCAAAGCGCAATTCCTCGCGTGCGTCCGGATGGGCCGTCTGTTCAATCAACTCGCGCGCTTGCTCACGTTGGTCAAGTCCCCACAGTTGTGCCACGCCCTGCTCGGTCACGATTGCACTCTGTTGGAACGACGTAACCGGCGAATCAAGCACCGGAATAATCGTGGACTGATTGGCTTTTCGATGCCACGAGCGGAGCGCGATCAACGCCTGTCCGCCATGAGAATGTAACGCCCCAACGATGAAATCGGTCTGCCCGCCAATCCCAGAGTAGATGTGATTTCCGATTCGCGTCGCATTTGCCTGCGCAAAAAGATCAATCTGCATGGCGGTATTGACCGAGACCATCAATGGATTCTTCTCAATCATCGATGGGTCATTTATCTTCTCAGTGCGCATGATGCGAACGCGATCATTGTGATTAAGCCAGGCGTAAAACTCGGGTGAACCAAAACAGAAAGAGGCATGAATTACGTCTTTCTGACGTAACACTCCCCTCCGCTCAAGCGCCAAAACCCCATCGCTAAACATTTCGCTCCAGATCTTGAGATCGCGATGCCCAAACAGGCAACTAAGGGTTGCATTAGGAACGGCACCAATGCCCATTTGCAAAGTGGACCCGTCAGCCACCATGGACGCGACTCGCTCACCAATTGACAGCGATTCGTCATCTAGCTCACCGGTGGAAACGAGAGTCGGTAGCGGTTCGTCGATCTCAATTCCGATATCGATATGGTCGAGTAGGAGTTGACCATCGCCAAAGGTATATGGCATGTGTTTGTTTATCTGAGCGATCACCAAACCGCCGCGCCGCCGCACTTCCTCAATCGCGGACGGGAGAATATTCACTTCAATGCCGAGCGAAACAGTATCGCCTTCTGGCACCGACGTATTGAGCAAGACGATGTCTGGCGCGAGGGTGGTGCGAAAAAGCAGTGGGGTCATCGAGAGGCGCGCCGGAATGTATCGGAGCCTGGAACTATTGCGCATTCCCGGACCCACAAAAGTAGTTTCAAGTTCGACACCTTCGCGGTCGGGAAAACCGCGTTGGGCATTGATGGCAAAGAGCCGATAGTTCTCGATTACCCCATCGAGAATGCGCAGAGTGCTAAAAGGCGTGGCCTCATTGCCACTGACTACCACGCGCGGAATATGTGGAAAAGAATCAAAAATCTTGGAAAGTTCAGTTTCGTTGACTAATCGCACATATTCATTCTCTCGCGTCGGCAGAGAAAGAGCACACCAATTACCGTGTGAGAATGATTCCGATGCAAAAACTTAGAGGAGCATCCAGAACGGGCTTTCGATTCGAGTCGTGAAGGCGGCCAACCATTGAGCGGCGAGCGCACCATCGATGGCTCGGTGGTCAACCGAGAGAGTGAAGTGGATGACTTGGGCGATGCCAAGCTGGCCATCGATCACAACTGGCTCCGGTCTGGCGGCACCGACGGCGAGAATCGCGGACTGTGGTGGGTTGAGAATCGCTGAGAATTCTTGAGTTCCATACATTCCGAGGTTGGTGACGGAGAAACTTCCACCCTCAATCTCATCCTGTTTTAACCGTCCAGCCCGTGCGCGCGCCACCAAATCGGCCGTTACTTCACCTAACTCGGCCAGGCGCAGATTGTTGACCCCTCGAATCACTGGCGTTACTAACCCATTCGGCGCCGCGACCGCCAAAGCGATGTCAATATCGTCGAAACGCCGCAACTCCTCCGGCGTCCAGATCACATTCGCATCAGGGACATCCTGAAAAGCGCCCGCTACGGCCTTAATAATTAGATCATTCACCGAAACTTTCTTGGGAGCCCACTCGTTCCACTTCTGGCGCATGCTGAGCAACTCATCGACTCGGCACTCGGCCACCAAATAGAAATGTGGAACTGTTGATTTGCTCTCAGTTAGGCGCCTAGCGATTGCCCGCCGCATTCCGGTGTGTGCAATCGCCGTATACGCACCAGTGGAAGTCACCCGAGGAGGGGCCGGTGCAGCCGCTGTCGGTACCCCGCCCTGGCCCTGCGCTTCAATGTCGCGCCGAACAATCCGACCATTTGGTCCGGACCCGGCGATCCGACTGACGTCGAGGCCGCGTTCCTTGGCTAAGCGCCTGGCTAACGGGCTTGAGAAAACTCGTTGTCCGGTCGGTCGTTCCACTTGTCCGGTCGACACTGACGCCACCGCCTGAACTGTTGACGTTGGCGCCGCAACTGCCGCCGCAGCTGACGTCGGAGCGACAACGGGCTCTGTAGCTAGATTCTGCTCGGCTAGTAGAGCGTCGATTTCAGTTTTGCCTTCCCCGGCTTTGAGCAGAACGGCAATTGGCGCTCCCACCAAAGTCGTACTTCCTGGGGCAGCCAAATAACGGCCAAGCACGCCATTAACTTCGGCTGGCACTTCCACCAAGGCCTTATCGGTCTCCACCTCAGCCAGCACATCACCGGCCGCAAAAGAGGCGCCCTCGGCAACCAACCATTTAGAAATGACGGCCTCAGTTGCATTGGCCAGCACCGCTGGCATCCTCATAATGGTTGCCATCTCAGTTGCTCCCGCCGAAGCCGGACTGGATAACTCCAAGGGCAGCAACAACTTCTTCAACGCCGGCAATCGCGGCACGTTCCAAGACCTTGGAAATGCTTGGGGATGCTTCGCCGCCGGTAACTCTGGCCACCGGTTGGTCAAGGTAGTCGAAGAATCTGCGCTGAATTTCATCGGAGAGCCACGCGCCGTATGACGTTCCTCTGGCACCTTGCTCAACGAGCAAAACATTATTGGTTTTACGAATGCTCTCGCCGACCGTCTCCCAGTCGAAACTCGCCCGATCTAGCCAGCGCAGGTCAATTACTTCGGCATCCATGCCCGAATCTTCAACGGCTGCAAGCGAGCGCTTCACCATCGAAAGGTAAGTAAGGATCGTTACATCCTTGCCTTCGCGTCGGACTGCTGCCTTACCAAACGGCAGTTGGTAATCAAGGTCGTCGACCGGAATTTCGGACATGTCTTGGTATAGATCAATGTGTTCAAGAACAAGGACTGGATCATCAAGAGTCAGCGCTGCATTCATCAGCCCGATGTAATCGGCTGCCGACGATGGAGCAACAATTCGCCAGCCCGGACTCATCGCAAACACGCCCGCGGGATCCATCAGGTGCTGAGACCCGTAACCGCTGCCCATCGCAACTTTGGTGCGAAGCACGAGTGGCACTGGATTTTTTCCACCGAACATGTGCCGGGCCTTGCCAATCTGGTTGAAGACTTGATCGGCTGCCACCCAAAGGAAATCCGGATACATGAATTCGACAACTGGACGGTAGCGCCCATCAAGAGCCATGCCACCACCCAGACCAACAAAGGCGTTCTCACTAATTGGTGTTCCGAGCACCCGGTCTGGAAACTCCTTAGACAAGCCCTTGGTCGCACCGTTGGTGCCACCGTTAAGCCGGTGAATATCTTCGCCAAGAATCACGATCCGCTCGTCTGTTTCCAACCGCCGCCCAAGCACCGATGCGATCGCATCGACAAACTTTACGGACTTTGTTTCTACCGTCGATGTCGTCGGCTCAAGAACGCGAGCACCCGCTAATTCGCTGGTATCCCCCCGTACTCCAACGTTTACAAAGTTGGGGTCTGGCCAGAGTTCTGGACGAATCCGACGCTTGCCTGGCAATTCCGGATCACTTTCAAGCAGCGCAGCAACCGCAGCTGAATTCGCAGCTACCGCCTGCTTCCGAACGGCATCCACACCGGCTTGATCAATGAGCCCGAGTGCAATCATTTCCGTCGCAACTCGAAGCAGTGGATCACGCTTACGCCACTCAGTTTCTTCTTCCTTGGTGCGGTAGCCAAAGGCACTGCCAGGGAATGATCCACTCTGGTGGTAGTAGCGGTAGACCTCTGCTTCAATAATGGTTGGGCCTTCGCCGCTACGCATCCGATCTTCGGCCTCTTGCATCGCAAGATGCACGGCCAGTGGATCCATCCCATCAACGCGCCACGATGGAATTCCGAATCCTTGCCCACGCGCCGAAAGGCGTGGCTCGCCAGTGGCCTCGTAGACGTTAGTGGAGACCGCATAGAGATTGTTCTCAATGAAAAAGCAGAGCGGCAACTTCCAAGCAGATGCGAGGTTCATTGTTTCAAGAACTGAACCGATATTCACTGCGCCGTCGCCGAAGTATGAGACGGTCACATCGTTGGTTCCGGCTTTGCGCTGGGCCCAAGCATTTCCGGCTGCCAGTGGCACGCCGCCACCGACGATTGCATTCGTTCCAAGTGCGCCAGCTTCAAACCACTGCAAGTGCATCGATCCGCCGCGGCCGGCACAGTAACCCTGAGCAAGGCCCAGAATCTCTGCCATCGTGCGCTGCAAGATCGTCTGAATTTCCGCATCCACCAAATGTGTGAGGTTTAACCGGCCATTTGAAACATGGTTGATCGCCTTAGCCAAAAATTGATGGTGACCGCGATGTGAGCCGTTAACCGCATCAGTTGTAGTAAGACCGACTATCGATCCAGTGGCGCCGCCCTCTTGTCCAATGCTGCTGTGAACCGGGCCGTGAACCAAGCCTTCGCCAGCAAGTTCAAGTACTGCCTCTTCGAAAGCGCGGATCAAGTGCATCTGCCCGAGCATGGTGGCCAGAAGTTCGGGGTCGGCATTCCGCCAGTCATCAGGGGTTGTGTTTAGCGCCACCCACGGCTCAGCTGGGTCCAACTTGGTTTGCTTCATGGAGGGTATATAACCCTAGATTGAGTCCAATCTCAAGGTTCCAGCCATAAATTCCGGCCTAAACCTTGACTTCCAGCCATTATTGGATCCAATATGCCTATATCGCCAGGAGAGGATGGGCATGAGCATTGAACAGAAGGGCCTGCCAGGACTTCGGGGAACCGAGCACATCGGCTTCACCGTGCCCGACCTGGATCAAGCAACCGACTTCTTCGTCAACGTGATCGGTTGCGAGTTGGTCTACTCGCTTGGACCATTCGAACACCAGGACAGCGACTGGATGCTCGAACACCTCAATGTTCATCCACGAACAGTCATGCGCGAGCTCCGATTCTTTAGGTGTGGGCATGGACCAAATTTCGAGGTCTTCCAATTTGAGCCAGCCGAGCCCCCAGCGCCTCAACCGAAAAACAGCGACATCGGCGGCCACCACCTGGCCTTCTATGTCGACGATTTCGACCTCGGCTTAGCTCATCTCCGCTCACATAACGTCCGAATCCTCGGCGAGCCGACCTTTAGCAAGAACGCGAGTGAGGGTCAGCGCTGGGTCTACTTCCTCTCTCCTTGGGGGATGCAATTAGAGTTGGTGAGTTTTCCAAGTGGCAAGGCCTACGAGAAGACCTCAAAGATTAAACTCTGGCATCCGGCCAACCCGTCCGCCTAAGGGAGAAAATTGATGGCAGTAGGTGCTGAAGGCGACCTAGCAACCAGCCACCGCATTGCGGCCGGCTTGAAAGAGGCAATCCTCACCGGCAAGTACCCGCCAGGCACTCGAATCCGGCAGGAAGATATCGCCGAACAATATGGTGCGAGTCGCTCGCCAGTTCGGGAAGCCTTCCGAATGCTCGACGCCGATGGCTTACTGACCCTGATTGCCAACACCGGCGCTTGGATTTCGCAATTGAGTCTGGCCGAGTGTGAAGAGATGTATCAGATCCGCGAACGAGTAGAACCGCTGCTACTACGGTCGAGTATGCCCAAACTCGACGCGGAGACCATGGCGAAATTGCACGCGCTCGTCAAACAACTTGAAGAGAGCGAAGACGTCGAGAATTTTCTGCTTCATGATCGCGAATTTCATTTGCTCACTTACGTCGGAGCATCAACGGCACTTCTTGGTGACATGGTGCAGCGTCTTTGGAATACAACCCAGCATTATCGAAGGGCGTACACGCGTCTGCTTGCTGTAGATGGATTCAAGAGCGCTCACTACGAACATCATCTGCTGCTTTCAGCGATCGAACGCGGCGACAATGAAGATGCCGAACGGATTCTCTACGGACACATCAGGCGAACTCGTCTCGAACTTGCTAAGCATCCAGAAGTTTTCGCCTGAAGTGCTCATAGAGTTACTACGATTCGAAGGAGACCAATGCTTTTTGACGATAGGTACCTTTCACCAGACCAACGACTGATGCGTGACACGTGTCGAAGCTACTGCGATGACGTAGTTATTCCATGGATCAAGTCAGACCGAACACGTGAGTGGAACTTTGACCCCGAACAACGTCTAGCTCCAGCGATCCTCGAACAAGCGGACAAGATCGGTCTGCGGGCGCTCGGAGTGCCGGAACGCTTTGGTGGCATCGCACTGGAAAAAAACACACAGTCGCAGACGTTCGCAGTCATTGCCACGGAATTGGCACGTGGGGATTCTGGATTGGCCGACAAGCTTGTCCAGAACTGGAAGATCTCGGTTCTGCTTAGCGGACTGGCACCCGAACACCTGCAGGAAAAGTGGTTCACCCGCTATATGAATGAGCCGCAGTTTCTCATGGCGCATTGCCTCACGGAACCGAGGGGCGCATCTGACCGCTGGTTGCCATACAACGTACCTGAAGCGAATATGGACACTCGGGCAGTGTTAGAAGATGGGTACTGGAGAATCAATGGTCGTAAGCAGTTCATCAGCAACGGCTACGACGCCAGCCTCTACGTGGTTTATGCCAATACCGACGACGCGGCTGGCATTTCGGACGGAACCTCAAGTTTCCTAGTTCCGCGAGATACCCCCGGACTCGAAGTCACACGTTGCAACGAGACCTTCGGTGGCCGGTTCATGAACAATGGTGAGATCGTCTTCGACGATTGCCGGATACCTGCCGACCACTTGCTTGCGCACAACAACGCTCTGAGCCAAGCGGGCATCTACTTTCAGCCGGGCAAGATTCTGGTAGCGGCCAAGAACTTGGGCATCGGAATTGCGGCTTACGAACAGACAGTCGAGTGGGTACATCAGCGAGAGCAAGGCGGCCGGCCACTGATCAAACACCAGGCAGTTGCCTTAAGAATCGCCGAAATGGCCACCAAATTGGAGGCAGTATCGACCTTGCTTCGTCACGCCGCTACCGCAGTGGATGAAGGGTCACCAGATGCGGCCGCGTTGAGCGTCATGGTCAAAGTATTTGCATCCCAAGAGATCCTTCAAGTTTGCCAACACGCGATGGAACTGCACGGCGGTTACGGAGCAATGATCGAAGTCGGAATTGAGAAATTATTCCGAGATGCCGCGGTCTGCCTGCATTCAGATGGAACTACCGATGTTTCCAACTTCAAAATCACCAAGATGCTCTTCCCAGCAACCGCGGGCAAGTACGCCGGACCGGAGTAGATCGTAATTAGCGATTACGACTGAGCAACCCCAAGGCGCTCGGCGAGCCAGTCTGCTGTTCGGTAGCGATGTTCGGCAAGAACGTTGGCACAACCGTGATTTCCGTTTTCCAATAAGAGGAATTCGCTAGTCGAAGCCGTCTCATTGTGTAGTCGCTGCGCATGCTGCCAAGGAATCAGCCGATCAAGTTTGCCAGCCACAATCAATGTTGGACAGGTCAACCTTGCCGTCCGGTCTTCCATGTTCAACTTCAAAGCCTTTGACTTTGCCTCAACCTGATCGGCGGAACCCGATCGCACAGTGAAGGTTTCGCGCGTCAGTGCCGGCAAATCATCCCAGACTTCACCGAAGTTATAAGGGCCGCAGAGCGTTACACACGCTTTGATCCGCGCATCACCGCTGGCAAATCTTGGCGCGTAGTAGCCACCCAGGCTAACTCCCCACACCGCGATCCGGTCGGCATCAATCTCGCTGCGCAAAATAAGCGCATCCACGATCGCACGTCCAGGGACCTCCCAATCAGGGCGGATAGGCAGTGCATACTCTGCCTCACCCTGCCCTGGCCCATCGACGCTAAATGTTGCGATTCCGCGTTCCAAGAAGAGGGCTTCGGTAGATCGAAGCTCCTCTTTCGTCGAGTCGAGCCCGGGCACCATGATCACGACAGGGTGCGGAGCTTGACCTTTAGGAAGCCGCAAAATTCCGTAAATCTTGGCACCGTCGAAGAGAATTTCGACCCGTTCTCCTGGTGGATCCAGATACGGCAGCGCGATATTAAGACAGCGCACCGCGTTCTCATGAGCGGTGCGCATCTGGACTAAATCTCGAACAAAAACGAACTTTGCGAAATGGTAGAAAATCGAAGCAGTACCAAAATGTGCGGCGGCGGAGCGAAAGTGGTGACCCTCAAGCGCCTCAGCACCAAGCTCCTCGTAAGGGCGTGCCGCTGCCGACCAAGTCGAACACCAGTCGGACCAAGATTCGAGTCCGGTCATCACTCGGTCGAAGTCCGCTGCGGGCACGCCGTTTGCGGTAAACCGAGGACCCCAGTGAGAGCGGGCAGATGCGACGTATTCATCCATTAGTTCATCCTTGCAATCGGTTATTTGGTCAATCAGCAGCAGATACCGTGCCGCCGAGAAAGAGAGTGGCAATCTCTGGATTATTGAGAACTGCATCGGCCGTATCATGCAGTCGGACTTTCCCACCCTCCATCACCACGCCATGTGTTGCGATTCCCAGACCCAGTCTCACGTTCTGTTCCACCAGCAGGATCGTCTTGCCACCGGAGTTGAGATCCTTGATGAGAGAGACCACCGATGCCAATGCCTTTGGGTCCAGGCCAAGTGACGGCTCATCCAACATGATCAGGAGCGGATCCAACATCAGGCAACGGGCAACCTCCACCATGCGTCGCTGTCCACCCGATAAATTACCGGCCGGATCTTTTGGCCGTTCTGCGATAAGTGGGACCATCCGGGAAATCTCCGCGTAGCGCTCGCGCAGCAAATCAGGATTCTTCCGCAAAATATAGCCGCCGAGCATTACGTTCTCGCGAATAGACATATGCGGAAAGAGCCCTTGAGACTGTGGGACCTGAGTCACGCCGAGCCCAAGGATTCGGGCCGGGTCAACGCCGCCGATCTCGGTTCCCTTTAACGTAACCGTGCCCGCACTGGGCTTTAGCAAGCCGCTGGCCAATCTGAGGATCGTCGATTTTCCGGCCCCGTTTGGCCCCACGATGCAGGTGATGGTTCCGGCGGCACAGTCTAGGTTGACGCCTTGAAGTACGTCGCTACCGCCATAACCGGCAAAAATGCCCTTCATTTGAAGCATCTCAGACACCCCGAATATTTCTTAGCTCAGTAACCGGCCGAAGATGGGCTGCAGGCGCTTCTTTCCATTCGTCGCCTAAATAGGCATCTAGTACTAACGGATCTCGACGGATGTCATCGGGCTTGCCTTCTGCGATGGCCGATCCGCGGGAAAAGACGATGACTGGGTCACAGAGTTTGAGCACCATTGGGATGTTGTGCTCGACAATCAGGAATGAAACGCCCTGGCTATTCAAATCGCGAATAACACCAGCCAACTTTTCAACCAGACTCGGATTGATCCCACTAGCTGGTTCATCGAGCAAGATGAGTCTGGGCTCCATCATCAAAACCTGGGCCAGTTCGACGAGTTTTCGCTGACCATACGAAAGGGTCCCGACGCTCTGATCGGCGAATGAGGCTAACCCGACATAGTCCAATAAATGACGAGCCCGATCCGCTTCATGACCGCTCACCGCGCTGGACAACAACGTTCGCCAAGCGGCATCAGGCAACGGAGCAACCACATTTTCTAGGACTGACATGCTGTTAAAGAGCCGAGTGACCTGAAAGGTGCGTCCAAGGCCTCGATGTCCTCGTTCCCAAGGCTTGAGTCTGTCGATCCGTTTGCCGTCGAACCAAATTTCGCCCTTATCCGGTGGCATGACCCCGGTTATCAAATTGAAAAGAGTGGTCTTTCCGGAGCCGTTTGGCCCAATCAGGCCGGTAATTGACCCCGCCTGGACGCGCAGGTCTGCATTGTTGACTGCGGTCAAACCGCCGAAGGACTTGGATACACCCCGAACATCAAGCAGCGTTACTGGTTCAGCGCCGGGTGTTGGCAGCTTCAACTTGTTCTGAAATTCCAGCCGACCTTTGCCGAGCGCTCCGATCTGATTGGTGAATTCGACCGTGACTTGATGACGGCGCAACCACCAGGCTTCAAAAGTCGGCAACAACCCTTTCGGCATGAAAAGAACAACAAGGACCAGGGTGATCCCAAGGAGTAACACTCGAGTGTCTGAGCCGCCGCCATAGACGTTGGCAGCCTCACCGGCTATTTGCAGAACAATCGCGCCAACTACCGGTCCCCACAAGGTTCCACGACCGCCGATCAATGCCGCCAACACGATCATTACGCTGCCTAAAATATTGAACATGCCGATGGGGTTGAGGAACGTAATGAAGTAGGCATAGACCGCGCCAGCCATTCCGATGAAAAAGGCACTGCAGCAGAATGCGACGATTTTGGTGAACGATGTGTTAACGCCTATTGCCGCAGCCTTGCCTTCATCTTCGCGAATAGCCAGCAACGCGGTGCCAAATTTGCGCTTGCGAATCTGGGCAGAAAAGACAACCGTTATGAGCATCAATAGCAAAAATAGGTAGTAGAACGGGATTGCTTGAATATCGCGTGACCACGATGGAAGAGCGAGGGTGATCCCGTCGGATCCGTTGGTTAGCGACTTCCAGTTTGTTACGATCGCTTGTGCGGAGAGAAGCAACGCAATCGTGATGATGACAAAAGCATGGCTGCGCCTTCGCAACACGATACTGCCAAGCACCAGTGCGGCCAGGACGGCAACCAGACCGCCAATGGGCGCCAGCAATATCGGATTTACGCCGGTATGCATGGCAATGATTGCCGCAGTGTAGGCACCAAGGCCGAGGAATGCGCTGTGGCCAAGCGAAATGTAGCCGGCATAGCCGGAAATAATGTTCCAACTGACCGACTGAACAGCCAGAAGAAATGCAAGAAGCAAGATCGTCTGCTGATATATGTCGTAGGGACGAATAACCGGATAAAGAATTAGCACCCCAACAAATATGACGACGAGTGCCCGGCGCCCACTAAACAGTGCCCGAACAAGTGAAATCATGCGGCAACATCTTCCCGCAATTGCGATCCAAATAAGCCTTGGGGTCTAACTAAGAGCACGACGAGGATCGTCATATAAAAAACTAGCGTCGCCCACTGCAACGATATGTATGTGGCGGTCAGAGTTTCAGCCAAACCCAGAAGTAGTGCGGCGACAAATGCGCCGGGCAGGCTACCCATGCCGCCGAGAACGACGATTCCGAGCAGCCGCGAGATCCAGTCATAGTGCGAGGCCGGAAAGAATGGGTAGAGCACTGAAAGAATCGACCCGCCGACGCCGGCGGTGGCGGTGCCGATCGCAAATGCGAGTGCGGCCACCCCAGTTGCACTAACTCCGATGAGGGCCGCACTGGTCGGGTTTTGCGAAGTGGCCCGAATAGCTCGGCCAGTCCAAGTTTTTGACAAGATGAAATAAAGAGCGGCAAGCATGACTAGAGCAACAGTTGCCCCGTACACCTGAGTTTTAGGAAATATGAGTCCGCCCAGTCGGAATGACTGGTCAAAATAGGATGGTGTCGCAGAGCGAAACTTGTTGCCTGCGAAGACGTTGAGCAGGCCCTCAATGGTGAGGGCCAGCCCAAACGTCAGGAGAACTGACATAGACACCGATGCCGCGCCGATGCGCGAGATCACCGTCCGATAGAGCAGCCAGCCCACGCCGAACATCAAGAAGGTCATCAGAATTGCGATCAAGAAAGGATCGATTCCGGTGGCTCTCCAGATGTACCAAGTGATCATCGCGGACGCGATCAACAGGGCCCCGTGGGCGACGTTGATGATTCGCATGACTCCAAACACCAGGGTTAGGCCCGATGCCATGAGGGCGTAAACGCCGCCAATAAGAAGTCCGAGAATCAGTGACTGGACTAGATGCTCCATCGATCACAACTCCCTTTCCGTGCTGAAATTATTTCCAGGCGGGTTTCGGATAGACAACCGTCGTGGTTGTCGCTGCAGCGCTAGGTGCCACAATTTCAACCGAACCACTCTGCCACTGAGCGAGAATAAACGAACTCTGCGGAGCACCTGTTGCATCCCAAGACAGTGGGCCAAGGATGGTCTCCACCGTATTGGCGTGCAGCCAGTCGGCGAGTTTTGTCTGATCAATGCTGCCAACAGATTCAACGGCTTTCTGCAAAATCTGCGCCGCGGCGAAAGCATCAGCTGCATCCTCTGCCGGTACCTCGTTGTTGTACTTCTGCGCGTAGGCAGCAACGAATTCCTTGTTTAGGGGAGTGTTGGCCTTCTCATTCCAACTTACGGTGTAGAACACACCTTCAGTATTCGCTGCTCCGACACCAGTGCTGTATTGGCTGCCATTACCTGGCGCCGATGTCTGGAATAGCGCCTTTGGCGAATATCCAACCTGACGCAGGGAACGGACCAACGAAACGCCGTCCTCGAAAACTGCACCCTGAGCAATAATGTCAGGCTTCTTGGCGGCTATCGCGCTTGCCACCGTCTGGAAGTTCGAGGTTTCAGCCGGGTAGACCTTCGAATACAACGTCTTGATGCCTAGCGCCTCAAGTTGGCTCTGCATACTCTCGATCACCGGGCGGGTGAAAGGATCGTCTTGGGTGGCGTAGGCCGCACTCTTCGGACGGGTGTCGACTGGAAGTGACTTGATCCAGTTCACGAAGACGTCGGCTTGAGCCGATGCCACAGCAGGTTGGGCAAAGAATAAGTACTTGAATCCGCGGGTAAACATCGTCGGCGCCCCGCCAGCAGGCTCCACGTAGAGCATGCCGTTCTTCTCCGCAACAGCAGAGGCGGGGAAGTTCAGGAGAGATGAAAAAGTGCCAAGCAGCAAATCCACTTTGTCCTGAGTTATCAACCGCGTGTAGTCAGCAACTGCGGTGTCCTGATTGCTCGCGTCATCTGTGATCTTGAGTTCAACTGGGTGCCCTAGCAGACCCCCGTTGGCGTTAACCATGTCGCGCCAGACTTCATAGCCGCGCTGGGCTTGAGTACCCGGCTGGGAGAAATCCCCAGTTAGGGGCAGGGAGATACCGATTACGGTCGGCGCCGTGGCTACGGCCGCCTTGCTCGATGTCGCCGGACTGCCGCAGGCTGCGACAGTGAGAGCCGCAGCAGCAATGACGGTAAGCCCGAAAATTTTCCTTCGATTGAAAGAACGTCCAGAAATTTTATTCATGGATCCTCCAGTAATAGCAATCGATTGCGGTGACATCCACCATCCTCTGACTTAGAACAGATCCTGTC
>Ga0307375_10000388_pt1 | contig 57206 bp, 51 predicted proteins | sample TR1MG_FD_202531 | JGI IMG/M metagenome (GOLD analysis project Ga0307375, IMG submission 202531) | Soil microbial communities from Risofladan, Vaasa, Finland - TR-1 | ecosystem: Environmental > Terrestrial > Soil > Coastal area > Acid sulfate soil | place: Finland: Risofladan, Vaasa | collected...
GACCTTGCCTGAGGTCGCAGCGCCGCCCCTTTGAGAAATGGACGACGTATGACCACAACTCTGACTCGCGAGGCCGCACCTGCGGTGGTGGTGGTCGAGCACGGGCCGCCACGGCGGGCGCGCACGGTGATGCTGGGCACCGCGTCGCTCTGGGTGATACTGACGCTGTTGATCATTGCGCCGGTGGTGTGCTTCCTGCTCCTCGCCACGAGCCCGCGGCTGTTCCACCAGGGTGCTCAGTACTTCACACTGCACTACTTTGCCCAGGCGTTCTCGGGCGCGACCGGCCAGGGCATCGTCAACTCCCTGTGGGTCTCGGCCCTAGTGTCTGTCACGGCGGTGGGACTCGCCACGGTGCTCGCGTGGCTCATCCAGCGCACCAACGTCTATGGGCGGCGGGTGTGGACCGTACTCATGTGGGTGCTCTTCTTGGTGCCGACGTGGATGATGACGTTGAGTTGGGGTGACTTGTTGCAGCCCTACGGAGTCGCGAGCGCGATGGGTCTCAATACCAACTGGATCTACGGGGAATTCTTCGGTCCACTCGGCGTCGTGATCGTATTGACCACTGCCGCTCTGCCCTTCGCGTACTTTGTCGTCTCGGCTGGTCTGCAAGGCCTCGGCTCGGAGTTCGAGGACGCCGCACGCATTCACGGTGCGGGGCGGCTCTTGACGCTGCGTACGGTGGTACCGATCATTGCGCCCGCATTGCTCAGCGCCCTAGCGATCAGCTTTGCGGAGACCATGAGCGACTTCGGCGTCGCCTTCACCCTGGGTTACCACAGTCATTTCCAGCTGGCGACGTATACGCTCTTCAACGCCATCAGCAATTTCCCAGCGAATTTCCCGGTCGCGGCGGTCATCGCCCTGGTGCTCATCCTCGCGACGATCCCGCCGATCCTTCTGCAATCGCGAGTCATGCGCCGCCGCTCCTACGCGGTGCTGTCGGGCCGAACGCGCCAGGCCCGACGCCGCGAATTTCGTCCGGCCGCCCGGGTTGGCACGACTCTCGGGGTCGCCTCCTTCTTCCTCGTGGCGCTGGGCGTTCCGATCCTGGGCTCGGTGGCCGGCTCGTTCGTCCAGAACTTGGGCATTTACTCGACGTCGCCGGCACGCCTGTCGCTCACCTTCTATCACGAGGTCTTTCACCCCTCCATCACCGGCAAGAGCCTGGGCGCACCGCTGTGGTTGTCGAATCAGCTCGGCGTCATCGTGGCAACGGCGACCGTTGCGCTCTCGCTCATTCTGGCCAAGCGTCTGGTGGCGAATACGGGTGGCTGGAGCCAGCGAGTCACCGACGTCTTCCTGCTGGGTTCGGTGGCCGTGCCCGGGGTCGTTCTCGGCGTTGGCTACATCTTCTTCTACAACCTGGACTTCATCACCCATCACGTGATCAACCTCTACAAGACGCTGCCGTTGTTGATGCTGGCACTCATCGCCTCGTCGCTCCCCGGCCAGTCACGCTTCATGGCCGGTCCGGTCAGTCAAATTCAACCCACGCTCGTCGAGGCTGCCCGGGTGCACGGTGCGTCGCGCATTCGCAGTTGGCGAACGACGAACCTGCCCCTCGTCTCTCGCGTCTTGCTCTGGGGCTGGCTCTTGACCTTCACCAAGACCATCGCCGAACTCGCGATCGCCCAGATTCTCTATCCACCGAGCCAGGAGCCGGTTTCGGTCACGATCCAGGCGTATCTCGGAAACTTCCAGTTGGGTACCGGCACGGCGATGACCGTGATCACCCTGGGCGAAATGCTCGTCGTCATTGCGGTGGCTCTGGGCCTTTATCGAGCGCTGACGCCCCGGGGTTGGCGGCGAATTGGCTGGAGCGAGGTGCGGGGGTGAGCGTGACCTCATCTCACGCCGCGGGCGTGTCGATTCGTGAGTTGACCAAGACCTTCGGGGACAAGAACGCTCTTCGAGGCGTGTCCCTCGATGTCGCGCCCGGCACCTTTCTCGTCCTGCTCGGTCCGTCAGGTTCGGGCAAGACCACGCTGCTGCGCTGCCTGGCCGGGATCGAACGCCCGACGAGCGGCGTGATCGAGATTGACCGGCGAGAGGTCGTAGGTCCGCACGGCTTTGTCGCCCCTGAAAAGCGGGGCTTGGCCATGGTGTTCCAGGACTACGCCCTGTGGCCGCACTTAAGCGTGCGCAAGAATGTCGCCTTTCCTCTGGTGAGGTCGGCGCGCTCCAAGCTCGAGCGCGCGTCGCGCGTCGATGACCTGCTCGAACGTGTTGGCATCGCGCACCTGGCCGAGTACTACCCCAACCAGCTCTCGGGCGGCGAGCAGCAGCGGGTGGGGCTCGCGCGGGCGCTCGCGGCCGACGTGGGCCTCATACTCTTTGACGAGCCCCTCTCGAACCTCGACGCCGATCGACGCGAGCAGTTGCGCATCGAGATCGCCACGCTGACCCGAGCCGCCGGGGCTACTGCGGTGTACATCACCCACGACCAGTCCGAGGCCTTCGCGATGGCCGATCAAGTGGGTGTGTTGAATCACGGCGAGTTGGTGCAACTCGACACACCCGAGAACGTGTATCGCCGACCGAGCAGTGCGTTCGTCGCACGGTTCACCGGCGTCGCGGGCGAGTTCAGTGTCGATGTGCTGCACAGGTGCGCACCAGATCGTTACGCGGTGGCCCTGCCCTTCGTCGCGGGTCACAGCATCGAGGCCGTGGCGCTCGAGCGACTGGTACCGGGTGAATCCGCGAGCCTGTTCGTTCGCGCCTCGGCGGTCGGTCTACAGCCCGGGTGCTCGAGCGATGGTGTTCCCGCCGTGGTGCGCGACGTAGCATTTAGTGGCCGTGGTTACGAGCATGCAGTGAGCGTGGGCGGCGAAACCATGCTCACCAAGGTGTACTCCAAGACGCGCTACGAACGTGGCAGCAATGTTCGGGCGTGCTTCGACGCAGCGGAGTGTTTTGTCATGAATCCAGTGAAAGGAAGCCAATGATTGCGACAACAATCTCCTCGGGAGTGGTTGTCTTGGTGGGTGCGGTCTTCTTGGCCTGCGCGGTTGAGATGGTCGAGGCACTCACCATCGTGCTGGCCGTGGGTCACACGCGCGGGTGGCGCTCGGCCTTTGAGGGCACGGGGCTCGCGTTGGTGGCGCTCGGCGCGCTGGTGGCGATACTGGGACCCGCGCTCATCCACGTGCCGCTCAGCGTGTTGCGTCTGGTGGTCGGCGGCGTCTTGTTGATCTTCGGCATGCAGTGGCTGCGCAAGGCCATCTTGCGCGCGGGTGGGCTCAAGGCACAGCACGACGAGGACGCCATCTACCGCGAGACGGTGGCCGAGCTCGAAGGACTCGGCGCGGGCGTCAATCGCGATCGCGTGGCATTTGTCATGGCGTTCAAGGGCGTGTTCCTCGAAGGGCTCGAGGTGGTCATCACCGTGCTCACGCTGGGCACGTCGGCGCACCGTCTAGGACTGGCCGTCGTGGTGGCGGCCATCGCGGTGGTGGGTGTGGGCATCGCTGGGCTGATCGTGGCTCGTCAGCTCTCGAACGTGCCCGAAAATCTCATGAAGATGGGCGTCGGGGTGCTGTTGGTCAGCTACGGCACCTTCTGGACCGGCGAGGGGTTGAAGGTGCGTTGGCCCGACGGTGACGTCTCGCTCGCGCTGCTCGTCGCGCTCTACCTGATGGTGACCTGGTCAATGGTGACCCTGCTGCGCCGCGACGCCCCTCTGGAGTCCACCAAGGAGGTGGCGCGGTGAACCGGGCCTCGGCGCTCGCGAGGCGCGCACTCAGAGGCTTCGCCATGTTCTGGTGGGACTTTCTCGTGGGCGACACCCCCGAGCTCTTCGTGGCCGCGCTCGTGACCATCGGCGCCGTGGCGTGGATCAGCCAGGTCGTCCACTCCAACGCGGGCGCCATCATCACCTTGCTGGTGCTGGCGATCGGAGCGCTGGCCCTCTCGCTGTGGCGCGCCCAGCGTGGCGCAAAGCCGCGGCGTCCCTAGCCGGCGCCCAGCTCGAAGGCGGTCATCGACAGCGAGCCCATTTCGTAACCGTCGACGAGCGATCGGGCGGTGGTCGAGGCCGCCGCCGACAGCCCCGCGAGGTAGGCCAGGGGTAGGAAGTGGTCGGGGGTCGGAGCGGCCATCGTGTAGTCGGCGTGCTCCCTCGAGCGAGCGAGTTCGCCCGGATCACTCGTCATGATCCTTCGGACCTCGTCGTCGAAGCGATGGGCCCAGTCCGCTCCCGCACCCGGGGAGTGCCAGTCGATGAGTCGCAGGTTGTGCACCACGTTGCCGCTGCCCAGGATGAGGATGCCCTCCTCGCGAAGGGGGCTGAGTTGGGCCCCCAGGTTGAAGTGGTAGTCGAAGGGCTGATCCGCGTTGACCGAGAGCTGCAGCACCGGCACGTTGGCCTGGGGGAACATGTGCACCAGCACCGACCAGGTGCCGTGGTCGATACCCCAACTGTCGGCGTCGAGGCCCACGAAGGTCGGTCGCACCACGTCGACGATCCGCTCGGCGACCTCGGGGTCACCCGGGGCGGGGTATTCGACGTCGAACAGAGGCGGGGGGAAGCCGTAGAAGTCGTGGATGGTGCGAGGGGCGGGCATCGCGGTGACCGCGGTGACGTTGACGTACCAGTGCGCCGAGACGACCAGGATGGCGCGCGGCGTGGGCATCCGGGCGGCGAAGTTGGCCCAGGCATCGGTGTAGCGATTGTGATCGAGGGCGTTCATCGGATTGCCGTGACCGACGAATGCGGCGGGAAGTTGTGGAGCCATGCGTTCTCTCCTGGAACTGGGTGACCGAGTCAGCGTATCGGCGCGCCTCCGCGTCGCCGCTGGGCCCGGGGCCCTAGAGGTAGTGCGGCGGTACCTCGTGTTGCTCGCGACGCAGCCTGCGGATCTCGTCCTTCAGCCGCGCGATCTCGGCCAGCAGATTCGCCACGCGCTCCTCGAGTTCCTCGCGAGTCGCTTCTCGTTCACTCATCCCAAGAGGTTTGCACACGACAGAGTCCCGCGACGGGCGTCGCGGGACTCGGTCGTGCTACGTCGACTCACGGGAAGAGGCCGCGCAACTCGGTCGCTTCGGCGATGCGCTCCACGCCCACGGCGATGGCGGTCTCGCGCAGGGTAACTCCCAACTCCTGGTGGCGCTGCCACACGTAGTTGAAGGCGTCGCCCATCGTGCGCTCCAAGCGCTTGGTGAACAACTCCTTCTCCCACATGAAGCCCTGGAGGTCCTGGGCCCATTCGAAGTAGGAGGCGACCACGCCACCCGCGTTGGCGAGCACGTCGGGGATCACCGGTATGTTGCGGCCCGCGAGCACCTTGGCGCCCTCGCCGGTCGTGGGTCCATTCGCGGCCTCCACCATGATTGACGCGGCCATCGTCTCGGCCACCTGCTCGGTGACGACTCCACCCAGCGCAGCCGGAATGGCGATGTCACTGGGGATCATGAACAGCTCCTCGGCGGGGACGTGCACGCTGCCGGGGTAGCCAACGACGGTGCCGGCCTCGGCGAAGTGCTTCGCCAGTACCTGGTGGTCGATCCCCTCGGGCACGTGGATCGCTCCGTGGACGTCGGCGACACCGACGATCTTCATACCGCGCTCGCTTAGCATCTTCACGAGCGGCGCGCCAACCTTGCCGTAACCCTGAATCACCACGCGCTGCTCGTTGGTGGCGCGTCCGAGGCGCTGGAGCAGCGCCGTGGTGCAGATGGTGACCCCCAGCGACGTGGCGCCGGCGTGGCCGAGCGAGCCGCCGATGGCGAGGGGCTTTCCGGTCACCACACCGGGCGTGTTGTGGCCGCGCAGCATCGAGATGGTGTCCATGATCCAACTCATGACCTGGGGGTCGGTGTTGATGTCGGGAGCCGGAATGTCACGATCGGGGCCGATCATGGGGTCGATGGAGAAGGCGTAGCGCCGCGTGAGACGTTCGAGCTCGCCGCGTGAAAGTCGTTGGGGATCCACCTTCACCCCGCCCTTGGCGCCCCCGTAGGGGATGTTCACCACGGCGCACTTGATCGACATGTCGGCGCTGAGCGCGGCGATCTCGTCGGTGTTGACGCTCGGGTGGAAGCGGATGCCGCCCTTGCCGGGTCCGCGCGAGGTGTCGTGCTGGATCCGCCAGCCGGTGAACATCTCGATGTCGCCGGAGTCCATGCGCACCGGAACCGCGACCTCGAGGATTCGCTCGGGGGTGATGATCCGTTGGATCATTCCATCATTGAGGCCGAGAAGTCGACCTGCATTCTCTATGAGAGAGGACACGTGCAACCACGGATTGAACTCGTGGGGCGGTACCTCGTCCGGACGCGTGACCACGTTGTCACCAGCCTTTGAACTAAGTGAGAGCGCCGTTGCTCTCGCTCTCAGCGTAGGTCACCGCGAACAGGGCCGTAGGTCACCCGCGGACTGATTCCGGTACTGTTGGCGGCGATAGCGTCGGCGAAAGGTTCTCATGAAGATCTCCACGATGTTGAGCTACTCCGGTGGGTTCAAAGAGGCCGCGCGCGAGGTCGCTGAGATGGAGAAGGCGGGACTCGACCTGGTGTGGGTGGCCGAGGCCTACGGCTTCGACAGCCCGTCGCTGATGGGTTATCTCGCGGCCCTGACCGAGAAGGTGGAGATCGGTGCGGCCATCTTGCCGATCTACACGCGCACCCCGACGCTCATCGCGATGACCGCCGCCGGCATCGACGCGCTCTCCGACGGGCGCTTCCACCTCGGTCTGGGCGCGTCGGGTCCCCAGGTCATCGAGGGCTTTCACGGCGTTGCCTACACGAACCCCCTAGGCCGTACTCGCGAGATCATCGAGATCTGCCGCGACGTGTGGAAGCGCGAGGCACCGCTGGTGCACCACGGCAAGAACTTCACGTTGCCGCTGCCACCCGAGGAGGGAACCGGGCTCGGCAAGCCGCTCAAGATCATCGCGCACCCGGTGCGCGCCGAGATCCCGGTGTGGATCGCCTCACTGGGCGAGAAGAACGTGCAGTTGACCGCGGAGATCGCCGACGGCTGGATCCCCATCCTGTTCATCCCCGAGCGCGCTGGCGACGTCTGGGGCTCGGCCCTGGCCGCGGGCCGCGCCCGGCGCTCGAACGCCTTGGGTGAACTGATGATCACCGCTGGCGGGCTGCTCGCCATCGGTGAGGGCGAGGACGTCGTGGCCCTGCGCGAGCTGCAACGCTCGATGGTCGCGTTGTACGTCGGGGGCATGGGGGCCAAGGGAAAGAACTTCTACAACGAGCTCGCGATCCGCTACGGCTACGAGCGTGAGGCCGGCGTCATCCAAGATCTGTACCTCAGCGGCAAGAAGCGCGAGGCCGAGGCCGCGGTGCCCGACGAGTTCCTCGAACTCACGACCCTGTGCGGACCGCGCAACTACGTGGCCGAGCGGATCGCGGCCTTCAAGGCCGCCGGGGTGACCCATCTCCAGGTGCATCCGCTGCCTCAGGCCGGACAGACCTCGGCGTCGCTCATCGAGACGGTGAGGACCCTGCTCTAGTTCGCGCTACGCGTCGCGTCGCGCCCGCCCGAGGCGAGCCACGCGTCGTACATCGCGCGGTATGCCCCGTGGTTCGCGAGGAGTTGCTGGGGTGTGCCCATCTCGACCACCGCCCCCTTGTCGATGACCACGATGCGGTCGGCTCGCTGGGCGGTGGTGAGCCGGTGCGCGATGAGAATGGCCGTGCGGCCCTCCAGGAGCCGGTCGAGCGCGTGCTCAATGATGGTCTCGCTGCGCAGGTCGAGCGACGAGGTCGCCTCGTCGAGGATGAGCACCCTGGGACGCGCGAGGAACGCTCGGGCCAGCGCGAGCAGCTGGCGTTCACCGGCCGACAGGGTCTGGCCCCGCTCGTGCACCCTCGTGTCGATGCCGTCGGGCAGCCGCTCGACCAACTCGCGAAGACCCACGACGTCGATTGCCTCGTCGATTTCCTCATCGGTGATCGTGGTGCGGCCGAAGCTCAGGTTCGTGCGAATCGAGCCGGCGAAGAGGAACGCCTCTTGGGGCACGACACCCAGTTGACTGCGCAGCGAGTGCAGGGTGACGCCGCGGATGTCGACGCCGTCGATGAGCACCCGCCCCTCGGTCGGGTCGTAGAAGCGCGTGGCCAGCTTGGCCATGGTGGACTTGCCGGCGCCCGTGGGCCCGACGAAGGCCACCGACTCGCCCGGGGCGATCTCGAGGTTGATGTCGTGCAGCACCGGACGCTTCGGGTCGTAGCCGAAGCTCACGTGCTCGAACGTGATCCGACCCTCGACGGGATCGAGGGTCGTCGCATCGTCACGTTCGTCCACGCTCGGCGGTTCCTCAAGGAGTTCTCCCAGCCGCGTGATCGATGAACGACCCTGTTGAAGCGTGTTGTACTGCTGCACCAACAGCTGGATCGGTTGGAAGAATCGGTTGAGGTATAGCAAGAACGCGACGAGCGCACCGATGCTCAGCTGGTGCTTGAGCACCATGTCGCCGCCAATACCGAGCAGCAGGCCCTGGCCGAGGATGCCGATCATGCTGCTCGAGGGGCCGTAGATCGCGCTCACGCGTCCGGTGTAGAGGTTGGCGTCTCGGTAGGCGCCGACCACGTGTCGGTGGTTCACGATGTTGCGGCGTTGTCGATTGTGGGCGGTGACCACTCGGATGCCGTAGAGGGATTCGGACAGGTCGGCGAGCACGTTGGCGATGCGGTCGCGGCTGCGCAGGTAGCCGCGCTCGGACGCCTGATGGAACCACACCGAGAGTGCGAAGAGCACGGGCACTACCAGCAAGACGGTCCACGCGGCGAGCGCGACATTGGTCGCGAAGAGCACCACGGTGATCACGATCATCGTCAGACCCTGGGTCGCGAACTGGCTGACGCCGTCCTGGAGCAGTTGCTGGAGGTTTTCGATGTCACTGGTCATGCGGCTCATGAGGACCCCCGCCTTCTCGTCGGTGAAGAAGTCCAGGCTGAGCCGTTGGAGGTGGGTGAAGACTCGGATGCGTAGGTCGCGCATCACCCGCGACGCGAGGCGTCCGGTCACGTCCACTTGGAGTCGCTGCATCACCGCACTCGCGAGGGCCACCACGAGGTAGAGGCCCGCGGCGACGACGATCACCCGGCTCGAGTGGTGGCCGGTGACCATGCCATTGTTGATGGCGTACTCCGTGATCTTGGGTCCCGCCTGGAGGATCAGGCTCGCGAGCAGCACGAGCAGCGAGCCGCCCGCCAGGTAACCGGGATAGGCCCCCACGAGGCGCCCCAGACTGAGCGGTCGACGTTCCTCGGCGCTCGGACGTTGGGTGAAGACGCGGTGCGAGGGCTCGTGGGTTGGTTCGGTGGCGAGGAGTTTGGTTGCCTCGTCCATCAGTTCGCTTGGAATGCCGCCGAAGGGGAGTCCATTGGAGCTCGAGCGTCCCGCGAACATGGGCCCGCCGCCCCATCCGCCGCCCCAGGCCATCAGGCCCCCTCTGACGTGGTCTGTGCGAGGACCTGGGCGTACAGGGGCGTGCCGGCGAGCAGTTCCTCGTGGGTGCCGGTAGCCACCACGCGCCCCTCGTCGAGCAGGATGACCCGGCTCGCCAGGGCAATGGTGGAGATGCGGTGGGCGATCACGATGGTGGTGCGGTGCTCGAGCAACTCGCGCAACGCCCGGTAGATGCCGGCCTCGACGTGCACGTCGATCGCGCTGGTGGCGTCGTCGAGGATGAGGATGGGTGGATTGACGAGCAGGGTCCGGGCGATGGCGATGCGCTGCCGTTGGCCGCCCGAAAGGGTGTAGCCGCGTTCGCCCACGACGGTGTCGTACCCCTCGGACAGCCGAGTGATGAATTCATGGGCGTTGGCCGCCCGGGCGGCGAGCTCGATCTCTTCCATTGAGGCGTCGGGACGGCCGTAGGCGATGTTCTCGCGGATGGAGATGGAGAACAGGAAGGGCTCGTCCAAGACCACTCCGACGCTGGAGCGTAGCGACGTGAGCGTCACGTCGCGCACGTCGACACCATCGATGGCGATCGATCCGCCGCTCACGTCATAGAAGCGCGTCACCAGCCGGGCCACGGTCGATTTGCCCGATCCCGTCCGTCCGACGAGGGCGACGGTCTCGCCCGGCTCGATGTGCGCGTCGAAGTCGTTCAGGATCTGCGAGCCGTTCGCGTACTCGAAGGACACGTGGTGAAAGTCAATCGCGCCATGCTCGACAGCCAGGTCGAACGCGCCCGGTCGCTCGAGGACCTCAGGATTCTCGTCGAGAATCTCGAAGATGCGCTCCGCGCTGGCCTTGGCGCGCTGGCCCATCATGACCAGTTGGCCGAGCATCATGAACGGGGCCTGCAGCATCAGCAGGTACGCGTTGAAGGCGAGGATGCCACCGATGCCCAACTGGCCGCGCAGTACCATCTCGCCGCCGACGAGCAGTACGAGGGCGAGTCCCAGTTGGGGAAGGTTCTGAACCCAGGGCGACCAGATGGCGCGCAGTTGGGCGTCCTTGATGTAGGCCCAGGCCACACGCTCGGCGGCGTCGGCGAGGCGGTTGATCTCGGCCTCCTCCTGGGCGAAGCTCTTCACGACTCGCACGCCGTTGACGTTCTCATCGACGATGGTGGCCACGTCGGCGAGTCGAGCCTGGGTGATCCACGAGATCGGGAACATCACCTTGCGCATGCGAATGCCTACGAAGTACAGGACCGGCATGACGAGCATGGCGACGAAGGTGAGCGGCACGTTGATCGACAGCATGAAGGCGAACGCCACGACACCGATGAACGACTGGACCAGGATCAGCGGGGCGAAGGTCGAGTACATCTGCACGCTGCGGATGTCGCTGTTGGCGCGGCTGATCAGCTGACCGGACTGGACCCGATCGTAGAAGCTGAACGACAGCCAGGTCAGGTGCTCGTAGATGAGCGAACGAAGGTCCGCCTCGACGTTGTAGGCCGTCATGAACACGAACTGGCGAGAGATGACGCCGGTGACCCCGGCCGCCAGGGCGACGATGAGAATCCGTACGACGTCGTCGTGCAGGGCGTGCGAGTGCGCGACCAGGGCGTTGTCGATCGCGCCGTTCATCATCTTGGGCACCAAGGTCTGGAGCACCAGGCTGACCAGGGACAGGCTGATGGCGACGACGAACGTCGCCCGGTGCGATGCGATCACCGGCAACACGCGTCGCCACCACGCGAGCGAGCGGTCGCGCGAGATCTGAGCGTGCGGCCCGGGGTAGTTGGAGTGCACGCCACCCAGGGGGTTGGCCGGTAGCTCTTGCGCGCCTCGCTTGCGGTCTGCGGGGAGCGAAGTTGCCACTCACGGATCGTAGTGGCCTCCCAGAATCTCGCCCTCTACCGCACCGCCGAAGACATCGTGCTCGCCGAGCTCGCACGGCGTAGTGTGACCACGTGCCAGATCCACTCATTGTCAATCACCCACTGGTCGCCGACAAGGTGCGCCAACTGCGCGACGCCGTCACCTCGAACGCCGACTTCCTTCGTCTGGCCGGTGAGATATCGCGCTTCGTCGCCTACGAGGCATTCCGTGACACGCCCGTCACCCTGACGACGGTCGATACTCCGGTCATGAAGGACGCACGCGCCTTTCGGATCGATGCCGAGTACGTCATCGTGCCGATCCTGCGCGCCGGACTCGGCATGAGCCCGGCGGTGCAGGAGGTGCTGCCGCACAACCGGATGTGTCTGGTTGGGCTGCGTCGCAACGAAACCACGCTGCAGCCCGACGTGTACCTCGACGGGCTGCCCGACACCCTCGCTGGCGCGCACGTGGTGATATGTGATCCGATGCTCGCTACCGGTGGATCACTGGTGTGCGTGCTCGACATGCTGGGAACCCGCGGGGCCACCGACGTGACGGTGCTCTGTCTGATCGCGGCCCAGCCGGGTATCGACTTCGTGCGGGCGCACCATCCGGGCGTCCAGATCGTGGCTGCGGCCCTCGATGAGTCGCTCAACGACATCGGTTACATCGTGCCCGGTCTCGGTGACGCGGGCGATCGTCTCTTCGGACCGCCCGTTCGCTGACTAGAGCCCGATGTCCTCGTTCCACACGTCGGGGTGCTCGTGGATAAAGTTCGCGAGCAGCGTGCGACACGGCTCGTCATCCAAGACGATCACCTCGACGCCTAACTCGGCCAACCAATCGTGGCCGCCGTGGAAGTTGTCTGCCTCACCGATGACCACCGCCCCGATGTTGAATTGTCGAACCAGCCCCGAGCAGTACCAACAGGGTGACAGCGTGGTCGCCATCACGCAGTTGGCGTAGTCACGGCGCCGACCCGAGCGGCGGAAGGCGTCCGTCTCGGCGTGCACCGACGCGTCGTCATCTTGGACGCGTCGGTTGTGACCCGAGCCGAGCAGGGTGCCGTCACGTACGAAGAGCGCCGCGCCGATCGGGATGCCACCCTCGTGAAGACCCGCGAGGGCCTCCTCGTACGCGGTGGCCAGCATGTGTCGAGCGAGCTCGTGGTCCAGGGGTGGTGTCCGAGGGTGCATGGGCTCAGTATGCTCCACCACCGTGGGTGAACGCACGTATCAGGTGGACGTAGGGACGCAGCGGGTGGAACTGCCCATCGTCTCGTTGAGTGAGCAACTCGCGTTGGCACTGCTCATCACCGTCGACATGGGAGTCAGTTTCATGTCGCGTGCGGGCGAGGAGCTCGCCGACATCCTTCGGCCCTACGACGTGGACATCGTGGCCACCGTTGCCACTATGGGCATACCCCTGGCGGTGGAGGTGACGCGCCACCTGGGTCTGGACCAGTACGTGATCCTGCACAAGACACCCAAGATCCACCTCGCCGACGCGATCAGCGAGCCGGTGCGCTCGATCACCACCGACGCGGATCAGCGCCTGCTCTTTGACCGTGCCCGCATCAAGGACGTGCGGGGTCGCCGAGTGGCGATCGTCGACGACGTCATCTCCACCGGCGCCTCGACCGGAGCCGCGTTGCGCCTGCTTCGCGGCATCGGTGCCCACGTCGTGGCCATCGGCACCTTGGTCACCGAGGCCTCCGTGTGGCGAAGCTCGTTGGGCAACGATGCCACGAGCGTGCGCTCGTTGGGCGCCATCCCGGTGTTTCGACCTGATGGGACGGGCGGGCTCGTGGAAGATTGGGTGGGTTGAGTCCACCGGTTGACGCGCCGTTGCCAATATGTCGCGCGCGCGGTGACTCCCGCACGAACACTTTGTCAACTCTGAACGCACGCACAGGCCACTCAAAGGAATCCAGTGGAGACTGGGTTCACCTCGAGGCCACTCGAGTCGGAGAAAGTTGGTCTAGCAATGAAACAGACTTCTAGTTTGGGCATCGCCACGAGGGCGAGTCTGTCGGCGGTATTGGCGGTCGGTGTGATGCTGGCGGGCGTCGCAACGGCGGGTGCATCGAGCACGGCGACGCGCACCTCGGGCTCGAGCGTGGCGTTGACCAAGACACACGGCCACCAGCCCAGCCGCGTGGACGGCGTCATCACTGCGACGTCCTCGACGCTCATCACGGTGACGAACCACAAGACATCGACGCAATTCACCGTCGATTCGACCACCGCAGTCACCGAGCGCAAGATGCTGGTGCCCGCCACTGATCTGGTGCAGGGTGCCCGCGTGCAGGTGACGGCGTCGACGACCACGCCCGGTACCACTCCGGTGACGGCAGCGTCGATCGTGATCTTGCGCGTGCCCCCGCTCAAGCAGGGTCACGGCTTCACCGGTGTCGTGATTGCCCCGGCGCCTACGGCTCCCGGCACTGTCACGATCACGTCGGGCAACTCGAACAAGAACTTCACCGTGACCACGTCGACTCTCGTCCTGATGCGCGGCTTCGCGGCTCCGCTCAGTGTCGTGGTGGTTGGCGCGCGAGTGCGGATCCTTCCGCTCAAGGCGACTCCGGGCACGGCTGCGATTATTGAAGTTTTCTCGAATGCTTCGGCCAGCAAGAACTTCGTGAGTGGAGTCGTCACCCTGGCGGACCCGTCCTCGATCACGATTCAAAACGCTTCGGGAACGACGCTGTTCACCATTGACGCCACGACCCTCTTCGTGAAGGGCCGCCTCGTGATCCTGCCAGCCAACGTGGTCGTGGGATCTAGGGTGCGCATTCTGGCCTCAACGCCTCTCACGACGCCCCCCACGGCAGTGGTGGTCGCCCTCACCTCGAAGTCGGGTGCTATCAGCTAGCCGATTATTGACTGCACTGCACACAACGAGACCCCCGGGCCTAGCCCGGGGGTCTCGTTGTGTGGCACCTGTGCGTCACGTAGCGCGAACTAGAGGTGGGGTTCGAGCTCGCGCTGTTGCTCGACCTGCTTGGCGACGTACCCGGTAGCCCGTTCGAGCGCGAAGTACACCAGTCCGGCGAGCAGGAAGCCCGTCGGGACCGAGAAGTCGGCGCCGCCGTACCACCCGGCGGTGCAGACACCGTGCACGAGGTCACCGGCGCACGCTGCGCCGAAGTGATTGGAGATCGGCGTCATCCAGTGAAACGGGAAGTTCACCGGCGGCGGGGCCTTGGAGTAGGAGAGAGTTGCGGTGACCACGCCGACCACGAAGGCGACCACGGCATTCCAATTGATGCCGGTCGAGCCGCCGAAGTAGATACCCCCGCGGTCGGTTCGCTGCAGCTCGGCGGCGTTGTAGCGGTACCTGCGCAGGATCCAGTCGGCCAGGTAGATGCCGAACCACGGCGCGATCCACAAGATGATGACCCCCACGAACTCCTTCATGTAGAGCGAGAAGGTGGACTGGAACTCGGCCCAGATCGTGAGCAGGCACGCGATGACGCTGTCCATTACGACCGCCTGGTACCGCTTTAGGCGGATTCCCATCGCCTGGACCGACACCCCTGAGGAGTACAGGTCCATTGAGTTGATTCCGAAGAGCTGGACGATTGCGAAGAGCAGGAACACCGCGACGACCCACGTCGGGATGAAGTGTTGGCCGTAGAGCGCCTGGAACGGGTTGGCGCCGTTCCAAGCCGCGACTTGGGCGTTGCTCGACAAGAACGTGAAGGTCAGCGCCCCGAGGATCATCAAGATGATCTCGGGCACGGCCGTGCCGAGAAAGACCCAGCCCACGATGGAGCCCTTGCGGGCGTCGCGCGGGAGGTAGCGCGAGTAGTCGTTGCCGCACTCGGTCCATCCCAGTCCCGACAGCGCGAAGACGAACGCCAGTCCCGCGGTGTAGAGCTGCCAGCCTCCGAGGAAACCCTGGAAGTGCGTCGTACCGTGGCGCACGTCGAAGTAGGCAATCAGGACGAAGATCGCCCCGAAGGGAATGATCAGCGCTCGCAGTACCTTCACCATTGTGGCGTGGCCCAGGAAGGGGAGAATCGCCTGAATGGCCGCAGCCAAGATGATGAAGAGCACCTTTAGGCCGTTGCCGACGTGGATGCCGGCCATCTGGCACAACACGATCACCGCGCCGACGATCAGGATCAGCCCTTCGGTTTCGAAGCCCAATTGGGTGATCCAGTTGAAGAAACTGACGATCCTCGATCCGCGAAGACCGAAGGGCGCGCGCGAGATGGTGAAGGCCGTCGTACCGGCCTCGGGCCCCTGCAGCGACGCTAGCCCTAGCAGGAGAAAGGAGATGTTGCCGATGATGATGATGCTGACGGCCTTCCAAAAGCTGAAGCCGAAGCCCATGAGCAGCGCGCCGTAGACGAAGTACTCGACGTTGATCGAGGTACCGGCCCAGAGCGCGCCGATATTGCGCGGAGTGGCCCAGCGCTCGCTCTCGGGGATGTAGTCAATCCCGTGTTGCTCGATATGAAACGGCTGGTCCTCGGCCGATCCATCGTGTGAATCCAATGTTGACGCCACTGAGTGGTCCTCCCTATATAGACAGATGTGCATCTTCTGTGCGACCCCGTGAGGGGCTGGTCGCACGCGACAAGTCTGCCTGATCACCGCCGTGACATCGTGACAAAATGACTGGATTCATTTCGGTTTCGTGAATTTGAGGACTTAGCGACCTCTTAACCACGACACAGGGCTTTCCAAATGTTCTGGCCCAAGATGGTGGAGTCTCGAACACTCGAGCAAGAGAAAGCAGGGTAATCACCATGTATCGCACTTCGAAGCGCACTGTACTGAAGGGGGTCAGCCTTTCTGCGGTGCTGACGCTTGGCGTACTCGCCACCGGTATCGGGGTTGCGAGCGCATCCCCGCACTCGCATTCGCGTCACGGTCACGACCACGGCGCCCTCCAGACGCTCGGCGCCTGGGACCACGGCCACGGCCAGGGCCACGGCCGCGGCGAGGGTCACGGTCACGGTCACGGTCACGCATTCGCAGTGCGCGGCTTCGTGACGGCTATTTCGCTCGACACAACCAGCTCAAGCGGCTCGATCACGATCTCGGGTCCGCACAACTCGACCTCGACGTTCACGTTGAGCACATCGACCACGGTGGAGATGGGTCCGCACACCGCGACGCTCAGCGACCTCAAGGTCGGTCAGCGAGTCTTCGTCAAGCCGCTGTCGACTGACGCCACTACGGCGGGCGACATCTTCATCGCGGGCAACGGCCGGACGATGGGCACCGAGCGTACCCAGCAGAACTCGGTGGAGGGGCTGGTGAGCACCCTCACGACGACCACTTTGCCCGGATCGATCACGGTCACCGACCCGAGCGGCACACTGACCACGTTCGCCATCGACGGTTCCACCACGGTGACCCTGGGTAAGGCGCCCGGAGCGCTGACGGATCTGTCTGTCGGTGAGCGCGTCGAGATTTCTCCCTCGAGCACTACCGCTACCACTGCGGGCACTATCGAGATCGAGTTGGCCCGCGTCAGCGGTTTGGTGACCGGCGTGGACGTGAGCACGAACACCATCACCGTGACCACTCAGAACGGCTCCACCGCGAGCGTGGTGGTCGGAGCGACCACCACGTACGCCATGGTTGGTACGCCGACCGCGACGTTGGCCAATGTCACGACCGGCCTCTACATCTCGGCCAAGGGCATCGAGCTGACTGGTACGACGACGCTCAACGCGCTCAGCGTGAACATCTTCACGAGCACCGGCGCGGCGCATCAGGACGACCACTAGGCGACCTCCGACGACGGCCCACGGGCGGCCGCGTCGGCTCCTCGCCTATGGCGTGACATTCACCCCCGAGACCACGGGAGCGAATCGTGAATTGACTCAGAATTGAAGAACCCGGGTGGAGTTTCTCCACCCGGGTTCTTCGTAGAATCACTGAGTTACGTCGCAGCGATCAGGCGGCAATTGCCTGAGTAGTTACTCAGACAAGTCTTTCGAATGTTGCCCTTGCGATTTACCCAGTTCTTGCTAAGTTGCGCGCAGAGGGGAATCAACGCAAGGTCGATTCTTCGGGGGAAAGCAGGAAATGATGTCAGCTCAGTTCGATCGTCGATCGTTTCTCACTCATTCCGCCGCCACCATCGGTGGCGTCGCCATGGCTGGAACCGTGGTCGATGGCATGTTGGCCGATGTGGCAAGCGCAACGATGGGCATCAACAAGAGCAAGCCGAAGATGGGGGGAACCCTCAAGGTCGGACTCATCTCGGATGTTCCGAACTACCACAACTTCAACGGCGCGCAGGGCAAGATGGATGCGTCGGGCTTTTGCGTGGCCAACGCGCTGTTCGACGCCTTGTTCGTCGCCTCGGCGAATGGTCGAACCTGGCTGCCGATGCTCGCGCTGTCGGCGACGCCGAACAAGACCTACACCCAATGGACGGTGAAGTTGCGTCAGGGCGTGACGTTCACCAACGGCGACGCCTTCAACTCGGCGATCGTGGTGGCCAACTTCAACGCCGCTGCGGCGGACCCCACGGTAGGACTGGCCATTCGCCCAATCATCGCCAAGGTGAGCGCCGCGGACAGTTACACGGTGGTGTTCGACCTGGTCATCCCGTTCTCGACCTTCCCGATCAGCGCCCTGTCCGAGCAGCAGACCGCGTACATGGCACACCCCAATTCGTTGGTGAAGGGTTACACCGGCAATCCCGTCGGCACCGGTCCCTTCGAGGTCGTCTCGTGGCAGGTCGGCTACCAGTCCAATTTCAAGAAGAACACGAACTATTGGCGAGCCGACGCGCATAATCGCCAGCTGCCCTACCTCGATGGCATCAGTTTCCACACGATCCCCGACGACCCCACGCGAAATCAGGCACTGCAGTCGGGTCAGGTTGACATGATCCTGACCCAGGACGGTGCCAGTATCGCGGGCCTGAAGAAGATCAAGGGGATCTCGTATCGAACCGACGTCAATGACCCCCTGGACCCTCCGGTGAACTGTCTCATCGTGAACACGACCGGAACGATGAACCAGTACTTCGCGTGGGCGGGCGAGTTCGCCCCGTCGGTGCCCGGTGCCCTGTCGTACATCATGAAGGGCCAGGCTGTGCCGACCCCGGTGCAGTACGCCGACTACCAGGGAACGTTGGGTGCTGTGGACCCGTCGTCGTTGACGTGGAACACGAAGTTGAAGCCGGTGCTGAACGACCCCACGATTCGCAAGGCGTGTGCCATGGCCATCAATCGAAAGACCTACGAGAAGGTCATCGCAGGGGGCGTCGGCTCGGTGTCCGACGGCATCTACCGCAAGTCGTCCGAGTACTACCGCAACCCGCGTTACCCCTCGTACAACCCGAAGAAGGCCAAGGCGCTGGTGAACGCGTACAAGTCCAAGAACGGCTTGTCCACGGTGAGCTTCGTAGTCGACATTGTGTCGGGAAGTTCCGCCCAGCAGAAGTTCTTTGGCTTCATTCAACAGCAGTTGAACTCCGTGGGAATCAGCGTGACGCCCCGGCCCTCTACTCAGTCGCAGTTGATCCAGAACGTGATCCTGGGCGAGTACGACTGCTCGGCCTGGAACCAGTTCGGCGGCGTCGACCCGTCGCTCAACTACGTCTGGTTCAACTCCCAGCCCGCCACAACCTCGCCGGCCGCGGGCGGACTGGGCCTCACGGCACTGCCATCGGGGACCTACATCGCCGGTGCCGTGAACTTCGCGCACCAGGCTGATCCGGTAGTGGAGAGTTCGATGCTGACGGCCCTGGCCGCTAAGCCGCACAGCGCAGCGCAGAAGACGGCGTGGGCGAAGGTCAACTCCCAGTTCGCCAAGGACATCCCCTACCTGTTCCTCAACTCACTGGTAACGGCCTGGGCAGCGCGCACCAATGTGCAGAACTGGGCGTACGCGACCGCGGGCGACGGCACCACGCGTTGCCTCAACCCCGACGGCGGCTCGACGCGCTGGGACCAGATTTGGAAGAAGTAGGCAGCTGCCCGTTCGTACGACGTACTTGTGCGAGCGGATGACCTACGGGGTGATGTGGCCGCGAACGTTGCGCCACCACCACAACGTCGACAGCGCGAGCGCGGTCGACATGACTGCGACGAGGCTGAAAGGATACGCCTCGTTCGCGGTAAACAAGATGCCCGACACGCTCGCGGCCAGCGCGAGCGAAGCCGTCTGGGCCGTGGTGTAGAGACCCTGACGGCGACTCAGTTCGCGGTCCGCGGCGCCCTGGGTGAGTAGCGACGAGATCGAGGGCACCGAGAGCGACGTGCCGATTGATTCCACCGCGCCCAGGCCCACTAGCACGACGTTGTTGTGGATGTGGGGGTACAGGGCTAGGAAGAGGGCGCCGTTGATCAAGCCGGCCAGGGCGATGAATCGCCGATTCGCGTGATCGGCGAGCCAGCCGCCCACCCGGCTGAGCGCCACCCACGGCAGGGCAAACATGGTCCAACTGAGCCGGATCTGGAGCGAGCTCGCGTGGTGGGCGTGCATGAGCAGACTCCAGCACGCTTCGTACACGCCGACGATGAGTCCGGTCGCCCCTGCGGCAACCAGCGCGCCGACAACCTGGGTCGTCCACTGCAACGGCGGCAGGGGCGAGGCGTCGAAGCGGGCGTCGCCGAGGTCGGTGCGCATGGTCTGGGCGGCGGCGATGAGGCTGATGACGCCGGTGACGAAGAGCGCGACGCCCAGATCGTTGACCGTCGCCACGACCCCCGCGATGGGTCCCACCGCGATGCCTAGCAACTGGGCCGCCAGGACCTTGGAGATGGCGCGGCCGCGTTCCGCCTCGGCGAAAAGGGCCGAGACCGCGGAGAGCGCGGCGACCTCGATTGCGCCCGCTGACGCCCCCTGCAGCGCGCGCGAGAGCGCGAACCACGGCGCTGAGACGGGGAGTAGGAAGGTCATACTGGCCAAGCCGTAGACCACCAAGGCGACCATGAGTATCTTGCGACGTCCGAAACGGTCGGCCAGGTGGCCCAGGGCGAACTGGGTGGCGACGCCGGCGATGAAGAACGCGGCCATAATGAAGCCAATCACCGTCGGTGTGCCACCACGATGTTCGAGAAAGAGTGGCAGCAGCGGAAGACCCAGGGTTGCACCCATCCACTGGATGGCCACGATGATGGTCAACCGTCGAAGTGTCTGCTGCGGAGTCGACATCGGCACCTAGACGACGCTAGTGCTCGGCCGTTAGCGCCCAGTCGACGACGCGGTTACAACGTGTGACATTCGACGAGGATGAGCACGCCGAGCAGTACGTAGACGATCGGGACAAGGAAGGGTCCGCGACGATGGCCCCACCCCACGACACGGGGGTGCCCGGCGATCCCCTGGGCGGCGAATACGAAAAGCGATTCCCAGATGAGGAGTACCGCGACCGAGCCCGCAGCGCCCGCAGCGCCGTGGGCGCGCAAGAGCGGTATCCACACCGCAAGGTTGTCGCCGCCTAGGGCGAGAGTTATGAGAAAGGTCGTTACCGCCCCGCGGCGATACTGCTCGCGCGCCGGCTCGTGACGATGGCGCCACGCGTACAGCGCCAGCGCCCATGGTGCGACGCACACTAGACCTATGACTCGAAGTGGTACCGGGGCAAGCACACCGCTCACCGCGCCAGCGAGAAGTATCAGCGTCATCACGCCGAAGGCCTGGGCCCAGCTCACTCGTCGGAAGCGCTCGGGTGGAGTGACGACCAACTGCGCGGCGAAGGCAAAGAAGTTATCGAACATCGTGCCGAGGAACGCCAACGATGCGAGCACGATGACGCCGAGGGCCGACTGCACGTTTCGACGTTACCCGTTGGTATTGACTCTCGCGGAAGGTGCGGAAGTAAGGTGAGCCAGGAGGTCTTTGATGATTCGTCACGTGATGCCACCAACGTCGGACCAGATGGAAGCCGCTCGTCGCGTCGTAGCTGAGCACCTCGCGCCCACCCCGACGGTGACAATTAGCCTTCGCGGTCGCGCGGTGCTCGCGAAACTGGAGAGCTTGCAGGTGACGGGGTCGTTCAAGATCCGCGGAGCATTGAGTGCGATCGACGCGGCCCGGCGGTCCGATCCGGGCGGGGCGGTGATCACGTCTTCGGCGGGCAATCACGGACTGGGCATCGCCCACGCGTCATCGCTACTGGGCGTGCACGCCACGGTGGTCGTGCCCGCCAACGCATCCGCGGCCAAGGTGAGCAAGCTGCGCCGCTACGACATCGAGCTCATCCAGCACGGTTCGTCCTACGATGAGGCGCAGTCGCACGCCCAGTTGCTGGCGGATCAGCGTTCGATTCACTACATCTCTCCGTTCAACGACACCAACGTCATCGCTGGTCAGGCGACCGTCTTTGACGAGATGCTCCTGCAGGCTCCTCAACTTGAGCACCTGGTGGTGCCCGTCGGCGGCGGCGGACTCATTTCGGGCACGCTGCTGTCGCGCGAGGCCAACGGACGCGGTGATATTCGCATCACCGGGGTGCAGCCGTTTGAGAGCGCCGCGCTCTACCACGTGCTGCGTGGTGCGCGGATGCAGGACGTCGTGCATCACGCCACAATCGCCGACGGACTGGCTGGCGGCGGCGACGAGGGAGCGGTGACCAATGAGCTGGTGGCCAGGTTCCAGGTCCCCTTGGTGCTGGTGCCCGAGGTGGAGATCCGACGGGCGGTCCGCGAGGTCATCGAGAACAACGGACTGGTGCTCGAGGGCTCGGCCACGACCGCGTACGCCGCGATCACGAACGATCTGGTGGACGACGCGACATCGCGCATCGGCTTTCTGGCGAGCGGTCGCAATATCGCCCACGAACTGCTGCTCGCACTGCTCCAGGAGACGCCGGATTGACGTTCGGTACGCCGCTCGCCTACCGATAGGGTGACGATATGACCGTGTCCTCTCGTGCAGCGTCGATTCTTCTCGCGGTGGTGGCGACCGCGCTCACCGTCACGGGTCTCGTGCTGGCGGCCACCGATTCGAACCCCTCGGGGAACGTAAAGGACCCTCTTGCCCTTAATGGCTACCCGCCCAAGTCCGCGCAGATTCGCTTCGTCATCTCCACTGGCCAGGAGTACAACGTAACGGCCGACGTCAACGTGAACTTCGTCACCAACGCGGTGCAGGCGGACCTTCAGATTCCGATGTTCTTCTCAAGTGCCAATGTGGAGATGCGTCTCGTGCATCGGACCCTCTACGCGGGTTCGGCCAACCTTCCGTCGATCGCGGGCAAGTCGTGGGTGTCGACACCGGTGGGACAACCCTCGCTCTACGGGCTGTCGCTCGAGATGACCAAGCCGGACATCTCGCTCATCAGTGGCTTCACCCACGAGAGCATCACGAAGAACGGCTACCTTACGACCTACGACTTCCAGCGTGACAACGTCACGATCAACCACCCGAGTGGGCTGCCTTTCGCGGTGCCCAAGCGCGCGAGCGTCGATTTCACGATCACCGTGGGCCGCCAGGGCGAGTTGACGGCGTCGAGTTTCACGGTGAGCTCCACGCACTCGACCGCGTCGGTGTACGCGACCGTGCTCTCGTACAACCAGCCGGCCGCCATTGTGGCACCGCCGGCGCACGACGTGAAGAAGATTGACCAGTCCTCCTGGCGACAGATCTTCGGTTCGTCCGCGGCGGCTTCGCTGCTGAGTCCGAAGACCCTGACGTCGTTGGGCCAGATGCGCTTGAGCTGAGGTGGACCGCGGCGCCGTGCGCAATCGACCCGAGCCGCGCTGGCCCGCGTCGCTGGCGCTGATCGCGTGCGCGCTGCTCTACGTGGTGTTGCCCGACCGGCTCGTCGTGGGCCCGCGCTGGTTGTTGCCCGTGCTCATCATGCTGCCCCTGGTGCCGCTGTCGGCGAGACGCCATCGTCAGCCCAACGAGTCGCCATTCGTGCGCCGAACGACCATTGCGCTCATTGCGCTCATCACCCTGGCCAACGTGACCTCAGTCGAGCTCCTGGTGCACAACCTGCTGCACACCAACGTGGCCCAGGGACGCAACCTCATCTACTCGGCCGTGGCGATCTGGCTGACCAACGTGATCGCGTTTGGGCTGTGGTATTGGGAACTGGACCGTGGAGGTCCGCATCTGCGCGCCGGGGGACTCGGGGGATGGCCGGACATCCAGTTCCCCCAGATGGAGAATCCCCGTCTGGCGCCCGCGGAGTGGAGGCCCCACTTCGTCGACTACCTGTACACGTCCTTCGCCAACGGCACGAGCTTCGCGCCCGCCGACGCGATGCCGCTCACCCTTCGCGCCAAGGCACTCTTCGCAGGCGAGTCCATCGTGTCGCTGGTGACCATCGCCGTGGTCGCTGCGCGGGCGGTCAATATCCTTCGCTGAGCTCAGTGAAAGAGTCGGTCCACCAGGTTGCTCGCTCGGCTCGGCGTGTCGCGACTTGATTCATGGTGGTCCGCCCACGTCGCCAGCCCGAGTCCCACGTTGATGCCCATCCATCGAAGAGGCTCGTACTCCCAAGAACGACCGTGGTGCTGGACGAAGGGGAGTCGGGTGAACTCGGTCTCGGTATCGGGCTGAGTGATGAGGTCCGCGAGTGCGTTGGCGCAGACATAACTGAGGACCACTCCGTCGCCGGTGTAGCCGCCCGCACTCGCGAGTCCGGTGTCGCGATCGATCTGGACGCTGGGCGAATGGTCGCGCGGCATCGCGAGGGGACCGCCCCAGCGATGCGTCACGTCGGCCTCAAGCGCCGGAAACAACTCGTGCAGGGTCCGCTCGAGCAGGTCGTACACCTTGGCGTTGTCGTCAAAGCGATCCTCGACGGTCGACGCAAAGTGATAGGGCGCACCGCGTCCACCGAAGGCGATTCGATCGTCGCGGGTCCGCTGGCCGTAGATGACCAGGTGGCGCGCATCGGCGAAGGTTTCGTACTCGCGAAATCCGACGTCGTCCCAGAAGGACCGCGCCAACGGTTCGGTCGCGACCATGAGCGAGTAGATGGGCGCCACGGCGCGCCGTGAACCGGGCAGGGTGGGGGTGTAGCCCTCGGTCGCGCGCACGACGAAGCGCGCGTGCACCGAGCCGGCGGCGGTGACGACTTCGGGCTGGCGCCCGCGACGACCAGCGACAATGCGGGTCACCGCGGTGTGTTCGAAGATTCGCGCGCCGAGCCCTTCAACGCTGTCGCTGAGGCCCCGCACGAGTCGCGCCGGATTGACGCGGGCGCAGTGTGGGCTGTAGAGGGCACCCAACGCGCCCGCGACGGCGCCGCGATCGCGCGCCGCCTGCTCGTCGAGCCACACGAGGTCGCTCTCGCCGACGCCGGCTCGTCGTGCCTCATCCAGTCCCTCGTGGAGTCGTTGCGCCTGCACGTGGTTTCTGGCGAAGCTGAGGGTGCCGCCGTGGACGAAGTGGGCGTCGATGCCGTCGGCGTTCGCCGCGTCACCGAGGCCCGCCACGGCGTCTTGGAGCACGTGTCGAAGGTGGTCGTAACTCTCTTGGCCGTGTTCGCTGACCACTGTGGATGCGCCCTGGGGATAGAGCGCCGAAGCCCAACCGCCGTTGCGCCCCGAGGCGCCGTGACCGCAGACCTGTTTTTCGAGGACGACTACCTGTAACGAGGGATCACGTCGCAGCAACTCGCGGGCGGTCCACAGCCCGGTGAATCCACCTCCGACGATGGCGACGTCGACGTCCAAGTGGTGCTGCAGTGGTGGTCGAGGCTGTACCGATTGGTCCAGCGTCGACCACCACAGCGAGTGTGGTGTGGGCATGCTTAGCGCAACTTTGAGGCACCGGTGAACACGTCGTGCAGGACATTGACCATGAAGTCAATATCGTCACGCGTCGAGATCAGTGGTGGCGCGAGCTGGACCACCGGGTCGCCTCGGTCGTCCGAGCGGCAGATGAGTCCGCGCTTGAACATCTCGGGTGAGACGTAGCCGCGCAGAATTCGCTCAGCCTCGTCGCCCTGCCAGATCTTCTTCGTCTCCTTGTCCTTGACGAGCGAGGCGGCCCAGAAGTAACCCGCGCCGCGCACGTCGCCCACGATCGGGATGTCCAGCAGGCTCCTCATGCCCTGTTCGAAGTAGTCCTGGTTGTCGAGCACGTTGTCGAGCACGTGCTCCTTCTCGATGATGTCGATGCTCTTGAGCGCCACCGCGCACGAGACGGGGTGGCCTGACCAGGTAAAACCGTGGATGAACGAAGTGTCGTCGTGTTGGAAGGGCTCGGCGAGCCGGTCCGACACGATCATCGCGCCCAGTGGTGAATATCCGGCGGTCAGACCCTTGGCGCAGGTGATGATGTCGGGTAAGAAGTCGTAGCGCTGAGCGCCGAACCAGGTGCCCAGACGTCCGAAAGCGGTGATCACCTCGTCCGAGACCAAGATCACGCCGTAGCGGTCACAGATAGAGCGGACCTCCTGCCAGTATCCCGGGGGCGGCACGATACAGCCTCCGGCGTTTTGGACCGGCTCGAGGAAGACCGCAGCTACGGTCTCGGGTCCCTCGCGCAGGATTGCCTCTTCGATCTGGTGAGCCGCCCAGAAACCAAAGGCCTCGAGGTCATCACCGTGCTCGGGTGCGCGGTAGAAGTTCGTCGTGGGCACCTTGATCGCCCCGGGGACTAGCGGCTCGAAGGGTGTGCGGTAGCCCTCGAGTGACGTGATGGTCAACGCCCCCATGGTTGTGCCGTGGTAAGCCACGTCGCGACTGATGACCTTGTAACGGTCCGTGTCGCCGCGCAACTTGTGGTACTGGCGGGCCAGCTTCCAGGCGCTCTCTACCGCTTCGCCGCCACCAGTGGTGAAGAAGACTCGGTTGAGGTCTCCAGGAGCAAGGCTGGCCAACTTCTCGGCCAACTCGATCGCTCGCGGATGTGCGTAGGTCCACAACGGGAAGAACGCCAACTCAGTCATCTGGGCCGCCGCCGCGGCGCCAATGTCGGATCGACCGTGGCCGAGCATGTTGGTGAACAGTCCCGAAAGCCCGTCGAAGTACTCGACGCCGTTGGCGTCGTAGACCCGGGTTCCCTCGCCGCGCACCATGATCGGAATCTCGTTGGTGTCCGAGTAGGTGCCCATGCGCGACATCTGCAGCCACAGGTGGCGACGGGCGCGTTCGGAATAGTGATGGCTCGCTTGTTCTGGATTCGCAACGGCAATACCGTCGGAAATCGCTTCATTGATACTCATTTGGTCCCCCATGCATAGGTCTGTTTTGAGAGTTTCAAATACAGAAAGGTTTCGACTTCGGACACCCCAGGGATGCTCCGAATTGAATCATTGAGAAGATGCACCAACGCGTTGTCGTCAACGGCGATGAGTTCGGCGATGATGTCGAAACTCCCCGCGGTCATGACCACGTAGTTCGCCTCTTCGATGGCTGCGATCTTGTCAGCCACCAGGCGCACGTCACCGTGCACCCGTATGCCCACCAGCGCCTCTCGTCCAAAACCCAGTTGCAGAGGGTCGGTGATCGCGACGATCTGCATGACGCCGGTGTCCTTTAGACGCTGCACCCGTCGACGCACGGCGGCTTCGGAAAGCCCGACGTCTTCGGCGATCGCACCGTAAGCTCGGCGCCCATCACGTTGGAGGTGGCTGATGATCTTGCGGTCGATGGAGTCGAGCCCGCTGGGCATCGGCTTTAGGTCCAGGTCGACGCGCTGCGCACTCTTCGAACTCTGACGATGAGGTGTAGTTCCTGACATTGGTTGCTCCCCGGTCGGTAGTCAAATGACCCCATAACTGCGGATAATCACAGTATAGCGCCTCTCGGCGACGGAATACGTCGTCTAGTGGCTTTGTGAAGACGTTTATCTTCTTCGGGCGTTTGCAAGAGCAGTGCCATCTCTGCAAGAGTGTCAAGTGTCACCAGTGTTGTTGGCCTACCAGGAGGGGACGCATGCGTCGTTTGAGCAATTTCATCGGAGGCGAGTTCGTCGCTCCAAAGAGTGGGAAGTACGTGGAGCTCATCAACCCGGCGACGGGTGCCGCCTTCGCGGAGATGCCCGTGTCGGACGAGTCCGACGTGGACGCGGCAGTCCGCGTCGCCGAAAGGGCCTTCGCCTCTTGGAAGCGTACGACGCCCTCAGAGCGCTCCCTGGCCCTCTTGAAGATCGCGGACCTGTTCGAGGCGCACGCGGAAGAGCTCGTCGCTATTGAGTCGGAGAACTGTGGCAAGATCCTCGCGGTCACCTTGAGCGAGGAGATCCCCCCGACCCTCGACCAGATTCGCTTCTTCGCGGGCGCCGCCCGGCTCCTCGAGGGTCGTGGCGCCACCGAGTACATGTCGGGCATGACCAGTTACGTCCGCCGCGAGCCGATCGGCGTTTGTGGTGCGGTAACGCCGTGGAACTACCCGATGATGATGGCGGTGTGGAAGTGGGCGCCGGCCCTCGCCGCAGGTAACACCATGGTGCTCAAGCCGGGTGACTCGACGCCAGCGTCGACGTTGAAGATGGCCGAACTGATGGCCCAGGTGCTGCCACCTGGCGTGTTCAATGTCGTCTGTGGTGACCGCGACACGGGTCGCGCACTCGTCGAGCACCCGACGCCCGCGATGGTGTCGGTGACCGGATCGGTCCGTGCCGGCATGGAAGTGGCGTCAACGGCCTCCAAGACTCTGAAGCGTGTCCACCTCGAACTCGGTGGCAAGGCACCGGTGATCGTCTTCGACGACGTCGACATCGCCGCCGCGGTGGAAGGAATCGCGATCGCGGGCTACTTCAATGCCGGCCAGGACTGCACGGCCGCCACTCGCGTACTGGCGGGCCCCAAGGTGTACGGCGACTTCGTCGATGCCCTGGCCGAACAAGCCAAGAACACGGTGATCGGCCAGCCCGACAATGCAGACGCCCTGTTGGGGCCGGTGAATAACGTCAATCAGCTTCAGCGCGTCACGGGCTTCCTGGGTCGGGCTCCGGGTCACGCCTCGATCGCCGCGGGCGGCACGCAGGTGGGCGACACCGGCTACTTCATCGCGCCCACGGTCGTTGCCGATCTGCACCAGGATGACGAGATGATCCAGAACGAGATCTTCGGTCCGGTCATCACCGTGCAGAAGTTCGGTGATGACGCCGAAGCCCTGGCCTGGGCCAACGGTGTGAACTACGGCCTGGCATCGTCGGTGTGGACGAGTGATCACGGCCGCGCCATGCGCTTCACTCGGGACCTCGACTTCGGCTGCGTGTGGGTAAACACCCACATTCCCATGGTTGCCGAGATGCCTCACGGTGGCTTCAAGTCATCGGGCTACGGCAAGGACCTCTCGGTCTACGGCTTCGAGGATTACACGCGCATCAAGCACGTCATGCACAACATCGAGGCGTAGGCGTGAGTGCCGCGCTGGGACGTGGGTTGATCGTGATGGGAATCGTGGGGCCGTGGCGCGAGAAGCGGATGGACTCAACTGCAGTGCTAGCCAGCAATGAGAGAAAGGATGATCAACGATGATCATCGGCGTGCCGAAGGAAGTAAAGACGGACGAAAACCGGGTGGCGCTTACCCCGGCCGGCGTGCGTGAATTGACCAGAGCGGGCCACCGTGTGGTGGTCGAGCGGGGCGCAGGAATCGGTTCGTCGATCAGCGACGACGACTACGTGGCGACCGGGGCGACCATACTCGACAAGGCGGACGACGTCTGGGCCCAGGCCGAGTTGCTGCTCAAGGTGAAAGAGCCGGTGGCATCGGAGTACGAACGTCTGAAGTTGCACAAGGGCCAGGTGCTGTTCACCTATCTCCACCTGGCGGCCTCGCGCGAGTGCACTGATGCCCTCGTGGCGGCCTCTAACGTGTCGATCGCCTACGAGACGGTGCGTCTGGCTGACAACAGCCTCCCGCTTCTGGCTCCAATGAGTGAGGTGGCCGGTCGAATGGCTCCGCTCATGGGCGCTCACCACCTGATGCGCCCCGGCGGGGGCCGGGGCGCCCTGATCAGCGGCGTGCCTGGTGTCGCCGCGGCCAATGTCGTGGTCATCGGCGCGGGCGTATCGGGGCTCTCGTCGGCGACCTTGGCGGTGGGGCTGCACGCCAATGTCACGCTTCTCGACAAGAACCTGGATCGCCTACGTGCGCTCGACCACCACTTTGACGGACGCGTGCAAACGCTCGCCTCCTCGACCCACACCATCGAAGAGGCCTGTCTAAATGCGGACATCGTCATCGGCGCCGTACTGGTGGTCGGGGCCAAGGCGCCCAAACTCGTGAGCAACGACCTGGTCGCGCAGATGCGCGAGGGATCGGTGCTGGTGGACATCGCGGTGGACCAGGGGGGCTGTTTCGAGGCCACCCGGCCCACGACGCACTCGGATCCGGTGTTCGAGGTCAACGGCTCGATCTTCTACTGCGTGGCCAACATGCCCGGTGCCGTCTCCAACACATCCACCTACGCACTGGTGAACGCGACGTTGCCCTACACGCTCGAACTGGCGAATCGCGGCTGGCGCGATGCGGTGAGGGCCGACTCCGCACTTGCCGAGGGCGTCAACGTGGTCGATGGCGCGATCACCTACGGTCCGGTGGCCGAGGCGCACTCGATGGCGCACACTACGTTGGACTCTCTGCTGTAGCAACTGAACATCACTTCAAAATGGACATGTGACAATCCCGCTCCGGCGGTCGCCTAAAGTACGTAGTACTTGAGCGGGGGGTCCATGTCAAAGAGCGCGGTGAACAACGTGGTGCACGCCGATGTGCCCGATCCGCGTCGTTGGTTTGCGTTGGTGGTGATTGCGATTGCGCAGCTCATGGTGGTGCTGGACGGGTCGATCGTCAACATCGCGCTTCCGCACATGGTGCTGCCCAAGGCACTCGGTGGGCTGGATATCGCGCGCAAGAACTACCAGTGGGCGGTGACGGCCTACACGATCACCTTCGGTGGCTTCTTGCTGCTCGGCGGACGCATCGGCGACTACATGGGCCGCAAGAAGGCATTCCTGATCGGCCTGCTCGGCTTCGCGGGCGCGTCGCTGCTCGGCGGCTTCGCACTCACCCAGCAGATGCTCTTCGGGGCGCGTGCGCTCCAGGGAATGTTCGGCGCACTGCTGGCACCAGCTGCGTTGTCGCTCGTGTCGGTCACCTTCACCGATTCCAAGGAGCGCGCCAAGGCCTTCGCGGTGTACGGCGCCCTCTCGGGCGTGGGTGCGGCGATCGGACTCATCGCCGGGGGGCTGTTAACCCAGTACTTCTCGTGGCGTTGGTGTCTCTTCGTGAACACCCCCATGGCCGTCATCGCCCTGCTGCTCGCGCTCCCGAACGTTCGAGAGTCCAAGGTGCACGGGCATCCTCACTACGACGTGGTGGGGGCCCTGTGCGCCACCTTGGGGATGGTCGGCGTCGTCTTCGGCGTGTCACAAGCCTCGACCTACGCGTGGGGATCCACGAGGGCGTGGCCCTACATCGTTGCGGGCGCCGTCCTGTTGATGGTCTTTCTCGCCATCGAGGCGCGAAAGAGGGAACCGCTGTTGCCGCTGCGGCTGCTGACCGATCGGGTGCGAGGTGGCTCGTACCTGGCCCAGATCCTCGTCGCGTTGGGTCTCTTTGGGATGTTCTTACTGCTGACCTTGTACTTCCAGGACGTCCACGGCTACTCGGCTGTGAAGACGGGTCTGTTGTTCATGCCCTTCTCGCTCGGGGTCATCGTGTCCGCGGGGGCGGCCAGTCAACTGCTGCCTACGATCGGGCCCCGCCCGCTGGCCACCGTGGGGAGCCTGATGGCGGCGGTAGGCATGGGGCTGCTCTCGTTGATCTCGCCCACGAGTTCCTACGTGGCCCACGTGATGCCCGCCATGCTCATTACCAGTCTCGGGCTGGGTGTCGTGTTCGTGTCACTGGCCTCGACCGCGCTGTTCAACGTCCGGGCCAGCGATACGGGTGCCGCTTCGGCCGTTCTCTCGACTTCCCAGCAGTTGGGGGGCTCGTTCGGCACCGCCATTCAAAGCACCATCTTCGTTTCGGGTGCGAGCGCGTACACGGCGAGCGTGCTCAGGTCGCATCCGAGCCCCGCCACGCTAGCCAACCTCAAGAACCTCTCGCTCGTGCACGGATTCGACACGGCCTTTCGCTTCGGCGCGCTCATGATGGTGCTGGGCGCGGTCAGCTTCTTCGTGTTGGTGAATGTCGATCGCCACCATCTCGCCCAGCACGACGGCGCGGTGTTGCCCGTCTAGGCACCCAGGTAGGGGCAGTGCCGACACCCCTGTTCGCAGCAGGTGCCGCGCGCGAGCAGCGTGGCGCACGTCAGCACGAGGAAGTCGGTCGACGGGTCGCGGTAGGAGGAGTCGCCTCGCGCGATCGCCTCGTCGTGGGCTCGTACGATGGCCTCGTAGTCAGGGCGCTCGGGTGCGCAGCGCGACGGATGGGGTGTCGAAGCGAAAACCATGTGGTCAAACTAACGGGGTCATTGGTCAATGAGCATCACAACTTTGCCGAACTTGCCGGATCTGGCGAAGAAGTCGTACGCCTCGAGTGCGTCGTCGAAATCGAAGTTGCGCGCGATGGGCACGCGTAGTTCGCCCGTGGTCCATAGCGGCACCAGGGATTCGATGACTCGGTCGATCACGGTTGCCTTCTCCGCACGCGAGCGCGCTCGCAGTGTCGATCCGGTGAGCAGGGCACGTCGTCTCATGATGACACGAAGGTCCACCTCCATCCGGCTCCCGCCGCCAACGCCAATGATCACCACGCGCGCCATCGGTGCGAGCACGTCCATGGCGCGCGTCAGATGGGCGGCGCCGACCAGTTCGAGCACGACGTCGACGGGATCGATGTCGCCGACCTGATCGATCGTGATGGTCTGGTCCGCACCCAGTGTGCGAAGATCCTCGTGATGTTCGCTGGTTCGGGTCACTGCCGTAACGTGAGCGCCCGTGGCTCGCGCGATCTGCACTGCGGCAACACCCACGCCGCCCGAGGCGCCCGAGATCAGAACCCGTTGCGCACGGTCGAGGTGAGCTTGGGTGAGCAGCGCGTCGTGGGCGGTGCAGAAGGCCTCGGCGAAGCCGCCGGCTTCGGCCCAGCTGACGTGATCGGGCACGAAGATGAGGTGCTCGGCGGGCACGACGCAGTGCGTGGACTGCGCCCCGCCGCCCACGATGGCGCACACCCGCCGACCCAGGAGGGGCTCGTGAACCTCGTCGCCCACGGCGCTGATCACCCCCGCCATCTCGAGTCCGGGAATGTCCTCGGGCCAGCCCGGCGGGGCAGGGTAGTAGCCCTGGCGCTGCAACAGGTCGGCCGCGTTGATGCCCGCGGCGCGAATCGACACCACGACGTCGTGAGGACCGGGTTTGGGCGTCGCGCGTTCCACGAAGACGAGGGAGTTGTCGTTGACGCTGAGTGCTCGCACGTGCTTAGCCTACGGCTGTCACCAGGAGGAATTTCGCCGATAGGGTCGTAACATGACACTCCATGACATCCCGGTGCACACGTTGGACGGCACGCCGAGCTCACTCGCGACGCACCGCGGCCAGACCGTGCTCGTGGTGAACGTGGCGTCCAAGTGCGGCCTGACCCCGCAGTACGAAGGCCTCGAGACACTGCACTCGCGCTACCACGACCGCGGCTTCAGCGTTGTCGGCTTTCCCTGCAATCAGTTCAAGGGCCAAGAACCCGGATCGCCCGAGGAGATCCAGACCTTCTGCTCGACGACTTACGGCGTGACCTTTCCCCTCTACGAGAAGATCGATGTCAATGGCGAGAACCGCCACCCGCTCTACGCCGAGCTCACCAGGTCAACCGACGCGGAGGGCCACACCGGCGACGTCCGTTGGAACTTTGAGAAGTTCCTGATCGGTCCGGACGGCGCGGTGCAGCGTTTCGGTCCCACGGTGACGCCCGAGGATCCGGTGCTCGTCGCGGCGATCGAGGCGGCCCTTAGGAGCCGATTCGGCGGTGCAGGCGCACGTAGGTGGGGTGAAACCCGTAGTGCGTCCAGTAGCGCTGGGCCCGCTGGTTTGTAACGCGCCAGTTGGTCTCGACGAAGTTGTACCCATCGTCGAGTGCCTCGCACGTCACGGCGTCCAGCAGGGCACTCGCCACGCCGCGTCCCTGGTGTTCGTCGAGCACCGCGACAGCGCTGAGATGCAAGGTGGCATCGAAGGAGCCGCGCCGCGGTTCGAGCGGAAAGGTGATGCACTGACCAATGCCGATTCCGTCGTACTCGACGAGGTGGTAGGCGACCTCGGGGTCACTCAGCGTCTCGGCCAGTTCGTGGCGAAGCGAGCCGGCATGGTGGTCGAGCGCGAAGCTCGGACCACGCGCCTGGCTCCGGTCGATCTCCTGGGTGAGCCGTACCGCGAGATTCAAGTCGTCCAGCGTCCCGGTGCGGCGCGTGTAGCGCGCCGGCAGCGCCCGCACCGGGCGTTGCTCGAGCGCCAGCACTCCACGCATGTGCATGCGCGCGAAGCCGAGTTCGTACCACGGGCGGGTCGACTCCTCGTTGTCGAGAACCCAGACGTAGTGATCAAGCGCGTCCTGGTCGATCCACTCCTGACCCGCAACGGCGTAGAGATCGGCCAGCGTGTCCGCGTCGTCCCACGACGCTCCGTCGGGTCCGACCCACACGCCGCGAGCGTAGGAGCCACCCTCCAGGATGGCGCCGTAGAGATGGCCCGTCACCCGATCGCCCTCGAGGGCGATCCAGGTTGCAGCCCTCGAATCGCGCAGCGCTCGCCGGAGTATCTCGTCGTCGAGCGCGGGGTTGACCCAGGCGCAGTGCTCGGCGTCATCGATCAGGTGCCGGGCGATGCGATGCACCACTGCTTCGACATCGTTGCGGGTGAGCATTCGAACAGTGGCCACGATGCCACCGTAGCGAGCTCGTGTGCCAGAGTTGCACCGTGACTGTGCGCGCCTCGTTGTTCGACATGGATGGGCTCCTCATCGATTCTGAGGTCCTGTGGCATCGCGCTGAGGTGGAGGTCTTCGGCCGTCTCGGCGTGCCGATCACGGACGCCGAGGATCGCTCCACCAAGGGCATGTTCGTGGCGGAGGTCGTGGAGTACTGGTACGAGCGCTCGCCGTGGACGGGTGCGTCGCGCGAGAGGGTGGTCGACCAACTGCTTGAGCGGGTGGGTGAACTCGTCGAACAGGAGGGGCGCCTGCTGCCCGGGGCGGTGCGAGCGGTCGATCTAGCGAGTGAGCGTGGCCCGTTGGCGCTCGCCAGTTCTACCCCGTTACCGCTGGTGGTGCGCTGTCTCGACCACTTCGAACTGCGCGAGCGATTCGCCTCGTTGCACTCGGCTGACGTGGAGCCTTATGGCAAACCACACCCGGGGGTCTTTCTCAGCGCTGCCGCTTCCTTGAGGGTCGCTCCGTTGGACTGTCTCGTGTTCGAGGACTCGGCGGCGGGCGTGCTCGCGGCCAAGGCGGGTCGGATGAGGGTGGTCGCGGTGCCGGCGAGCGAGGATCGCGCCCACGTTGCGTTTTCCCTGGCCGATCTGGTACTCGAGTCGCTTGACGAGCTCGATGAGCAGTGGCTCGACGAGCAGTTCAGCTCCTAGAGCACCTTGGTGAATCGCGTCGCCCGTTCGTGGGTGAACGCCCCCGGGGGGAATGAGTCGACGGGGCTCCAGCCCGTCGCGGGGTAGAAGGCCAGCGCTTCGGGCTGGGCGTGCCCGGTCTCGAGATACAGCTGTTGGTAGCCGAGGCTTCGGGCGTGGTCCTGGACCGCGTCCATCAACTGAGCGGCCACGCCGGCGCGTCGAAGATCGGGGCGTACCCACAGACGCTTCACCTCACCGACGCCCAGCGCGGGATCGACGATGGATCGAAGCCCTACGCCGCCGGCGAGGTGGCCATCGATGCGGGCCACGAGAAAGGCCCCCCGCGGCGGTGCGAGCTCGTCGTTGTGTAGGTGGTGCACATCGTCGCTCTGGCCGTAACGGCGCTCGAGCTCGTCCACGGCGGCGTGAAAGACGCTCAGCGCTCCACTTGAGTGAATTGGTTCTTCTCGAACTGTCACGACGATCATCGGTCCAGCGTAGGGGTCGCGTGGTCGACGTCGAATGGTTCTGTACCATTGGATGATCTAGAAGGAGACCCGTGTTTCGCCCCGTCAGCGCAGATCTTGATTTCGTGACCATCGAGGAAGCCGAATTGGTCCGCTGGAAGGAGCACGACATCTTCGCCCGGTCGATGCGTCACCGCCAGGGGGCCGAGCCCTGGGTGTTCTACGAGGGTCCGCCCACCGCCAACGGCATGCCGGGCCTGCACCACGTCTGGGCCCGGGCGTATAAGGACCTGTTCTGCCGCTACCAGACAATGCGGGGGCGCTACGTTGAGCGCCGCGCGGGCTGGGACACTCACGGGCTGCCCGTGGAGGTACAGGTCGAAAAGCAGCTCGGCATCTCGGGCAAGAAGGCCATCGTGGAGCAAGTGGGCATTGCCGAGTTCACACGGTTGTGTCGGGAATCGGTGCTGGCCTACGTGGGCGAGTTCGAGCGACTCACCGAGCGAATCGGCTACTGGGTCGACATGGAGCACGCCTACTACACCTTCCACCCCTCCTACGTGGAGTCGGTGTGGTGGCAACTTCAGCAACTGTTCGATCGTGACTTGCTCTACGAGGACCTCAAGGTGGTCCCGTACTGCCCACGCTGCGGCACGGCATTGTCAAGCCATGAGTTGGGCCAGCCCGGGGTCTACACCGACGAGGTGGACGAGAGCTGCTACGTGCGTCTGCGCATCACGGACGCGGCGGCGCACGGCCTCGACGCGACGCACCTGGCGGTGTGGACGACCACGCCCTGGACGCTGCTCGCCAACGTTGCGGTGGCGATCAATCCCGAGGTGCGCTACGCCGTGGTGGACGGCACCGTGGTGGCCGAGGCGCTCATCGAGGCGGTCTTTGGCGAAGGAGCGGTGGCGAGCGCGACGATGTCCGGCGCTGCGCTGCTCGGTCTTCACTACGAACGGCCCTTTGACGACGTCGCGCTGCCCGAGGGCGTGGATGCCTGCTTCGTCGTGGCGGCCGACTACGTGACTACCGATGACGGTACCGGCCTGGTGCACCAGTCACCGGCCTTCGGCGAGATCGACCGGGTCATAGCGCGCGCGAACGGACTGCCCACCGTCAACCCGGTCGGACCCGACGGCACCTTCGGTGCCGAGGTTGCCTGGCTGGAGGGTCAGGGCGTGCGAGAGGCGAATCAGTCGATTAACGACGAACTCGAGCGGCGCGGCATCCTGGTACGCCGCTTGGACTACACGCACTCCCTGCCGCACTGCTGGCGCTGCGGCACCGTGCTCATCTACTGGGGCAAACCGAGTTGGTACGTCGCCACCAGTCGCCTAAAGGAGCAATTGCTCGCCGAGAATGCCACTATCGATTGGCATCCCAACCACATCCGAGACGGCCGCTTCGGCGAGTGGCTCTCCAACAACGTGGACTGGGCGCTTTCGCGCGATCGCTACTGGGGAACGCCGCTGCCCATCTGGCGCTGTGCGGATGATCACTTCACCTGCGTTGGATCGAGGGCGGAACTCTCCGAATTGAGTGGCCGTGACTTGAGTGCCCTAGACCCCCACCGGCCCGCGATCGACGAGGTCGTCATCCGGTGCCGCACCTGCGGCGCGGACGCACGCCGGGTCGAGCCAGTCATCGACGCGTGGTTCGACTCGGGGGCCATGCCCGCCGCGCAGGTGGGCTTTCCCCACGTCGAGGGATCGCGCGAGGCTATGCAGTTTCCGGCTCAGTTCATCGCCGAGGCCATCGACCAGACGCGCGGATGGTTCTACTCGCTGCTGGCGGTGAACACCCTCGTCTTTGGCGCCAAACCCTACGAACACGTGCTGTGCCTGGGCCACATCGTGGACGAGAACGGGCGAAAGATGAGCAAGTCCGTGGGTAATGTGATCGACCCGTGGGAAGTGCTCGATTCGCGCGGCGCCGACCCCCTACGGTGGTGGATGTTCTCCCAGGGCTCACCGTGGACCTCGACGCGCGCGAGCCTGAACGCGATCGACCACTCGCTGCGCGAGACGCTCGCGACCCTGTGGAACACTTTCAGCTTCTTCAGCACCTACGCGTCGCTCAACAACTTCGATCCGTCCGATCCCGACGTCCCGGCCGTGGCCGATCGTGAGCTCATCGATCAGTGGATCCTCTCGCGCCTCGAGGGCGTGACCCGCGACGTCACCGTGGCTCTGGACGGCTACGAGCCCCTCGGCGGCACCAACTCCTTGGCGCAACTCATCGACGACGTGTCCAACTGGTACGTGCGCCGCACCCGACGTCGCTTCTGGCGCACCGATCCCACCGCGCCGCGCTCGGACTCGCTGGCCGCGCACGCCACCCTGCTCGAGGTGCTCCAGCGGGTCACCCTGCTGCTGGCCCCGTTTTGCCCCTTCGTGGCCGATCGACTCTATCGGGGGCTCTTCGAGGTCGATGAAGCCTCGTCGGTGCATCTGGCGGACTGGCCCGACGCCGCTCCCGAGCGGCGCAACGAGGAGTTGGAGGCGTCGATGGACACGGCTCGCCGACTCACCTCACTCGGTCGCGCCGCGCGCGCGGAAGCGGGCGTCAAGGTGCGTCAGCCCCTCGCGCGAGCCCTGGTCTTTCTTCAGCCCGGATCGCCCGTTCCACCCGCGGGCATCATCGAGGACGAGCTCAATGTCGACGCACTCGAGTACGGCAGCGAGTTGGCCGACGTGCTCACCTTCGAGCTGGTGCCGAATTTCCGCAGCGTCGGTCCCCGTCTCGGCGAGGCGGTCAAGGAGTTGAAGCCGGCGCTCGCCGTGCTCGACTCGGTGGACGCGGCCCAGACACTCGAGAGCGGTGGCTCGCTCTCGCTGGAGCTGTCCACCGGCACGTTCTCCTTTACGAGCGAGGATCTCGAGTTGCGCGTGAAGAGCCAGGGCGGCTTCGCGGTTTCGCGTGACGGCGGTGAGGTGATCGCGCTGGACCTCAGCATCGACGACGACCTGCGCCGACGTGGCTATCTGCGCGATGTCGTGCGCCAGATCCAGGACCTGCGCAAGAGTTCGGGCTTTGACGTGTCCGATCGCATCATCTTGCATCTGAGTGGCGTCGACGATCTGGCCAGCGGCTTTGACACGTTGGCCAACGAGGTGCTCGCCGCCCGGATCATCTCCGAACCCGGGGTGGGCGAGGGGACCGCGCTGGCGCTCGATGACGATCGCGATGCCCGGGCGTGGGTGACGCGTCTAGCCTGACGCGTTCAACTTGTGCAATAGGGCGGCGAGTTCGCTGCGCTCACCCGCACTGAGGCGCGTGGCCAGGTGTCGGTTCAGGTAATCGAGGTGCACCTTGAGGGCCTCATCTAATCTCGCGTTGCCCTCGGGGGTGATCGCGACGTGCACGGCCCGGCGGTCGTTCGGGCAGTTCTGACGCTGCACCAGCCCGGCCTGCTCGATACGGTCGATCAGTCGGGTCGTGCCACCGCTCGAGTGCACGATGGCGTCGGCAATCTGGTTCATCTTTCTGCGCCCGTCCTCAGATCTGCGTAACTGGAGCAGTACTTCGAACCACGCCAGCGGCAGGTCGCAGGCGGCCTCGAGCTCGCCGCCGAGTTCGCGGGCGAGCCGGGCGTTGGTTTCGAGCAGGAGTCCGAACAACTGCACCTTCTCGTCACCCGAAGGACAGGTCTCCGACTGGATCGACATGAGGACAGTGTAGCATATTGCTGCGGAAACACTAACTGCTTGACAAGTAATTGTAGAAGCAACTATGCTGCACTCAGCACAGAGCGTGCCGAGTCCGTACAGGAGAGTCTTATGAGTAGTCCTACCGTCAATTCCCCGAACAACCTTCCCGCCCCCGGCGTCTACACCGTCGACGTCATCCACTCCAGCGTGGGCTTCGTGGCTCGTCACCTGGTCGCTGCCAAGGTGCGAGGCAGCTTCGAGGAGTTCTCCGGGACCATCACGATCGGCGCCACCGTCGAGGAGTCCAAGGTCGAAGCGGTCGTCCAGGCGTCGAGCATCACCACCCACCAAGAGCAGCGCGACGCGCACATCAAGAGCGCCGACTTCCTTGACATGGAGAACCACCCGGACCTGACGCTCACGTCCAACAAGATCACGCACCGCTCGGGTGACTTCTACGATCTGGAGGCCGAGCTCAGCGTGCGCGGGGTCACCAAGAAGGTCGTGTTTGATCTCGAGTACCTCGGGTCCGGGCCCGGCGTGGCCCCCGGGGTCACCGTCGTAGGCTTCGAAGCCCGCGCCGAGATCGACCGCCGCGAGTTCAACGTCAACTTCGAAGGCACCCTGGAGAACGGCGCTCTCGTGGTTGGCAACAAGGTCATCGTGGAGCTCGCGATCGAGGCGTTCAAGCAGAACTAGTCACGTCGGGCGACCACGCCGGACAGTTCCGGCGTGGTCGTTACGATGAGCCCATGGTCGATGAGTCAAAGTCCAAGCGCGCGAGAACGACGCTCGGGTTTCTCGGCGCGCTGGCGAGCATTGTGTCCATCTGGTGGTTCGCACTTCGACCGCGGCGCCGGCGTCGAGAACACTGACCAGCACCGCTCGATCGGCGTCGCGTTAGCGTGGGGAGCCCATGGCCTCCGCCTCGTTTGCCCCACTGCGTCACCGTAGTTTCACCCTTTCACTCGTCTCATCGTTCGTGTCCTCAACGGGCACGTGGATGCAATCGGTCGCGCTCGGGGTTTACCTGACCCAGACCACGCACAACGCACTGTGGCTGGGCCTCATGACCGTGGCGGCCTGGACGCCGAGCCTGCTCGGTTCGCCCATCGGCGGGGTGGTGGCCGATCGCTGGAATCGCCAGCACTGGATTCAGGCGAACAACTTCGTGATGGCGCTGAGCGCCAGCGCGCTCGCGGCCGCAGCCCTGACTCACCATCTTTCACCGGCGCTGGCCTGCTACCTAGCGGTGGTGGAGGGATTCTGCGGTTCGGCGTCGTGGGCGGCGAACCAGTCGTTACTGCCCGATCTGGTCCAGCGCAACGAGGTGCTGGCAGCCGTGTCGCTCTCGTCGGCCCAGTTCAACCTGGGCCGCATTATCGGGCCGATGCTGGCGGGCGTGGCCCTCGCTCTGGGGTCGCCGGGGCTGTGTTTTGCACTCAACGCTGCCTCATTCGTGTTCGTGGTCGTGATGTTCTCCTTCGTACGCAGCCCCGCGCGTCCGCGTCCGACGACGCCGGTCCGATTCGTCGCCGAAACGATCGTGGGCGCCCGCCAGGCGTGGTTCGTGAAGGGCTGCCGTTACCCGATCCTCGCGATCGCGGGCATCGCGGTGACGGTGAGTCCCTTCATCGCGCTAGTGCCCGCGATGGCCATCGACGTGCTGCACGCGGGAAAGATCGGTACGTCGTGGCTGGTCACCGCTCAGGGCGTGGGGGCCGTGATCGGTGGACTGACGCTGCCCGTGCTGGCCCGTCGCACCTCGCGAGTGTTCGTGCTGCGACTGTCGATGGTCTCGGCGGTGGTGGCCGAGGCGCTCTACGGCGTCGCCCCGAATCTCGAGGCGGCGGTCGTCGCGCTCGTGGTGCTGGGTGCGGCTTACGTGGGAACGCTGACCGGGCTCAACACCTCGGTGCAACTGCACGCGCCGGTGGGCGAGCGCTCGCGGATTCTGGCCCTGTACACGCTCTCGCTTTCGCTGGCCTACCCGCTGGGTGCCCTGGTCCAGGCGGCACTGGCGCACTCGTGGGGCGTGCGCGTGATCACCGAACTCGGCGCGGGTGTTGGCGCACTGACCCTGGTGGTGGTGTCGGCGGCGTTGCCACGGGTGTGGGGTGAATTTGCTTCACCTGATTTGCCTTCGGTCCAATTGCTGGCAGACTAGGAGTATGTCATTTACTGCCATCAATCCCGCCACCGAAGAAGTCATCGCCGAGTACGCAGCCAGCACGCCTGAAGAGGTCGAGGCCGCTCTCGCCACCGCCAGTGAGGCATTCAAGAAATGGAGTAGAACCCCCGTCGCAGAGCGCGCCCGCCTGATGCAGACCGCGGCCGAACTGCTCGAGAGTGAGATTCCCGTCGCCGCAGAGATCATGACGAGCGAGATGGGCAAGACCTTCGCCGCTGCCAAGGGTGAAGCCGCCAAGTGCGCGTCGGTCATGCGCTACTACGCCGAGCACGCCGAGCAGATCGTGGCCCCCGAGGAGATCGCCACCAGCGCGTCGCGCAGTGGCGTTCGCTACGAGCCGATCGGACCAATCTTCGCCGTGATGCCCTGGAACTTTCCGCTGTGGCAGTTCATCCGCTTCGCCGCGCCCAACGTGGTGGCGGGCAACGTGGCTGTGCTCAAGCACGCGTCCAACGTGCCCGGAGCCGCAAAGTACCTCGAGGACCTGTTCGCTCGGGCGGGCTTTCCCAAGGGTGTGGTCACCTCATTGTTCATCGGCCACGACGTGGCGGCTTCGATCATCGCGGACCCGCGCATCGCGGCGGTGACCCTGACGGGCTCCGAGGGCGCCGGGCGCACCGTGGGAGCGACGGCGGGCAAGTACCTGAAGAAGGCCGTGCTCGAGTTGGGTGGTTCGGACCCGTTTATCGTCGGGGCTTCAGCCGATCTCGACCTCACCGTCGCCAAAGCCGTGACCGCCCGCGTGCAGAACAACGGACAGGCCTGCATCGCCTCTAAGCGCTACATCGTGCTGCGTGAGGTCGCCGACCAGTTCGTTCCGCGCTTCGTCGAGGCCATGGGCGCGGTGAGCGTCGGTGACCCGATGGATCCGGCCACCGTGCTCGGCCCCCTCGCGAACAAGCAGCAGTTGAACGAACTCACCGAGCAGGTCGCGAAGTCCGTGTCGGCGGGTGCCGTGGCGCACGTCGGCGGCGCGCCGATCGAGGGCAAGGGCTACTACTACCCGGCCACGGTCCTGACCAACGTGCCCGACGACTCTCCGGCCGGCTGCGAAGAGTTGTTCGGACCGGTGGCCGTGGTGCACATCGTAGAGAACATGGACGAGGCGATCGAGGTCGCGAACAACACCCCGTGGGGTCTGGGCGCCTCCGTCTGGGCCACGGACCCTGCCGAAATCGACGCGGCCATCGCCGGTATCGACGCGGGCATGGTCTTTGCCAACGCCATCGTCGCCTCCATGCCCGAGTTGCCCTTCGGCGGCACGAAGGCATCGGGCTACGGCCGCGAACTCGCACTCAGCGGCGCTCGTGAGTTCATGAACGCCAAATCGTTCTACGTGGCGTGACCTCGGGGTACTACTTCGACCACGCCGCCTCCGCACCGCGGCGTGACGAAGTAGCCGACGCGATGGCGCCGTGGCAGCGCGGCGTGGTGGGCAACCCTTCGGGAGCGCACCGCCCAGCGCGCGAGGCGCGTCGCGCCGTTGAAGAGGCTCGTGACGAGGTCGCCGCCTTCGTCGGTGCCGCCCCCGGCGAGGTCATCTTCACCGGAGGGGGCACCGAGTCGTGTCACCTCGCCGTGGCCGGCGCAGCCTGCGCGCACATGCGGACCCACGAGAGCACCTCGATCGTGGTGTCGCGCATTGAGCACCACGCCGTGCTCGATGCGGCAAAGAGCCTGGCCAGTCACCATCCCAGCGTGAAGTTGCGCTACGTCGAGGTCGACGAGGAAGGTGTGGTGGACCTCGAGTCGCTTCGCGGCGCGCTGAGTGACGACACGGCCATCGTGAGCGTCATGGCCGTCAACAACGAGACCGGCGTGCGCCAGCCCCTCGACGGCGTCAGCGCCATCACCAACGCCATGATTCCTGGCGGAACCGTCATCCATACTGACGCGGTCGCCGCCGCGCCGTGGGTGCACCTTCCCGTGGTGACCGCGACGGTTGACCTGGTGTCAATCTGCGCGCACAAGATGGGCGGGCCGGTGAACAGCGGGGCGCTGATCGTGCGCGGCGACGTCACCCTTGAGTCAGTGGTGCCCGGGGGCGGCCAGGAGCGGGGGCTGCGCGGAGGCACCGTTGACGCCGCCGCCGCCGTGGGACTCGCCGCCGCCGTGCGCGCCACGGCGCGCGATCTCACCGTGACCAATGATCGCGTGCTGGAGTACCAGCACAAGCTGTCCGCGGCGCTGAGTTTCCTGCCCGGCTGTCGCATCACCGCGCCCGGCGCCGTCAAGGTCGCGGGTACCGTGCACGTGACTTTCGAAGGACTCTCGAGTGACGAGCTGCTCTTCTTATTGGATCAACAGGGGGTCTACGCCTCGGCTGGTGCAAGCTGCTCCAGCGGGGCCGGCGAGGCCAGCCACGTTCTGGCGGCGATGGGCATCGCGAACGACCGGGCCCGCGGTGCCCTGCGTCTCACGATGGGCGGCGAGACGAGTCAGGCTGACGTGGACGCGCTGATCACAATCCTCTCCGACGTGGTCTATCGATTGCGGGACCAGGCCTAGAGGTCACTGCCGACTGGCAGACTGGGACGGTGAAAGTTCTTGTGGCGATGAGTGGCGGGGTTGACTCGTCGGTGGCGGCCGGACTCCTGCTCGCCGCGGGCCACGAGGTCGTGGGCGCCACCTTGAAGCTTTGGGGAGGGTTGGCCGACTCTGGATGCTGTTCGGTGGGCGACGTTGACGACGCGCGCCGGGTGGCCCAGATTCTGGGGATTGATCACCACGTCTTCAACTACACCGAGGAGTTCGAGCGCCACGTCGTCGCGCCGTTCGTCGAGGCGCACGCCCGGGGCCTCACGCCGAACCCGTGCATCGAATGCAACCGTCACATCAAGTTCGACTTGCTGTTCGATCGCGCTCGGCGTCTGGGGTTTGATGCCGTCGCCACGGGCCACCACGCCCAGGTGTTCGAACGAGCGGGCCGCTGCGTCCTGGCGCGTGGCGCCGACGACCAGAAGGATCAGAGTTACGTGCTTGGCTACCTGCGCCACCAGCAGCTCGCGATGCTGGTGCTGCCCATCGGAGCGCTCACCAAGGACGAGGTTCGCGCCCACGCCCGCGCGCTGGGGCTGCGCACCTGGAACAAGCCCGATAGCCAAGACGTCTGCTTCATCGAGGCGTCCAAGGGTCGCGAGGTGTTCTTGCGTCAACGCATCGAAGTCACCCCCGCGCGCATCGTCGACCGCTCGACCGGTGACGACCTGGGCGAGGTCGAGGTGGCCGAACTCGTCACCCTGGGCCAGCGGCGCGGCGTGGCACCTGGTCGCGACGGTCAGAAGCGCTACGTGGCGAGAGTGGACATCGAAGCTCAGCGCGTCGAGGTCGGCCGACTTGAGGAGGTGATGATTGACTCCCTACACCTCGACGGTGACTCGATCAGTTTCGCCGATCGGACCCTGGACGACGGGACCGAGGTGCTGGCACAATGGAGTGCGCACGGTCGCGCCCAACGTGCCGTCCTGCGCCTGGGCGACGTTCCCCGTCTGGAGTTGCGTGAGCGAGCCCGTCCCGTGGCGCCGGGCCAATCGGTCGTGCTCTATCGACTCGAGGAACCAGCGATCGTCGACGGGGCGGCGATCGTCGCGGCGTCATGACCACGCCGGGCGAACGGGTGAAGTGGTTGCGCGAGGAGATCGAGCGTCACAATCATGCGTACTACGTCGAGGACGCTCCGTTGATCACCGACGCCGACTTCGACACGCTCGTGCTGGAGCTGCGCTCACTCGAGGCCCAGTATCCCGAACTGCGTGACGAGTCGTCGCCGACCCAGAAGGTCGGTGCGCCTACGTCGAGTGTCTTCAGTCAGGTGATCCACGCCGAACGGATGCTGAGCCTCGACAACGTCTTTGACGTCGACGGGTTGCGCGCTTGGAGCGAGCGCGTGTCGCGGATGCTCGAGGTTGACGACGAGACCCTCGTGTTCGCCGTCGAGCCGAAGATTGACGGACTCGCCCTGGCCATCTCCTACGTCGATGGTGTCTTGGTGCAGGCGGCCACGCGTGGTGACGGGCGAGTGGGCGAGGACGTCACCGACAACGTGCGCACCATCACCAACGTGCCCGAGACGCTCGCGGACGCGCCGGGCCGCGTCGAAGTGCGCGGTGAGGTCTTTCTCGCCAAGGCCGACTTCGACGAACTCAACCATCGACAACGTGAGCTGGGGGAGAAGGAGTTCGCCAATCCCCGAAATGCCGCCGCGGGTAGCCTGCGCCAGAAGGATCCTCGCGTGAGCGCATCGCGCCCCCTCTCGTTTCTCGCGTATCAACTCGTGCTCGATGCGTCCAGGCTCACCTTCTCGCGCTATATCGACACGATGAACCAGTTGGGGGCGTGGGGTTTTCTCACCGCCGCGGAACTGGTCATCGTCCAGGGGGCCGACGCCATGATCGCGCGCAGCTCCTGGTTCGAAGAGCGTCGACACGACCTCTCGTACCAGATCGACGGGGCCGTGGTGAAAATTGACGACCTGGTCCAGCGCGAGATCCTGGGCGAGACCTCGCGGGCCCCGCGCTGGGCGATCGCGCGCAAGTTCGCCCCCGAGGAGCGTTCCACCCGCCTGCTCGCCATCGAGGTGTCGATCGGACGAACCGGACGCGCCACGCCCTACGCGGTGCTCGAACCCGTGGTCGTGGCGGGCTCGACTGTCTCGATGGCCACGCTGCACAACGAGGATCAGGTGCGGGTGAAGGACGTACGCCCCGGCGATTTGGTCATCGTGCGCAAGGCGGGCGAGGTGATCCCCGAGGTCGTCGCCGCCCTGCCCGAACCCGGCGTCACCCGAGCGGCGCCCTGGCAATTCCCCACGACGTGCCCCGAGTGCGCGGGAGCGCTGGTGCGTGCGCCCGACGAGAGCGACACGTACTGCGTCAACCCGGCGTGCCCGGCCAAGCTGCTCCAGCAGATCATTCACTTCGCGTCACGCAGCGCACTCGATATCGAGGGCCTGGGCGAGCAGCGGGTGAACCAGTTGATGCACGAGGGGCTGGTGGGCGACGTGGCAGATCTGTACGTGCTGCGGGTGCCGGACCTGTCCGTGCTCGAGGGCATGGGCGAACTCTCCGCCACCTCGCTGGTCGGGGCGATCAACGCGTCCAAGGGCCAATCACTCAGTCGGCTGCTCGTGGGACTGGGGATTCGCCACGTGGGACCCGTGGCGGCCCGACTCATCGCGCAGCGTTTCGGTACCTATGAGGCGCTTGCGAACGCGTCGCTCGACGAACTTGAAGGCATCGAGGGCATCGGCCCGGTGATCGCGTCGTCGTTGCACCTGTACGTTCGTGAGCCCGAGAACGTCGAACTGATCAAGCGCCTCGGTGACGCGGGGGTTTCCCTGGTCGAGCCCCGCGGTGAGGCGACCGCGCCGCGCGCCCTCGCGGGACGCGCGGTGGTCGTGACGGGTGCCGTCGAGGGCTACACGCGCGAGGAAGCCGAGGCCGCCATCGTGTCGCGAGGGGGTACCTCGCCCGGTTCGGTTTCCAAGAAGACGTACTGCGTCGTGGTCGGTGACGCGCCGGGGGCGTCGAAGATCACCAGGGCCAGCGAGCTAGGCATCCCCATGGTGCCGGCCAGCGAGTTCGCGGAACTCCTCGAGACCGGCACCTGGAGCGCCACCCTCGCCTGACACTTCCTTACTAGGGTTGTGGTAGCCATGATGTCGTCCACCTTTGCTCCCGATCACAACCTCGTAGGCCGTTATCGGATCGTCGAGTTGATCGGGGTGGGCCACACGGCCGAGGTCTATCTCGCCGAGGACCTGTCGCTACATCGCCGCGTCGCGGTCAAGGTGCTGCTGAGCAGGTGGGCCGCGCACGAGGACGTTCGACGGGCCTTTCGCGACAACATCATTCGGGCGGCCACCCTCGGGCATCCCCACGTGGCGCGCGTCTTCGACGGTGGCCAGGAGTCCGGTTCAATCTTCGTGGTCACCGAGTACCTGAGTGGCGGTTCGCTCGAGGAGTTGCTCGCCTCGGGACGCCATCTGTCGGTCGAGGACACCGCGCGCCTCGGCCGCGACGTCGCCGGCGGTCTGGCCTACCTGCACGCCAACGGTATCGTGCACGGTTCGCTCTCGCCCAAGAAGCTGCTCTTTGACACCGAGGGCCACGTGCGCATCAGCGACATCGCCCTCGCGGGACTGGCGCAGTCGTACCGGGGCCAGCCCACCCTCGATCAAGTGCGCTACCTGAGTCCTGAGCAGGCGGTCGGCCAGCCCGCGAGCGCCGCATCCGACGTGTACACGCTCGCGCTCGTACTCTTCGAGGCCGCGACGGGCACCTCACCGTTCGACACGATGACGCCCGAGGCGATGATGCGCAGCCGCAACACGTCACCGCTGCCGGTGCGGCCCGAACTCGGCACGTTGGACATGCTCCTGGCGCAGGCCGCGTTGCCCGACCCGCTCCTTCGCCTGGACGCCCAGCAGTTCTCGAGCCGCCTCGGGGGCGCAGTGGATGACACCGCACCGCTGGTTGTGCGCGCTGCGGGCGCCGGAGCGCCTCTGTTGGCCACGTTCACCCCACCCCAACCACGGACCTCCATCGGATTTCGACCACCGTCGCCCGACCAGATCGTCGGCGCCACCTCGCCGCCCGGTGGGGTACCCGTTGTCCGCGAGCCCCGCCCACCCCAGCACGCGCGTCCGCCCGTCACCACCTCGCCGCGCGCGCCGCGTTCGCGGCGCGCGCTCGACTTCGCTGAGCCACCGTTGGCGCCGCCGACCGGGCGCCGTCGCGCGGGGTTCCTCGTTGCGGCCGTGGTCGTGCTGGTGGCTGCGCTCGGCGCCGCGCTCGTCTGGAAGATGGGCCTCTTGAGCCAGGACCACGCGATTCCCTCGCTGTACAAGGTGGACTATCGCACTGCACCGCAGTTGTTGAGCAACGATGGGTTCACCCTTCGCGTCACTGGCCACGCGCATTCGGCGAGCGTGCCGCTCAACGGTGTGATCAGCCAGACGCCCAGCGCGGGGAACTCGGCCAAGTCGGGTCAGGTCATCTCGGTGGTCGTGTCGGATGGTCCGACCATGGTGACGTTACCCACGGCTCTCGTGGGCGAGGACTGCGTGAGCGCGACCTCCCAGCTCTTGGCGTTGCACGTGACCGGCAGTTGTCCGTCGAACAAGTCGGTCGCCAGCTCCACGGTCGTCACTGGCCACATCGTTCGCGTGCTGTACAAGAAATCGGTCAATCCCAAGTCGGTGCCCATTCGATCTCTGGTGACCCTTGTCTTGAGCAGGGGTCCGGGGCCGAATTCCACCTCCACCACCACCTCAACTTCCACCACGACGACGGTGCCGGGTACGACCACGACCTCCACCACGGTGGCTGGCCACGGTCTGCGTCCGGTGCCCAACGTGATCGGCATGAACCAGGCCCAGGTGGTGGCCGCTTTCCAGAAGGCCCAGCTCTTCTACAACACCGCCGGTCCGCTGGCGCACACGAACAAGTGGACCAAGGTCGTCTCGAGCATTCCGGCGCCCGGCACGATGGTGAAATGGCGGTCCACGATCATCTTGAACGTGCAATGAGTGGCGGTTGCGAACTCTGCGAAGCCGCTGTCATCACGACCCGATACCTTGAGAATGATCTCTGTTGGATCGGCGACTGCGAGATCTGCCTCGTGCCGATGGTGGTGTGGCGAGAGCACGACGCGTCTCCCTCACCCCAGGTGAAGGTACGTCTGCACGAGTTGCTGCGCTCGGTGGCGGACGTCGAGTTCGGCCGGGGCAACTGGTCGATCGACGATCACATGCGCAACATCCCCGACCACTATCACGCCCACGCCCGCCCGCCCTACTTCTGGCGCCGGGGCACTTTGTAGCCGATCGTTCATCGTTACAATCGGGGCACCACATATTTTCAAAGGGGTCACCATGGGTGCACTGGACGGACGCGTAGCAATCATCACCGGCGCGGGCCGTGGCATCGGCCGGGAGCACGCGCTCTTGTTCGCCGCTGAGGGTGCCAAGGTTGTGGTCAATGACCTGGGCGGCGCACTCGACGGTTCGAGCACGGGTGCCTCGCCCGCCGAGGAGGTCGTCGAGGAGATCCGGGCCCTGGGCGGCGAGGCCGTGGCGAACCACGACAACGTCGCCGAGTGGGACGGTGGCGCGCGACTCGTGCAAAGTGCGCTCGACGCCTTCGGTGACCTGCACGTACTGGTGAACAACGCCGGCATCCTGCGTGATCGGGTGCTCGTCAATCTGAGCGAGGACGATTGGGACTCGGTCATCAATGTGCACCTGAAGGGTCACTTCGTGCCGACCCGTCACGCGGCGGCCTACTGGCGCGAACAGGCCAAGGCCGGCAAGACCGTGCGCGCTTCGATCATCAACACCTCCTCGACCTCGGGACTGCTCGGCAATGTGGGCCAGTCCAACTACGGGGCGGCTAAGGCCGGCATCGCGGCGTTCACGGTGATTATCGCCGAGGAACTTTCGCGATACGGCGTGCGTGCGAACGCCATCGCGCCCGCCGCTCGAACCCGCATGACCGAGTCAACGCCGGGATTGTCGGATTACGTGATCAAGCCCGCCGACGCCGCGGTCTTTGACGTATGGGATGCGGCGAACATCTCGCCGTTGGTCGCAACTTTGGCTATGGAGTCTTGCGAGTCAAATGGCAAGGTGTACTTCGTCCAGGGTGGCACCGTGCGTCTCTTCCAGAACTGGACCATGACCGACACGCTCGAGCAGGACGAACGATGGAGCGTCGCCCAACTCGCGGCCAAACTTCCGACCCTGGGGAAGTGAGCGACGAGCTCACCGGGGCCCGCGTCGATCGCGACGACCCCGACGGGCTGCTAAACCCCCGCACCGACCCCGCCGGTGCCGCGTTCGGCACGTTGGGCAGTGAAGCGGGCAGCGACCTCAACTGGTTCTTGCTGGTGCGCCAACGCGTGCGCGATCGTGCGGCGTCGTCATCGCGCTATCCGTGGTGGGTCCTCTGGTCGCTGTTGGCCGGGCTTCTAGCCCTGAACTTCACCTTCACCGTGTTCATCGTGGCGCTGCCCGCCGTGGCCGGCCAGTTTCATACCTCGGTGACGGTGCTGACCTGGACGATGATCGGCCCACTGCTCGCGTACGGGCTCGCGGCGCCGATCCTGGGCAAGACGGGCGACATCTGGGGCCATCGTCGCCTCTACCTGATCGGCCTGGCCAGCGCGGCGCTTACCGCGATACTGACCGCGCTGGCGGCCAACGTCGGCATGCTGCTCGTCGCGCGCACCCTCGACGGCATCCAGGGCGCGGCGACGGGCACGGCGTCGGGGGCGCTCATCAGCATGGTGTTCTCGCCCGAGGAACGGGTCAAGGCTATGGGTTGGTGGTCACTCATTGGCGCGGGGGGACCGGTCATCGGCGTCTCGCTCGGTTCGCCGATCATCGCCGCGTACGGCTGGCGCTCGCTGTTCTGGGTGCAGGTCGTGCTGATCGGCGCGGCGCTCGCGGTCGTGTCGTTCGTCCTGCCGCGTGAGCGCGCAGGCGCCGAGGTGGCGGCGCGCCAGCGCGAGGTCGCGCGCAACGAGTTCAAGCGGATGGACTGGCTCGGCAGTTGGGCCCTGTCGTTCGCGGTGACGTGTCTGATGCTGGGCCTCTCGCTCGGCCCGTCGCTCGGTTGGTCGAGCGCGTGGTGTATCGCGATCTTCGCCGCGAGCGTCGCACTGGTGGGCGTGTTCATCTACCGGCTCGCTCGCGCTCCGTACCCGCTCATCCCGGCCCACTACTTCCGGCGGCGCAACTTCGTGATGCCGATGGTGCTGCGGGCCACGGCCAACTTCGCGTACTTCGGCGCGTTCTTCTTGTTCCCCCTGCTCATGGAACAGGGCTACGGCTATTCGATTCCGCGTGTGGGGGCAATCGCCATCGCGCGCCCCGCCGTCTTCGCACTGAGTTCACCCATCGCGGGCTACGTCGCGATGAGAATCGGCGAGCGGGTGAGCGCGATCGCAGGTGCACTCTTTCTCACCTCCTCGCTCGTGCTTTTCGCGGCCCTGCATCCGAGTTCGAGCTCGTGGGTCGTGGTGATTGCGCTCGCTCTGTCGGGTCTGGGCATGGGGGTGGCGATGCCCTCGTCGAGCTCGGTTATGGCCAACGAGGTCAAGGCCAGCGAATTCGGGGTGATGTCCGCGGCGCAGATGCTGGCGGTGCAGGTGGGCGAGGTCGCCGGCATCGAGGTGCTCGAAACGGTCCAACAGGCTCTGGTACACCGACGCCACCTCGCCAGCGTGCACACGGGTCCCGAACTGCTCGCCACCTTCCAGCTGCCCTTCGAGATCGGTGCGGGCGTCGCACTCCTCGGACTGGTCAGTGCGGCGTTCATACGCGACGTGCCGCGGGTCTCGCCTCGCAAGGGCTCATTGGTCAGCCGGTAGTCTTGCGTCTATGACTTTAGAGATTCTGCCGGGATGTGAGCCGTTCTCGAGCCGGGGCGACCCACTAGGTGTGTTGCTCCTGCACGGTTTCACGGGCAGCCCGGCGTCGTTGCGCTCGCTGGCCAGCGCTCTCGCGGCGACGGGGCTGAGCGTCGAGTTGCCGCGCTTGCCCGGTCACGGCACGTCGGTGGCCGATATGAAGACCACGGGCTGGTCCGATTGGACGTCGGCGGCGATCAGCGCCTACGACGAGTTGGCAGCGCGCAGCGAGCGGGTTGCGGTCGTCGGCCTATCGATGGGGGGCGGACTGTGCGCGTACGTCGCCCAGTCGCGACCCGAGGTGGCGGGGTGCGTCTTCATCAACCCGATGGTTAAGGCCGTGAGCGATGAGTTGCGCGAGGGTCTCGACCAGTTGCTCGAGGCCGGCCTCGATGAGTTCGAGGGTATCGGCTCGGACATCAAGCGCGAGGGACCAGTTGAGGCCTCCTACGACGTGACGCCGCTCACCTGCGCGAAGAGCCTCTTTGAGGGCATCACTGAGGTCTACGCCAATCTCGGAGCGATCACGGCCCCGAGCCTCTTGCTCCAGAGCCGCGAGGATCACGTCGTGACCCCGGACAACAGTGAGGACTTGGTGGCGTTGGTGAGTGGGCCCATTGAGCGTATTTGGCTCGAGGACTCCTACCACGTGGCCACGATGGATAACGACCAGGAGTTCGTGGAGGCATCCACCGTGGCCTTCGTCCGCAAGGTCCTGGGCGCGTGAGCTCGCCGCTGACGCGCGACGAGGTTGCCCACGTCGCCGAACTGGCCCGACTGTCGCTGAGCGACGAGGAGCTCGACTTGTTCACGGTGCAACTCGGCCAGGTGCTCGAGCACGCCGCCGATATGAGCACCCTCGAGCTCAGCGATGTTGAGGCCACCGCGCACCCCTTCGGTCTTATCAACGTCACGCGCGCTGACGAACTGCGTCCCAGTCTCGACCGCGACGTCGTGCTCGCCATGGCGCCCGACGCGCGCGACGGCCGCTTCGCGGTGCCGCGGATCATGGGGGAGGCCCCGTGAAGAGCGCCAGCGAGATTGCCGAGCAGGTACGCAGCGGCGCGAGTAGCGCCGCAGCCGAGCTCGACGCGGCCCTTGATGTGGTGCGCGCGCGCAACGAGGAGTTGAACGTCTTCTTGTACGTCGACGAGCCGGGCGCGCGCGCCCAGGCCGATCGGATCGACGAGGCGGTGTCGCGCGGTGACTGGGTGGGTCCCCTGGCCGGGGTGCCCATCGCCCTGAAGGACAACCTCTGCCAGGAGGGGGTGCCGACCACGTGTTCGTCGCGCATCCTTGAGGGTTGGCGACCGCCCTACAGCGCCACGGTCATCGAGCGACTGCTGCTCGCGGGCGCGGTGCCGGTGGGCAAGACCAACCTCGACGAGTTCGCCATGGGTTCGTCGACCGAAACCTCGGCGTTCGGTCCTACCCGAAACCCGCTGGACCCCAGCCGGGTTCCCGGAGGCTCGTCGGGTGGCTCGGCGGCCGCGGTGGCCGCGGGTATGACGCCGATTTCGTTGGGCAGCGACACCGGTGGTTCGATTCGCCAGCCCGCCGCACTGTGCGGCCTGGTCGGGGTCAAGCCCACCTACGGTCTGGTCTCGCGCTACGGTCTGATCGCCTTTGCGAGTTCGCTCGACCAGATCGGGCCCTTCGCGCGTAACGTGACTGACGCTGCACTGCTGCTCGAGACGGTAGCGGGTCACGACCCGATGGACTCGACTTCGCTGCCCGAACCTTCACCGGACCTCGTGAGCCACGTCAACGACGGCGTCGCGGGTAAGCGGATCGGCTACGTGCCCGAGCTCGTCGACGGCGCCGACGAGGCGATCATCGCCTCGGTGCGCGCGGCGATTGAGGTGCTCACCGAAGCCGGAGCGCAGATCGTGGAGCTGTCGATTCCCGAACTGCGTCTCGGGCTCAGCGCCTACTACCTGATTGCGCCGGCTGAGGCCTCCAGCAATCTCGCCCGCTACGACGGCGTTCGCTACGGGCTTCGCATCAACGCCGACGATGTGGCGGCCATGAACGAGGCGACGCGCACCGCGGGCTTTGGCGCCGAGGTGAAGCGGCGAATCATGCTAGGAACCTACGCGCTCTCGGCGGGTTACTACGACGCCTACTACGGTCAGGCGCTCAAGGTGCGCACGCAGATGATCGACGCCTTCAAGCGCGCTTACCGCGAGGTCGACCTGTTGATTGGGGCGACGACGCCCTCGGTGGCATTTCCCTTCGGATCCAAGACCAAGGACCCGATGACCATGTACCTCTCAGACGTCTTCACGATTCCCACCAACCTCGCGGGTGAGGCGGCGCTCTCGGTGCCCTTCGGCACCGGCGAGGCGGGACTGCCGGTCGGCGTGCAGCTGTTGGGACCGGGGCGCAGCGAGGCGCAACTCTTCGCCGCGGCTCGCGTGCTCGAACGTGCGCAAGGTGAGCCATGACGATACCCGAGAACTGGGAGACGGTGATTGGCCTCGAGGTCCACACCGAGCTCAAGACCACGACGAAGATGTTCTGCGGTTGCGCCAATGCCTTCGGATCCGAACCCAACACCAACATTTGCCCGGTGTGCCTGGGTCTGCCCGGTTCGCTGCCGGTACTCAACGAGCGGGCGGTGGACCTCGCCATGGCGATCGGCATCGCGCTGCACTGCACCATCGCCCCGTCCACCTTCCACCGCAAGAACTACTTCTATCCGGACATGCCCAAGGACTTCCAGATCTCTCAGTACGATCTGCCTATCAACTCGCGCGGGTACCTGGATCTGCGCGATGGCACCCGCGTGAGCATCGAACGCGCGCACCTCGAAGAGGACACCGGCAAGTCAACGCACCTCGGCGGCAGCGGACGACTCCACGGCGCCGACCGGTCGCTCGTGGACTACAACCGCTCGGGTGTGCCGCTGGTGGAGATTGTGTCGGGTCCCGACATCCGCTCGTCGGCGCAGGCGAAACTCTACGCGAGCGAACTGCGCGCGATTCTCATCGCCACCGGCGCGTCCGACGGTCGCATGGAGGAGGGCTCGATGCGCATCGACGCCAACGTCTCGGTGCGACGTGTCGGCGACGAACTCGGTACGCGTTGCGAAATCAAGAACCTGAACTCGCTGCGCTCACTCCAGCGCGCCATCGACTACGAGGCGTTGCGTCAGGTCGAACTGCTCGTCGAAGGCGGCGTGGTTCGCCAGGAGACTCGACACTGGGACGAGATCCTGGGCGAGACCTCGACGATGCGTACCAAAGAAGAGGCCGAGGACTACCGCTACTTCCGCGAACCCGACTTGGTCGATCTAGCCCCTGACCAGGCCTGGCAAGAGCGGGTGCGCGCGTCGCTGCCTCCCATGCCCGCCGAACGCCGCGCTGCGCTGATCGCGCGATTGGAGACTCCGAGCGAGGCCCAACTCGACGCGGTCGAGACGGTGATCGATCTGGGACTCGACCCGATGGTGCACGCGGCTCTCGACGCGGGCGTCGAGAGCTCGCTCGCGTTGGCTCGCGCGGCCAACGAACTTGCCGCCGGCGTTGACTCCCTGCACAACTTGACGGGCGAGGCCTTCGCCGCGACCCTCGCGATGGAGCAACGTGGTGAGCTTTCGGCGACCCAGGCCAAGTCCGTGTTGGGCGAGTTGCTGGCGAGTGGTGGCGACCCCCGGGCTGTCGCATCCGAGAAGGGTTTCGAGCAACTCTCCACGGATTCGCTCGGCGCCACGGTGGCCTCGCTGATCGATCAGTATCCTGATGAGTGGGCGCGCTACCTCGAGGGGGACGACAAGCTGGCGCAGTTCTTCATCGGTCAGGTGATGAAGCAGACCAGGGGCCAGGCCAACGGTAAATCCGTGATCGCCGAGCTGCAGGCGCGTCGCTGACGCCACCACCGGCGAGGTGAGCCGGGCGGGCGGTGGCCAGCCGCTACATTGCTTCCATGCGCAAACTGCTCCCTCTAGCGCTCGCCGCGACCGCGTTGTGCCTCGTACCCGCTTCGAGCGCCATGGGCGACTCCACCTCAAGCTCCACGTCCACGACGACGACGCTGCACAAGGTGAAGAAGCCCGTCCACCTCGCACCGCTCACCGGTCTGCCTGATCGACTGGGGGTGACCAAGCGTCGACCGGCACTGACGGTGAAGATCGACAACACCCCCGAGGCGCACCCCCAGTCGGGCATCCAAGACGCCGACGTCATCTACGAGGAGATCGTCGAGGGCGGCATCACCCGACTGGCTGCCATCTTCAACTCCAAATTGCCACCCTCGGTGGGACCAGTGCGCTCGGTGCGGCGAACGGACCGCGAGATTGTGGATCCGCTGGGGGGTATCTTCGTGTGTTCAGGCGGAGCGCAGTACGCCCTGCAGAGCATCGCCACCGCGCCGGTGCACTTCATCGACCAGTCCAGCGCCGGAGCGGCGATGTACCGTTCGAGCACGCGCTACGCTCCGCACAACCTGTACGCCGTGCCTACGCGGCTTATGACCGTTGGTGGCAAGCCCCGTCCGCCGCACCCCCTGTTTCACTACACCAGCGACACTCGTTCGACCCTGGGTCGGCCAATCGCGTCGTTTACGGTGGGCTTCGGCGCGGGTTTCGCGACCTCGTATCAGTGGAATGGGCGAACCAAGTCATGGGATCGTTCGATCTTCTCCAGGCCCGACGTCACGGCTACTGGGCAGCGTGTCTCGCCGACCAACGTCATAGTGATGACGGTGCACTACAAGAACGGCATGGGCGTGGAGGGCTCGGAGGCCGAACTTACCGGTTCCGGTCCGGTGGATGTCTTCACCAACGGCCGACTCCAGAGCGGAACGTGGCGACGCTCGACGATGCACCGAGCGACGGTCTACGTGTCGACGTCAGGACACGTGATCACGCTCCAGCCTGGTCAGACCTGGATCGAACTGATGGACGTGTCCGAGCACGTTAACTTCGTGGCGAGCAAGTAGCGGGTGGCGCTAGTGCGCCGAGGCTCCCGTCAGGGTGCTGAAGACCACGATGTTGGACTCGTAGTGACCGGTGGCGTGGTTAAAGACGCCGCCGCAGGTCACCAGATTCAGCGAACGGGTGCCTCGGGGGCCGTACACCAGTTGATCGGGAAAGCTCGCCTTAGCGAACTGCACGACTCGGGTTACGGTGAACGACAGCACCTGGCCGTCGGCGAGTCGTACCAGAATGACGGACCCGGTCGTCACGTCGCGCAGGTGAAAGAAGACACCGGGACCCGTGTACGAATCAACGTGGCCCAAAATGACCGACGAACCGAGTGCCCCGGGGGTGGGGCCGTTGCGGTACCAACTCACGGTGTGGATACTGGTGGGCACCTGCACGTGTCCGTTCGTTTGAAGACCTACCGTTCCGATTGTCGTCGAGACGCCGATTGAAGGGATGACGAGACGGACGGGCAGGGACGTCGTCACCACTGTCGTGATGGTCGGTGCGCGTCCCGCAGCGTTCGTGGTCGGTGGTGAGATCATCTTCGTCGCGCTCTCGTTGGTTGGCCGGAAGCCAACCAACGAAACGACGGCGACCGCGAGCGCGACGAGCGAAAGCACCCACCAACGCTGCGCCGTAGTGAGTCCCTTAGGTCTCACGTGAGTGGTCAGTGGAGACTTCGTGCGTCAGCACCCTACGACGACGGCTCGAACGCAGCCCCAAGGCTCCTGCCGCTACGGCAACTCCCAAACCAAGAAGACCGAGCAAACCTGTCGTGGGAAGCGACGGACCGGCCGTGCCGCCGAAACCAGTTGACGCCCCGCCGATCGGGATCACTGGCGCCGTCGTCGTGGTGGTCGTTGTAGGCAGCGTGGTTGACGTGGTTGACGTGGTTGACGT
>Ga0307375_10000389_pt1 | contig 57193 bp, 38 predicted proteins | sample TR1MG_FD_202531 | JGI IMG/M metagenome (GOLD analysis project Ga0307375, IMG submission 202531) | Soil microbial communities from Risofladan, Vaasa, Finland - TR-1 | ecosystem: Environmental > Terrestrial > Soil > Coastal area > Acid sulfate soil | place: Finland: Risofladan, Vaasa | collected...
GACTTAAAATCCGTCGCTTGGGTAAAACCAGCGTGCCGGTTCGATTCCGGCTCCGGGCACCAACTCAAGAGAAAATCACGCGCTTGGTGATGGTGGGGCTGGGTATGCCCAGCGGTCACTTTGCCCATATCCGGTGGATAAAGTTGATTGCATAAACTAACGATGCGAGTATCACGGTTATGATGACACTCGATCAAGTTCGGATCTGATGACTATTTTGGTCTTGCCCTGTTTGCGATTGGTACCGATCAACCATGCAAAGCTATTATTGCTGGTGATAATCTGCTCGTTTCTGACTCCGGAACTGGCACTGGCCAAAGGCAGCGGTATCCCCTCAGTCAATTTTATTGCACCCGAAACGGTGCGCGCGTTACTGGCGAAGTATTTCATTATTCCCGATACCTTGCTAAAAAGTGAAAACGAGCGTGCCATCTTCATGCGCCGCGCGCAGCGCGAGATACCCGAATTGCTTTCAACCGAAGGATATTTTTCCAGCAAAGTGATATTGCGCTCCGTCACGCCGGCCGGGGTGCTGGAATTGGAAGTGATACCGGGCCAGCGTACCGTGGTAACTGAAGTGAATATCGAATTCCGCGGTGATCTGTCGCTTTCACAGAATGACGCGCGGATGAAACAACTGCGTGCTGGGTGGTCATTGCAGCCGGGAATGCCATTTCGATCGGCTGACTGGGATGAGGCGAAAGCCAATCTTCTGGCACAAGTAGCGAGTCGGGATTATGCCGCCGCTCGCCTGGTCGAAAGTTCCGCTCAAGTGGATCCGGCCAAAGCCGGCGCAAGTTTGCATCTCGTGATTGATTCAGGCCCGCGTTTCCTGTTTGGTGATTTGCAGATAACCGGCCTGGAACGCTACGAAAAATCGCTGGTTAGCCGACGCGCAAACTTCAGCCCGGGCCAACCTTATGATCGAAAGCTGTTGCTGGCGTTCCAGAACCAGCTACAAAGCATGCTTCAATTCAGTTCGGTGACCGTCAGTTTTGACACCAATATCAACGGAAACAATGCCGGGCCGCTAACGGTCCCTGTCATGGTAAAGATCGTCGAAGCGCAATCGCGCAAGATATCACTGGGTGTCGGCTACAGCACCAACAATGGCGTGCGCAACCAGATTAATTATCAAAGCTACAACTTTTTCAATCAGGCATGGACGCTCAACGGTGCATGGGTTCTCGAGCAGAACAGCCAGACATTGACGGCAATAGTCGATACGCAGCCCAATCCGCTGGGCTACCATTTGACCTGGAATGCCAGCGGTGAAAAAACGCAGATACAGGGTCTGGATACGCGGACTTATAAAATTGGGGCGACACGCAGCCGCACTCTGTTTGACATAGAAACCGGCATCGGCCTGAACGGGCAAAGGGAACAGCAAATTCCGCTGGGTGGCATCAGCGAGTCCGTTCAGGCACTGGTGCTGGACTGGCATTGGAATCGTCGCGCGGTGGACAACCCGCTGTTCCCGATGTCGGGTTCACTGACACAGTTGCTAGTAGGCGGGGCAAGCAAATCGGCATTGTCCGACCAGGATTTTGTGCGCAGTTATTTTCGTCAGCAGATATGGATTCCCCTGGGTCAGCGCGACGTGGTCACGCTGCGCGTCGAGGGCGGTTATACCGCCGCCACTTCAAGTGTGGGCATACCGCAGGACTACCTGTTCCGCGTTGGCGGTACGCAGACCGTGCGCGGTTTTGCATATCAGAGCCTCGGTGTTATTGAAGGCGATGCAGTGGTCGGCGGGCGGGTGATGGCGACCGGCAGCACTGAATATACCCATTGGTTCGGCAATTTCGGGGCCGCGTTGTTCATGGATGTCGGCGGAGCAGCCGACGTGTTGCCCGAACTGCGCATGTCGCAGGGTTACGGAATCGGAGCACGCTGGCGCAGTCCGGTCGGACCGCTGGCGCTGGATTTCGCGCGCGGCAAGGGTCAGCCGGGCATACGCATGCATTTTTCCGTCGCGGTGGCATTCTGATGGGGAATGCCATGACAAGAACATCACGCCGACACAAATGGCTGGTTGTCGTGTTGACACCTTGCCTGCTTTTTGCCGGCGGTACGACGTGGCTGGTTGCTTCCAATTCCGGCCTGCAGTGGTTGACCGGTGTCGTTGAACATCAAAGCGGGGGAAAGCTCAGTGCACAAGGAATAAACGGTTCCTTGTTTGCTTCATTCGCCATGCAACAGCTGGTGCTGCATGGCGATGGATGGCGTATCACCCTGCATGGCGTCCAAATACAGTGGCAGCCTGCCGCATTGTTGCGCGGCGAACTCAAGGTGTTACGCCTGGGCGCCAGGCAAGTCGAGGTGTTGTCCTTGCCATCCGGCAAGCCGCCCGTATTGCCGGACAACTTGGGCCTGCCACTGGCGGTGAACGTGTTACAGATGCAACTCGATTCACTGAGCATTACCAGCAAAGAAGGCGCTACCCCAGATTTTGTGGCGAAAGTTGTCGAAGCGCGCTTTCTGGGCGATGCCAATCACCTGCAGTTGCAGATGCTGCGCGCCCATCTGTCGGCGGGTGAATTCGCAGGTTCCGCTGAAATCGCGTCAACAAAACCTTACGTGCTGAAAGCGCAAGCCTCGCTGGATACAGCCATGCAACTTTCCGGACGATCCCAGCACATACATCTCGCCGCCGAAGCGGACGGTGATCTGCAACACATTGTCGTCAAACTCGACGGCAATGGTGCAGGGGTGAGTGTCAACGGCATGGCTCAGCTCGCGCCGTTCTCCGCCGTGCCGGTCAGCCGCCTGCAATTCGCTTTCAGCGGGCTGGATGCGGGGCGGATTTACAGTGGCGCGCCGCCTGTGCTTGTTTCGGGTAACGCCGATCTGCAAGGCACACCGGGAGGCGTGCTGGAAGGCTCTTTGCAAATACGCAATGCAAAAGCCGCTGCGCTGGACCTTAATGGCCTTCCTGTGCGCAGCATCACGGCGCGGGTACGATTATCACCTTCGAGTTGGCAACTACAAAAGCTGGATGCGCACCTACTGGGTGACAGCCATATAACCGGGGCTGTGTCCTGGGAACGACCGAGCGGCAAGCTGGATGCACAACTGAAAGTGCGCGACCTTGATCCAGAGGCGATCGACACGCGATTGCCAAGTGCACAATTTCAAGGAGACATTACATTCGATAACCGGCAAGCGATAGTTAAACTTCATGGCGGAACGAGCGATGCGCTTGGCGAACTCGATCTGTACGGCGACCATGTCGAACTCTCCAGACTTCGCGTTACGCACGGCAAAGCCGTGCTTACCGGGCATGGACAACTGGCTCTGGACAGAGCACGCACGTTTCGCGTCTCGAGCCAGTTGAGCAAGCTGAATCTTTCCGATTTTGCCGCCACCCCTGCCACCGACTTGAATGTTGGACTGGAAATATCCGGCACACTTGCACCGCAAGCACAGGGCACGTTGCGGCTTGATATGTCCCACAGTCATTTTGCGCAACACGACATCAGCGGCAACGGCCATCTCGAGTTTTCCGGGATGAGGCGTGCTACAGGCGCGCTGGCATTGCGTATGGGTGAAAATCATCTTGATCTGAAAGTAACCCACGGCACGCAAGCAGACCTGGCGCAATTGACTGTTGATGCGCCCAGGCTTGAGCAATTAGGCAATGGAATGGGCGGCCAGCTGGCTGGGCATGCCGTATTGTCCGGCAGCATTGCGCAGCCAAGACTACGGTTCTCCGCCCAGGGAAAAAACATCTCGCTATCCGGTGGCCAGCATATAGCAACACTTGATGGGAGCGGGGACCTGGCATCAGCCAATTTGCAAATGAATCTGGGCATGACGGGATACCAGGGTAACGGTACGGTGAATATGCCGGAAGCCAGCCTCGAGTTACAAGGCAACAGGACGCACCACGTACTGAATGCCTCTGCCCGCATCGCCCAGGGGCAGGAAGCGTCCGGGGAGCTGAAGCTGAAAATGGACGGTGGTTTCAGCGATCCCGCGCAAGGTTGGAAAAAAATTCAATGGCAAGGCAACATTGATGAGCTGTCCGCGCGCGGTGTGCTGCCGTTTCACTTGCTTAAGGCCGTGCCGCTGTCGCTCGCAATGAATTCTATTGACCTCGGCAGGGTAGATGCGGCTATTGCAGGCGGCCAAATCGAAGTTTCCGGCATGCAATGGACACCGCAACGCTGGCATAGCGCAGGGCACTTCAGCGGCCTCAACGTTCGCGCGGTGAACATACAGAATAACCAACCCTTGCCTGATCAACCCGGTTATATACAGGCATTCGATAGCATACGCTTCGGCGGTGCATGGGACGCAACGGCCGATGCGCATCTTCATGGCCAGTTCAATATCCATCGTGAAAGCGGCGACTGGATGGTGGGCAACACAGGCGAACCACTGGGATTGAGCGACATGCAGCTGTCTGTGCGTGCCGAGCAGGATCAATTGCATGCTCAACTTGAGGTCAGCGGCAAGCGTCTCGGCGAGGTCAAGGTGCAGGCCAGCATGCCACTGACGCGCACCGAAACCGGCTGGACAGTCCTGCCGCAAGCACCGCTTGCCGGACACTTGCATCTGCACTCGGATGACCTGTCCTGGCTCGGCCCGATACTGGACAGCAACTTGCAAAGCGGCGGAAGACTGAACCTCGATGCCGATCTGCTCGGCACACTGGCATATCCCCGTTTGCAGGGCGAAGCGCAGGGTGACGCGTTGAGTCTGGCTTTTCTGAACCAGGGAATCCGCCTGGAACAGGGTGAATTGAAAGCACGCTTCGATTCGGATGCCGTGCATATCGATCGCCTGGTTTTCTCTGCACCCTATCAGGCTTCGCCGAGCGATAGTTTGCTGGCGGGCTACCGCTTGCCCGCCGGTTCCGGCAGCTTGAGCGCGAGCGGGCAGATCGATCTGCAAGATGATAACAGCGATCTGAAAATCACCGCAGAACGCTTGCCATTGGCACAACGCACCGACCGCTGGATCATCGCATCGGGAACAGGGCATGCCCGTTATGCACATAAAATCTTGATCCTAGATGGCAACATCAGGGCAGATGCCGGCCTGATTAATCAGCCGGTCACCGATGTTCCAAGCCTTTCCGAAGATGTGCATATCGTCGGGCAGGAGCCTGCCAGCCGGGCAGGGCCGCCCACCCGGGTAAATGCCGTACTGGATTTGGGCGATCACTTCTATATACGTGCATCGGGATTCGAGGGGCGTTTGGCAGGTCAGCTCAATATGCGCGGCGAACCGGGTGAGCTGATGCATGTGACCGGCAGTATCGCTGCACAGGATGCGGTGTTCAATGCCTATGGCCAGAGCTTGCAGGTGGAACGCGGCATCGTCAATTTCCAGGGGCCGCTGGATGATCCAGGGTTGAACATCCTCGCGGTGCGTACCGGTCTGGCTGTCGTAGCGGGGGTAGAGGTAACCGGAACAGTCCGCCATCCGACCGTACGTTTGGTATCCACACCCAATGTGCCCGATGCGGAAAAATTGTCGTGGATCGTATTGGGGCGTGTGCCGGATACCAGCGGGGTGGATTCTGCGTTGCTACTTGCTGCTGCCGGCAGCATACTGGGCGGGCAGTCCAGCGGACAGCTGGGCAAATCACTGGGCATTGATGAGATTTCCCTGAGCCAGCAGACAGGGGTGGATTCTCAATCGATCCAGAAAGTGACTATTGGCAAGCAGTTGTCTGCGCGAGCCCGTTTAAGTTACGAACAAAGCCTGAATGAAGTTGGCAGCACTGCCATATTCACCTACACGCTGACTCCGCGCATTTCTATTGTTACCCGCACCGGCACTGAAGATGCATTGGACGTATTCTATTCTTTCCGTTTCTATTAATAAGTTAGGCTGCGTGTCAAATGGATGCGGCGGGATCAGCTTTGAGCGAATCCGATATGGGATGCACTTGCGCTATAATCCGCACAGTTCCTGATCAGATAACGGAAATTGGCGCGGGCGGTTAATTCACTTTTAAAACCATGGCAAAAAGCACCACCTATATTTTGCAGGTCAGGCCCAGGATTCCCGCGCGCCTGGCGCGCCTTGACGAACTCGCAAACAATCTTTGGTACAGCTGGGATCGTCCCACCCGGGCGTTGTTTGCCCGTTTGCATCCGGGTTTATGGAAGGCCACCGGGCAAAGCCCGAAGGCCTTCTTGAAGCGTGTGGACGAGCAGCGTCTGCTGGATGCATCGGAAGACCAGATATTCATCGGCAATCTGAACCGAGTATTGGCGGCCTACGATACCTACCACGATCATCATGTGCCTGCCAGCGGCTCGGAATGGCTGCGCAATGATGATCTGGTCGTCTACTTCTGTGCCGAATTCGGTTTTCACGAAAGCTTTCCGATTTACTCGGGTGGGTTGGGTATCCTGGCCGGGGACCACTGCAAGGCGGCGAGCGATTTGCGCCTGCCGTTCATCGGTGTCGGCTTGTTGTATCGCCAGGGCTATTTTCACCAAACCATAGACGCCGACGGTAACCAGATCGCAACCAACAGCGATTCCAGTTTTGAAGATATGCCCATCATCCCGTCAAAACTCGCGGACGGCTCGGAAGCCTGTATCTCGCTCGAGTTGCCCGGACGCACGCTCAATATCAAGATATGGCAAGCTAGGATCGGGCATATCACGCTGTATTTGCTGGATACCGACCTGGCAAGCAATAGCCCGCATGACCGCGATATTACCCACCGTCTTTATGGCGGCGACAAGGTGATGCGTATGGAGCAGGAAATCGTGCTGGGTATTGGCGGGGTGCGTGCGTTGCAGGCAATGGGGTTGAAACCGACCGTTTGGCACATCAACGAAGGGCACGCGGCATTTCTGGTACTGGAGCGGATCCGTCAAAAGATCGCCGAAGCAGGTTTGGATTTCGCATCGGCGCTTGAGCATGTGGCGGTCAATACCGTATTCACCACGCATACGCCGGTGCCGGCCGGACATGACCATTTCGACGAAAGCATGGTTCAGACTTACTTCGAGCACTACTACCCGGAGCTCAAGCTGAGCCACGGGGAATTTCTGGAACTGGGCCGCGCCACGGATAGCCAGGATTTCAATATGACCGCATTGGCGATACACGGAACCCGCTTTCACAATGGCGTTTCGCGTATCCACGGCCAAGTGTCATCCAGAATTTGTGCCACGATGTGGCCGGAAATCGAAGCCCTCGACAACCCGATGACCTATGTCACCAATGGCGTGCATGCACCGACCTTCCTGGCGTCCGAGTGGATAGAAGTGTTTGAACGCCACCTCGGGCTGGAATGGAGCGCACGCATGAACGACGCGGACTTCTGGGAACGGGTGCAAAATATCCCCGACCATCTTTTCTGGAGTGTGCGCCAGTCGCTGAAAGCCAAAATGCTGAATATGGTGCGTGAACGCATCAGCACCCAGCACTTCCGCAATCACGGCTCCGAGGCGCATCTGGATCGCCTGCTCAAGTATGTCAATCCGGAAAATCCTAACATCCTCACCATCGGCTTCGCGCGACGCTTCGCCACCTACAAGCGTGCCACCATGTTGTTTGGCGATCTCGATTGGCTGCGCGAAATCCTGCATAACACGGAACGCCCGGCGGTTTTCATCTTTGCCGGCAAGGCGCATCCGGCAGACATACCCGGACAGGATCTGATACGCCGCATCACCCAGATTTCCAAAATGCCGGAATTCATCGGCAAGGTACTGATGGTGGAAGGATACGATCTTGCCCTGTCGCGCAAACTGGTTTCCGGTGTGGATGTCTGGTTGAACAATCCGTTGTACCCGCTTGAAGCAAGCGGCACATCCGGCATGAAGGCGGGTATGAACGGCACGATCAACCTGTCGGTACTGGACGGCTGGTGGGGGGAGAGCTACGACGGCAGGAACGGCTGGGCGATAAAACCGGTATCGGAAGCATTGGGTGAAGAAGTTCGCACGCGCGAGGAAACCCGCACACTTTATGAATTGTTGCAGGACCAGGTCGTTCCGCTTTACTACGATCACGGCAAGATGGATTTCTCGGCCAACTGGGTGAAAATGGCCAAGTGCTCGATGGCGACCATCATGCCGCGCTTCAATTCCAAGCGCATGGTGGGCGAATATCTTGCCAAATGCTATTTTCCGGCCAGCCAGCAACATCGTCTGTACGAACAAAACCAATACGAAAATGCCTGCCTTGTTGCCGCATGGAAAGCGCGTGTTCGTCGCGCCTGGTCGGGCGTTGCGTTGCAGCGACTGGATAGCGAGCGGATGGAAATCAATTACGGTGAAAGTTTGCGCTTTGAAGTCGGGGTCAAACTGAATGGCCTCAATCCCGGCGACGTGATGGTGGAGTTGTTGATCGGTTTACCTGCAAATCATGAAAAATTGCACAGTTCACGCCGTTACCGTTTCGAAGCTACCGGCACGATGACCGGGGCGGGTGAGAGCATATTTGCCCTGGCAGTGCAACCAGAGCAATGCGGCAAGCTGGAATTCCATATTCGTAGCTATCCATTCCATGAGATGCTGACTCACCCATTTGAAATGGGCATGATGCGCTGGTTGTAAACACGCAATTCGTCACTAATCCATGCGTCCCGAATCACTGGCAGCATCAGTAGCAATATCCCCCGCTCGACATATTACGCGAGTAATCTTGAAAGAAAAATTGAGATGCCAGAATTAAAAGTCCTGTTTGCAACTTCCGAAATTGCCCCGTTGATCAAAACCGGGGGGTTGGCCGATGTCAGCGGTGCTTTGCCAGCCGCCTTGCGAGCGATCGGTGTGGACGTGCGCGTGCTGGTGCCGGGTTATAACCGGGTCATTGAGCAGCTGGCACAACCCTTGATCGTGGCAGCTTTGGAAGACCTGCCGGGTTTCCCTCTCGCCCGAATATTGTCCGGCACCATGGCGAATGGTGTTCCGCTACTGGTGCTGGACTGTCCGCTTTTATACCAGCGCGAGGGCGGTCCCTATCAAACTGCCCAGGGGCAGGACTGGGCTGACAACGCAATGCGTTTCGGCATGCTCTCCAAAGTGGCCGCTGTGCTGAGCAGCGATGCATCGCCGCTTGAATGGCATCCCGATCTGGTGCATTGCAACGATTGGCAAACCGGCCTGACCCCCGCCTATTTGCATTTCGCGCCGGGTGCAGTACCCAGTCTCATCGCCATCCACAACCTGGCTTTTCAGGGAAACTTTCCAGCCGAGACTGTGCGGCAACTCCATTTGCCAGCGTCTTGTTATAGCATTGACGGCGTAGAATTTTACGGCAACATGTCGTTCCTTAAAGCGGGCTTGTTCTACGCCGATCACATCACCACCGTCAGCCCGAATTATGCGGCAGAGATTCAGCAGGAGCCACTCGGTTTCGGCCTGCAGGGTTTATTGACTACCCGCCATGACAGCCTTACCGGCATACTCAACGGTATCGACACGGATGAGTGGAATCCGGCGACCGACCCGTATCTTGCCAAGCCCTACAGCAGCGCAAACCTGACCGGCAAGGCTGCCAACAAGAATGCGCTACAAAGGAAAATGGGGCTGAGTATCGAACCGGATGTGCCCTTGCTCGGCGTGGTCAGTCGCTTCACCGAGCAGAAGGGGCTGGATGTGCTGCTGGAAATCGCACCACTGATGAGTGAATTACCTGTTCAGCTGGTCATGCTGGGTAGCGGCGACGCACAGATGCAAAACACCGCGCGTGACCTGTCTCATCTCTATCACGGCAAGATAGCCGTGCATATCGGCTTCAGCGAGGAGCTCTCGCACCAAATCGAGGCGGGAGCGGACATGTTCGTCATGCCGTCGCGCTTTGAGCCTTGTGGCCTGAACCAGTTATACAGTCAACGTTACGGCACGCCACCGGTCGTGCATGCGACCGGCGGCCTGGCCGATTCGGTGGTAAATTGCACCCCGGAAACGCTCAGGGACGGCAGTGCCAGTGGCTTTGCATTCATCGGCCTGACCGCCGAAACCCTGTATGCCACGATACAACGCGCTGTCAGTCTCTACCAAGACCGTCTTAAATGGAACACGCTGTGCAGCAACTGCATGGCCAAGGACTTCAGTTGGGAAAGCAGTGCCGAGGCTTATCGCGCGGTGTACCTTAAAGTGTTGGGATGGCAGAAATAGCGGAGCCACTGGCATCAATATTGCATATTTAATAATTCAAACCTGTTGAAAAGTGACTGTATGGCAGACCCACAGTCGAACAAATCACTTTAATTGAATCGAAAAACTCATGGCATACAAACAAGTAATCAAAAGCACCCCGTCAGACAAGCTCACCGAATTGCCGGCACTGGGGATGGACCCGGGCAGCATCGCACATGATTTTCGGCGTTATTTCAGCCACACGCTCGGGCGTGACAAAAATTGCAAATCCGTCCATTACCTTTATACCGCGCTGGCTTTTACGCAACGCGACCGGTTGATGGAGCGCTGGAAAAACACCCATTACGCATACGACGAAGCCAACAGCAAGCGGGCTTACTATTTGTCGCTGGAGTTCCTGATGGGCAGGGCGCTCGGCAATGCGATGCTCAATCTCGGCAACCAGGACGAAAGCACGCGTGCGATGTTTGAACTCGGCATCGAACTTGAAGAAATCGCGGAGCGCGAACAGGATGCGGGGCTGGGTAATGGCGGCTTGGGGCGGTTGGCCGCTTGCTTCCTCGATAGCTGCGCCACTTTGCAATTGCCGGTGACCGGTTACGGTATTCGTTATGAATACGGGATGTTCCGCCAGCATATCGAAAATGGAAACCAGGTCGAGGAACCCGATCACTGGCTCAGGGACGGCAATCCATGGGAACTGGAACGCCCCGAGTTCACCTGCCGAGTGCGTTTCGGTGGCTACACCGAGCGCTATCACAGCCATAGCGGAGAATTGTGTGTACGCTGGGCAGGTACACGAAACGTGCTTGCGGTGCCCTACGATGTGCCCGTGCCGGGTTACCGCAACGGAACGGTGAATACCTTGCGGTTATGGCATGCGGCCGCAACCGACGAGTTCGACCTGGGCGAGTTCAACGCGGGCAGCTATACCGAATCGGTCGCCGACAAGAACGATGCCGAGCACATTACCATGGTGCTCTACCCGAACGATGCCAGTGAAAACGGCAAGGAATTGCGCCTGCGCCAGCAGTATTTCCTGGCCTCGGCGAGCCTTCAGGATATTTTGCGGGACTGGATAGCCCGGCACGGCAAGGATTTCGACAACTTTGCAGCCAAGAATCACTTTCAGCTCAACGACACGCACCCCACTTGCGTCGTGCCGGAGCTGATGCGGCTTTTGATCGACGAGCAGGGTTTGTCATGGGACCAGGCCTGGGCGATCACCAGCAACACGGTCGCCTATACCAACCACACCCTGCTGCCCGAAGCGCTGGAAAAGTGGCCGGTGCGGATATTCGGCAGCCTGTTGCCGCGCCTGCTCGAGATCATCATGGAAATCAATGCGCGCTATCTGACCGATGTGTCGCGGCGCTGGCCCGGCGACACGGAGCGCCTGAGGCGCATGTCCATCATCGAGGAAGGAACAGAATCCCAGATCCGGATGGCTTATCTGGCCATCGTCGCCAGTTTTTCGGTCAACGGCGTCGCCGCGCTGCATTCGCAGTTGCTGGAACAAACCCTGTTCCGAGATTTTTACGAGCTGTGGCCCAAAAAATTCAACAACAAAACCAACGGTGTTACCCAGCGCCGCTGGCTCGCCTGGGCCAACCCCTCGCTGGGCAAGTTGATCAGCGAAAAGATCGGTGACGGCTGGATCACCGATCTGGCCCAGTTGAAGCGGCTTGCGCCTTATGCCGACGATGCGGCATTCAGGATGCGATGGAATGAAGCGCATCAAATCAACAAGGCACGCCTTGCCGCGCTGGTAACGCAGGATTGTGGCGTCACCTTCGATACCCGCGCGCTGTTCGATGTCCAGGTCAAGCGCATCCATGAATACAAGCGCCAGCTGCTGAATGTCCTGCATGTGATCCATCTGTATGACCGGATCAAGCGCGGCGACACGGCCAACTGGACGCCGCGCTGCGTGCTGATCGGTGGCAAGGCTGCTCCGGGTTACGTGATGGCCAAGAACATCATCAAGCTGGTGTGCAATGTCGCAAAAGTCGTCAACAGCGATCCGGCCGTCGGTGATCTGCTCAAGGTGGCATTCATCCCCAACTATCGCGTGACCGCGATGGAAATCATCTGTCCGGGAACCGATTTGTCAGAACAGATTTCCACTGCCGGCAAGGAGGCCTCGGGCACCGGCAACATGAAGTTCATGATGAACGGCTCACTCACCATCGGCACGCTGGACGGCGCCAACATCGAGATGCGCGAGGAAGTCGGGGAAGATAATTTCTTCCTGTTCGGGATGACGGCCGAAGAGGTGGAGGCGCGCAGGGCACAGCACAATCCGGAAGCGATCATCGAGGACGACCATGATTTGCGCCGGGTAATGCAACTGCTGGGCTCCGGTCATTTCAACCAGTTCGAGCCGTATATTTTCGATCCCATCATCCGCTCCCTGACCTCGCACGGCGATTACTGGATGACGACAGCCGATTTCCGCAGCTACGTCGATGCGCAGCAGCGTGCGGCAGATGCGTTCCGCAATCCGGAGCAATGGACGCGCATGAGCATCCTGAACACCGCCGCCAGCGGCAAGTTTTCCAGCGACCGCACCATACGTGAATACAACGAGGAAATCTGGAAGTTGTCACCGGTAAAGGCATTTCCGGTGGATTGAGTCATGCGCCTGATGATTCCTAATCGCTTCGGCGGGCGGACAACGAAATGGCAAATACGAATCTGCCGACCTTCGCCCGCGATACCCAAGCCGTTAGTCTGCATGCCACATTTTAGAGCGGACTGGCCAATCACTGCCCCGTTTAAGTGCAAATAAGCTTTTGTTTGGCAGGCATTTTATTTAACGGGATGAATTGACAGCTTATATCAAGTTGGCACAACCATTGCTGATGCACTAGGCATCATGAAAAATAACAGCAATGCATACGATGAGATGCGTGACAGCGGAGGAAATGTCCGGGACGTTTATCAAACCTTTGCGCATTGGCTACAGTGCACCAATTTTGCAAACCTGTCCCAAAAAACCCGTGAGGCCGAGCTGCTATTCAGGCGGGTTGGCATTACCTTCAATGTCTACGGCGAAGATGCGGGCGCAGAGCGCCTGATACCCTTTGATGTCATTCCGCGCATATTGTCCGCGACCGAATGGCAGCTTCTTTCTGCCGGTGCCATCCAGCGCGTGCGTACACTCAACGCTTTCCTAAACGATCTATACCACGGACAGGAAATCATCAAAGCCGGCATCGTACCCCGCAGCATATTGACGAATCAAATGTACCGTCCGGAAATGCAGGGCATCGATGTACCGGGCGGCATCTATGCGCATATTGCCGGTATCGACATCGTGCGCACCGGCGAGAATCAGTTCTACGTGCTGGAAGACAATCTGCGCACCCCATCCGGGGTCTCCTATATGCTGGAAGACCGCAAGATGATGATGCGCCTGTTCCCTGAGCTGTTCCGCCGCTATTCTGTCGCTCCCGTCGAGCATTTTCCGCAGATGCTGTTAAATAATTTGCGCGCTGTCGCACAGCCCGGCGTGCAGGACCCGACTGTCGTGCTGCTGACGCCGGGGGCATACAACAGCGCCTATTTCGAGCATGCGTTCCTTGCCCAGCAAATGGGCATCGAGCTGGTTGAAGGCCAGGACCTGTTCGTCAAGGGCAACGCGGTGTTCATGCGCACCACTGAAGGACCAAAGCGTGTGGATGTCATTTACCGCCGCATCGACGACGATTTTCTCGATCCACTGGCATTCCGCAAGGATTCCATGCTGGGCGTGCCGGGTCTGGTTTCTGTCTATTGCAACGGCGGCGTGACATTGGCCAATGCGATTGGCACCGGCATCGCCGATGACAAGTCCATTTATACCTATGTGCCAGAAATGGTGCGATTCTATCTGGGCGAACAGCCGATACTGTCCAACGTTCCGACATACAAGGCCGCCATCGTGGCAGACCGCCAGTACATTCTGGACCATCTGGAACAGCTGGTAGTCAAGGAGGTAAACGGTTCGGGCGGATACGGGATGCTGGTCGGCCCCGCCGCCAGCAAGGCCCAACTCGATGAATTTCGGGTGCGTATCGTCGCCGATCCGGACAATTACATCGCCCAGCCCACGCTGGCACTGTCCACCTGCCCGACACTGGTGGAGCAGGGCATTGCCCCGCGCCATGTCGACCTGCGCCCGTTCGTGCTGTCTGGAAAAACAGTCACCCTGATCCCGGGCGCACTGTGCCGGGTTGCGCTGCAAGATGGCTCCCTGGTCGTTAATTCCTCGCAGGGCGGCGGTACCAAGGACACATGGGTATTGAACGATGCTGAGTAGAACCGCAGATCATCTTTACTGGATGGCCAGATATATCGAGCGTGCCGAGAATATCGCGCGGGTTATGGATGTCACCAACCACATGTCGCTGATGCCAAGCGCATTTCACAATGAGACCGGCCAGTGGCGGCCAGCCGTGCTGATCGCCGATACTGCGACATCATTCGAAGACAATTATGGCGATTACAGCGCTGCAAACGTAATCCGGTTTTTGGCACTGGATGAGCGCAATCCATCGAGCATCGTTAGCGCGCTCAACCGCGCCCGCGAGAATGCCCGTGCGGTGCGCGCGGCCATGTCCACCGAAATGTGGGAAAACATCAACGCGTTGTGGATCGAGTTCCACGGCATTGCCAGCGAAAGCTCGGTTCTGGACAAGCCGGAAGAGTTTTGCGACTGGGTGAAATCCCGCTCGCACCTGTTTCGCGGGGTAACCTATGGCACCATGCTGCGCGACGATGGTTTCAATTTCGTCCGTCTGGGCACCTTTATGGAGCGCGCAGACAATACCGCGCGGCTGCTCGATGTGAAATACCACCTGCTGCTTCCGTCTGCGGCCGACGTGGGCGGTGCAGTGGATTACTACGAATGGAGCGCGATACTGCGTTCGGTCAGTGCCCTGGTGTCCTACCAGAAAATATTCAGTGACACGATAGAATCATGGCGCGTGGCTGAACTGCTGGTTCTGCGCCACGATATGCCGCGTTCGCTGCATGCCTGTCTCGATGAAGTGACGCCGATACTCGAACAACTGTGCTCATCCAGGGGCTGGGAGTGTCTGCGGCTTGCCGGCGAACTTCATGCGAGCCTGCACTACGGTCGCATGGAAGATATCTTCCAACAGGGCTTGCACGAATTCCTGCAGGAGTTTATTGAACGCAACTATGCGCTCGGCAGTGAAATCCAGAACACTTTCCTTAACGTGCCGGCGGGCACGTCGTGACATGCGGCTTTGCAAACGGGGGCAGGGTACAATAATGATGCATTCAGTTCTTCGTGGGTGATGCCACACACAGCACGGGGCAGTTTAACCATTATCCATTTGAGAACCCAATGAATTCACTTATCCACCCCAGGCAAAACGACATGATCGGCTCCAGCGAGTATCGGGTGATTATGCGGCAGGTGCAAGCAGAAAGCGCCACCTGACATGACCATCCGTGTAGCACTCAATCACAAGACCACCTACCACTACGACCATGCGGTCCAGCTGGCGCCGCACATATTCCGGCTGCGCCCGGCAGTGCATTTGCGCACCCCGATTTCCGCCTATTCGCTGAAGATAACGCCGCAACAGCATTTTATGAATTGGCAACAGGATCCGTTCGGCAACTATCTGGCGCGGGTGGTGTTCCCTGAAATATGTACCGAACTTTCAATCGAGGTTGATTTGATCGCCGAGATGACGGTGATCAACCCGTTCGATTTTTTTGTCGAGGAGTACGCCGAGAAGTTTCCCTTCAAGTATCCGCAACAACTGTTCAAGGAACTCGCACCCTATCTGGAGATCAACGAGCACGGCGAGCTGCTGAAAAAATTTATTGATGATACCGACCTCAAGCCGCAGACCATTGTCGATTTTCTGGTGACCGTCAACCAGCGTGTGAATCATGCGGTCAATTATTCGGTGCGCATGGAACCCGGTGTGCAGACCTGCGAGCACACGCTGGGGAGCAAGATCGGCTCCTGCCGTGATTCGGGCTGGCTGCTGGTGCAGATCTTGCGCCATCTGGGCCTTGCGGCGCGCTTCGTGTCCGGATACCTGGTGCAGCTGACGGCTGATGTCAAATCGCTGGACGGGCCTTCCGGCACCGACAAGGATTTCACCGACCTGCATGCGTGGACTGAAGTGTATATTCCCGGCGCCGGCTGGATCGGCCTCGACCCGACCTCGGGACTGTTTGCGGGCGAGGGACACATCCCGCTCGCCTGCGCCGCCGATTACGTCAGCGCCGCGCCGGTCACGGGTGGATTCAGCGGCCAGGCCAATACGACCTTCACCTTCAGCAACAGCGTGACGCGCATCCATGAAGACCCGCGTGTCACCAAGCCCTATTCGGAAGAGCAGTGGACAGCCATCGATGCACTCGGCGAAAAGGTCGACAAGTTGCTGAAGGATAATGACGTGCGCCTCACCATGGGCGGCGAGCCGACCTTTATTTCCATCGACAACATGGATGCACCCGAATGGAATATCGATGCCGACGGCAAACAGAAGCGCAAACTGGCCGGAGAACTGATGCGGCTGCTGCGCGACAGTTTTGCGCCGGGCGGCCTGCTGTATCTGGGCCAGGGAAAATGGTATCCGGGCGAACCGCTGCCGCGCTGGCAACTTGCCGCGTTCTGGCGCAAGGATGGCATACCCATCTGGAAGAACCCCGCCTTGCAAGCAGACGAGGGCAGGGATTACGGTTTCAAGCGCGAGCATGCCGAGCGCTTCATACACGAACTGGCGAAGCGGCTGGGATTGAAAGGCGGGCACATCCTGCCCGGCTACGAAGACCCGCTCTATTATTTGTTGCAGGAAGGCCTGGTTCCCAACAATCTCGATCCGCTCAAGGTCGATCTGAAAGATGATCTCGAACGCAAACGGCTGCGCAAAGTACTGAGTCAAGACCTCGGTGAGCCGGTCGGTTACGTGCTGCCGCTGCACTGGAGCCATAAACAAAACACCTGGAGCACCAGCCAGTGGGATTTTCGCCGTGGCGAGATGTTCCTGGTGCCCGGCGACTCGGCGATGGGTCTGCGCCTGCCGCTGAACAGCCTGCCATGGGTACCCAACGAAGACCGCGAACACGAACATGAACGGAGCCTGTTCGATACAGTTGAACCCTTGGGCGACATCGACTCCGAGGTCAGCCGCCGATACAGCAAGACCGGCAAGACAGTGGCGCATCCGACCGAAATGGAATCCGCCGATGATGAAGATGCGAAGTCCGATCCGAAATACACACCACATACCGCATTGACCGTGGAAAGCCGCGATGGTCGTCTGCATGTGTTCCTGCCGCCCACCACCGCGCTGGAACATTACCTCGACATCATCGCGTCCATCGAGGCGACTGCGAGCGAATTGCAGCTACCCGTTATCATCGAGGGCTACCAGCCGCCGCACGACCTGCGTCTGTCGCGCTTGCCGGTCACACCCGATCCGGGCGTGATCGAGGTTAATATCCATCCGGCAGCAAGCTGGCAAGAGCTGGTTTACAACACCACCACGCTGTATGAACTGGCGCGGGTGACGCGGCTGGGTACCGAGAAATTCATGCTGGACGGGCGCCACACCGGCACCGGTGGCGGTAACCACGTCACGCTGGGCGGCATTACGCCAGCCGACAGCCCGATACTGCGCCGTCCCGATCTGCTGCGCAGCCTGGTCACCTACTGGCAGCACCATCCGGCGCTTTCCTATCTGTTCTCCGGCCTGTTCATCGGCCCCACCAGCCAGGCGCCGCGCGTGGACGAAGCGCGCAACGACAACCTGTATGAGCTGGAGATCGCCTTTCAGCAGATGCCGGATGGCGAGGTGCCCGCCCCGTGGATCGTCGACCGGCTGCTGCGCAACCTGCTGGTGGACATGACCGGCAATACCCACCGCAGCGAATTCTGCATCGACAAACTCTATGCGCCCGGCTCCGAAACCGGCCGCCTCGGCCTGCTGGAACTGCGCGCCTTCGAGATGCCGCCGCACGCCCGGATGAGCCTGATGCAGATGCTGTTGTTGCGTTCACTGGTTGCCTGGTTCTGGAAAACACCGTACCAAAAACCGCTGGTGCGCTGGGGCACGCAACTGCATGACCGTTTCATGCTGCCGCATTTCATCGCCGGCGACATTCAAGACGTCGCGCGCGATCTGCAAGGGGCGGGGTTCGAATTCAAACCCGAGTGGATCGCACCATTCCTGGAATTCCGCTTCCCGCTGATGGGTACATTGCAGGTCGACGACCTGCAACTCGAATTGCACCAGGCCATCGAACCGTGGCATGTGCTGGGCGAGGAGATCACCAGCACCGGCATGGCGCGTTATGTGGATTCCTCGGTGGAACGCCTGCAGGTCAGGCTCAGCGGCGCGACGGGAGAACGCTATGCGCTCACCTGCAACGGGCGGCGCGTGCCGTTGCGCGCAACCTCGACACCGGGCGAAATGATCGCCGGCGTAAGATATCGCGCATGGAATCCACCGTCCGCGCTGCATCCCACCATCGGTGTACAGGCCCCGCTGATATTCGACATCATCGACACCTGGAGCGGCCGCGCGATCGGTGGCTGCACCTACCATGTCAGTCATCCAGGCGGGCGCAGCTACGACACGCTACCGGTCAACGCCTACGAGGCCGAAGCCCGCCGTGTCAGCCGCTTCTGGGATCACGGTCACGCAGCGGAAGAAAATCCTGCCGGGTTGCCGCCGGAAACACCCAACCAGGATTTTCCGTTCACGCTGGATTTGCGCTGGTATGCACGCAAGTGACATGACCAAAGCGTCATTTGACTTATCATATTCGCATCATCTATGCGCCATGCTGCATTCGATTACACGGGCGCTCCCAAACACCGAAAGCTTTCCTTGGTCAGACTGAAATTTTCGATTGAATTGAATTATGAAATCGACCAACCCGGCTGCGATTTTGTTTTCAGTATTCATGCCGCGCAAACCCTGCATCAATCCGTGGTGAGCGAGTCGCTGAAAATAAGCCAGAAGAATCTGCCTTTCAATCTGAACGCCGATCCTGTGACGCACACTCGCTTCCTGCGGCTCAAAGCCTCTGCCGGTCCGTTGCTGGTAAGCTACGATGCGACGGTGGACATCGATCACTACTCAGCATCGCCGGAACAGATCTTCGAGGTGCCGGTGGCCAGTCTGCCGGGGGAGGTGCTGCCCTACATTTATCCCAGCCGCTATTGCCAGTCGGACCGCCTTTACAAACTGGCGGCTAACGAGTTTGGCCATCTTTGGCAGGGTTACAGTCGCGTACAGGCGATCCGTGACTGGGTGATGAATCGAGTCACCTTCCGTTCCAATTCCTCCACCGGGACCACGACCGCGGTCGACACGCTGGTGGAAGAAGTGGGCGTGTGCCGCGACTTTGCCCACTTGATGATCGCCCTGTGCCGTGCGGTCAACATACCGGCGCGCTTTGTAACCGGCATTGATTACGGCGCCGATCCGATTCTTGGCCCGACCGATTTTCATGCCTACGTCGAAGTCTATCTGGGCGACCGCTGGTATATCTTTGACCCTTCGGGCGTCGCGATTCCCATGGGTTTTGTGCGCATTGCCACCGGGCGCGACGCGGCTGACTCGGCTTTTGCCACCATATTCGGCGGTGTGCGCGGGGCAGCCCCGGTGATGCACATAGAAGCAATTCCCAATGCGCAGGGGGTGTTGACGGTACCGCAGCTGGTCCCATACGCGCTATCCACAGACAGGCAATTCGAGCCGAATTGAAGCCAGTCCGGTATTCCCGTTTGCGGCGTGATAAATGCCAAAGCAGCCGGTATCGATATATTATTGATGCAGGAATTGATTCAAACCAGAGCAGTTTTGTTTGCTGGGTTTTATCTTGAGAAATACAACATAGTGGGGACCCGGTTCAGCGTAAACAGGAGCCGCTTGGCAATGAGTCAAGCAGCGATATCATTACGGCTATTTCTGAAGTGCGAAGTGCCCCGCCTTACAAATCCAGCCTTGCCACATCCACCGACACCTTCAGCTCGTGGTCTTGCCCGCCGAAAACCACGCCTTTGAGCGGGGTGACGTCGCCATAACCCCGGCCCCATGCAACGGTAATGTGTTGATCGCCGGGTATCTTGTTATTGGTCGGGTCAAAGTCCATCCATCCGACGTCGGGCAGGTAGACCGAAAACCAGGCATGTGAGGCATCCGAGCCAACCAGTTTTTTCTTGCCGGGCGGAGGCAGTGTTTCGATATAGCCGCTGACGTAGCGCGCGGCCAGGCCGTAGGAACGGATGCAGCCTATGGCGAGGTGGGCAAAATCCTGGCACACCCCGCGCCGATGTTCCAGCACGGTATTCACCGGAGTCGACAGGGTGGTAAATTCCGGATCGAAGGTGAAATCATGAAAGATGCGCTGCATCAAATCGTTCGCGGCTTGAAATAGCGATCTGCCGGGTGTGAATGAAAGTTTCGCGTAAGCCGCCAACTCGGGACTGATTTTGATGTAGGGCGAATCCAGTGTGTACTGGCGCGCATCCTGCACATCCGTGCGATTATCATGCTGCAATATCTCTCTGACCTCCTCCCATGACGTGCCCCGGGAAAGATCGAGCTGTGCGACATTGCCATGCACCTCTACTTCGCTGATGGCAGTGATGATGAATGTACTGTGTGGTTCCGTGATCGCGAAATAAGCGATCTTGTTGCCGAAAAAATCTTCCCTGACACGAAAGTCGGTTTCCTTGGGTGTGATCTCAAGACGTGATGAGATGAGGTCCTGGTGTTTACACTCGCGCGGCAACAGGCGGGCTTCGTTGTAGGAATGCCCGACCAGGCCGGTATATTCATAGGATGTGGTGTGGGTGATGCGGTAACGCACGAGTTGGCCTTTTAGGTTTTGGTGTAAATAATGGCGGTTGCTTGACTGTACGCGGATATATTTTGCCTGCCCCGGATATTATATTTAAAGCGGTTGCGGAGTGCTGTCGTGGCGGAAGAACTCGGCTGTGATGGTTTCAGACAAGGTATTCAGGAGATAGTAGAGCCGGCTCAGTTGCTGGTCCAGATTCTCGCGGATACCATCCTTTGAGACCACCAGCAGATCATTCAGGTTGATCAGGTCGAGTATGGAACTGGCCTCCAGCATCAAACGCTGTTCTGCGCTCAAGCGCTGTCCCTTGCGGGTATCAGGCAATTTTGCCACGTGGTCTTTCAGGCGCTCGACCTGGAAGGCAAGTGAACGGGGATTGTTGTTGTCGAGCAACAACAACTCAAGAAAAGCCGACAGCTCAAAGTAACTGCGATATTGCTGGCGGTAACAGATGGTGTTGTCACTGGTTTCCAGCAGGGATTCGATGAGTTGCGCTTCCACACCATCCCGATGCTGCGTAGACAGAACGTTGCGCAACATCGAGATAATCAGCATTGCGCGTTCCAGGCGGCGACCGATATCGAGAAACAGCCATCCGTTGCCGCGCGTCATGTTTTCCATGGACAGGCCGCTGAAAGCACTCAATGTGGTGATTTGGCGATCCATAAGTTCCTGTAATTTCCACAGCACGTTTTCACCGAGTTGCTGAGGCTGGGCGAGATGTTCATCGATATCGTCCATCACGCGCCAGATATCTGCGGACCAGAGATCCCGCACCGCGTAACCGGTCCGCACCAGATTACGCAGCAGATTGGCGATGCCTCCGTTACGCTGTTCATCTATGGTAACGGAAATGAGCTCGGATTCCGGCGACTGCAACAAAACAGCATGATCTTCTTCATCCAGAAAACCTGGCCAGGTACCGGTCAGGTTGGTAATCGCGCGCAACAGGCAATGCAGACTCTCCTGATAATCCGGATCATCATTATTCGGGTTGATGTACAATTTTTTTACGGTTGCGCGCAGCAAACGAATACTGTCTTCCGCCCGCTCGGCATAGCGCCCGACCCAGTAGATGTTATCCGCAGCCCTGCTGGGCAAGGCATGCTCGTTCCCGCTGATTGCCGATGCGCCGATGTTCCTGGCGGTTTCATATTTCATCTCTGGCTCGGTGGCGATCACCCAGGTATCTTTGCTGATACTGCCAGTCCGTCCGGAGATCAGCATATCGCCTTTTTCCGGCGCGCTGCTGCTCAATCCGCCCGGCATGATTTCGTAGCCATTTCGACCCGCTGCGGCAAAACATCGCAGCATCACCTTGCGTGGCTCGAAGCCCTGCGGGGTAACACAGGGTGTGGTAGAGAAGCTGACATGTTCCTGTCCGACATAAAAGGCAGGGTTGGCACGAATGCGTTCGCGCAATTCGGCCAGTTTCGCCTTGCTGAGCAAATGGCCCAATACCGGGTTGGTCCCGTGGGCGCGGTAAATCGGTTTGATGACCAGCTTGTCAAGGTTGGCCAGCACATAATCCATCTCCAGCGGCTGGCCGCACCACCAGGTGGCCGCAGACTGTAATTTGAGTGTCTCGCCGAGGAAGTGCTTGGCTATCCCTGGAAGGAAAGGGTGGATGCCCGGGTTTTCCAGAATGCTGCTGCCCAGCGGGTTGGCGATGGCGACGTTGCCACGCCGGGCAACTTCCAGTAAGCCGGTCACGCCCAACCGGGAATCTGCGCGCAGTTCAAGCGGGTCACAGTAAGTGTCGTCGACACGGCGAATGATGACGTCCACACGTTTCAATCCGGTCAGTGATTTCAGCCATACATAACCATCGCGTACCGTGAGGTCGTCGCCCTGTACCAGCGGATAGCCAAGGAAAGAAGCCAGATAAGCGTGTTCGAAGTAGGTTTCGCTGAACGGCCCCGGAGTCAGCAACACAATACGCGGAGACTCTGCATGGGGCGGCGCGATCGCAGCCAGTCCTGCATGCATGGACTTGAAGAAGTTTGCCAGCCGGCGCGTCTTGGACTGGCGGAATATATTAGGCATCACACGTGATACAGCAACGCGATTCTCCAGGGCGTAACCCGCGCCCGACGGCGCTTGGGTACGATCGCTGACCACCCACAGCTTTTGGTCCGGTCCGCGCGCGAGGTCTGCCGCGTAAAGTATCAGCTGGTGATGACCGGTCAACTTAACCTGATCGCAAGCGCGCAGGAATCCGCCGTGGTTGTAAATCAACTCATGCGGCAGGAGATTTTTTTTGGTGAGTTCCCGTGGGCCATAAATATCAGCCAGAATCATGTTCAGTAATTCAGCGCGCTGCAGCAGGCCCGCTTCCACATCGTTCCATTCTTCGCCGGAGATCATCATCGGCACGGGGTCCAGTTGCCAGGGACGACTGGAACCGCCTGAATCCCCGTATACATTGTAAGTGACGCCATTCTCGTGCAGCAGCTTGAGCGCTTCCGAGCGCCGTAGCTCCATCTCTTTGCTGCCAAGTTTTTCCAACTCCCGCATCAGAGCGGACCAATGGGGTCGCACCCGCCCCTGACTATCCAGCATTTCATCATAGTCATCTTCACCCAGCAAATAGGAACCCGGGGTTATGGTCTGTGTCATTGGCGTGTTCACGGTGCGAAGTTTACCTTCAGTTTTACTTTATTGTGCAAGTTCTGGGTGATCGATAACCTGGCGGTGGCAGTGTGAGCGAATAAAAGTAACGACGCCCCCGCCGCTGACCCGAGCAAATATCTTCTGTCTGGAATCCCGCCAACAGGCATAGGGCTACTTGATGATCAATTGGAAGCAGCTTGCCTTGGCGGAATCCCGCCAATCAGTTTTCCTTGTGATCGAAGAAGTGCAGGGTATTGCGGCCGGCATGCTTGGCCTGGTACATGGCACTGTCGGCTTGTTTGAGGATCACTTCCGGAGAAAGCTGACGGCCGATAAAGGATGTGGCGCCAATACTGGAAGTGCAGCGGTATTCATGCTCGTCAAGCTGGTATGGCTTGCTGAGTGTGGCAAGCAATTTCTCGCCGACTGTTTTTATCTGCTCTAACGATTCAGCGGCATGCTCGCTCAGGTTTTCCAGCAAAACCACAAACTCGTCGCCGCCAAAACGCGATACGGTGTCGCCTTCGCGCACGCAGGTCTCCAGCCGTTGCGCTACCTGTTGCAGCAGCAAATCACCTATGTGGTGGCCGAGGGTGTCATTGAGGCTCTTGAAATTATCCAGATCAATAAACAGCAGTGCCCCTGTTTTTCCGCTGCGCGCACTGGATGACAATGCATGCTTTAGCCGGTCTATCAGCAGCTGGCGATTGGGCAGCAGGGTGAGCTGGTCATAGAACGCCATTCGCTTGATCTTTTTTTCCGACTCCTTGTTCATGGTGAAGTCGACGATGGTGGCAACATAATTTGTGACGATACCGTTAGCGTCCTTCACTGCCGTGATGGTAAGCCGTTCCGGATAAACTTCGCCGTTCTTGCGCCGATTCCAGATTTCACCATCCCAGCCGCCGTTGGACCGGATGTCCTGCCACATTGCCGCAAAAAAGTCGGCATCATGACGGCCGGATGCAAGTATCTTCGGTTTTTGGCCGATGACTTCTGCCGCCGTGTAACCGGTGATGTTGGTGAAAGAACGGTTTACCCGAAGGATCATGTTGTCGGTGTCGGTGATCATGATGCCTTCCTGGGTTTCGAAAGCGATGGCGGCGATTTTCAGCTGTTGTTCGTCCAGCTTGCGATCGCTGATATCGGTGTGTATACCGATTATCCGCAATGGATTTCCTTTCGCGTCACGGCTGACCAGCTTTCCCCTCGATGATATCCATTTCCATGAACCGTCCTTGCAGCGCATGCGGAATTCGACGACATAATGGGGCTGGTTACCCGCAAAATAATCCCGGACAGTGGACAGCGCGCGGTCCTTGTCATCGGGATGCAGATGATCTGCCCACGCGGTTCCATTATCCGGAAATTCATGCTCGGCATAGCCTATCATTTCTTTCCAGCACTTGGAAAACATGGCTTCATCGGTCTTGGGATTCCAGTCCCACACGCCTTCTCCTGCACCTTCCAGGGCAAATTTCCAGCGCTCTTCGCTGTCGCGCAGTTGCTGGATTGAAATAAAGACGCTCAGCGTGTCGGAAATTCGGTGTGCCAGCGACGTAAACAGTTGCAAATCGTCCTGGTCATGGATCATCTCGCGTTCACAATGATGCAGTCCGAATACCCAGGCATTCCCGGTCTTCGGCCGCAGCGCGATCTGCAACTGAGATTTGACCGAGAATTGTTCCACGCTCAACGGTGGTATCGGATGATCGGTAGTGGAGCCATACTGGATCGTGTCACTGGATGCGAGCAATTCACTGAATGTGTCGGATATACTGCTGTCCATCGGTATATGGACATTCCTGGCCAACAGGCCCGGCCATGCTGGCCGTGTGCGTTCGAGGGGAACCGTCCAGCTTGGGGCATTCGGATCGCATGGAAACAGGAACCAAGCCCGATCCGCATTGAAAACCTCCAGCACCAGATCCAGCACGCCGCGCATAACATCGTCCATGTTTTCGCTGGCAAGACTGACTTGCGTAACCCGGTCCAGAACATCCAGAAGCCGGAGGCGATACGCAAGGTCGTGCGGGAGTTGTTGCTCTGTTTTCATAATGTAATGGAAGATGAGAACATGCCGACCCGGATTCCAGTTCTTGTAGGCCGAGGATACGCGATAATCCGGCAAACGTGCAATGCAATAAGGCTTCGGGCAGACGCTGTGTGTTCAGCAGCGGCTGAAACAAATCACTTCAGGATGGCCAGGAATTCTTCCCCGTAGCGCACCAGTTTGGCTTGTCCGACACCGCTGACCTCGGCCATCTCGTTCAGCGTGGAGGGTCGGCGGCTGAGCATATCCAGCAGTGTGCTGTCATGGAAAATGACATAGGGCGGCACCCCTTGTTGGCGTGCAAGTTCGGTACGCTTGGCTTTGAGAGCGAGCCACAGGGGGTCGTCATTCGCTCCGGCAAAGGGTTCGCTTAACCTGTTATTGCCCTGGGCAGAAGGTTCACCACGCTGTGCATTTCGGCCAGTTTTTCTTATGGCCGGTTCGGCATCGCGGCGCAGCCACAGGGATAATTCACCGCGCAATATCGGGCGCGCGGCTGCGGTCAGCTTGAGTCCGCCATAGGCTGCGCTGTCGGCTTCCAGCTGTCCACCCGCCACCAGTTGGCGATACACGCTGCTCCATTGCGCGGCGTTCAATTCCTTGCCTATGCCAAAGGTGGAGAGTACATGGTGATTGAATTTTTCGACCCGCTCGGTGGCTTTGCCGATCAGCACATCGCTCAAATGTCCCGCGCCAAAACGCTGTCCGGTACGGTATACACAGGACAGCGCCATTTGCGCAGCCTTTGATGCATCCCATGTTTCTACCGGTTTCAGGCAATTGTCGCACTCGCCGCAGTTGCCCGGATGCTGTTCGCCGAAATAGCGCAACACCGCCTGATGACGGCAGGTGGTGGATTCGCAGTAGCCGAGCAGGGCGTCAAGCTTCTGCCGTTCCAGGCGCTTGCGTTCCTCGGGCGCCTCGCCTTTATCTATCATCTGGCGCATCGCGACCACGTCACCCAGACCATAGGCCAGCCAGGCATTGGCAGGCTGGCCGTCGCGGCCGGCGCGGCCGGTTTCCTGGTAATAGCCTTCCATGCTTTTCGGCAGGTCGAGATGGGCGACGAAGCGCACATTGGGTTTGTCGATGCCCATACCGAATGCCACGGTCGCCACCATCACCACACCTTCTTCGCGCAGGAAGCGACTCTGATGCCTGCTGCGTGTCACGGCATCCAGTCCCGCGTGATAAGGGAGCACATCCCAGCCTTTTTCTTTCAACCATGCAGCGGTTTCATCAACTTTTTTGCGCGACAGGCAATAAATGATGCCCGCATCATTCTCATGTTCAGTCTCAAGAAATGTTTGCAACTGATTGCGCACATTATGCTTTAGAGTGACTATATAGCGAATATTGGCGCGATCGAAGCTGGATACGAATTGGCGCGCCTGTTCCAGCGCCAAGCGTTCCACGATCTCGCCGCGAGTCGGCGTATCGGCGGTTGCTGTCAGCGCGATGCGCGGCACTGCGGGGAAACGCTCGTGCAAAATCGTCAGTGCACGGTATTCGGGGCGGAAATCATGTCCCCATTGCGAGACACAATGTGCCTCATCAATGGCGAATAGCGCGATGGCTGAGGTTTTCTGGACCTGTTCCAGTAGCGTGAGAAAACCCGGCATCAGCAGACGTTCCGGGGCGACGTAGAGCAGGTCGAGTTCGCCGCGCAACAGTTGACCCTGTACCTCTCGAGCAGCATCGGCATTGATGCTTGAATTGAGGAAGGCAGCTTTGACGCCGAGCAAACGCAGCGCGTCCACCTGGTCCTGCATCAATGCGATCAGCGGCGAAACCACGATGCCCGTACCCGAACGCAGCAGTGCGGGAATCTGGTAACACAGCGATTTTCCGCCGCCGGTCGGCATCAGCACCAGCGCATCCCCACCCGCAACGACATGTTCGACGATCGCCTGCTGTTCGCCGCGATAGGCGGCATAACCGAATACTTCATGCAGTATCTGGTGGGCTGAACGGGATGTCATGGATGAATTAGGTGGCGTGGTTGAAGAGATGGGGATTACAATTCCGGAAAGCACCGGCTTGGGTAACCAGTTATTCGGTAGCATTTTAACGTATCAAGAGTCGCCACAGGAGTGAAAGATATTGAGTCAAACGCCGGAAAACATCATTGAGGTTAACGATCTCCATTTCGCATACGGAAGGCAGGAGGTGCTGAAAGGCATCAATCTTAATATCCCGCGCGGCAAGATCGTCGGTATTCTCGGTGTCAGCGGATGCGGAAAGTCCACATTGCTGCGCCACTTCGGCGGTCAATTGCGCCCATCGCGCGGTTCCGTCAAATTCATGGGCAAGGTGGTCCACCAACTCGATAACGATGAGCTATACAAGATACGCCTGAAGATGGGCATGATGTTCCAGGTAAGCGGCTTGTTCAGCGACATGTCGGTCTATGACAATCTGGCCTTTCCGATGCGCGAGCACACCAATCTGCCTGAAGAATTGATCCACGACCTGGTATTGATGAAGCTGCATGCTGTTGGCTTGCGCAATGCGCGCGACCTGATGCCGGGTGAGCTGTCGGGCGGCATGGAACGCCGTGTTGCGCTGGCACGGGCGATTGCCACCGATCCCGCGCTGATCGTCTACGACGAACCGTTTGCCGGACTCGACCCGATTTCACTGAACACCATAGCTGACCTGATCCGCAAGCTGAATGACGCGCTGGGTGTAACCTCTGTTGTCGTGACCTACGATCTGTCCGAGTCGCTCAAGATAGTCGATTATGTGTATTTTATTCAAGACGGCGTCGTGGTTGCATCTGGTGACGTTGCGGAAATGACCGGCTCGAATGACCCTTTTGTCCGGCAGTTCATCCATGCGGAGCCGGACGGTCCGATCGCGTTCCAATACCCCAGCAAACCCTATGCAGAAGATCTTGGAATAGCTCCAAGCCCCGTTTGACGGCCGGGTCCGATAAATTAGCTATGATTGCGGTAATAACCAATCAATCCGCTGGTCGAGGCATCATGCCTGTTCGTTGAAGTACCGTCGTGCAATTCAGGCAGGATTTTTCCCGCCAGTTGTTTGCCCAGCTCCACGCCCCATTGGTCGAATGGGTTGATATTCCACACCACGCTTTGCACGAACACCTTGTGTTCATAGATCGCGATCAGCATACCCAGCGTGTGCGGATCGAGTTTATCGAACAGCAGGGTATTGGTCGGTTTGTTGCCGGGGAACACCTTGTGCGGCAGCAGGGCTTCCAGCTCCTCTCCTTGCAAGCCCTGTGCTTCCAGCTCGGCGCGCGCTTCAGCAGCTGTCTTGCCGACCATCAGTGCCTCGGCCTGTGCAAAACAGTTGGCGAGCAGGATGTTGTGGTGTTCGCCGAGCGGATTCTGGCTGTGCAGCGGGGCAAGGAAATCCGCCGGTATCATGCGCGTGCCCTGATGGATGAGCTGGTAGAAGGCGTGCTGGCCATTGGTGCCGGGCTCACCCCACATAACCATTCCGGTGTCGTAATCCACAGCGTTGCCGTCACGATCCACGCGCTTGCCGTTGCTTTCCATTTCCAGTTGTTGCAGGTAGGCGGGAAAGCGGTGCAGGTATTGATCGTAAGGCAACACCGCATTGGATCCCGTTGCGAAGAAGTTGCCATACCAGATGCCGAGCAGGCCCATCAGCACCGGAATATTTTTGTCCGGCGATGCAGTACGGAAATGTTCGTCCATTGCATAGGCGCCGCCCAGCAATTCCTCGAACCGGTCCATGCCGAGATACAAAGCAATGGGTAAGCCGATGGCCGACCACAGCGAATAACGCCCGCCCACCCAATCCCAGAATTCGAACACGTTTTGCGGATTGATGCCGAATTGGGCGGTGGCATCAATATTGGTCGAAACAGCGGCAAAGTGCTTCGCTACGGCCTGCTCGTCACCCAGTTTCGCGACCAGCCATGCCCGTGCGGAACGGGCATTGGTCAGGGTTTCCTGGGTGGTAAACGTTTTCGAACTGACGATGAACAGGGTGGTTTCGGCATCAAGTTGTTTCAGGGTTTCAACCAATTGTGTGGCATCCACATTGGATACGAAATGCGCGCGCAGATTTTCCCTTGCATAAGGTTTGAGCGCTTCACAAACCATCATCGGGCCAAGATCCGAACCGCCGATGCCGATATTGACAATGTCGCGGATTGCCTTGCCGGTGTGGCCGGTATGCTTGCCGCTGCGCACCGCATCGGAGAAGTTGCGCATCAATCCCAGCACCCGGCGGACATCCGGCATCACGTCTTGGCCGTCTACCAGCACCGGACGGTCCGAGCGGTTGCGCAATGCGGTATGAAGGGCGGCACGGTGTTCGGTGGAATTGATCTTCTCACCGGCGAACATACTGTCGATGTGTGGCTGCAATCCGGACTGCTCGGCCAGTGCGACCAGCAATTTGATGGTTTCGCTGTTGATGCGATTCTTGGAGTAATCGAAAAGAAGGTTTTCGAACTGTAACGAAAACCTGTCAAAGCGCGCCGGATCATCGAGAAACATTTGCCGCATCTGGAGCGGCTTGATGACCGCGTAATGTGCGATGAGCGCTTGCCAGGCAGGGGATTGGGTAAGTTTTGACATTTTGATTAGTTCAAATCAACAGCAAGGAATCATGCTTCCGGCACCAGAATGATACCGGCCAGTGGCGGCAGTGCAATCTCGGCAGAGTAGGGCAGCCCCATCCACGGAATCGCTTCCGCATTGATCAATCCGGCATTGCCGATGTTGGTGCCCGCGTAGTACTGCGAATCGCTGTTCAACACTTCACGATATCTGGCTTGCACGGGCAGGCCGATGCGATAGTGGTTGCGCGGCACGGGTGTCAGATTCAGCGCGATGATGGCGCTGGAACCGTCCCGTGCGCGACGCTGGTAGGACAGTACGGATTTTTCCGCATCATTGCAGTCTATCCACGCGAAACCATCCTGCTGAAAATCCTGGTCGTGCAGTGCCGGTAGATTGATGTACAGCCGGTTCAGGTCGTGGGTCAGATTTTGCATGCCGCGATGCAGTTCTTCGCCCAATTGCCACCATTCCAATTCCCACCGGGATTGCCATTCGCGACCCTGGGCAATTTCGTTTCCCATGAAGTTGAGTTTTTTTCCGGGGCAGGTCATCTGGTAAGTCAGCAACAAACGCAGGTTGGCAAATTTTTGCCACGCATCCCCGGGCATTTTCGACAACAGCGAACCTTTGCCATGAACGACCTCGTCATGGGAAAACGGTAGCACAAAGTTTTCCGTATAGGCGTAAAGCTGGCCGAAGGTGAGTTCGTTGTGGTGGTAGCGGCGATACACCGGGTCATGGCGAAAGTAGCTCAGCGTGTCGTTCATCCAGCCCATGTTCCATTTGATCGAAAATCCCAAGCCGCCCAGATAAACCGGGCGTGACACTCCCGGCCAGGCAGTGGACTCTTCAGCCATGGTCAGGGCGCCGGGAAACTCGTCATGCACCATGATGTTCATCTCGCGCAGGAACGCCACCGCTTCGAGGTTTTCGCGACCGCCGTACTTGTTGGGTATCCATTCACCCGCCTTGCGCGAATAATCAAGATACAGCATGGAGGCGACGGCATCCACGCGCAATCCATCGAAATGAAATTCCGACAGCCAGAAATGCGCGCTGGACATCAGGAAAGACTTAATTTCGTTGCGCCCGAAGTTGAATATATAGGTTCCCCAGTCCTCATGAAAACCGAGACGGGGATCCTCATGTTCATACAGCGCCGTGCCGTCGAAGCGCGCTAGCGCCCAGCTGTCCTGCGGAAAATGAGCCGGCACCCAATCGAGGATCACGCCGATTCCCGCCTGATGACAGGTATCGACGAGATTGCGCAGTTCGTCAGCCGAACCAAAACGGCTGGTCGCGGCAAAATATCCGGTAGCCTGATATCCCCAGGATTCATCCAGAGGGTGTTCGGAAATCGGCATTAACTCGATATGCGTATAGCCCATGCCCTTGACGTAGGGCACCAGATCGGCCGCCAACTCATTGTAGGTGTAAAAACGGCCGTCCGGGTGGCGTTTCCACGAACCGGCATGAACCTCGTAAATATTGATCGCGCCATGCAGCCAGTCCCATTGACCGCGTTGTTCCAACCACTTTGCGTCTTGCCACTGGTGCCGGTAGGCCGTCGCGGCGAGTGCTGCAGAGCCAGGACGCAATTCATAACCCTGGGCATAGGGGTCGGTTTTGGTCAGCAGTTGGCCGGATTCACGGTTGCGTATCTCATAGCGGTAAAGCGCGTCTTGTTTGATCTCAGGAAGGAATAATTCCCAGACTCCGCTCGAGCCCAGTGAACGCATCGGATGTAGTCGGCCATCCCATTGGTTGAATTCACCCACCACGCTGACTCTTTCCGCATTGGGTGCCCAAACTGCAAACCTGACACCTTTTACCCCATTTATTTCAACATCATGCGAGCCAAGCATCCGGTAGCCCTGGCGCAAATTACCCTCGCTGAACAAATACAGGTCTTGCTGGGAAATAGTTGAGGGGAACTGATAGGGATCAAATATTTCATGGGTGACGCTGCCGTAATTAATGCATAAACGGTAGGGAAGAGTCGGCTCCGCCTTGCCACGCCATTCAAATATCCCCGACGGGTGAATACGCTTGAGTGCTTCGTTGACGCTTTTGCTGACCAGGGTGACTTGGGTTGCATGAGGGTCGAATGTGCGGATGATCCACTCTGACCCTTCATGGTGCAGGCCGAGCAAACCGAACGGGTCATAAAGACGGGTCTGCAGCAACGACTCGATCTGCTTGTCCACAAATTACCTCATATATCTTGTCTAGTCGGGCAATTGTAAACGATAATGACTTTACTCTATGAAGTTTATCAGGAGCACCAAATGAACGCCGAGCTGGGTTATCTGCAAAAAAAATACCACGTTGCTGTAGACACTCCTGCTCCGCGTTTCGTCAGTCGCATCACCAAAAACACCTATGCAATGGTATTGGCCGGAGGACGCGGCAGCCGTCTTCACCAGCTCACCGACTGGCGTGCCAAACCGGCCGTGCCTTTTGGCGGCAAGTTCCGCATTATTGATTTCGTGCTGTCAAATTGTGTGAATTCCGGCATCCGCCATATCGGTGTGGCAACACAGTACAAATCGCACAGTCTGATCCAGCATATCCAACGCGGTTGGTCGTTCCTGAACGGGCAGTTTGGGGAATTCATCGACCTGTTGCCGGCACAGCAACGCGTTGACGAAAGTCACTGGTATCAAGGTACCGCAGATGCGGTGTTCCAGAATCTGGATATTTTGCGCTCAACGAACCCCGACTTTATTCTGGTATTGGGCGGTGATCATGTATACAAGATGGATTACGGCAAGTTGCTCGGCTTTCATGTCGAGAGCAAAGCCGACATGACTGTAGCCTGTCTCGAAGTGCCGGTCGCCGAGGCGGTCGCCTTCGGTGTGATGCGTGTTGACGAACATTCCCGCGTGGTCGAATTTACCGAGAAATCTTCCAACCCGGCAACTATTCCTGACAAGCCCGGCATGTGTCTGGCCAGCATGGGTATCTATGTATTCAATGCCAAATTCCTCTACGAGCAATTGATACGCGATGCCGACGACAAGCATTCGAGCCATGATTTTGGCAAGGACTTGATTCCCCACATGATCAAAAAATATCATGTGTTCGCGCAAAGTTTTGAACAAAGCTGTGTCGGGATGGGAGATGACAACGTGCCCTATTGGCGCGATGTCGGAACCGTTGATTCCTATTGGGAAGCCAATATGGAACTGACCAAAGTTATCCCGGACCTGAACATGTACGATCAGGATTGGCCGATCTGGACGCACCAGGAACAATTGCCCCCGGCGAAATTCGTGTTTGACGAAGAAGGCCGTCGCGGCATGGCTATCGACTCGCTGGTTTCAGGCGGGTGCATTGTGAGCGGTTCGGTGGTACGCCGTTCGCTGCTATTTTCCGATGTGCGGGTGAATGGATATTGCACCATCGAGGATTCGGTATTGCTGCCGAATGTGGATATATGCCGCGATGTCACGTTGAAACGGGTAATTGTGGACAAGAATTGCAAGATCCCGGACGGCCTGGTTGTCGGGGTCAACCCGGAAGAAGACCGCAAGCGCTTCCATGTCACCCCGAATGGCGTGACGCTGATCACCCCGGAAATGCTGGGGCAAAAGACACATCAATTCCGCTGATTAATATTATCCGCTGCCGTAGGGCGCTGCTTCGAATTCCAATAGATGAATAAAACCGTTGATCTAGTTTTTCTCTGGCACATGCACCAGCCTGATTACCGCGATTATGCCAGCGGCGATTTCGTGTTGCCGTGGACCTATTTGCACGCCATCAAGGATTACACCGATATGGCCTACCATCTGGAGCGGCATCCGAAAGTCCGCGCGGTGGTTAATTTTGTGCCCATTCTGCTCGACCAACTGGAAGATTACGCTGATCAGTTCGCCACGGGAAAATTGCGCGACCCATTGTTGCGCCTGCTTATACATGCTAATTCGCCCGGTTTTTCCGCACCGGAACGGCAATTGGCATTCGATGCATGCTTCCGCAGCAATCACACCAAAATGATTGCTCCTTACCCCGCATATAAGCGTCTATGGGAACTGTACAATCTGCTACAAACCGAGAACGAGTCGGCATTGTCCTATCTCTCGGATCAGTATTTGGATGATTTGCTTACCTGGTATCATCTGGCCTGGTGTGGCGAAAGTGTGCGCCGCGAACACGCCCTGGTGGCACGATTGATGAGCAAGGGCCAGGACTTCAGTTTTGCAGACCGGAAACAGTTGTTCGACCTTATCGGCGAACTGATCAGCGGCATCATTCCGCGCTATCGCAAACTGGCTGAATCCGGCCAAATCGAGATTTCCGCTACGCCCCATTACCATCCGCTTGCACCACTGCTGATCGATTTCATGAGCAGCAAGGAAGCAATGCCCGAGGCGCCTTTGCCTGTTTCGCCCCATTACCCCAAGGGCAAGCTGCGCGTGGCGGCCCAAATCGAGTCTGCCAAGAACAGCCACCGCGTGCGTTTTGGATCTGAGCCGCAGGGAATGTGGCCAGCAGAAGGGGCAATATCAACCGAAACACTGGAAGTATTTGCCGCCGAGGGTTGCCGCTGGGTGGCCAGCGGGGAGGGCGTATTGGTCAACAGCTTGCATAAAATGGAACAACCTGTTCCGGATACCTCGACATACCTGTACCGCCCCTATCAACTTGAATCGGGTGCGGACGGCTTGAATTGTTTTTTCCGCGATGATCGTTTGTCTGATTTGATTGGTTTCGAGTATTCACGCTGGAGCGGCAACGATGCGGCAGCACATTTTGTCGCGCAAATAACAGAAATTGCCAAGCTTGCACCGGCTGAAGAAACGCCGGTAGTCAGCGTCATTCTCGACGGTGAGAACGCGTGGGAATATTATCCGTACAATGGATATTATTTCCTCGACGAACTCTATACAGAGCTTGAGAAAGCCCAGCAAATCCACACCAACACATACAGCGGCTACCTGGAAGCCAGCCTGACAAATCCGGCTAGCGCGAAGAAGCGCTCCTTGCCCAGCATAGTCGCGGGAAGCTGGGTTTACGGCAATTTCGCAACATGGATAGGCTCCAAGGACAAGAATCATGCTTGGGATCTGCTGTGCGTTGCAAAGCAGAGTTACGACCTGGTCATTTCCGGCGACCGGCTCAGCAAAGCGGAGCAAGCTGCAGCCGAGAAGCAGCTTTGTTCGTGTGAAAGTTCGGATTGGTTTTGGTGGTTTGGTGACTATAACCCTTCACATTCAGTCGCCAGCTTCGACCATTTGTTTCGCCATAATTTGACCGAATTGTATCGCCTGTTGAAATTGCCCGCCCCGTTGAACTTGGCTGAGACTATCAGCCAGGGCAGCGGGTCTCCGGAAGCCGGTGGAGCGATGCGCCGCGCCTCTGAATAAGTCGTGTTACTGAGAAATTTCTTTTTATGTTGACGGATCGCGCCAGCGGCATATTGTTGCATCCGACATCGCTGCCTGGCGCGTTCGGTGCCGGCGATTTCGGACCTGATGCATACCGGTTTGTAGACTGGCTGGTCAGTGCCGGACAAAGCTATTGGCAGGTTCTGCCGCTAGGTGAAATCGGGCAAGGCAACTCACCTTACATGAGCATGTCCGCATTTGCCGGCAGTATCCTGCTTATCGATCTGATCGAATTGTCCGCAAAAGGTTGGCTAACCCCCGCGGATCTGATGCCGCATCCCGATTTTCGGCCGGGCCGGGCGGATTACGCACTGTTGCGGCCTTTCCGTATCGAGCGACTGCGCCGCGCCGCCAAGTGCTTCTTCGCCAGTGCTCATGACGACATGCACCGGTCATATACTGAATTTTGCATAGCCGAATGCGCATGGCTGGACGACTATTCGCTGTTCATGACCATAGCCGAGCACGAAGACTGGCGGTATTGGGGCCTGTGGCCCATGGAGCTGGTCAAAAGGGAAGAGCAGGCGCTTCGCCAATTTGCATTGGAAAATGCGGAAGAAATCGGATTCTGGAAGTTCTGCCAGTGGTGTTTTGCGCGGCAGTGGTCAGACTTGCGCCTGTATGCCAATGAACACGGCGTCAAGATCATCGGCGACATCCCGATTTTTGTGTCCTGTCAAAGCGCCGATGTCTGGGCGCATCAGGAACTGTTCGAACTGGATGAAAATGGACGACCACTTTTTGTGGCTGGTGTACCACCGGATTATTTCAGTGAGACAGGGCAGCTCTGGGGCAATCCGCAATACCGTTGGAACATTCACGAAAGCACCGGCTACGCCTGGTGGATCGCGCGGCTCGGCCACGCCCTGACGTTGGTCGATCTGGTGCGCATCGATCATTTCCGCGGGTTTGCCGCATATTGGGAAATACCGGCAGATGCACCCAACGCAATTCACGGCAAGTGGGTCACCGGGCCGGGCGAAAAGTTGTTTGAAGCGTTTGCCAAGGTCTTTCCGCATTTGCCCATAATTGCCGAGGATCTGGGTGTGATCACACCTGACGTAGTTGAGTTGCGCGACAAATTTGCACTTCCGGGTATGCGCATTCTTCAGTTCGCCTTCGGAGACGGGGAAAATAGCATCTTCCTGCCGCACCATTATGTGCCCAACTCGATTGCCTACACAGGAACACATGACAACGATACCATCCTGGGCTGGTGGGCTACGCTGCCCGCGCATGAAAAATCTTTTGCCGAGGATTATCTTCACACTGACGGTCATGACATACAGTGGGTCATGATGCGCGCGATTTCCGACTCCGCTGCCAATATTGTGATCTTCACCATGCAGGATGTGCTCGGGCTGTCCGGCGAACATCGCATGAACTTGCCAGGACAATCGGACGGCAGCTGGGTGTGGCGCTTTTCATGGGATCAGATTCAGCCTACCCATGCACAGACATTAATGCAAATGTCTCGGGATTATTCTCGTATTTCATAGCATCACCTGTTCAATTTATTGACCAAAGGTAAATGCTTTCGTTTAAAACCTGGCGGCTTGCTTGCTGTCGCTGATTCTAAAGGCGGAGCAGCGGTTCTGGAATCGACATAATGAGCTTATGCAAAAACATCTGGATTTTGGTTAACTTCATTATTATTAAATTTGACATAATATACATTATGCGAATATCAGGAAGGGTCAGGGCGGAACAGTTCGCGGCTTAGTTTCGCGTTTGACACTTCACGGATTGAGCGCGGTTTTGACCTTGGCGCTAGCCCGCATGGGCTGTCTGCTGGTTTACCTGTGCCGCATCCGGAAGCACTAGAAGCTGCAAGCGCCCATTTTGATGCCGAGCCGCTTTTGACTTTCAGCCTTACGGAATCACAGCGTAAAGTGCTGGCGTTTGCTGCCCTGTGTGAAGCGGAATCTTTGCAAGAAGGCTATGAAGCGCATGAGCCTGAGGTACAGGAAGCTATCCGCAACCTTTGGGCTGCGCGCAATGTTTTGCTTGCAGGTGCGTTATGAGCCGCCGCAATGGTTTACGACGCTGGATCGAGCCGCAGGACTTCTGCGACATGCGCCGCCGGGTCGATTTGAATCGCAAACAAGCCGCAGATCTGCTCGATGTGACGGTGCGCACCATTCAGAACTGGGAAACCGGCGGAGCGCGCATTCCGTGGATGGCGTACCGGATGTTGCGCATCCTGTCCGGCTCTGCGCTGCCAGGCAAAGCATGGGAAGGCTGGACGGTACACGGTGATCGGTTGGTTGCGCCCAATGGCCGTTGGTTCGATGTGCCATTTCTTGAGCAGTTCGAACGCGTCTACGCCATGGCCCGTCTGTGGCGGCAGGACTACGCTAGAACGCAACGCCAACACGCATCCGAGGTCAGGCTCCCGTCTGTTACCCCCTCGCCTCAAATCCCGCCATCTTTGCAGGTGGAACCAACAGCCGCCCGTCTTGCTGCTGCGCGGCATCGGGCGGCTGTGCCCCCCCCTAGTAATACGGGGGGAAAGCCCCAGCATGTGGCAGGTGGTGAAGAATCCTTAACTGCTTGTTGTCGTTGAGTTATGTGTAATTTTAATGAGGTTCGTTTTGGTGTTTTAGAAAATAACTGTTCCTACTTTGGAGGTAATGATGAGTTCGGAAATTGATCTTAGTGAGCGTTATGTGCCGGTGTCGTTTGTTGCTCGGGCCTTGAGTGTCACCCCTCGCCGTGTCCGCGTTTTACTTGTTCAGAATCGTTTGTCTGGTCGCCGGTGCGATAACGGCTATTGGGAGGTGCTTTACCCCTTCAATTTTGTAGTTGGGACTCGCGGTCCACGACTCAATGCTTTCAAATCCAAGGTATTGGAGAGAAAGGAAACAGTCAGACCGCCTAGGAAGTGGATTCATGAAACGGAGGAACAGTTTGCGGAACGTATCAAAACCTTTAATTGACAGGAGATCGGAAAATCATGAACATGCAAAAAGTCGGTATAGTTGTACAGTTCAAATTCGGGCATCAAAAATGCGCAATCCAGCGCAAACACAGGGCTGGCGGCATGACTCGCTATACATTATGCGAATAACAGGAAGGGTCAGGGCGGAACAGTAAGCGGTCTAGTTTCGCGTTTGACATACCTCCGATTAGCCGAAACGGATGCCCTCCGCCGCGGGCCGCTTGCGGCCGATGCGGAGGGAGTCGCTTTTCGGAAGTACGGGTCCTATGTAATACCCGTACAAACTGCCATGGGTGGCATACGAAAATCCACTCAAAAAACCCTGCCAAGCCTTATGGCTTGCCGCTTGCCGCGCATTTCATCCCGAAAAATAACTATTCCACCTTGTGAAATTGGTTTGAAACCAGATTTCGCCCAGAACGGAGGCTGCCATGATTGAGCTGACGATTACCGAAGATCAGCGCAGGCACCTGGCGTTCGCTGTGCTGGAGCAAGTCGAATCGCTGCATAACAGCTACGAAGCCCACGAACCCGAAGTTCAGGACGCAATCCGCCATCTCGAAGCCGTGCAGCGCACGCTCGATCGCTTGGGCAATGGGAGGTCAGCATGAGCATCCTTCTTCCCGTAAAACACCAGCAGGAAGGCGTTAGCCTCGCAACCTTCTCACGTCAGACCGGCGTGTCTGAGCGGCAGCTCCAGAAATACGCGAAGGCCGGACGCATCATCGGCGCCCGCAAACATCCGCTCACCAAAAAATGGACGATCTACCCGCCGGCCAAGCTGATGACTGGGAGGCTGTCATGAGTCGCCGCAAAGCCTCACGGCGCTGGATTGATCCCGAAGCCTTCCGTGATGTGCGTCGCTTCTCTGATCTCACTCGCAAGCAGGCTGCCGACCTGCTCGACGTAACGGTGCGAACCGTGCAGAACTGGGAGACCGGCGGGGCGCGCATCCCGTGGCTGGCCTACCGGATGCTCCGCATTCTCACCGGCTACGCGCTGCCCGGCAAAGCGTGGGAAGGCTGGACGGTGCAGGGTGATCGACTCATTGCACCGAATGGTCGCTGGTACGAGGCCAACACCCTGGAGCAAATCGAGCACGTATTCGGCATGGCCCGACTATGGCGGCAGGACTATGCCAAGCGGCAGCAGCGGCCCGCTGCCGTGGTGCTGCCCTTCCCCGTTCCGGTTGATTCACCCATGCAGAAACATCAGATCGAGGTGGCGCGATGAAAGACGAATTCGGGTTTCAAGTTGATGTACCGCCGAATTACCAAATATCCGGCAAGGCCGACGCCGCGCAGCGGAAGCAGGAGGGGCTTTCCTTGTCGGATTTTGGTCAGCACGCGCAGGCTGTGGAAAGCGCAGCGAACCCGCCCTCCTGCAAGTCGGTGTTGCTGTCGGCACCCGCTGCATGTTCCGGAGTGCGCTCGATGCCGCTCAAGATCCAGCTGCCTGACTTCAAGGCGGTGGCTGATGCCGCGTCAGCGGCGCAGCCGCTGCCGAAGGCGGCGCAGCTTCCGTGCGGCTATATCGGCAACCGGTTCGTGCGCTATGTGCCGGTTGCATTCGTCGCGCTGGATTGGAAAGTCAGCGCTCGGCGGATCCGCGTTCTCCTGGCTGAATTTCGGTTGGAGGGTCGCAGGGATTCGAACGGCTACTGGGAAGTTGCCTACCCCTACCGCTTCACCTTCGGGCAGCGTGGCCCTGCCCTGAAACGCACCAAAAAGCCGGAAGCGATTCCGGATCCGTTATGAAAATTCACTTTACAGGAGATCGGAAAATCATGAATATGCGAAAAGTCGGTACTTTTATACAGTCCAAATCACGCCTTCCTGCGGAGGCGGAAACAGCGGAAAAGTCACTAAAATCAATGGCACACGCTATACATTATGCGAATATCAGGAAGGGTCAAGGCGGAACTATTCAAAGCCTGGTTTCGCGTTTGGCATACCTGTCATTCTTCCCAACCATTCAATCTGATCGATATCTGTAGATTAACGACCAATGGCAATCATGGATTGGTTCGTCGGAAATTGGTGTCGCACTGCCATGCATCCCGAACATTTGCGCACGCTCGCTTGTCCGTCAGGCAGGTGCTTCAATTCATGCTAGCCGATGGGCTGAATGTCATTGTTGATTGAATGCCGATCTGATTTCGAATGTTGAAAAAATATTACTGCTGCTCACACCCTGCAAGAGGCTATCCAACATTATTCAATTGGACTGTCCAATTGAATATATATGCATTGAATACCTATAACTACAAATAATGATATTAATTAATAAGTAGATATGTGCGTTACTTGCACTAAAAATCACTTGACATGGACTGTCCAATGATTACACTGTGTACAGTCCAATCAATAATAGTCTGTCTAAATCATGTTGACGAGCTTTGAAGTGATGCAAGCCGCGAATATCTCTCGGGCAACCTTGAACAACTATATCTCGCTCGGATTACTGCCGCGCCCGTTGGTAAAAATTCCGGAACCCGGAGCTTCCACCAGTGCAAGGCAAATAGGCTATTTTCCCGAGGAAGTTCTGGCACGCCTTGATCGCATCAACCAATTGAAGAAAGAAGGTTATGCGATGGCAGATATTTCCGCCCAACTTGAACTGGATGGTTTTCCGGTTCCTGAAAAGATAACCAGGGAATTATCAGCGCAAGAAAATACACCATCGCCAGTCCTCGTCTCAGCACAATCTGTACAGTCAAAATCTATCCAACACGTACCTACCGTGTTGGCTTCAAAATCGAATGTATTGCGGCTAACCATAGACCATATCCCCTACCCGGCCTACATGGTCAACTACAACTTCGAGATAACCTGGTTCAACGAAGAAGCGCGCACCGATTTGCTCGGTGCATTCGATCATCTGCCAGCAGACATCAAGGATCGCAACGCCCTGTCCTACCTGCTCAATGGCCGGCTGGGCCGGGACGGCGCCAACCGTGAAGAATTGTTGCAGTTTTACCTGTTGCTGGGCAAGGGCCGTTACTCGCGGAATGATCTGATGAACATACTGACCGGCCAGATGGATGCTTCAACCTTGCAAAAGGATACGCCCCTGGGCGAAGTTCACCCCAACGGGACCCTGATGCAACTGCCACTCACGTTAACCCTGGAAAATGGAGAGATAACCCACTACAACGTCTATGCTTCCTATTACCGCGAAGGGATACTGTTCATCCATCTGCCAAGTCACGCCGAAAGTGACAGCCTGCTGGGACTCCTGGAACGCCGCGATGAAGTGATTCGCAACCTGCTGAAAAAACACCTGCCCATGCTGACCGATGTCGCGGTGCTGGTGGCTGACCTGCAAAGTTCGGTACGCATCTGCACCGAGCTGCCGCCCGAGGAATATTTCGAGCTGATCAACCAGATTTGGGCCACCATGGAGCCTATCTTTCGCAAGTATTACGGCACCCACGGCAAGCATGTGGGGGACGGCATGGTCTACTACTTTTTCCCGCAACCGGACTGCAACTATATCTTCAACGCACTGTTGTGTGCGCAAGAAATGAAGGCCACGATGCGCCAAATAAGCAAGCAATGGCAGTTACGCAAGAACTGGATGAACGAGCTCTATCTTAATACCGGCCTGAATGAAGGACACGAATGGCTGGGCATCTTCCACATCGAGACCAAGGTCGAATTCACCGTGCTGGGCGATACCATCAACCATGCCGCGCGTCTATCTGATTTCGCGCGCGGCGGCGCCATTTGGGCAACCAAAAGTCTGCTTGGCAAGCTGGCCACAAAGGACCGGCAACGGGTTAAGTTTGGCATACGCCGACGGGATGCCGAGGGACGCGAAGTGTTCGTCAGCGCATTCTATTCGCGCGTCTCGGAACTGGCCTATCTCAATGATGCGGCACACAACGAAAAGCTGAACGATATTTCGGCGCTGCCGGTAACCGAAGTTATCGAAGTGGAGGCGTGATCGTGATGATGGAACCAACCGAAAAACACACAATGGAGATGGCCGATCAAATCGACCAGGCACTGCGCATATCTGAAGTTGCTTTTGAAACCAGCGATGCAATCATGATCACCGATGCCGATTGTTATATCGTTCGGGTCAATCAGGCATTTCTGGACATCACCGGCTACAATTCAAACGAGGTAATCGGCAAGAATGCGCGTATGTTGAATTCTGGGCAGCATGACAAGATTTTCTATGCGGAAATCGAAATGTGGCAACAATTATTCCAGGACGGATCATGGGCGGGCGAGATATTCGACAAGCGCAAGAACGGTGAGATTTATCCGAAGTGGATGAAGATATCTGCCGTCAAAAATCGGCAGCAACAGAATACCCATTACGTAGCCATTTTCAATGACCTCAGCGAGCGAGAAAGCAGAGAGGAAGAAATCCGCAACCTGGCTTCCTATGACAAGCTCACCCGTCTGCCAAACCGGAATTTGTTTCTTGACCTATTCAGTGAGAAGTTGGCCAATTCGACCCGTCCGGGCAACTTTGGCGCGCTGTTGCTGATCGACCTTGATCGATTCAAGATACTTAACGATACACTGGGACATGATTGCGGGGATCTGCTGCTCATCGAAGTGGCCGCCCGGCTTAAAGATTGTGTTCGTGAAATGGACACACTGGCCAGATTGGGTGCCGATGAATTCATCATGCTGATAGAGGATGTCGGCGACAACGCGGAAGAAACCTCGCGCAGGGTCGGCATGGTTGCCGAAAAAATCCGCGAGTGTCTGTCCCGCCCCTATTTTTGCAACGGACTACCGCTGAGCAGTTCATCCAGTATTGGAATCAGCCTGTATTGCGGCGGTGAAATTCCGGGCGATATTTTGGTTCAACATGCAGAAATGGCAATGTATCAGGCCAAGGATGCAGGGCGCAATTCGATCCGTTTTTTTGATCCCATAATGCAGGACAAAGTGGCAGTCCACGCAAAGCTTGAAAATGATCTGCGCCAGGCTATCAGTCGTAGCCAGTTTCATTTGCATTACCAGATGCAAGTTGACAGCAATCATCGGCCGGTCGGCGCGGAAGCCCTGTTGCGCTGGGATCATCCCGAACGCGGGTTGGTGCTGCCCGGTGTTTTTATTCCTATCGCTGAAGAAAGCAGGCTGATACTAGAGATTGGCGACTGGGTGATGAATAATGCCTGCGAGCAACTTGCACTATGGTCGCAAAGCGATCAAACGCGCATGTTGACGCTGGCAGTGAATGTAAGCGCAAAACAATTTGCCATTGACGATTTTGTGGATAGCGTGGCAAATGTACTAAAAGCGCATCGGGTTGATCCTACCCGCCTGAAACTGGAATTGACCGAGAGCGTGATGCTGGAAGACATGGATGGTACCGTCGAAAAAATGCATGCACTTAAGGCATTAGGCGTCGGATTGTCGATTGACGATTTTGGCATCGGATATTCGTCGCTGTCCTATTTGAAACAGCTGCCGCTGGACCAACTAAAAATCGACCAGAGCTTTGTGCAAGGCATCACAAAGGATGGCAGCGATGCCATGCTGGTGCAGACTATCATTGATCTGGCAGCCAATTTCCACATGAATGTCATTGCCGAAGGCGTAGAGACAGAGGCTCAACTGACTTTCCTGAAACACCACGAATGCATGGCATTTCAGGGTTTCCTGTTTGGGATGGCATTGCCCGTGTATGAGTTCGAAAAGTTACTGCATCGCATCGTGAACGAGTTAACCGGTAGCTTTCGCGCATTCAAGCCTACGTGTTGAATAACCACATTTCTCCAGCGAGCGGCTCAATGTCACGCCGACACAGCTCCGGGAATGTTGCTGCTGTTGTTCATCCCCATCGACAGCCCATTCTAAAAATGGGTATAAGTGAATTTCGGAGAGTCTGTTCTATTTCCGCAGAACATGAATTCGGGATGCTTCCATACCACCCGGAATTTGCGTAACGCGAAACGCCACTTTTTGGTCCTTTTTGAGTAACTTGAAACCACTCATGTTAATTTCAGAATGGTGCGCGAACAGTTCTTCGTGTCCATTATCTGGCATGACAAATCCAAACCCCATGTCGTCGTTGAACCATTTAACTTTGCCGGTTGCCATGTGATCGATTCCTTATTTAAGTGACAGTTCATGGGAAGAATTGAAGGCAGCGACAAATCGATTGCCTTGCTTTCTTAATTTATTAGAGGTGTTTGCGTTTATTCAGGAGTGCATCGACTTCAATTTCGCAGATCAGCCAGTCGGCCAGTTCATCACCTTCCGAAAAGCCACGATTCTCTGCTCGATAATAAGCCGCAACAGCGATCAGTTCCTGACGATCCAACCCCTCGATAGCCCTATTATTCTTGAGTAGGGCGGGTTGAGGCTTTTTACTCGGCATTCGGGATGTACCCAATGCGTGTGTCATGATTATTCCTTTGTCAAAAGTCACAGATCGATAAAGTCACAGTGTTTCCTGGGAAATGCCAGACGCATTTTACGGGCATCTGTTTATCCAATCTGTGCGCCACCACACAGAACATTCCGCCGGGAACACACAAGCTGTGCAAAATGTTCACAGCTTGTTTGAGAGCCATGAATACCAACCGGATGCCACATTTCAATTATCAACTTGAGAATCCCCAATTTGGGTATATTGGGTGCGTGTATATGGATGGCAAGATTATTCACAAGATCGATAACATAGACGATTCTTATCTGGAGTTTGGCTATACCGAAAAGATGATGGAAGCCGGCGTGTTGCCTGAGGAATATATTTGGATGACATATATTCAAAACGCCACCTGCAATTTTGCCGTTTGCCTGCAGATATGCATCATCAAATACTTGGGCAAAAACTCTGCCCAATACGGCCAACAATGCGAATGCTTGCTGGATGATTACCTGAAAAAAAAACAGTCGAAAAAGGTTGGTCGTGTTCGGTTTGAAGCATGAAAATACTCTGCGGACAATTGAAAATTAAAACCTGATCGCAATTATTTGGTGCGCAAGCACGCCCTACCCCAATTCGCCAATCCCTCCTGCTGCATGATTAACGTGGTTGTAATATGAGTGACATAAGCTCACCTGCATGTCACGTTATAAAAACATGGAACGCCTTGTGATCTTTGACGCTGATGGCACGACCATCGATGCGTTTCACGCCATTCAGCTGACTTTTTTGAGGCACGGGATGGACATCGGTGACCTTGAGCGATTCCAGAAGCGCCGCAAGTTGTTCAAGTATCTGGGCGGCTTGCGCGAGTTCCCGATGAACCTGCGCCGCCAGTTCGGCAAACAAAGTCGCAAGCGACTGTTGACCACGTTGACTGATGTCTACCGGAACGAGGCGCGCTTGTATCCGGGCATCGAGTCTACGCTGCGCAAGTTGATCGAGGTCCCGGATATCCGGGTGGGGTTCGTGACCCGGAATATCACGATTGAGCCGAAGAAAACCCTGAAACTGCTTTTTCAGCGCCATGGCATTGATACGGGCGATTTCGACTACTTCGCTTGCATTCCGCTGCAGGAGAGCAAGGTGGATTACCTGAAGCTGGCACGGCAGACTTTCGAAATCAATCCGGCACTCAGCTTTGCCTGCGGCGACGAATACAGCGACTATCTCGGTGCGATCGGCGCAGGAATGCATCCCTTCATGGTGGCCTACGGCTTCGAGGACAACATACGCCTGAGCCAGAAATTCGGCGTGCCGCCGGAGCTGATATCGACCTCTCCTGAAGAATTTACCGGCCGATTGCTGCATGCGATGAATCTTTCCGTTTTGGATGTTGTCCCATGACCGTTTAACACACAAGAATCTATCGGATCACCAACACCTGACACCACAAACCAAAGCTGAGCTCATGACCACAAATTACGCACAACACAAAAATGTCCGGATTTCCTGCATTATCTGCGCCTACAACGAGGCACCCAGAATCGCCGCGGTGCTTGCGGTGGCCTCGGTCCACCCGCTGTTGAACGAGGTGATTGTGGTTGATGACGGATCGACCGACCAGACTGCAGACATCGTCAGGCAATTTCCCACGGTCAAACTGATCTCGCTACCGGTAAATCAGGGCAAAAGCATCGCGATGGCTACCGGCGTGATGGTCGCGCAGAATGAACTCCTGATGCTGCTGGACGCAGACCTTACCGGCCTGGCCGCAGAACATGTCAATGCCCTCGCCTTTCCGGTAGTGTCGGGCAAGGCGGATATCAGCCTCAGCCTGCGCAAGAACAGCCTGCTGATATTCCGCGCAATCGGGCTGGACTTCGTTTCCGGGGAACGGGTGATCCGCAAGGATCTGCTCAGCGAGGTGCTGGAGGAAATGCACGGGCTGCCACGGTTCGGCATCGAGGTGTTCATGAACCGCCGGATCATCGCGCGGCAATACTCGATCGCCGTGACACACTGGCTGAGCGTCGCTCAATCGAGGAAAACCGAAAAACTCGGGTACCGGAAAGGCATACGCGCGGAATGGCGCATGCTCTCTGACCTGTTCAAGATGGAATATCCGCTTGCACTGATTTCACAGACCTATCAAATGTTGTTGCTGCGCATCAATCGCCCCGCTCCGGTGGCGTTTGCGGTTTGGATCAGCAAGCTGCGCGACAGCGTACTGTAGTACCGGGCGTCGCCAACGGGTAATGTCAGCCGGACATTTTGTCCGATTATTCTTTCGCGGCCGTATTCCCCAGCAGTTGCCACAGCGCCTTTCCCACGAACATGAAAAATACCGGGGCACCCGCGATCAGATAAAAGTAGTAGGTGGCGAAGCGCCACATCAACAGCGCCGCACCCAGCGTCGCGTGATCCAGCACTGGTGCAAGCAGCGCGGTGAAGCTCAATTCCACCCCGCCGCTGCCTCCGGGCAACATGGTAAAGTGGCCCGCGGTAAACGCCAGCATCTGGATGAGATAGGTGTATGCCCAGTAAACATTACGGCCCATACCGACAATGATCACATAGAGCACGCTGTATCGCAGTACCCAGTGACCAAGGCAGCACAAGAATATCCCGAATAACCTTAACAGGGAAAATCCCAGGATCAGATGCAGTGCCTGGCGAAAGCGCAGCACGCCACGGGTCAGTCGACGTCTGTTCGCCGCGGAGACACGCCGGTTCAGGACGTGCCGGCCGATCCACAATAGTACCGGGCGATAGTGCTGCACCGCGATCCAGGCCAGTGACAACATGCCCAATATCAATCCCGCCAGCATCGCGATCTCCCAGCCGATATGCGGCTGCGCCGGATGCACGAAGATCGCGAGCGTGGCGACCAACAGGACGGTGCTGAATACCAGCATGTCAATCAGGATGTCGGTGGCATACATCGCGGCCGCTGCGGTGGCGGGAGCGCCATGTCGTTTTAGCAGGTACACATAGGTGAGCAGTCCGCCGCTGCCGGCAGGCGTCGCGCTGATGGCGAATTCGGTGGCCATCACCGTGGCCAATGAACGGCCATGTCCCATGGGTTTCCCGATCCCGCTCAACATTAACCGCATACGCCCGGCATTGAAGTTCCAGCCGACGAAGATCATCGCCAGCACTGCGCACAGCAGAGATAATGGAAAAGTCTCCAGGCGCTGGAATAGCCCGCTACCGCCGTATACAAGGGCGACGCTCAGGCCCAGCACCAGCCCGAGTACGACGAGCGTAAGCGAGCGCCTCATCGGATGTTCCGATTCACGGTCTGGCAACCGTTTCCGGCCGGGTTATTTGGCTTCATCGGTCGGTGCGGGATTGGTTGAAAATGGCCGGGTCAATAATTTTGGTTGGGTAGGCTGGCTGCGGGTAATTGCGGGATAGTACAACCAAGTAAAAGAATCCCGCCCATGCTCAGGCCTCTAAACTGGACGCTGATATATACAAGTTTTATCAGAGGCACAATTATAGCCATTGTCTTTGAATCTGGCAGATATACACCGGATGCCGATCAATTCAAGGTTGCAAGCCATGCTGGTGCGATGAAAATTTGCGCTGTTCAATTTACAAAAATACCTAAAAACAGGATTGACAATTTTGAATAGTTATCAACCTAAGCGAAATTGCGGGTTTGCGTCCTTATAATCAGCAACAAAACTGTAAACTTACGCTACCTATTTGATTTGTATGTATATTTATAAAATCAAAATATAGGCAATGTAAGGAAAATCCTTGTATTACGCTACTTTGGAACAGCTGCTTACCTATTTACCCACAAAGTTATCAACAGTTTTTGTTGATAAAAATAATACTCTTTATTAATTGGTGTGTTAGAAAAAATACATTAGGGAGACAGCAATTAATCCGAATTAAATATAGCAATAAAATGCAACAAGTTTAAATTTGTATTTACGGATAGGCAGCACCCTTAAAATCCACGACAGATAATATGGTTAACCGAAGCGATGTTTGGAAGCGACGGCAACGATCCTGATTTTGCAGCATATTAACTACCGCCCACCACGGCAATCCAGCCAAAAAACTCACATTTAGTTCTTTCCCACCTGCTTATTTTCATTTTGGATATTTATTATTTTAATTTCTGGCGTTCATTGTAATGAAACTGCAATATTCCGGAGTCAGAATGCGAGCTCCTCACTAACTGAATTCAGGAGAACCAGAGATGTTGTTAAACATGAAAAAAGTAAAAGCCATGGGATTGGGTGCATGTGCACTACTGTTTTGTGCAAGCGCTATGGCGGTTGAAATTACCGGCGCTGGCAGCACGGCTATATACCCCGTACTGTCACAATGGGCAGCTACATACAAAGAAAAAACCGGCATATCGGTTAATTACCAATCTATTGGTTCCGGTGGTGGCATCAAGCAAATCAAAGCAAAGACCGTTAACTTTGGCGATAGCGATATGCCTTTGACTCCTGGTGAACTCAAAGAAGCCAATCTGGTCCAGTTTCCTGCCGTAATTATCGGCATTACCCCTATCGTCAATATTCCCGGAGTGGAATCCGGCGAAATGGTTCTGGATGGCAAAACGCTGGCTGATATCTACCTCGGCAAGATCACCAACTGGAACGACAATGCAATCAAGAGCCTGAATCCAAAACTAAACCTTCCAGATTTGGCAATCACTGTTGTGCATCGTGCTGACGGTTCAGGAACCACCTTTTATTTCACCGATTACCTGTCTAAAGTTAGCCCTGAATGGAAGAAAAATGTTGGCTCCAACACTTCTGTTTCATGGCCACTTGGTGTTGGCGGCAAAGGAAGTGAAGGCGTTGCATCCTATGTTAAACAAGTCAAAGGTGCCATCGGTTATGACGAGTATGCCTATGCCATGCAAGCGCATCTTACCTGGACACGTATGATCAACAGCGACGGCAAAACTGTCGCCCCGAAACCAAAGAACTTCCAGGCAGCTTCTGCCAAGACAGACTTTGCTCACGCCAGCGACTTTTATGTGATCATGACAGATGCGCCCGGTGCCGAAAGCTGGCCTCTGACAGCAACAACTTATTTCTTGTTGCGTACGGATGCTGCAAAGGCTGACAATGAGCAAGTAGTCAAGTTCGCAAAATGGTTCCTTCACCACGGCCAGTCACAGGCTGCAAAGCTTGACTATGTGCCGCTGCCAGAAGCAACCGTAAAGTTGATCGAAAGTTACACCAAGAGCAAGCTCGGCGTCTGAATTACCCAGAGCTGAAAGAAAAGGGCCGCAATGCGGCCCTTTTTTATGTGCAGTCGGCAGGGTGCTCATAAATAGACAAGCATCGTTACAACCTGTTTCACATCCTCCCTGCCCCCGGTCTGCGGCTGCCGCTTGTGCGTTCAATTTTCGAGAACAGTTATCCGCGCTATCCATCCTCTATTCAACCTGGAGGTTTTTCGCAAAAGTCGGCAAAATTGTCCTGCAAGCTGATCAAACACGAAATTTTCAATCGTGAAAGAGTATGCTATCCGTGCACGTCAGGCAGTATATTAGCATTTAATTATATATTGCTGTATAGTGAGCGTATGGCAAATTGCATGATGGATTGGAGATGTTTTGATGGATTTATTGAGCAACGCGCACTTAGGCAAGCTAGCAGGCGGGATACTATTGTGGTGTATGGCAGGGATTGCATTTGGTGCAGACCTGCAACAATGTGTGGACATTGCCCTCAAACAAAACCCGGATATTCTGGTCAGCCAGTCACAATTGGCACAAGCCGAATCGGCACTTCGCCAAGCTCAGGGTCAGCGCTTGCCAAAACTCACTGCTTCAGTGACCGGCACTCGCACCAATGATGCGCTAAATGCATTTGGTCTCAAACTTTCGCAACGCAATGCCACCTTCAATGACTTCGGTATAAGCCAATATACAGGTGTTGGAACCGTTGCACCCGCATCCCTAAATTACCCCGATCCTGTAACCAATTACGACACACGCTTGGAGTTGCAGATACCGCTCTATAACGGCGGAATGATCTCGGGATATGTCGATCAGGCACACGCGTATATAAAAGCCGCCCAGGATGGTAACCAGTCAGCACGTCAGCAGGTTATCTTCCATGTCATACAGGCTTATCAAGGCGTCCATACCGCACAAGCCTATGTCAGTGTGGCACAACAGGCAGAAGCGGCAGCCGAAGCCTATGTCAAGACCACACAGAATTTGCTGAACGAGGGAGTGGTGGTCAGGAGCGATTTATTGTTCGCACAGGTGAATCTTGCCAACGTCAGGGTCAATCTGGAAGAAGCACAGCGTGGCGAAGCCGCCGCACTCGATCAATTGCATCTGTTAATGGGCATGCCATTGGATGAAAAGCTGGAGATCGGGCCCGATTTTACGCCGTCTGCATTGAGCGGGAATGTCGCCAAGTTGCAGGATGAGGCACTCACAACCAACCCCGGCCTGCTGGCAATGCGCAATCAATTAGATGCGGCAGTTGCAGGAGTAAAAGTGGCGAGTGCGGATTACTATCCGCATTTCAATGCGATTGTCAGACAAGACTGGAATGCGCCGACATTCCAACAGGGTGCGTCCTCATACACCATAGCAGGCGTTCTCTCCTGGAATATATTCGATATGGGTGTGACACGCGGCGCTGTGGGCCGTGCGCAAGCATCCCGGTCAGAATTGCAGGCAAGGCTCAAACAGGCTGAAGAAGGAGTGCGCTTCCAGGTGGCGGACGCCTGGCGCGGGTCGGCCGAGGCAGAATCAAGAGTCAGTGCACGGACAGCGGCAGTCGCGCAGGCAGAGGAAGCACAACGGCTGGTGGCAAAGCGTTATGAGAACGGCGTTACCACCATGGTCGAAGTGCTGGCTGCACAGGCACAACTCGACAAGGCGCGAGCAGAAGAAGTGGCTGCGCATTATCAGCTGACTGTACAACGATCCGCACTGCGTCTCGCAGTGGGAAAACTCAATAGTGATCAATTGTTATACGCGCAGGACCGGGGAGAGAAATGATGAAAGTGCAAGAAAAATCGATGCTGATAATAGCCACAACACTGTTCCTTTTGCTGGCCGGTTGCCAGCCTCACGACCAGGCGACGGCTCAGATCAAAACAGTGAACGCCCAGGCTATTACACTGAACTTGACCGAAATTCCAGTCACGGATGCCACCCCCGGTGCGGTCATTTCGGAACAGCAGGTGCAGGTTGCATCAAGACTGATGGGTTACATCCACGACATCGCGGTGCATGAAGGCGATACGGTCAAAGCAGGTCAATTGTTGTTCACCATTGACCCGACAGATATAAAAGGACAAGTGAATCAGGCGCGTGCTGGGGTCGCACAGGCCGAAGCCGCGCTCAGTGACGCTCAAGCCGACTTTGAGCGCTTCTCCAATCTGTACAAAGAAGAGTCGATACCGAAGGTGCAATACGACAAAGTCAAATTGCAATTCAACATCGCGCAAAGCCAGGCGAATGCAGCCCGCGCAGGTTTGAATACAGCCGAGTCGCAATTGCGCTATGCAGAAGTGCGCTCCCCTATCAATGGCATCGTGACGCAAAAGATGGCCAATACAGGCGACCTTGCCGCACCGGGCAGACCGGTACTAGCAGTTGAAAACCCCGCCAAACTGATGATCCAGACCTCGGTCAGCGACGAAACCTATGCACATCTGAAAATGGGCGGCAGCGCAACGGTTGAAATCGCGGGCAATACAATGCCGGGCAAGATCGTGCGACTGGTTTCAGCAGCGGATGCGATGTCACATACTCATCTGGTGAAGCTTGATGTGCCCGGCATCAAGGGATTCAGCAGCGGCACTTTTGCCCGTGTGCGCTTCATTGTAGGCAGCAGGCAGGGAATCAGCGTGCCCAAGTCAGCACTGCTGGAACGCGCAGGCATTTCCGGCGTGTTCGTGGTGGATGCGGACGGCATCGCCCACTATCGCATGGTCAGGGTCGGCAGAGAGCAGGATGGCATGATCGAAATCGAAGCCGGACTCAATTCCGGAGAAAAGGTCGTGGTAAGCAACGCTGCCGGGTTCGATTCGGGTGACCGGATCAATCTGACCGGAAGCAACCAGCCATGAGCCAAGAACCAATGAGCGGGTCCAATCAACCCATGAACATTGCCGGGCGACTGGCGAAGACCTTCCTGACATCAAAGATCACCGTGATGATCATGTTGGCTATCACGCTGGTCGGACTGGTGGCGGTGTTCGTGACCCCGCGTGAATACAACCCGCAGATCGTCGTGCCTGCTGCCAATATCATCGTTGCCAAGCCGGGTGCAACAGCCGACGAGGTCGAGAATACCATCGTCAAACCGCTCGAGGCGATCATGAACGCGCAGGCCGGCGTGAAACATACCTTTGGCTACGCGGTCAATGACTATGGCGTCGTGACAGTGCAGTTTGATGTCGGCCAGGATCAGGAAAGGAGTCTGGTCAAGTTATACAACCAGTTGATGCAAAACATGGATCGCATGCCCCCCGGCGCAATGCAGCCCATGGTCAAACCCATCAATGTGGACGATGTGCCCATCATGACGTTGACATTCGCGTCAACCAAGCACAGTGACTACGATTTGCGTTATGTGGCGCAGCATGTTCTGGAGCAATTGCGCAACATTCCGGGTGTTTCCTTCACCGAGATCGTCGGCGGACGCCCCCGCGCGATCAGCATCTACATCGATGCACAGAAGCTCGCCGCCGCAGGCTTGGCGCTAGACCAGGTCGATCGCATGTTGAATGCCACCAACATTTCGATGCCCGCGGGTGACTTGGTCGACAACAACAAGGATACCCCGCTGCGCTTCAACGGTTTCCTCAAGAATGCCCGCGAAGTAGGTGATATCGTGCTGGGTGCCCCCAGAGGCCGTCCGGTATTCCTCAAGGATGTTGCACGTATCGTGGATGGGCCGGCCGAAGTGGATTCATCGTCACATTTCGCCTTCGGACCTGCCCAACAACATCCCGCTTTCAAGGGTGATGCACCGGCAGTGACCATCGCCATCGCGAAAAAGGCCGGCACCAATGCCGTGGTCGTTACCAACGCGGTGCTAGCCAAACTTGAAACGCTCAAGCGCGAAGCAATCCCGCAAGGCATTAGCGTGACGGTCACCCGAGATGACGGTGCGAAGGCAAACGTTGCCGTGAATACACTGGTCGAACATCTGGGCATCGCCATCGCCTCGGTTGTTGTCGTATTGTTGTTCTTCCTGGGCTGGCGTGAAGCTGCCATCGTGACCCTGACTGTGCCACTGATCCTGTTCGTGGTGCTGACCGTAGGCCTGGTTGCCGGCCAGACCATGAACCGCATCACACTGTTTGCATTGATCCTGTCACTGGGTCTTTTGGTGGATGCCGCGATTGTGGTCATTGAAAACATCCATCGACATCTGCATCATGGCGGTGCCGCCAATTTCAAAGAAGCGCTTGTGCTCGCCACCAATGAGATAGGCAACCCCACCAACGTCGCCACGATTGCCGTGATTCTGGCTTTCATCCCGATGGCTTTCGTCACCGGCATGATGGGGCCATTCATGCAACCTATCCCGTTCAACGTGCCAGTCGCGATGATTGCATCGTTGCTGATCGCCTATATGGTGGTGCCATGGGCCGCATTCAACATGCTCAAGGGCAAGGCATTGGCGGAACTGGAGAAAGCACCCACGCTGGAAGAGCGGGACGCGCAACCACGAGATCCTTTGCACCGCGCTTATGTCAGTGTGATCACACCCTTCCTCAACAGCAGCAAACGGCGCAACTGGCTTTTTCTGATCGTGTCGTTACTGCTGGCGCTCGCGATGTTGCAGCCGTTATGGCAGTTCATTCGGCCTTCAGGGATAAACGGGCCGCTAAGTGCGCTGGGCGTGGAACTGAAAATGCTGCCTAACGACAACACCAACACTTTCCTGCTCGAAATTGACACCCCCGCGGGGACTGCACTGGCACGCACGGACGAAGTTGCCCGTGCGGTGGGCGATGTACTCGGACATACCCAATCTGTCGTTAATTACCAGACCTTCCTCGGCGTCACGGCGACCGTGGACTTCGCCGCGCTGGTGCGCGGTGACATCCTTAAGCGCGGGTCAAATCTTGCCCAAATCCGCGTCAATCTCATCGACAAAAGTGATCGCTCGGCAAGCTCGCATGAGATCGTGTCCGCACTGAATGAAGCACTGACGCCGATCAGGAAGCGTTATCCGGATACCCAGATCAAACTGTATGAGACACCGCCGGGGCCACCGGTGCAATCGCAAATCCTGGCCGAATTATATGGCCCCGACTACGACAAGCTGCGCGCAGCGGCAGCAGTTGTCAGGGAAGATTTCAACAATGTCTACGGGATCATCAATGTTGACGATTCGGTTACGGCATCCATGGAAAGTTATGAGATCCACGTCGATGCCGAAAAGGCTGCGCTTGCAGGTGTAGCACCGGCGCAGGTAGCCAAACTGATACATGACTATGTAAGCGGTTTTTCGCTGGGCGCACTGCATATCGAGGATGCCAGGGAGCCGATCAACCTGACTGTGCGTCTGCCCCGCTCCGAGCGCCAATCGCCGGGGCAGATATTATCGCTTGCGGTAGTCAATGCCATGGGTCAACAAGTGCCCTTGTCATCAATCGCAACCATGAGCAGTGTGGTGGCCGCCAAACCAATCTATGACCGTGACCAGCATCAAGTCGTCACAGTCGGCGGCGAATTGTTAAGTTCCAGCCCGGTCTATTCAGTGCTCGCGCTCGACAAAATGCTGGACAACAAAATTGTGGCTGGCGAACATTTCACCACAGGAAACCTGCGATTCAGCGAAGCCCAGCCCAAGGACGTGACCCAATACCAAATCCTGTGGGGGGGCGAGATGCGACTTACCCTGGATGTGTTCCGTGACCTGGGCAGCGCCTTCATTGTGGCGCTGGTACTGATCTATCTGGTGCTGGTCGGCTATTACAAATCATTCATGATCCCCATGATCGTGATGGGTGCGATACCGCTGACCCTGGTCGGGGTGTTTCCCGGTCATTGGCTTACACATCAGGCCTTCACGGCAACATCGATGATCGGCGTTATCGCGTTGGCAGGTATCGTGGTGCGAAACTCATTGCTCCTGATCGATTTCATTATCGAACATGAAGCGCGCGGTTGCAGCGTGAAGGAAGCGGTAATCGAGGCTGGAGCGATCCGCTTCAGGCCGATATTGCTGACGGCGCTGGCAATCATCCTGGGCTCTGCGATCATGGTTACCGATCCCGTATTCGGCGGTCTGGCCGTGTCGCTTATTTTCGGCACATTTGCCTCCACCGCACTGACCCTGCTGGTAATCCCGTTGCTTTATTTCCTCTGGCGTCGTCGAACCAACCCGGCATAGGTGATATATCGTCGTATTGAGTGACTCGAACGCCCGCCCCCATGGGCATTATCTGTAAATTTATCGCTGGCGTTAAATTGTCGGGAACTATTTAAGCATTTGCTTATCTGACTGATTGTTAGCGAAAGCTATCTCACGTTTCACCTCCCTGAGCGTGAAGTCTTAACATCCCCCTTTTGTTAAGACATTTTGCCCCTGCTCCTTACGGTTCAGGGGCATTTTTTTTAGGATATTTCAGGCAGATCGTGACAATGGGCTTCATCCCTCTTCAGTTTCGACTTTATCATGTGTCTACAGCTGGTCAGCGTTCATTTTCCATACCCCAACAAACTGTTGATTTCCAACACATCATCTTCGGTCAATACCCCAGCTGCAGCCTTGAGCTTGAAACCCTGGAATAATGTGTCGTAACGTGCTTTCAACAAATCTCGCTGGGACGTATAGAGCTGCTGTTCGGCATTCAATACGTCAATATTCATATGGATACCCAATTTGTAGCCGATCTGATTGCCAATGACTGCGCTTTTGCTGGACTCGACAGACGATTGCAGCGCGTCGATCTGCGCCAGGCCGTTCACGATGGCCTCGTAAGCCTGTTTCGCATCAGTGGCGGACTTGCGACGCGCTACTTCCAATTCGGCAGCTGCCTTGTTCCTGTTGGCAATGGCCTCGCTCACGCGTGCGCTGGTCATGCCGCTATCATAAATCGGTATGTTCAATTGCACCCCGACCATGCTTGACTTGGCGCGCGTTTCATATAGGGTCGGTACGGCGACGTTCGCGGAGGAATAATTACCCCCGTAAGATGCCACCAGATCCAGCGTCGGTGTATAAGCCGCACGGTTCTTGCTGACTTCCGCCTCGGCCGCCAGCTCTGCTGCATAGGGCGCCAGAACCGCGGGGTTATTTACCCTTGCCCGTTTCGCCCACGCATTGACATCGTCAGGCTGTGGCTTGGGCACGACCACAGCGGGCCGAAGTCCGGCC
>Ga0307375_10000390_pt1 | contig 57151 bp, 48 predicted proteins | sample TR1MG_FD_202531 | JGI IMG/M metagenome (GOLD analysis project Ga0307375, IMG submission 202531) | Soil microbial communities from Risofladan, Vaasa, Finland - TR-1 | ecosystem: Environmental > Terrestrial > Soil > Coastal area > Acid sulfate soil | place: Finland: Risofladan, Vaasa | collected...
GCCTCGTGTCCGGCTGGGACGACCCCCGCATGCCCACGATAGCCGGCCTCAGGCGCCGCGGCTACACTCCCGAGGCGATCCGCGATTTCATCACCCGGATCGGTATCGCCAAGACCACGAGCATGGTGGACATCCAGCTCCTCGAGCACTGCCTGCGAGAGGATCTCAACAAGCGCGCGCGCCGCGTCATGGCGGTGCTGCGGCCCTTGAAGCTCGTGATCGAGAACTGGCCGGCCGGGAAGGTCGAGCTGCTCGAGGCGGTGAACAATCCCGAGGACCCCGCCGCGGGCACCAGGCGGATACCCTTCTCGGGCGAACTCTACATCGAGCGCGAGGATTTCCAGGAAGTGCCGCCGCCCAAGTATTTCCGGCTCTTCCCCGGCAACTCGGTGCGGCTGCGCTACGGCTACATCGTGACCTGCACGGGCTTCGACAAGGACCCCGCCACGGGCGAGATCAGCCGCGTGCGCTGCAGCTACGATCCCGCGACGCGCGGCGGCGACGCCCCCGACAACCGCAAGGTCAAGGGGACGATCCACTGGGTCTCGGCCGCCCAGGCCGTGGCCCTCGAGGCCAGGCTCTACGACCATCTCTTTTCCGCCGAGCGGCCCATGGAGGTGGCGCCTGGCGGCTCCTTCCTCGACAGCCTGAACCGCGGCTCGCTCGAGCGCCTCGACAGCGCCTTCGGGGAACCGAGCCTCGCCGACTCCCCCGAAGGCGACCGCTTCCAGTTCGAGCGCCTCGGCTACTTCTGCGTCGACCCCGACTCGAAGCCCGGCCGGCTGGTGGTCAACCGCTCCGTCTCGCTGCGGGACAGCTGGGCCAAGATCGAGAAGAAGGGCGGCTGAGCCGCAAGAGCGCATTCGCCGATAGAAACGATCCCTGCGCGTCTTCGGAGTTTAATCGATTTTTCGCTCGACCGATCGGCGCGGATGCCGCATTATATCCGCATGAGCGAAACCAAACTCAGGGACAGAGCGTCCCTCGACAAGCGGTATCTTTGGAACGCCGAGAGCGTTTTCGCGGACAGGGCGGCATGGCGATCGGAGCTCGAGCTCGTGAAGGGACTCGTTCCCGGACTCGCGGCGAGCGCCGGCACTCTCGCGAAGGGCGGGCCTTCGAAGCTGGCGGCTTTCTTCGACGAGATGTTCGACCTGATGGAAAGGACGGGACGCCTCTACGTCTACGCCTCCATGGCCCAGGCGGTCGACACCGGCGATGTGGAGGCCCAGGGCATGAACGGGCAGGCCGCCAGCCTGTTCGGGCAATTCATGGCGGCAGTGGCCTTCCTCGAGCCCGAGCTGCTCGCGATCGGACAAGCGACGCTCGGGTCCTGGATCAAGACCGAGCCGCGGCTTTCGTCCTACCGGCACTATGCGGACAACCTTTTCCGCAAGCAGGCGCACGTCCGTTCGGCGGAGGTCGAGGAGCTGCTCGGCCTCGTCTTCGAGGTCTTCCAGAGCGCCGAGAACACCCATGACATGCTCGTCGACGCCGACCTCACGTTCCGCCCGGCCTCCGACGGTTCGGAAGTGGCGCAGGGCAGCATCGAGAAGCTCCTGGGCGACCCCGACCGCGAGGTCCGGCGCAGCGCCTGGCGCAGCTACTGCGACGCGCATATAGAGCACGAGCATACGCTCGCGGCGGCCCTTTCCACGGCCATCAAGCGCGATGTCTTCAACGCCCGCGCCCGGCGCTTCGGCTCCTCCATCGAGGCCGCCCTCTTCGAGCACAACATCCCGCGCGCGGTCTTCGACTCGACGATCGACACCTTCCGGAAGAATATGCCCATTTGGCACCGCTACTGGCGCGTGCGGCGCCGGGCCCTCGGCGTCGAACGGCTCGAGCACTGCGACATCTGGGCGCCCATCGCGAAGGAGCAGCCCGTCATCCCCTATGAGCGGGCGGTCGACTGGATCGCCGCCGCCCTCGAGCCGCTCGGCGGCGCCTACGCCCAGACCCTGCGCCGCGGCTGCCTCGAAGAGCGCTGGGTGGACGTCTACCCGACCGCCGGCAAGAGCTCGGGCGCCTTCTCCACGGGCTGGAAGGGCATGTTCCCCGTGATCAAGATGCAATACACCGACGATCTCTCGTCGATGAGCACCTTGGCCCACGAACTCGGCCACTCGATGCATTCCTGGCATACCTGGCGACACCAGAGCTCGGTCTACGCCGACTACTCGATTTTCGTGGCGGAGGTGGCTTCCAACTTCAACCAGGCGATGGTCCGCGCGAGCCTCTTCGACCGCGAGAAGGATCCGCAGTTCCAGATCGCCCTCATCGAGGAGGCGATGGACAACATCCACCGCTATTTCTTCATCATGCCCACCTTGGCGCGCTTCGAGCTCGAGATGCACGATCGCATCGAGTCCGGCAAGGGCTCCACGGCCGAGGATATGAATGCCCTCATGGCGGATCTCTTCGCCGAAGGCTACGGCGGCGAGCTGGAGGTCGACCGGCACCGCGAGGGGAGCACCTGGGCCCAGTTCAGTCATCTCTACATGAACTACTACGTGTTCCAGTACACGACCGGCATCAGCGCGGCCCACGCCCTCGCGGCGCCCATCCTCGCCGGCGACAAGGCGGCCGCCGAACGCTACATCGACTTCCTCTCCGCCGGTTCCTCCGACTATCCGGTGGAGGTCCTCAGGCGGGCGGGCATCGACATGAGCGGCCCCGCGGCCATCGAGAGCACCTTCCAGGTCCTTTCCGGCCTCGTCGATCGGCTCGAGCGGCTGACGGCCTCCTGACGGATCCGCCTGTCGGCCGACCGGGGGCCCGCTTCCGTCTCGGAAGCGGGCCCCCTTTTTGCGAACGTCGGATTTCTCCAAGCCCTAGCAACCGCGACCCGGCGTCGGCTATACTCCGCCGACCGGAGAGAACCCTCGCCTCGACCGGGCCCGAGGCATGGCCAAGCTTTTCCGGCATCCTACCGCATCCGGCGGCGGGATGAAATCAGGGCCTTCGCCGAGGAGCTCCGCTCCTCGGCGGCGCGGAACGCCGGCGCGTTCCGCGGGATAGGAGTATCGGGATGGACAACGCGACGCATGACTCTGGAATCACGATGGAGAAGATCGTATCGCTCGCCAAGCGACGCGGTTTCGTGTTCCAGTCATCCGAGATCTACGGCGGTCAGGCCGGCGCCTGGGACTACGGGCCCATGGGCGTCGAGCTCAAGAACCGCATAGCCCGGTTCTGGTGGAAGGAGATGACCCAGCTCCACGACGACATCGTCGGCCTCGACGCCGCGATCCTCATGCACCCGCGCGTCTGGGAAGCCTCGGGCCACGTGGAGAATTTCACCGACCCCCTCGTCGACTGCAAGAAGTGCAAGCAGCGCTTCCGCGCCGACATGATCCCGCCCGACAAGCTCGCCAAGAAGGAATGCCCCGAGTGCGGCGGCGAGCTCACCGACACCCGCAAGTTCAACCTCATGTTCAAGACCAACATCGGCCCGGTGGACGACGGCACGGGACTGATCTATCTCCGCCCCGAGACGGCCCAGGGCATCTACGTCAACTACAAGAACATCGTGCAGTCGAACCGGATGAAGGTGCCCTTCGGCATCGCGCAGGTCGGCAAGGCCTTCCGCAACGAGATCGTCACGAAGAACTTCATCTTCCGCACCTGCGAGTTCGAGCAGATGGAGATGCAGTACTTCGTCAAGCCGGGCGAGGACGAGAAGTTCTTCGACTACTGGCGCGGCCAGAGGTGGGCCTACTACGAGAAGCTCGGCGTGCGCATGGACAAGCTGCGCTGGCACCAGCACGGGCCCGACGAGCTCGCGCACTACGCCAAGGACGCCTACGACATCGAGTACGAGTTCCCCATGGGCTTCAAGGAGCTCGAGGGCGTCCACAACAGGACGGACTTCGACCTCACCCGGCATCAGGAATACTCGGGCAAAGACCTGCAGTACATAGACCAGGACAACGGCAATGCGCGCTACCTGCCGTACATCATCGAGACCTCGGCCGGACTCACGCGGCAGCTCCTCATGCTGCTCTGCGACGCCTACGAGGAGCAGAAGGTGGCCGACAAGGGCAACGACGACGACTGGCGCACCGTCCTGCACTTCCACCCGAACATCGCGCCGGTCACGGTGGCGGTCCTCCCCCTCATGAAGAAGGACGGCCTCGCGGAGCTGGCGCAGGACATCAGGCAGGGCCTCAAGGAAGAGTTCGCCACCGACTACGACCAGTCGGGCGCCATCGGCCGGCGCTATCGCCGCCAGGACGAGATCGGCACGCCCTTCTGCGTCACCGTCGACTACCAAAGCAAGGAAGACGGGACCGTCACCGTGCGCTTCCGGGATTCGATGGAGCAGGTGCGCGTGCACCGCGACGAGCTCGAGGCGACGCTGAAGAAGGCCATCAAGGACTACAGGCGGGCCTGAGCCCCGGCGGCGTCCACGAGACGCCTTGCGGCCATTGCAGCCGGCGCATCGATCGCCCCCTCGCTTCCGCACAGGATGCGAGGGGGCGTTTTTCGCCGCTTCGCGATCCGGGCGACCGCCGCCTCGGCTCCATTATGTCAAAATTCAAATGCCGTCGAAAACTCGAAAATCACGAATATTGCCAAAGATATGCTATACTTCTGTCGTGCGAGAGGGGCGGGGAGCGGGATACCTCACCGCCGCCCGCACGCAGTCTTCGCATTCCGAGACACACTAAGGAGATTGTCATGTTGAGAGCCGAGCGACTCGTCCTACTATCCGCCGCCGCCGTCCTGGTCTGCGCGGCGTTCTTCAGCTGCGCGACAGTGCCCCCGGCCTCGCCTCAGGCGAGCGTGGCGGAGGACGCGTCCGCGAAGCAGTTCGTTCCTCCGGCGGGCAAGGCGGATATCTACATCGTGCGGAGCCGCGACCTCGTCTCCTTCGGTCAGGTCGAGCCTTTCATGATCGAAGTGGACGGCCGGATGATCGGCTATCTGGCCCCCGGCATGTTCTTCCTGGTGCCCGTCGAGCCCGGCAGGCACGAGATCACGGCCGCGTCCATGGCGGGAATCGACAGGATCGGCATGAGCACCGCGGCCGGCGAGAATCACTTCTATCAAGCCTCGGAGGGATCTTCCTCCGACTCTTCCTCGTCCGGCAGGCCGAGTCTCGGCATCCTCCTGATCCCCGGCCTGGCCAAGATGCAGATTCAGCAGTCGAGACTGGCGCAGAGCTCGGCGCCCTGAGGCCGGAGTCGCGCGGGCCGAACCTCTCCGTCCGCGAGGAGGAGGCCCGCGTCGGCCGTCGATGGCGATCGAAGGGAGGGGCGTGCTTTCCGGCCGAGTCGGCGCGGGGAGTCCGACGACCCGAGGCGTGCTGCAATGCGATTGTCCGTGGGATTATAGCGACCGATGGGAGTCGAACCCACGTCTCCAGCTTGGAAGGCTGGGGTAATAGCCGTTATACGACGGTCGCGAGCGGAGGAAAAATAGCCTGAAGCGACGCGGCATGTCAAGTTGAAGCCGCGGATCGTTCGATCTGGTAGGCCTGCATGGCGGCGAAGGCGGCGAGGAGCCGCGACTTGTCGGGATACTCGTCGACTCCCGCCGCTTCCAGGGCGAGGAGGAGCTCGTGGGCCGCCTCGATGGTGGCCAGGCAATAGTCGGCGGGCTGCCGCTTGATGACCCAGCGGCTCTTCTCGCGCGGCGTGAACATGATGCGCGGCAGGCGCGCCAGGCCGGGGCTCGCGCGCAGCACGCTGTGCGAGCAGGCCCAGGTCGCGTCGATGAGAAATACCACCAGCGTCCTGCCCTCGGGAACGGCGAAGGGCAGGGGGCCGTCGGAGATGTCCGCCGCGCCCTCGCCGGGGTAGAGCAGCACCGGGAGGTTGCGCGGATCGTCGACGAGGGCGCGCACGCGCCTGTCCTCGTCGAAGCCGATGCCCTGGATGATTTCGCTGTTCTCCAGATGTATGCAGGTCAGGCGGCCCGTGTTGCTCTTCGTCTTGCGCGCCTCCTTGGGATGCATGAGGAGGACTACGCGCGTGCGCGTCCTCATGGGCGGCTCGGCGGGGCAGAGGCAGGCCGCCTTGGGTCGGCGGCAGCGCAGGCAGAACTCACGGGGCATATCGCCGTCTTCCTCCCGGTACGGGCCGCGCGGGGGCGTAGGCCCCGCGCGGAAATCTTGCTCGCGGCGCGCGCGTCCTGCGTCTCCGGGCCGCTTTCGCCGCGCCTCGAAGCCGAGCCGGCGCGAACGATGTCAGAACGGCAGCTTGTGCGGCATGCCGAGCCGCTGCTTGACCTCGCGGAAGGCGTTCTTGAGCGGATCGTTGAAGGGCACGCCCTTGTCCTTGCGGAAGAGCCAGGTCTCGTGCTCTTTCTCGCCGGGCGTGTAGATCCGCTCGGCCCCTGGCGCCTTCCTGGAGGCGCGAATCTGCCTGAGGATGTCGCCGATCTGCTTCTTGAAGGCGTCGAGCTCCACGAAATTCTCGATCTTGATCGCGAGGAAGCTGTGGCCGAGCTCGATGGGCGTGGGCTTTCCCTCGGGGGACATCCCCATCAGGGTCTTCATGAAGTTCGCCTGCGAGAGGCAGGATGAGAGAATTTCGACCGTCAGGGTATTGCCGTAGCCTTTGTAGCCGCCCAGGTCCTCGCCGAGCCCGCCCAGGGGGGTGAGCGCGGCCTTGTCCTTGGTGAGGTCCACGAGCACCTGTTTCGTGTCGTGGCGATACTTCCCGTCCTGGCCGATCACCCAGCCGTCGGGCAGCTCCTTGTCCATGCGGCCGTAGAGCTCGATCTTGCCGCGTTGGGTGACCGAGGTGGCGTAATCCGGCATGTAGGGGAAGTCCTCGTCGGTGGGCATGCCCCAGGTCATGGGATTGGTGCCGAGCATGGGCTCGACGCCCCAGGTCGGCGCGATGGAAGGCCGCGCGTTGGTCGTCGTCATGCCGATCATGCCCCGCTCCACGGCCATCATCGAGTAGTAGAAGGCCGCCCCGTAATGGGTCGAGTTGCGGACCACCGTCATGCCCAGGCCGTATTTGTCGGCCTTCTCGACGGCCATCTGCATGGCCCGCTTCGCGATGTAGTGGCCCATGCCGTTGTGGCCGTCGATCAGCGCGGTCGTGGGCGTCTCGCGGACGACCTCGAAATCGGTCTTCGTGTTCAGCGTGCCGTTCCAGATGCGGTCGAGGTAGATCGGCTTGAACCGGCCCACGCCGTGCGAGTCGACGCCGCGCTTGTCCGCCGACACGAGCACGTCGGCGCAGACCGCCGCCTCGGCGGGCGGCACGCCTATCGCGACGAAGCCGTCCTTCATGAACGCCTCGACCTCGTCGAAGGCCCACCAGGTAATGTTTTGATCAGCCATGGAAAACTCCTCGGATTGAGATATCGCGAGTCCGCCCCGGCATTCGAAAGCCGGCAGGATTTCGAACTCGGCTGGGCGCCTGGATGCAACTCTTCATTGTACGGTTTATCGCGCGGCTGTAAAGCGGCCCGCCGCCGCCGGGTGCGGGCTAGGCCAGGTACTCCGGATTGAGGTGCGACATCGATTCGAAGATGTTCCGCTTGAGCTCGATGGAGCCGCCGGTGAGCTCCCGCAGCTTCGCGCGCATCACCTTGCGCTTCGAGTCCGCGTCGAAGGGGCAGACCGTCGTCGAGGCGCCGAATCCCTTCTCCTTCACGAAGGCGAGTATCTGGGTCTCGTCGCAGAGCGCGAGCGGGCGAATCACGGCGAGGGGATATTTCACGTAGCGGACCACGGGAGGCATGCCCGACATTTCGCCCTTGTAGAGCATATTCATGAAGAGCGTTTCCACGATGTCGTCGAGATGGTGCCCCAGGGCGATCTTGGTGAAGCCCTCGGCCTGGGCATAGCGGATCAGCTCGGTCCGCCGCTGCGTCGCGCACCAATAGCAGTTCATCGTGCGGCCTTCCTTGAGGCGGCCGACGACGGGCACATCCAGCGCGACATGGGGAATATCCCAGGATTCGAGCAGCTCGGCCAGCTGTCTCCGATTCGACTCGGGCGCGAAGTCCGTGACGATGTGCAGGGCGAGCATTTCGTAGCGGACGGGCCACCACTTCCTTTTCATCGCCAGGTCGTAGGCGAGGGTCATCGAGTCCTTGCCGCCCGAGACGGCCACCAGCACCCGGTCGCCTTCCTCGATCATGGAATAGCGGCGCATGGCGATTTCGGAAAGCTTGGCTACGAGAGTTTCGGCGTTTTTCACGGTGTGTCATCGTATCCGCCGGGCGCCGCGTTCGGCAAGCGGACATCGGCGAGTCCCCGGCCGGTCGCGGCGCAGGGGACTCGCGTTCGCAGCCCGGGATCGGGCCGCGTGAGTGCTATTTCGCCGTTCCCAGGATCGAATCCTTGCAGGACTTGGATACGGTCATCTTCACCGTCGTCTTGGCGGGTATCTTGATCTGCTCGCCCGTGGCGGGATTGCGGCCCAGGCGCGCCTTGCGCTTGTTGAGCTTGAGTATGCCGACGCCGGGCAACGCGAATTTCTTGTTCTTCTTGGTCTCGCGGCAAGCGAGCTCCACCAGGGACTCGAGAAAGGCGACGGTCTGCTTCTTGGTCAATCCGTTCTTCTCGGCGAGTTGGGCCACGACTTGGGCCTTGGTGAGGGCTTTGGGAGCGGCAGGGGTAGCGGGCATGTTCATCTCCTTCGAAAGTTTCTCTTATCATAATCCCGTGACGAAGCCTTCGCAAGCTCAAATGCTTGCTGGCCCGTCCGGCGCAGCGGCGTGCAGCTGATCCTATGTTCCGTGGCGGTCCGAGTCAAGCTCCGGGTCAAGGGGCGGTATCGCGTTCGCGGCGGCCCGGCGCCCTCCGGCCGAAGCCAGGCGAGCCTCCAATTCGAGCTTGTCGTCGAGGCCGTCGATTTCAGCCCAGGCTTCATCGTCGAGGCGGTAGGCCCTCGCCTCCATCCGGTCCAGGGCTCGCCGCGGTATCTCGTCCCAGTAGAGCCGCTCCCAGTCGGGCCAGGTCGGGGCTTCCTCCAGAAGGGAAGCGAGGAGCCGTCCGTCTTCCTTTGTCCAGTACGAGAGCCCGGTGAGGGTCCAGCCGGAGCCGTCGGCGACATCGATGCGGCGCACCCGGCCCGCATCGTCCGTCCTGACGACCCACTCGCCGCGCATATCCTTCCGCCAGCCGACGTACCACCCGCTCGCTTCCGGCGGCCGCTCGGGAATGATCCCGTCGGCCAGGAAAAGGTCCCCGTCGAGCACCACCGTATCGCCGAGACGCTCGCGGACGAGGTACATGGACCAGATGTTGTTCCGATCCGAGAACCGGTCGTTGTGGACGAACTCGAGCCCGCTCTGGTCCTTCCAGGGCAGGAAGGCCTCGGCCTTGTAGCCGGTGACGACGGTCACGCCGTCTATGCCTGCGGCCGCGAGCAGCCTCCGCTGCCGGGAGAAGAAACTTTCACCTGCGATTTCGACGAGGGACTTGGGCCGGTCGTCGGTGAGCGGCCGCAGCCTCGTGCCCATGCCCGCAGCCAGCACGATCGCGTTCACGACTCCGCCTTCCCGCCCTTGAGGTCTTCGTCGTAGGTCTCGGCCTCGGCGCGGGCGCGGTCCGCCTTCACGCTGCGATACACGAGTACGGCTCCAGCGATGACCGCGATCGGTCCGAGGATGGCGAGGATCTTGCCGAAAAGGCTCACTTCCTGATCGAGCTGGGCGCCGAGCGCGTAGCCGACCCCGAGCCAGACCGGAGTTCCGATGAGGATCGCGAGCCCGTCGTAGGACATGAAACGCCTCAACTGCATCCGCAGGAAGCCCGCGCTCAATATCCCCGGCATCCTCAGGCCGACCACGAAGCGGCATACGAAGACAATGCGCGGTCCCCGCCTGCGGAAATAGTGCTCTCCCGCCAGAATGGCGCTGGGCTTGACGAGTCGGGAGATCAACCTGAACCGGAGGAAACGCGGGCCCACTATGCGCGCCAGGCCGTAGTACACCAAGTCCGCGAGCGCGAGAGCCGCGATCGAAACGCCGAGAGTCTGGACTACGCCCAGGTTCGTTCCGTTCACGAGAACCCCGACCAAGGCCAGGGCGATCTCTTCGGGGATGGGGAGCATGAATCCGAAAAGAAACAGGAAAAGGAAGATCGAGAGCATGGGATGGCCCGTGACGATGGGACCGAAAAATCCGAGTATCTGACTCATCGGCGCTTGCCTTCGGGGCGCTTGTCGATCCCGAAACGGGCCTCGACGTGGGCGAGTCTGTTCCGGGCTCTCAGGAATCGATCCATGCCGTAATCGCGGTAGCTTCGAGCCCGCACGGGATCGCGGCTGGCCGTCTCCTGCAGGATCGACCAGAGCGACCACAGGAAATCCTGCAGGAGCTTGTAGGCATCGACGCGGATCTTGAGACGCTCCGTGACGCGGCCGTCCGCATAGACGGCGAGGAAGCGGGCCTCCAGCTCCTCGTCGAAACCCGACTCCAGAGCGAAGGAGGCGAGGTCCCAGGCGGGGTCGTTCATGCCCGAATATTCCCAATCGATGAGCGTGAGCCCGTCGGGCGTGGCGAGAATGTTCTCGGGAACGAGGTCGTTATGGCAGGCGACGTGCTCTCCGGCGATGAGGGAGAGGGGACGCTCGATGGCCTGGACGCGCGTGCGGATATGGGCGTACCCCTCGTAGAAGCGCGCGAAGCGGCCGCGCGCGACTCGTTCGTAGGTGCGCGCCAGCTTGAACACGTCGAAATCGTTGACGAAGCGGAGTCCCGAACGATGGAAGCGCGCGAGCAAGCCAGCCACCGCCATCACTTCGCTTTTCGCGGCTCGCGGATCGAGCGCGCAGGACTCCCCGAGGAAACGGGTGATCTTGACGCCGGTGCGGCCGTCGAAGAAGACGGAATGCGGCGTAAAGCCCGCGCGGGCGGCCGCTTCCTGATTGGCCCGCTCGATCGAGCGCCGGATGAACCGGCCGGTGCCCCATCCCGGCAGGCGGAGGACGAGCGCCTCGCCGCCTACCATGATCTTGTAGTTCTGGTTGGTGAGCCCGCCGAGGCGCTCTCTCGTCTCGAGATTGACCCCCCTGCGCCGCAGGTCCGGCGGCAGGGCCGCTTCGATCCTGCGCCCGTCGATGAAACGCCGCAATCCCTCGAGCAAGCCTAGATCGCCCCGGGGGCCGTCGCGGCCGGGGGCGGAACCGCCCAAGTCGGCGGCCGCGGCCAATCCAGTGCGTTCTCGTCTGCCGCCGATGAGCATCATTGCATCACCTCTTCATGTTGAGTGCGGGCCAGCCGATATCGGCGCAAATATCGCGGCAAGGCAATTTCGCAGAGTAGCTTCATAAAAGTTTCGCTGTCAAGCTCGCTCAGGCCGTCAAGGGCCACAGGAGCCCCCGTCCCGTCACGGCGCGCACGCGGGCCACGGTCCGAACGAACTGGCGAATCAAGGCCAGGGCAGTCCAGGCCAGCGACACCCAGGCCGCAGCCAAGGGAATCCAGGCGGGAAGAGCGGGCGGCGCGGCCGTAGCCAGGATGAGCGCGTCGACCGCGAAGATATCGGGAATGAAGGGCCTATACCGAGTGCCGACGAGCCGCTCCCGCAGGAGTTCGCCCGAGAAGCGTGAGCCGGAAAAGCCCAGGAGCAGCCCGCCCACGAGCAAGGCGGTCCCGCCGATCCGCGGATACATGATGAGAATCCAGGCCGAAATGGGCGCCAGGGACAGAAGCTGCGGAAAATACTGCAGCGCCTTCGCGGAGTCTTTGGCGCAGCTGAGGGCGGTCCATGACATCCCCGCCAGCAGCACGAGGTAGCCGATGGTGATGAAGGGCAGGCCGAGAAGCAGCGGGCGCGCGAAGAGACTATAGCCGAGAATCCAGATGAGGACGAAGAACAGCTGATCGAGTACCTGGCCCTCCTCGCTCGAGACGGGCGGGAAGACCAGAACCTCCAGAGACGCCATGGCGCGCAGCTGGAACCAGTCCGCCGCGGCGAATACGAGGAGCGCCGCGGCCGCGAGCTGGTAGGGCACGACGGGGAAGGCCAGGGCCAGGCCCAGCGGCAGAAGAAAGACATTGAAGGAATCGAACCAATGGTCGACGAATTCCCCCAAGGGGCCGGAGGACCCGGTGCGCCTGGCCTGGATTCCGTCGAGGGCATCGAGCGTCTGGTAGAAGAAATACCCGAACGCGACGAGACCGAATATCCATGGATGCTCGAGCCCCGCCGCCGAAACCGGCCCGAAAAGCAGTCCGGCTAGGACGAGAAAAGAAAAATACGAGCCCAGGTTCCCGACCATGCTGACCAGATTGGCCGGCGCGCGGCGCGGGATGGCTTTGATCGCCAGGGGCCACCAGTGGCGCAAGAGGTATTTGTCGACGAGGGAGCGATTGTCGGCCCGATACGTGTAGCGCAGGGGGCGGTCGGGATCGACGAATATTTCCATGAGCGATGATCCTTGCTAGGTATTGAAGCAGTAAACTACACTGCGAACCGCGTTTGCGGCAATGGGCGAGCGCGGCCAGGCTTGAGATAGCGCGGCCTTGCCGATATACTCCACTCTCATTCGCCCAGCTCGGGCGCTCAGGCTATGCGGCAGGGAGGAAGCTTATGAACCCAGCTCTCGGGACGCTCAAGGAACGCGGATTCCTCCAGCAGTGTACCGACCTCGAGGGTCTTTCGAAGGCCATGGACGAAGGCCCGATCACCTTCTACGAAGGATGCGATCCCACCGGTCCCTCGCTCCACATCGGCCACATGGTGCCGTACTTCGCGATGCACCACCTCAACGAGGCCGGTCATCGCGGCATAGTCCTCATGGGCGGCGGCACGGCCCGCATCGGCGACCCCTCGGGCAAGACGACGATGCGCCAGATCATCAGCTACGAGGACATCGACGCGAATACGGTCCGATTCCTCGGCCAGATCGACCGCTTCCTCAAGCTCGACGGAGAGACCCTCTATTCCGAGAACAACAAGAACTGGCTCGCCGACCTCAACTACATCGACTTCCTCCGCGACATCGGCCGCCATTTCTCGGTCAACCGCATGCTCTCCTTCGAAGCCTACAAGCAGCGCATGGAGACCGGGCTCTCCTTCATCGAGTTCAACTACCAGCTCCTCCAGAGCTACGATTTCCTGCAGCTTTACAAGCGCCACGGCTGCCGTCTCCAGATCGGCGGCGACGACCAGTGGGGCAACATCGTCGCCGGCATCGAGCTCATCCGCCGGACCGAGGGCGCCGAATGTTTCGGTCTCACCTTCCCCCTCGTCATGACGAGCGACGGCAAGAAGATGGGCAAGACCGAGAAAGGGGCGCTTTTCCTCGACCCGGCCATGACCAGCCCCTACGATTTTTTCCAGTACTGGCGCAACGTCTCCGACGCCGATGTCGAGCGCTTCCTCCTCATGTTCACCTTCCTGCCCACGGAGGACTGCCGCGAGCTCGGCCGGGCCAAGGACAACGCCATCAACGCCTCGAAGGAACGCCTGGCCTGGGAGGTGACGGCCCTCATCCACGGCAAGGACGAGGCGGATAAGGCGCTCGCCGCGGCCAGGGCGGCCTTCGGCGCGGCCGGAGCCGCGGGCGGCGACATCGACCGCGTGCCCTCGAAGAGCATCGCGCGCGAGAGCCTGGCCGCGGGCATGGGCGTGCTCGACCTCTTCCTCTACTCGGGGCTCGTGCCCTCCAAGAGCGAGGCGAGGCGCCTCGTGCAGCAGGGCGGGGCCATGGTCGGAGAGCGCCGCATCGACGACGAGAAGACCCTCGTCGATCTCGGCTGGCTCGACGCCGACGGCGCCCTCATGCTGCGCGCCGGCAAGAAGCGGGTGTTCCGCCTGAAGACGGACTAGTTCGGGACGGCGCCGCTGTCATGACGCGAAGCGAGTTCCAGGCCGAGCTGGGCGGCATCCTGCGCCTTCTGCGCGAGCACTCCTTCCTCGCCTATTCGCCCTCGGGGCGGCGCGAGTACGAGCAGAAGCTGAGGACCTGCGCGGATTATTTCGCCTATCTCGTCTTCCGCAAGACCGGCGTGCCCGTGCGCGCCCTGCCGGGTATCGTCTCCATCGAATCGGTGCGCGAGGCCAGCTACGGCTCGGGGCGGACCCTCGCGGTGCGGGCCGGGAAGCGCGCCCGCGCGCTGGCCTCGAAGGCGACCGGACTCGACCGGCAGTACTACGCGGAATGCGCCGCCGTATGGGAGCGCGCCGCGGCCAAGCTGGCCGAGCCCGACCGCGACTGAAGCGCGGCCGCGGGCCCGACTGAAGCGCGGCCGCGGGCCCGACTGAAGCGCGGCCGCGGGCCCGACTGGCCGCGCTCCGCCGCGGCTTTCCTACATTTCCGCGATCACGTGCCCGCGGTAGTAGCCGTCCCGCAGCTCGGACACGCCCTTGTCCGCGAGATAGTCGTCGAAGCTCATGTACTTGTCGATGACGCCGCCGGGGCAGATCTCGACGATGCGGTTGGCTATCGAGGTGATGAACTCGTGGTCGTGGCTCGTGAAGAGGAGCACGCCCGGGAACTCGACGAGCCCGTCGTTCAAGGCCGTGATCGCCTCGAGGTCGAGATGGTTGGTCGGCTCGTCGAGGATGAGGCAGTTGGCGCCGGAGAGCATGAGCTTGGACAGGACGCAGCGCACCTTCTCGCCGCCCGAGAGGACGCGCACCGGCTTCAGGGCCTCGTCCCCGGAGAACAGCATCCGCCCGAGGAAGGACCGGATGTAGGTCTCGTCGTCGGAGTTCGTATATTGCTTGAGCCAGTCGGTGATCGACAGATCGGTGTCGAAGAGCCGGGTGTTGTCGTTCGGGAAGTAGGACCAGGTGATCGTCTGGCCCCAGGAGACCTCGCCCGAGTCCGCGCTTTCCTCTCCGGTGACGATCTGGAACAGGCTCGTCTTGGCCAGGTGCTCCCGTCCCACGAAGGCTATCTTGTCGTCCCGGTTGACGGTGAGGTCCAGGCCGCGCAGCACGCTCTGGCCTTCGATGCTCTTCACGAGAGCCGCGACCTTGAGCACGTTGTTGCCCACCTCGCGGTCGGGCTTGAAGCCCACGTAGGGAAAGCGCCGGCTCGAGGGGACGTAGTCGCCGAACTCGAGCTTCTCGAGGATCTTCTTGCGCGAGGTGGCCTGCTTGCTCTTGGACGCGTTCGAGGAGAAGCGCTGGATGAACTCCTTGAGGTCCTTCATCTTGTCCTCGCGGCGCTTCTTGTCGTCCTTCTGCTGCTGCACGAGGATGCGGTTCATGCGATACCAGAAATCGTAGTTGCCCGCGTACATCCGGACTTTTCCGAAGTCGATGTCGCAGGTGTGGGTGCAGACCGAGTTGAGGAAATGGCGGTCGTGGGACACGACGATGACGATGTTCGGGAACTCGATGAGGAATTCCTCGAGCCAGGAAATGGATTCGAGGTCCAGGCCGTTGGTCGGCTCGTCGAGGAGGAGAATATCCGGGGTGCCGAACAGGGCTTGCGCGAGCAGGACCCGCACCTTGACGCCCTCGTCGACCTCCCGCATGAGCTTCTCGTGGTGAGCCTCCGGCACGCCCAGCCCCGACATGAGGATGCCCGCCTGGGCCTCGGCCTCCCAGCCGCCGAGCTCGGCGAACTCGGCCTCGAGCTCGCTCGCCCGCAGCCCGTCCGCCTCGGTGAAGTCGGCCTTCTCGTAGAGCGTCTCGCGCTCCCGCATCACGGCGAAGAGCTTGGGCCAGCCCATGATGACCGTGTCGAGGACCCGCAGCTCCTCGTAGGCGAAGTGATCCTGCTGCAGCAGGGCCACGCGCTTGCCCGCGCCGATGACTATCTCGCCCTTGTCGGCCTTGAGCTGTCCGGAAAGCAGGCTGAGAAAGGTGGTTTTGCCCGCCCCGTTGGCGCCGATGATGCCGTAGCAGTTGCCGGGGGTGAATTTGAGGTTGACGTCCTTGAACAGGACTCGCTCGCCGAAGGCGAGCGCGAGGTCGGTTACGCTTATCACTGTGTCGTCTTTTTCGCAGAAAACCGCGAAAAAGACAAGAGGGGCGCGCCTGGCGCGAGAGGCGACCTGCCTGCGGCGACCTGCCTGCGGCGACCGAGGCGCCGCGCCGCCTCCCGCCGCCTCCCGCCGCCTCCCGACCCTCCTCGGCTTGAAGCTCGGCAGCCTTCGTGCTAGCGTGCCGCTATGGTCAATGCCAGTCAGACTCCCGCTTGGTCTCTCGCCGACGAATACGAATCCTATGAGGATCGGCTTTTCCTGGACGATATCGCCCGAGTCGAAGCCTGCATCGCCGAGCTCGAAGGGATGGGCGGGAACTTCGCCCAGGCCCTCGCCTCGATCGAAGGCTTGGAAATCCCTGTGGCCGCCTCCACGCCGGAAAACGCCGCGACGGCGGAGCTGCTCGAGCGCTGCAGGTCCGCGATGGTCCTGGCCGAAGAGGCCTCCATGCTTCAGGAAAACACCCGGGTCTACGTCAGTTGCCGGCTTTCCGTCGACGGTTCGGATATACGCGGCAAGGAACTTCGCGGCGAGATCGGCTCCCGCTCCGCGAGGCTCCTGGGAGCGGCGGCCCCTCTCGAGCTGTTGCTCACGCTGGCGCCCGACTCGTTCTTCTCGCGCTTCCTCGACGACGGCCGCGTGGCTCGGCAGCGCTTTCGTCTCGAACAGCTGCGGAAGCTGCGCGATCAGCGGCTCTCCCTCGAATCGGAGCGGCTCCTCTCCGCTTTCTCGACCGACGGCTTTCACGCCTGGGGAAACCTCTACGACAGCCTCTCCGGCACCCTGTCCTGTTCGGTGGAGCAGGACGGGAAGCGGATGAGCATGGGGATCGCCGAGGCGGCCTCCCTGCTCAGAAGCCCGGATCGGCCGCGCCGAGAGGCGGCCTGGCGCGCCGTCAACGGAGCCTACGCAGGCCATGAAGAGACCCTGGCCGCCATCCTCGACGCCCTCGCCGGCTGGCGGCTCGTCGAGTACGGCCTCCGTTCCACGCGCTCGACGGTGCATTTCCTCGACCCCTCGCTGCATCAGAACCGGATGAGGCGCTCCACCCTCGACGCTCTGATATCGGTCGTGGACGAATCCAAGGAACTGGGCCGCGAAGCCCTGCGCCTGCAGGCCAAGCTCCTGGGAGTGGAGAGGCTGGCGCCCTGGGACATCCTGGCCGGAGCCCCGGAGCTTCGCGGCGCCGAAGGGCGGCCGCTCGATTTCGAAGCGGCCCTGGCCCTCGTCGCGCGGGCCTACGCCGGGGTGCATCCCTCCATGGCCGAGTTCGTCCGCGGCGAAGCCGCCGCGCGGCACATCGAGGCCCGCGCTCTCGCCGCGAAGCGGCCGGGCGCCTACTGCACGGAATTCCCGAAGAGCCGCAGCACGCGCGTCTTCATGACCTACGGCGGAAGCCTCTCCGACGTTTCGACCCTGGCCCATGAGCTGGGCCACGCCTACCACAGCTCGCTCCTGGCCGATCTGCCTCTCCCGGAGGCCGACTATCCGATGAGCCTCGCGGAAACCGCGAGCACCTTCGCGGAAACGCTGCTCGGCGAACTGCTCGCCGAGGAGGCCGAGGATGACCGGAGCCTTCTCCCCGTGGCCTGGTCCGACGCGCGGAACGCGGCCACCTTCCTCCTCAACATCCCCGCCCGCCTCGCCTTCGAGTCGAGGTTCTACGAGCGGCGGAAGGAGCGCCCCCTCGGCCCCGAGACGCTCTCCGCGCTGATGCGCGAAGCCTGGGCGGACTATTACGGCGACGCCCTCTCCGAGTACGACGGCTCCTTCTGGTGCTCGAAGCTCCATTTCTACAAGACGGGCGTCAGCTTCTACAATTACCCCTATGTCTTCGGCTACCTCTTCAGCCTCGGCCTCTACGCGCGCAGGGAGACTCTCGGCGGCGAGTTCCACGCGCGTTATGCGGCTCTGCTGCGGGACACGGGGCGGATGGAAGTGGAGGAGCTCGCGCGGAGGCACCTCGGCGTCGATCTTTCGGCCCCGGAGTTCTGGCGCGGTTCCCTGTCCATCCTCCGCCGGAAGGTCGAACGCTTCGGCTCCCTCGCGTCCCGGCTCGATCAGGCAGCGCGATGAGCGACGACGCCGATCCCGCCCGGGCCCTGCCCGAATTGCTCCTCCCGGCCGGCAGCTTCGAGTCGGCCCTGGCGGCGATCGAAGGCGGGGCCGACGCCCTCTACTTCGGCTTCGCCGATTTCTCGGCCCGCAAGCAGGCGCGCAACCTCGACCGCCTGGAATACCGCCGCCTTCTGCGGCATGCGAGCGGACGCGGGGTCAAGCTCTACGCCGCGCTCAATACGATAGTGCTCGAAAGGGAGCTGGAGCAGGTCGCCGAACTCCTCGTTTTCCTCTCGCGCTTTCCGCCCGACGCGATCATCGTCCAGGACTGGGGACTGGCCCGCCTGGCGCGCGAGCGCTTCCCCGCCCTCGTCCTCCACGCCTCGACGCAGATGGCGATCCGGACCCCTCAGGCCGCGCGCCTGGCGGCTCGGCTCGGCATCCGCCGCGTGGTGCTCCCGCGCGAGTCCTCCCTCGCCGACCTTCGCCGCTTCCACGCCGAGGTTCCGGAGCTCGAGTTCGAGGTTTTCGTCCACGGGGCTCTCTGCTATTCCTTCTCGGGCCTCTGTCTCGCCTCGGGCATCCTCGTGGGCCGCTCCGGCAATCGCGGCGAGTGCGCCCAGGTCTGCCGCTCGCGCTACGAAGGGGAACTCCCCTCCGAGATGCCGGCCTATCCCTTCTCCTGCCGCGACCTCAATCTGACGCGGCGCCTGGAGGCCTTGGCCCTGGCGGGCGCGGCGAGTTTCAAGGTCGAGGGGCGGATGAAGGCGCCCGAGTACGGCTACGCCGTGGCTCGGCTCTATCGCGGTCTCCTGGACAGGCTGAAGGGCGCGGCCGTCTCCGACGAAGACCTGAGCGCCCGCGCGGCCGCCGCCGATCTCGCCTTCGCGCGTTCGCCGACCGAGGCCTGGTTTTCCGCACGGGGAGGGGAGCGGCTCATCGATCCGGTATTCCCCGGCCACCGCGGCGTCCACGCGGGCCGGATCGCCGCCCTCCGCGGCGGCTCCATCGTCGCGGACATCGAAACGAGCCTCGGCCTCCGCGACGGCGTCATGATCTTCGAGGACGACGATCCTTCCCGGCCTCTGGCCTTCCCCGTGACGGGACTCAGGGACGCGCGCACGGGCCGCGAGCTCGGCGTCGCCCGCGCGGGAAGCAGGGTGGAGCTGGACCGTTCGGGCTCGCCTCGGGTCGGCGGCGAGCTTCGCAGAATCTCCGCGCGCGAGCTGGACCGACGCCGGATCAGCCCGGAAGAGTATCCCGCGCGGCTCCAGGAAATCCCCGCGACCCTCGTCTTCGAAAAAGGCTCCCTGGCTCTCGTGCTCGGGAGCCCCCTCTTTCCCGGCGATCGCTCCGCGGCGCTGCGCGTCGGTTCCGGAGAGGCTCTGCCCCTCCAGCGCGCGAAGCGCCCGGACGGCTTCCTCGAGGCGCTGAAAATTTTCGAGGAGCCCGGCGAGAGCGACTTCACGCTCGTGCCGCGTTTCGACCCCGGCGCCGCGGTCGAAGTCCCCTCCGAGGGCGGGCCCCTGTCGCTCGCTCCCGGCGAGCTCTTCATCCCGCCCTCGATGCTCAAGCGCGAGAAGAACCGCCTGTACGCCGAGGCGCGGCGCCTCCTCGCGGAGCGTTGCGAGGAGCTCGCGGCCGCTTCCCTCGGCGGCTATCTCCCGGGAGATAGCCGCGCGGCCGAAGAGCCCTCGGGCCGCGCCGGCGGCCCAGCCCCGAGCCGCGCCGCCGGTCCCGCGCGGCCAGGCATCCCGCCGAGGTCCTCGCTCGTCTTCCCTATGGAGGGCCTGCCTTCCGGCATGCCCTTCGCCACGCCTCGTCTCCTGCGCGAGGGCGCCCCCCTGCCCCGCGCGGAAGGAAGGCAGTGGCTCCCCCTCGCTCCCCTCGTGCGGGACGACGCCGCGTACGAGGAAGCAGTGCTCGCCCGAGCGGCAGCGGCCCTCGATGCGGGCGAATCGATAGTCCTCGGCCTAGACGCCCTGCATCATCTCGCCCTGGCCGAGCGCCTCGTCGAGAGCCTTGCCGATAGGGACGGGGCGGCCGGGCGGCTCCTCTTCTACATCGATATCCACCTCTACGCCGCCAACCACCTCGCGCTCGAAACCTTCGCATCCTTGCCCTGGCTCGCCCCGCGGCTCGCCTTCGCCTACTTCTATCTCGAGGCCGGGGAGGAGGAGCTGCCCCCCCTGCGTTCCGCCATCGGCGAGGGCGGCATCCCCCTGGGCCGGGTCGATCCCGCCTTCGAGCCTCCCCTGTTCCTGAGTTTGGGCTGCCTGCGCAAGCACCATGCCGAGGGCGGGGTCTGCCCCGCCGACTGCGACCGGCGCTGGACCGGCCGGCTCCGCGATCGGGAGCGAAGCTACCTCGCCCTGGTGGACGACTGCGTGAGCATGCTTTTTCGGGTATAATTCCCCCATGGATCGAATCGTCGAACTTCCTCTCGCGCACGATCACCATTCCCACGTCAGCCTCTACGCGGCCATGGACGGCCTTCCCGACCTCTCTTCCCTGGAAGCCGAAGCGGCGAAGGCTCTCCTCGCTTCGCTGCCTCGCGACGATCTGAGCCTCGTCAAGGGATGGCGCAGCGACAAGCTCGTCCTCGCACAGGCGGAATTGGCGCAGCTGCCTCCCGTGCTGGTCGTCAACTCCAGCCTGCACGGCTTCGCCCTCTCGCCCTCGGCTCGTCCCTTCGTCGGGAAGCTCTGGCCCGAACTGGCCGAAAATGCCGAGGATTGGCGCTGGGGCGAGCGTCATCTACCCGAGCTTTTCGTCTTCTACACCCGCCTCGCCGGACTCGATCGCGAAAAGCTCGAGCGCTTCATGGGCGGCATGGCGGCCCTCGGCATCCATTCCCTCGAAGACATGACGATCTCCGGAGCCCGGACGCTCCGGGCCTTCGCCGAGGCGGGGCTCGGGGATCGCGTTCGCTCCTGGGCGACGCCGGAGGTCTTCGAATCCCTCTCCGCGGGCGATCGGGCGCTCTGCGAGGGGATCAAGATATTCCTCGACGGCTCGCTCGGAGCTCGAAGCGCCGCCCTCGACGAAAGCTTCCTCGACGGCTCTCCGGGGGCCTTGCTCTACGGCGACGAAGAGCTCCTCTCCCTCCTCGCGGACCTGGCTGCCCATCGGACGGGCTTGTCCGTGCACGCCATCGGCCATCGGGCCATAGATCAGATACTGGGCGCCCTGCGCGGCCTGCGCAGCGAGGGACTCGAATTCAAAGCGGTGCGACTTGAGCATGTGCAGTTTATTTCACAGGAGCAGGGAAGGGCGGCGCGCGATCTCGGCCTCGTGCTTTCGATGCAGCCCAATTTCAGCATGGATTCCGCGTTCTACGCCGACAGGCTCCGCGAGCGCCACAGAGCCGAGAACAATCCCTTCAGGATGTTGATCGATCGGCTCGGCTTCCGTCCCGGCCAGGACCTGGTCTTCGGCTCCGACGGCATGCCGCACGGCCTGGCCGAAGCCCTGCGCTGGTCGCTTTTCCCTCCCTACGAAGGCCAGGCTCTCGGCCTCGACGAGCTCCTCGCCGGGGCGAAGTCGCCGCGGACCTCGCCCGCCGCCCCGCGCCGGTACCGCATAGACTCGCGGTCGCGCAGCGTCGAGGCTCTGGAGGAACACTAGGCGGCGATGGGGTCGATTGCCTGCGGCTTCCATCTTTCGCCGCGGGCTTCGCGGCATTATACTTGCTGGTATGCGGATCTTGATCCTATCGGACCTTCATGGCGCGGTCGAACGGCTGCCCGAATTGGAGCAGCGCATGAGATCCATGGATCTTATCCTGATCGCCGGCGATCTGACCGATTTCGGCGGCTCGAAGGAGCTGCGCTATCTGCTCGATCTGCTCGGGCCACTCTGCTCCAAGATGGCCGCCGTGCCCGGAAACTGCGACCGACGCGGCGCCCGCGAGCTCCTCGAGCTGGAGGGGCTCTCGGCCGACGGCCGGCTGCTCGACAAATGCGGCGCCCTCGTGGCCGGTTCCGGCGGCGGCATTCTGCACACCGGTCTCACTCCCTACGAGCGCCGCGACGAGGAACTCGGCGCCTCCCTCGAGAACGCCCTGGCCAACCGGCCCGGCGCCGCGGCCGAAGGCCGGCCGCTCATAGTGCTCAGCCACACGCCGCCGCACGATTCGGGCGCCGACACCAGGCACGGCAATTCTCTCGGGTCGAGACGCTACAAGGATATTCTGGAAAAGGAGCGGCCGCCGCTCTGGGTCTGCGGCCATATTCACGAGTCCCGTTCCTCCGCTCGCCACGGCTCCACCCTGGTCGTCAATCCGGGGTCGTTCAAGGAAGGGTTTTACGCCATGGTGGAGCTGCGGGAGCAGAGGGGAAATGCCTGGAATGCGGAAGCCGAACTATGCCGCATCTAGAGGAAGCCCGGTATTGCGCGCGCTCGCAAGGCGCCGATATATATGGTATCAGTGAGGACGTGAAATGACCGTGACCGGCAGCTCTGGTCTTTTGAAGCGGGCAGCGCAGCTGCGGGCTCAAGACGACTCCTTCAGTTTCGGGGCCGGATACGAATCGGCCGGCGAGGCCGATGGGATCACCGTCGAGGACCGCCGCGAGATACTCCAGGCCATAGAAAAAGTCGCCACCGGCAATCGGATCACCGCCGGCCCCGAATCGCTGGCCCTCCACCCGCTCCGCAAGGGCTTCGTGTTTCCCCTCATCGTCAACCTCCTCGCCGCCTCCCTCACCGTCGGGATCCTCTTCGGTCTGTCCTACCTTTTCCGCCAGCGCGACCGGAGCATCGAGGCGGGCGGCGCGGCCATGACCAGCGCCGAAGGCAAATTGCTCCAGGAGCTTCGCCGCGAATCGGATTCGCAGATCCAGGCCAAGGACAAGGCCATAGCCGACATCCAATCCCGGCTCGCCACGCTCGACCAGGAGCGGAACGCCCTGGCCGCTAACATCGACACTCGCGTCAAGCAGCAAGAGGCGACGCTCCAGGCCCAGATGCAGGCCGAGCTCGACAAGGAGCGCCAGCGCCTGACCAGTCTCGGCCTGTCGACCGCTTCCCAGCAAGCGCAGATGAAACGCTTCGAGGAGCAGAAGAACGCGCAACTCAAGCTCCAGCTCGCCGCCTATGATCGAAAGGCCCAGGCTGAACGCGCCCAAGCCGACGCGAACTACGCGAAACTGCGCGACGAATACCAGGCCAACATGTCGGCACTCGGCACCGAACGGCAAAAAATCCTCGCCGAGGCCCAGCAGCGCGAAGATGCGCTTCGCGCCTCGCTCGACGCGAAGACCAAGGCGCTCGAATCGCAGAACGTCGCCGCCCAGGCGGGCTTGGCCCAGGCCCAGGCCCAGCTCGCCCAGCTGAACGCCCAGCGCACTCAGCAGCAGGCGGTCGAAGACCGGATACTCGGGCTCTACGACAGCATTCGCCAGGCCCTGCGCGACCGGCGGTTCGAGGATGCGGCAGCGGGAGCCGCGGCCTTAAGCTCCTATCTCAACGACCCGAGCGTGGCGGCCATGCCCTCGATCCAGGGGAGGCGCACGGCCGATCTTTTCGTCGCCGACGCCCTGAGCACCCTGGCCAAGGAAGAGCTCGACCGCTCGAGCTCCGACGCCAACAAGCTGCTGGCGCAGGCCGATCTTCTGGCGGCCGCGCGAGCCGACGCCGCGGCCGGCGCCAAGGCCATGCAAGCCGGCGACCTCGCCGCGGCCCAGGCCAAGTACCAGGAGGCTCTCGCGACCGTCCCGGAAATTCTCGCGGCCCACGATTTCTTCCTCAATCGCCTGCAGGACCAGGAAGCGGCCAGGAAAGCCCGCCTCGACGATGCCCTGGGCAAGGCCGACGCGGCCTTCGTCGCCCGCGATTTCACGCTCGCGGCCCAAGGCTACGCCGAAGCCTTGAACTACCTGCCTGTCGACACGGCCGCCCGCGACCTGTTCGTCCAGCGCCTCGAGACCATGGGCGCCTACGCGACGGACCGCGACCGGACGGCTGCGGACAGCCGGGCCGCGCGGCTTCCCCTGGCCGCGGCCAAGAGCGACCTGGCCGCCGGGCGCTGGACCGACGCGATGACGGGCTTCCTCGGCCTGCTGGCCTCCTATCCCCTCGCCAGCCAGAGCTCCGAGGCGATCGCCGGCATAGCCGCCGCGCGGGACGGCCTCGCCAAGGAAGCCGCGGCTCGCGCCGCTTCCGACGCCGCGCGCATAGCCTCTCTCCAGGCCGCGAGCGACAAGGCTTCGCGCGATCTCGCGGCGCAGAGCCAGAGCCTCGACGCGTCGGCCGGCCGCGCGAGCACCGAGCGCGATCAGGCCCGGGCTGCGCTCGCGGCCGCCCAGCTGCAGATCGCCGATCTCACCGCCCGGCTCAAGACCGCCCAGTCCGATACGGCCGCCGCCGCTGCCAGGACGCAATCGGCCACGCCCGTCGCCACCCAGGCCGCCGCGAGCGGCGACTACGAAGCCCTCCTCAAGGAGAAGAACAGGCTCGCCGCCCTCGCCGGACGCTACGACGGCCTGCTCTCCACCTACGCCTCGTTCTCGAAGCAGGTCCAGGCCAACCCCGGAGCCGCGGGTTTCAACGCGCGCCTCGCCAGTCTCTATTCCTTCCTCGACAGCCCCGAGACCCGGAGCGCCTTCCCGATCCTCAAGGACTTCATCCAGCAGAGTTTCCAGGACTACCAGGCGACCAGGCCGGCCGACGACATCAACAACGCGGCGAACATCGCCGCGAAGGCGATTTCGTACGGCGACCGGGCCGCGCGCCAAAGCTTCCTCGACGAGCAGTCGAGGCGCTTCTCGCAGGCCGGCGATACCTTCCTGGTCGAGTACATCGCCACGCTGAGAGCGGCGCTCAAGTAGCCGCGATCGGCGCGGGCGGCCGTCGATCGCGCCGATCGCCCGCGCGCCGCGGTCAGTTCCCGAGGCTCGAGAAGGAGCCGGTAGGCCGCCTCCAGAGCTCGATGTAGACGCTGGTGTCGCCGCTGTTGTCCTTGGGGGCGAAGAGGCTTTGGGCGAAGATGCAGTACTCGACGCCGGAGTAGTCGACCTCCTGGACGAAGCGCACCGAGCCGGCGGGGGTGCTGAATATCTCGCTGCCGTCCGGGCGGTAGGCGTCGAGGTAGTCCTTGCCCTGGCAGACGAGGGTCCCGTCCGACAGCACGGCCACGAGAGGGTCCTGGACGGCGATCGTCGCGGGAGTGCCGCTCGCGCCCACTCCGGTCGTCCAGGTCCAGCGGAGCACCGTGTTCCCGCCGCCGTAGTAGTAGAGCGCGCTGCCTGCGCCGTCGACGCCTATGAAGGCTCTGCCGACCGCGTCGACGCTCGCGGTTCCGGCGTCCAAAGGGGCGTTGCTGCCGATCGCCGGGACGGCCGAGCTGGACGTATAGTTGGCGGCCATGAGCTGCGAGGAAGTGTTGCGGTATATGAAGGCTATCGTATCGCTCGGACTGCCCGCGACCTGGGTCGCGCCGAGGCCGAGGACGGATTGCACGCCCGCGGGCGCATAATTGCCTGTCAGTGACAATGAATCCGGGGATCCGGCGGTGAAGGTGTAAAGCGACATGGTCGTCGTCGCGGTACCGTCGCCCGTGCCGAGAATGATAGTCTGGTTGGTCGCGAAATAGGCCGAACCGGCGAAGCCCAGGCTCCCGCCGTTCGCCGGCATGCTCGTCGCCGCCGTGGAGAGAGCGTAGCTCCCGCCCGAATATTTGATGAAATTGACGGTGACGCTCGAAGATTCCTTTCTCACCCAGAATCCATTGTAGGGATCGAGGATCCGTTCCGGAAGGAATGCTCCGTCGATCATGTCGCTGTTCACGCTCACCGGGCCGATCGTGCGGAAGGGAGAGCCGATCTTGTCGTAGAACAGCGCTCCCGAGGATACCTGCTCGTCGAAGATCGGCCTCCAGCAGGAGGCGAGCAGCACGGCCGCCAGAAGCGTCGCGACCGTCCTCGCGAGAATCGCGCCGGCGCTGCCCAGGCTCGATGCCCTCGTCTTCATAGGCGCAACCTCAGGCCCATGCGGAATATGGGAATCTCGAGGAACCAGCCGTTCTCGCCCGGGAACCATCCATTCCCCCAGAATACGAGGCTCGAAGGCGAGTCGCCGCCGAGCGAGGCGAGCATGAGGCCCGGCTTCGCCCAGGGATAGTACACGGCGCCCATCTCGAGGTACAGGCGCGCCACGGGGCCCCGTCCCCATTCGATGCCGTAGGAAGGCTGAACGCCGATCGGGGCCACGGGATCCAGATAGATGGCGCGGTTCTGGGGCGAGAAGAGGCGGACGAAGAAGTCGGTCGCGAAATAGGTCCTCAATTCCTTCATTGGCGGGGCGAAATAGCTTCCGAGCCCGAGCCCGGCCTGCAGCAGCGGGAAGGACAGGGTGAGCGGCTCCTCGACCCCGTCTCTCGGCGACTGGAGGCTCAATCCGAAGCCGAATTGGGAGATCGTCGCCCGCGCGAAGAAGCGCGATGCCGGCGCGAAGCTTAGGCGGAGTTCGGGAAAGGCGAAGCCGTAGGCCCCGAAATCGAGCGCCCACTGCCGTCGCGGAATCGCGAGGGTTTCGCCGTCCTTCGAGGCGTAGAATACACCGCTCTCGGGATAGCGCTCCGGCGTGCCGGCCGCCCAGGATATGCGCGCAGGCACTATGAGGGGGAGGACTAGGGAGCCCGAGTCGGGCAGGAGGATGGGATCGCCGAAGCCTTGCACGACCGTGCCCGGCAGGCCGGTGATCCGCAGATGGGCGACCTGCAGTTTCGAGAGGAATCCGTTCACCGCGTCGACCGTCTCGACCCAAAACGAGCTGGCCAGTTCGTCCTCGCTGGGTGCGGGCTTCGTGAAGGAACCTTCGACTTTTTTTGCCTCAGCGGCGCCTGCTCCGGCAGCGGCGCCCGCAGCAGCACCGGCGGCGGTACCCTTTGCCGCGCCTTCGGCGGAGCTGATCTCCCAGCGGGCGCTCACGTGACGCCCTTCCAGGGATAGCCGGAGGTCCAGGACGACCGGGTCGCCCTCGTAGCGCGCCAGGCTCTCGAGGCGAGCGGGGTCGTCGTTGTAGGCGCGATGCACGGAATGCAGCAGCTGCGAGCGCATGAGCACCGCCGACAGGGTGTCGCCGTAGCGCCAGAGGTCGAGGGTCTTGGGGCCGGAAACCTGCAGAAGCATCGAAATGCCCTCGCCGAACTTCTTCGCTGGGGCGGACACGGTCGGCGTCGCCGCGGTCGACGCCGCGGCAGCCTGCGCCCCGACGGAGCCGACCGCGACCGTCGCGAGGACCGCCGCGAAGATCGCGGCGGCGAACGCGAAGATGCGCCTTCCGCTCACCACCAGGTCCTCATCTTGTAGAGCCGCCCTGAGCTCTGCTCGTAGTAGTAGAAGTAGCGGCCGTCCGGCTCGACGTAGGCCTGCGAGGAACCGTTGTTGCCGAGCGTGTAGCTCGAGGACTTCCCGAATCCGCCGAGCTTGTACAAATCGAGCTCGAGGCCGTTGTTGGCGTAGCTGCCGACGACCAGACCTTCGCTCGTGAGCCAGGCCATCGGGCTACTCTGGCTGTTGAACGGGGCGATGGCGGTCGCCGCCGGGGCATAGTCGATGAGCTCGCCCGCGCCGCTCAGCGTCGAATATATCGAGGAGGCGGGATAGGCCACCTCGAGCGCCATGCCCGAGGCGGTGAAGAGGAGGAGGAGCTGATTGTTCGCGACGGCGGCGTCAGAAAGCTGCCAGCCGGGATCTATGCCCGCAGTGAGCGGCACGGGGGTCGAAGAGCCCGCCCCCCACGACGAGCTGTAGCTCGCCAGAGAGAGGGAGTTGGCGCCCGACGTGGCCTGCAGCGAGATATTGTTCGACCCGTCCGCCGCGAGACAGTAGGTTCCGCTGACGGCGGGAAGGGGCGCCGCGATCGCCAGCGTGGGGCTCAGGGCCAGGGCGGAGGGGTAGCTCGTGACGAAATTGCCGTTCATGTCCACCGCGATGTTCGAACCGCTCTGGTAATAGATGCTTGAAGGGATGCTGTCGACGAGGTTCAGGCTCGTGCCGTCGAGGGCCGCGAAGAGCTGGGTGTTGGCGTCGGTGTTGATATAGAGGAAGAGGTAGGCATGGCCTCCCGACGACAGGTAGCTCATCCTGTTCACGTACCTGACACCCGAACCCGTCGCCGACTTGACCGCGGAGTTCAGGTCCACCCAGGCGACCGCCCGCTGGCCGATCGCGCCGTAGGGATCGCCGAGAAGGTAGGAGCACGAGGACAGGAGGGTCGCGGCGCCGAGAGCGAAGGCGGCGATCGCCGCGGCGAGGAGGGTCACGGTGAAGGCCGGGCGATCGGCGGGCCGGAGTCGTTTCAGATTCGCCATACCACCCCCGCTCCCAAGGCCGGAACCCCGTCCCCCATCCACTCTCGGCCGAGTATGCCGGAGGATCCCGTGCCCAAGGAGAAGGCGGAACTCAGAGACATCCAGAGGGCCGCCTTGCGCGAAAGCGAATACTCGCAGAAGAGGTAGACCGGCAGGAGGGCCAGGTCGAAATACAGGCGGCGCTGCGCCTCGGGCACGGTGGAGTAGCTGAACAGATAGCCCAGGCCCGCCTGGGCTCCGAAGCGGAAGCGCGATTCGGGGCCGAGGACGAGGTAGCTCCCGACGCCTGTCCAGAGCTCTTCGTGCAGGAAAGGCGAAGAGCCCGGCAGGAAATCGTAGCCCGCGAACAGATGGTCGTCGGCGAAGAGGAAGATCCACTGCGGCACGATATAGCGCCGATACCCGGCTTGGATTCCGAGCAGACGCCCCGAACCGGTGCCGACGATCAAGTCCTGATAGCTTTGCGCTTCGAGGGGAGGCGCCGAGACGACGGGCGCGGCTTCGCCCAAGTGGATTCGCAGAATCTCGGTCCTGCGTCCCGGCTGCGAGAGGTAGAGCCTGACGGTCGAGCCGCGGGCGAAGGGATAGTAGGGCAGGGTGAGCTTGCCGTTTTTTATCTCTCCCGCCCGGATCGACAGCCTGAGCTCGGGCGGACCTATCGTGATGCGCGCCCCTTCGTCCGGAGAGAGGATGGTTATCCGGTAGGAAACCGGCCGGCGGGGCGAGTCTTCGGGGGCGGCGACATAGGCCGCGAGCCGCTCGGCCACTCGCGCGGCTGAGTCGTCGATGAGGGGGAAGGCCGTCGGGCCCGCGTAGGCGGAGAAGCTGTCGGCCGCCACGAGGTCGCCGCTCCACGAAGAGAAAACCTCGATGCGGTACGAGAGCCGGTCGTTCCGCACCTCGGCGAAAATGCGGCCGTACCAGTCTTCGTTGAAGTTCCGGGCCTCCGCGGCCGGGTCCCGCGGGGAGCCGGGCAGGGCGGCGACGGCGAAGCCGCGAGCCTCGGCCGCGCTCGCGAAGGAGCTGCGCAAGGTGGCGGCGAAGGGCTCGGCGAGCTCGCGCCCGCCCGCGTCGCCTTCGAGTATGGGGGGCGGCAGGAAAATGCGCCGCTCGGGCGGCCGCGAGCCGAGGTCCTGCGCCCGCGCGCTTCCATTCCAGGCGAAAGCGAAGAGGAGGACGGCGACGACGACGAAAGATGGGCGGAATCTCATTTCTCGGTGAGCACCGCGACACCGTTCCAGTCTTCGGGTGGCGGAGCCTTCAGGAACGCCGAGGCGCGCTCCCGGAAAATCGAAGCGGGATAATCCTCGCCGTCGATCTTCAGGATCCGTCCGAAGCCTTCGACGGCGCCTTTGAAATCGCGCCGATAGTAGCTGTCGATCGCCTCGGCGTGGATTCCCCAGATTTCACTTTCCTTCGGCGTGAGCTGCCGGCGGGGGGTATAGATCTTCACTCCCTTCTTTTTGCCCTTGACGGCGACCGTATCGATATGGCGGCAGGGTAGTACGTCCTTTATCTTGTACTGCACGCTTTCCGAAACGATGATCGGCTGATGGTACATCTTCGTAGCGCCTTCCAGCCGCGACGCCAGGTTGACCATGTCGCCGATGACGGTGTAGTTCATTTTCTTGTCGCAGCCGATGTTGCCCACGGTGACGAGGCCGTAGTTGATGCCCACACCTATCCTGAACTCTGGCTTGCCTTTCGCTCGCTGGACCTCGTTGAAGGCATGGAGCCCTTCGGTCATCTCGATGCCTGCGGTCACGGACTGAAGCGCGTCGTCGTCCTTCTTCTTGGGCGCGCCCCAGAAGGCCATGATCGCGTCGCCTATGTATTTGTCGACGACCCCGCCGCGTCCCATGATCACGTCGACCATGGTGGAGAAATAGCGGTTGAGCGAGGCCACGAGGTCGTCGGGCTGCATGTTCTCGGAAATGCTCGTGAAACTCCTGATGTCGGAGAAGAGCACGGAGAGGACGCGATTGTCGCCGACGAGCATGCCCTCGGGATTGGTGAAGACCTGATCGATCACTTCCTTGGGAACATAGACCTCGAAGATGCTCCTGATCTTCCGTTCCTTCTTCTGGGCGACGACGGCGTCGAAGGCGTAGCGCTTGATCTGCTCGTAGGCCTTGCCCAGCTCCGCGAGCATCAGGTTGAAGGTGTGGGAGAGCTGGCCTATCTCGTCCTTGTACTCCACGCTCACCCGTTCGGAGAGATCGTTCGAGCCGATGATGCGAAGCATGGCGGCCGAGACCCGCTCCAGCGGCTTGGTGAGGAAGCGGGCGAGGGCGAGCAGCAGCAGCACCGAGACGGCGCTCACCGCGAGCAGGAACTCCAGGGTCGTCCTCAAGATGGATTCGACATCGCCGTAGAAGACCGCCTTGTCTTCGGTGACGAGGACCAGCCAGCCGAAGGGGCGGAAGGGGAAGTAGGCGGCCACGCGGTCCCGGCCTCCGATGCGGAGCGTGCCGAATCCGCGAGCTTCCTTCCCTGCGAGGCCGGCGAGCGTCTCGCGCTCATCCGGAGCGATCTCGGCCGGGCCCGCGCGCATCGTGGTCCGGCCCTGGGCGTCGACGGCCAGGATGGCCTCGGTGTCGCTGCGCAGGATGGAGCGGGCGAAGGACTCCACCGCCGCGTGCGCGGCCGCCTCCATATCCGGCCTGCCGACGAAGCCGTTCTGCGCGAGCAGGTTGAACTGGCTATTGGCGTATTTCTCCAGCTCGGAGGCCTTGAAACTGAGGAAATCCGTCGCGATCCGCGTGACCGCCGAGGCGGCGACGAAATACGAGGATATGCCGACCAAGACCACCGCGGCGATGATCAGCGGGAGGACGATCAGTATGATCTTGAGCCGTATGCTCATATGGAGCAACTATAATCCGCGCCGGCGGACCTGGCAAGCGCGCTCGCGGCGGCGGCTCGCGCGATCCGCGTCTTCTGCGAGGCCGGGCTCACGAAAGTCTCGCGCGATCGATGACGAGCGGGATGTCGAAGCCAGGGAACAGGCGCTCAAGGCGGCTGAGCCAGGCAGAGGGGAGGGGGGCCGTTATGCGTTCGGGCAGGTCGGGGAGCATCCGATCGGGAAAGGCGAGCGAGAGCGCATGGAGGAGGTAGCCTTCCTTAGTGCTGCCCCCGCCGTACTTCGCGTCGCCGAGGAGGGGCAAGCCCCGCGAGGCCGCCTGCACGCGGATCTGATGCGTCAGTCCGGTCTCTATCGCGACGAGGGCGAGCGTGGCGGCCTCCGAAACGCAGAGCGGGCGGGCGCGGGAGATGGCTTGCCTCCCCCCTGAGCCCTTCACGACGCGGCTGATACCTGCCACGGTATCGCGCTCCAGCGTATCGCTCCAGATAGCCTCGTCCCTCAGCTTTCCTCGCAAGAGCGCGAGATACGACTTGCGGATTCTCCGTCCCCGCAGGCACTCCGAGAACACTCGGGCTCCGCGGGCGCTGCGGGAATAGACCACCAGGCCGGAGGTGTTGCGGTCGAGGCGATGCAAGGGCCCGGGCGAAAAGGACAGCGAGGCCGATATCCGGTCGCCGAGAGCGGCGCGCACGCGCTCCTCGAGGCTGCCCGGGCCATGGACGAGCTCTCCCGCCGGCTTGTTGATGAAAAGGAGGTCCTCGGTGGCCAGGATGAGGATGGGGGCCAGGGAATCGAGGCTGTCCGTCCCGGGGGCGCGTCCTGCGGCTTCGATGCCCCCGAGCAGGGCCTGATCGATCTCGATTCTGTCGCCCGCGGCGATGCGGCGGTCGGGACGGCATGTGGAGCCATTGACGCGGATGCGCCCCCTGCGGATGCAGCCATAGAGGGCGGAGAGAGGCATATCGCCCAGAAGCCGCCTGAGCAGCCGGTCCAGGCGCTTGTCCAGGTCGTCAGGGCCCGGCCTGTATTCCGTGTAGTTCAGCTCTCTAGGCATGACGGAGTCTAGAATCCAATACGCCATGGGGTCAATGCCGGGCTTCGCAGGTCGCTTGCGCATAGTCGGCCCCTCGCCTTGACAAGGGGCCTCCCTTCGGGGAAACTTAGCCGGTGATAATGCAGGTCCGCCCCTATGGAGGGGAATTGTTGAGGAATCCCGTTTTCCTGTCGGCCCTGTTTAGTCTTATTCTAGCTCAGTTTATCAAGGCGCTCATCAACATTTTCAGGGCTCGTTCGCAGTCGTTCCACGATGTCATCGTGACCTTCCTGTGGCGAACCGGAGGCATGCCCTCCAGCCACAGCGCTCTCGCCGTCTCGATAGCCGCCGCGATAGGTTTCACCCAGGGCACGGATTCTTCCGTCTTCATCCTGGCCGTCTTCTTTGCGCTCGTCGTCATCCGCGACGCGATGGGCGTCCGCCGTTCCGCCGGCCAGCAGGCGCGGACCCTCAACCTTCTCGGACGCGAACTCAGTTCGCGGCTCGGCATCACCTTCCATCCCGTGAAAGAAGTCCACGGCCACAGCGCCGTAGAGGTAGTGGTCGGCAGTCTGCTCGGTTTTTTCATCGCGATGGCATTCTGTACCCTCTAGACGGTCAGCATGGATGCCAGACCTCGAAAAGCAGCAGCCCGCTCAGTCGCGCTCTTTGCGGCCCTGCTGCTCGCCGCGGGTTTTTCCGCTCTGGCCGGGTCGCTTTCGATGCCGCATTCCCTCCCCGGCAGCATCTGGCGGGGTTATCGCATGCTTCTCGTCGACTCCGGCGTCGACGAGTCCCTCGTGCTCGACCGGCTATCGTCCCACGGCATACGCGGCACGATAGCCGAATCCACAGAGCCCGTCCTCGTCTCGGACTGGGTGCGTCTCGAAACCACGACGCTCTCCTCGGCGCTCCGCCGCCTGATTCCCGGCGATCCGCGCCGCGATGCCTACCTTCAGCGCCTAGGCCAATGGTTTGGCGCCGAGGTCGAAGGCCGCGCCTACAGGGTGTATTACGTGCCGACTCGCTTTCCCTTCGGTTCGAACGGCAAGCTATCCTCGGCGCTATCCGGCCTCGGCGGACGATTCGTCCTGCCGGACTCGCGACCCTCGTCGGTCGACGGATGGCGCTGGCCGGCCTTCGCCCTTTCCGCGCTCGTCCTCGTGCTGCTCTGGGGACCCGGTCCCCAGCGGACGGCGGCCGCCCTGCGCGGCGAAAACGGGCGCGGCCGCCTGGCTCTGCGCGGCGCGATCCTCTCCCCCTGGTTCCTCTTCGCCGCCTTCGGTCCGGAAGCCGCCCTGGTCGGCCTCCTGTGGGCGGCCGCCCTGATCGACCTGAGCGATGCGCTTCTTCTTCCGTTTTTGGAATGCCGCCGCAGCGCGAGTCTTCGATCCGCCATGAGGAGCCTCGCGGGAGGCCAGAGGCCCAGGATAGCTCTCTTCCTGCCGGCCTTCGGAATTCTCGCCCTGAAACCCGCTTTTTCCCTTCCGGTGTCCTGGACGCTGCTCGCCGTGGCCGGTGCCACGGCTTTGGCCGCTTCGTGGCCACGGCTCGCATTCGGCCGCCGGCGTCGCGCCTTCGTCCCCCGTCCGCTTGGAACCGCGGCGAAATCGCCCGATCGCGCGACCGCCGTCGCCGTCCTCATGGCCATGGCCCTGTGGGGCGGTTTCAGCCTGCTCGCGCCCGAGCGCCCTTCGGCTCAGGGCCGGGACATCCAGGCTCCCATGCCGGTTTACAGCGCCGGCAAGCTCAAGCCCGGACCGGCCGAGGCCCGCCAGATGATCGACGCTACGGCGGCGGAGGTCCTTCCGGGCCTGCCGGAATGGCTCGCCCACCGGGCGCTCGAGCAGTCTCTTCCCCTGCGCGTGGTCGGCACGCCCATCGACGATCCCTTCGCATCGGTAGCCATACCCGAACCGCAAGGCCTGGCGCGAGGCACGGGACCGAGCCTGCGTTTCGACGATGCCTGGGCCAGGCAAGCGTATCGCTCCATTCCGTCCGATAGCCTCGAGTCCATGCTGATCGCCCAGGGCCATGCGGTGGCCGCGCGGCCCCTCCCGCTTCCGGATGCGCCGAGGCGACCGCTTGCGCCGATCGAGGTCATTCTGTATATAATCCTGCTCATCCTTCCGCTGAGGCGGATCGTCGGCGTCATTCCGCCCATGAGGGACTCTTCGACGCGCGAAGTACGGCAGGAAGCATGAGTTCCATACGGACATTCGAACGGGGAGGAATCCGCGTCCGCGGCGACGGCGAGCAGGAAGAGCCCGTCTCCATCGCCAACGCGTTCCTTCCCAACAGCGCGGTAGTATTGCTCAAGCAGCATGCGGGAGCCCCCGCCCGCTGCGTCGTCAGGCGAGGGGAGTACGTCCGCGAAGGGATGATCGTCGGCCGGGGCCTGGGGCCCGGTTCCGCCGATGTCCACGCGCCGGTGCCGGGCGTCGTCCGCGACATCCGAGTCGTCCTCCTCCCCGAAGGAGGCGAATCCGAAGCCGTCGTGATCGCGCTCGAAGGCTCCTTCGACAGGCTCGGCCGCAGGGCTGAGCGCTATGTCTGGAACAGCATGGGCCGCGCCGACCTTCTCCGCACGGTGCGGGACCGCGGCGTCGTGGATACCGAGGCGCCGGGAGTGCCGCTCTACGATCTGCTCGCGGACCGGGAATCCACCGATGCGCTCATTCTCAACGCCGTGGAAAGCGAACCCTATCTCCGAACCGAGTCTTCTCTCCTGAAAGAGCGGGCCGAGCAGGCCTCCGACGGTCTGGCCATACTCGCGAAGCTCACCGAGCCCGCCCGGATCGTCGTCGCCGTCGACGAGCGCTGCGACGAGGCGAGCCTCCGCCCCTGGGCCGGCGACGCTCGGATCGAGATAGTCCGGTTCGAAGCTCGCTACCCCCAGGATATGCGAAATCAGATGCTCGAATCGATTCTCGGCGCCAGGAAACGGTCCAACTCCTCGGTTCTCGTCGTCCGTCCCTCGACGGCCGTCGCCCTCCATGAAGCCATCGTCCTGGCCAAGCCCGTGATGGAACGCTACGTCACGGTGGGCGGCGGGGCGATCAAGAGACCCGCGGTGCTCAAGGTGCGCATCGGCACACCTATAGGCGACCTCATCGAGGAGTGCGGCGGTTTTCTCGGACCGCCGGCGCGGATCGTCCTGGGCGGCCCCTTCCGCGGCTTTCCGGTCCACGATCTCGACGCTCCGGTCACGAAAACCAGCTCGGCCGTGCTGGCGCTCTCCGAAGACGAGGTGGGGAGCGCGCACCGCAATCCCTGCATCCGCTGCGGCAGGTGCGCGAGCGTCTGCCCGGAGAAGCTCGATCCCGAGCGTCTCTTCCGCCTGCTCTCGCATCGCAGAGTGGCCGAGGCGGAATCCTGGGGCTTGAAGGACTGCACCCTCTGCGGGGCCTGCGGCTATATCTGTCCCTCGCGCGTGCAGCTCGTGGCGGCATTTGCGGTCCGTCTGCGCTCGGGCATATCGAAGGCGATGGAGGCTAGACCATGACCAGGGTGCGCAATCTCGTGCTCGGCCAGGCGCCTCATATCTACAACGCGCAGTCGACCTCCTCCCTCACCTGGGGCATGTCCCTCGCCCTCGTCCCGGCGGCGGCCTGGGGCATCTACTGCTACGGCGCCGCCGCCGCCCTCGCCATCGCCTCGGCGATCGGCGCGGCCTGCATCGGCGAACTCGCGGTCGGCGGCCTTTCCCGTCGCTTCACGCTCGGCAACGGCTCCGCCTTCCTGACGGGCTTCCTCATCGGCATGGCCATGCCGCCGAACGTGCCGCTGTATATCCCCGTCGCCTCCTCCCTGTTCGCCATCCTCATCGTCAAGGCGGCCTTCGGCGGCCTCGGCTCCAATTGGATGAACCCTGCCTTGGCGGGGATCGCCTTCGCCATCCTCGATTGGCCCAAGGCGATGAATGTCTGGATCTTGCCGCGCGACATCGCGGGGGCCGTCGGAATCAGCGGAACGACTCCCCTGGAATTCGTCCGCCAGCCGCTCGCGGCGGCCGCGACAGGCTCGAATCCTCTCGATCTCCTGAAATCCGCCGGCTTCCGCTTTTCGGGCCTCGATCATCGAATCACCGATTTCCTCAATCAGCTTTTCTTCACCCGCATCGGTTCGGACCTGCCCTCGGGCTATTTCGATCTCCTGATCGGCAACAAGTCCGGCGCTCCGGGCGAGCTCTCCGGCATTCTCATCCTCGCCGCCTCGATCATCCTCCTCGCCCGCTCGATGATCCGCTGGGAAATACCCGCGTTCATAGTCGCGGTCTTCTCGGCCTTGACCTGGGTCTTCGGCGGTCTGCCCTACGGCAGCGGTTTCTTCAGCGGCGACGTGCTCTTTTCGCTTTTCACCGGGTCCTTCCTCCTCGTCACTTTTTTCATGGCCACCGATCCGGTGACCTCGCCCTCGACCCGCATCGGCATGTTCATCTACGGCGGCGGAATAGCGATCATCACCTTCCTGATCCGCAGCTTCGGATCCATGTCCGAGGGCATGGCCTTCGCGGTGCTCGTCATGAATTGCCTGGTACCGCTTCTCGACAGGAGAAGGGCGCCCCTGGCCGGCGGCAGGCCCCTCGGGGCGAAGGAAGTCTGATGGCTCGGACGAAAAAGGAAATCCTGGTCGAAAATCTCCTCGTCGCCTGCGCGATGGGGCTGCTCGCCTTGCTCGTGGCCGGCGTGATCTTCGTCGCCAAGTCGGGTTCGATCGCGCGGGAGCGGTCCGTCCTTTCCGATCTCGCCGGACGCCCCGTCGCCGCGCAGCCTGTGGCCATAGACGACCCGTCGATCCGCCGGCTCTATCGTCTTCTGGGCCAGGGTCCGGCGCTTTTCGGAGCGGTCATCGATCTGGACTCGCGGTCAGGCTCCGCAGTCGTCGCCGCGGTCGTCGCCGCCGACGGGCAGATCCAGTCCATCCGGCTCATAGACATAAGCTCGCCGCGCGCGCCCTTCGCCGCGGCCGCCTGGTTCGCGAACTTCATCGGGAGGGGAGGCGACCGGCCATTCCCGTCCCGTGTGGACGCGCAGAACATCGCCCTCGTCTCCGGTGCCACCGAAAGCTACCTCGAGACCGGCGCGGCGCTCGGCCGACTCTCCGTAGCCGTTCGGGCCCTGGCCGGGGAGAAGTCATGAACGAACAACGCTATCCCTACGTCCCCAACCCCGTCTTAAGCGGGCTCCTGGGCGTATTTCCTCTCGTCGCGGCGGCGAATAGTCTCATGAACGGCTTCGTGCTCGGCATCGGCGTGGCCTTGTCGTCCCTGACACTCGCCCTCCTCATGCCTTTCCTGCAATCCTTCGTGCCCGATCGGCTCAGAACCCCGACTTCCCTGACTCTTTCCGCCGCCCTGGCCCTCCTGATCGGCGCCGGGGTCGAGGCTTTTTCTCCCGCCGCGGCGAGATCTCTCGGTGTCTATATTCCCCTCCTGGCCGTCAACTGCCTGAGTCTGCAGACGCTTCGGCATTATCATCCCGCCACGGACGGCGAAGGCCGGGTGTTCGCCGGCCAGTACGGCACGGGAATATCCTCGCTTCTCAAAGAGGCGCTCGGCTATATAGCCGCGGCGATCCTGATCGGCGCCTTTCGCGAGCTCCTGGGGAGCGGGACGCTCAACTTCGCCGGACCCGACGCGCAGCTTTTCTCTTTTTCGCTGACCGACGAGCCGCCCGCTCGTCTTTTCGCCGCGCCGGCGGGCGGCTTTATCGTGCTCGGCTGTCTGGCGGCCCTGTATCGCATCGCTACGCTCAAGCGGAAAAGGAGGGGCGCGTGAGCTATCTCGGTATCGTCGCACTGTCGGTTTTCGGCGCGAACGCCCTGCTCTCCTACGGTTTCGCCCCTTGCCCGGCGTCCCGACTGCGCGGCCTGGTCGGCCTCGCGGCCTTCGTCGCCTTATTCCTGGCCAACGCCCTCGCCGCGAGCCTGCTCTGGGCCCTGCGAGCCCTGGTCCTTCGGCCCCTCGGCTTGGACTACATCTCCTTGATCATCTTCGTGATGATCGCCATTCCTCTCGTGCGGCTCTTCTTCCGCGCCATCGCCGCGAAATCGGGATTTCTCCATCGGCTGAGCACGGCCGCCGACGACATCCTCGTCAGCAGCATCGTCTTCGGCATAGCCCTCATTTCGACCCGCAGCGGCTATTCCATCCTCGAGGCCCTCGTGGCGAGCGTCTCTTCCGCGATCGGCTATTGGATGGCAGCCGTCCTCCTGGACGCCCTGCGCGAACGGCTCGAGCTGAGCGATGTGCCCGAAGCCTTCCGGGGTGCGCCGGCGATGCTCATATCGGCAGGACTCATGGCCATGGCGCTCATGGGCTTCGACGCCGTCTTCATAAAGAATCTAGCAGGTTGACGATGCAGTGGATAAAGGCGCTTTTCGTTTTCCTCATATCCTTCGGCGCTTTTCTGGGCGCTTCCTTCCTCGCCGCAGTCTGGCGCCGCCGCAGGCTCGATCCCGACTCGTCGCGGCTGGAGCGGATACTTCCCGGCTACGATTGCGGCGTCTGCGGACACCTCGATTGCCGCGATTATGCGGTCGCCCTCTTGAACGACGGGGCCGATCCCGCGCTCTGTCTCCCCGGAGGCTCAGCTACCGCGGCGAGCCTCCGTTCAGTGCTCGCTGAAGGCCGGGACGAGACCGCCCGCGCGCTCAAGCGCGCCGTGGTGCGCTGCACCGGCACCTCGGTCGCCGCCCGAGTATCCTACGCCTACTCGGGCTACGACGATTGCGCATCGGCGGCGGCGCTGTACGGCGGTCCCAAGGACTGCAAGGACGGCTGTCTCGGCTTCGGCAGCTGCGTTCGCGCCTGCCCACTCGGGGCGATACGGATCGAAAAATCCTGCGCGACGGTCGACCCGCGGGTCTGCACCGGATGCGGGCTCTGCCTTTCCTCCTGCCCCAAGGCCCTCATCGTCCTCATACCCGTCGATCAGCAGTGGTTTGTCGCCTGTTCCGCGAAAAAGCCCCCCGAGGAGAGGCTCAAGGACTGCGATACCGCCTGTACCGCCTGCGGAGAGTGCGCCCGGCGCTCGGTTCAGGGCGAGTTCGTGCTCGATCAGGGCATGGCCCGCGCCTCGGCCGTATGGTCCCAATCCTGGGAAGATATCGCCCGCGCATGTCCGACCGGCGCCATCAGGCGCGTCGACGATATAAAAAAAACCTGAACCGTCTTACGAAATCCAAGGCGGTGTACTATAATCCCCTCTATAATTTACCAAGGAACGCCGGTACATGCATAAAAGTTCTGTCATCATAGGCAGCTACAGTCATCTTCCTCCGGGTGCCGACGAATCCCTTTTCGAGGAAACGTATCAGATAGCCTGGCGTCCCTTCCTCTCCGTGCTGTATCGCTTTCCGGATATAGCCGCGACGGTCTCGTACTCCGGCACAGCCCTCAAATGGCTCGAGTCCCGTCATCCCGAATTTCTCATGCTCATGGAGGAGATGGCGATCAAGAAGCAGATCGAGCTGCTCGGAGGAGGCTTTTTCGCACCTCTGCTGCCCCTCGTCCCCGGGCCCGACAGGCTCGGACAGATCGAGCTTTTGACCACCTACATCCGCAAAGCCTTCGGGAAACGGCCGCGTGGATGCTGGATTCAGGACTACGCCTGGGAACCGACCCTCGCTTCCACGCTTCAATCGAGCGGCTTCGACTTTTCCTTCCTCACCGCCCGCCATTTCAGGCTCGCCGGCATCGAAAGCGGGGACATCGGCAATCCGGTGATGACCGAAGACCAAGGCCGCAGCCTCGTCGTGTTTCCCGTGATGGATGCGCTGGAGAATTACCCCGCGGTTCCGACCCCGGCCGAAGCCCTGCACGAGGCGAGGAAGACCAAGGGCGAGACGCCTCTGCATTCGATCTTCTACTCCGAAAGCGCGATACGATCCCTGTGGGCCGCCTCGAAGATGGAATCGCCCGACGTGATGTTCGAAGCGGCCTTCGCCGCCCTGCAGAAGCTGGCCCCCGATATAGAGACCACGACGCCCTCGCGATACCTCAAAACCCTTCACAACTTCGATCGCGCCTATTTCCCCGGCGGCGCCTCCCTGTCGCTCATGAAGAAAAGCCGCGAGCGAGGGCCGGCATTGCGCGGCGCGGCGGCCGCGGCGAAGGACGATTCTCCGGAAGCGGGCAGTCTCCGAGCCCTCCTTCTGCGGCACGAGGAAAGCCTGGCTCTCTACGCCAAGATGCACTATGTGCGGATTCTCGTCGGGCAGCTTCGCGGCGACAAGTCGCGCAAGAAGACGGCGCAGGAAGAGCTCTGGAAGGGGCAGTGCGGCGATGCCTATTGGCAGGGTCCCTCCGGCGGCATCACCCAGCTCCCGATCCGAGCCGCGGCCTACGGGGCGCTGATCGAGGCCGAAAAGACGACGCGCCTGCGGGGCAGTTTCGCCCCCGGCGTCATCAGCGCCGATATCGACTTCGACGGGGTCAAGGAGATCCTGTATCAGGGGGCCGATCTCAACGCCTACGTCCATCTTCGGGGCGGCAGCCTGACCGAGCTGGACTCGTTCAGATCCTGCTGGAACTATGTCAATGCGATGTCGAATTTCAAGAGCGCGCCCCGGCGCCTGGCCCTTCTCGACCGCTGCATGAAGAAAGGCGGATTCGGAGCCGACCTCGGCGATTTCGCCGAGTCGCACTACGCCCTGGTCGAAACCGATCGCCCCGCGAATATCACCACCCTGTCGCATGAGGGCTGGATGGATGTCGGCGGAAGGAAAGCCGCCCTCGTCCTGAAAAAGACCTTCATCTTCCGCAAAGGCAGCGTCACCGTCGAGTACGAGCTTACCAACCCCTCGTCGGCCCCCGTCGCGCTCCGTTTCGCCGTCGAGAACAATTTCTCGGCCGGCCTGTCGCCGGGCGCCGTCGGCCTGAGCGTGTTCAGGGGCCGCGATGCCTCGGTCCTCGATTCGGCCGCAGGCTGCGGCGCCTCGGCCTGCACTTCGCTGCGGCTGGAGAATGGACGGTACGACGAGCGCATCGAGCTTCGCTCGGATCGGGCCTTCGAGCTGCATCACGAGCCCGTTTTCCTCTCGTCGGGGGAGGGCGACTCCGCCGAGGAGCGCTACCAAGGCTGCCGGCTGTGGCTCGGATGGGATATCGACATTCCCGCGGGAGCGGCGTGGCAATCCGCCCTCACCCTCGAACTTCGGGCCTAGGGCAAGCTTTGCGCCTTGCCCCGCTCGTGGCCTTCCGATAAAATGCTGACATGAATCAAAGCCTGCTCGCGGCTCCCCTCGCCGGCCTCAGAATACATCTCGTCGGCGCGAAGGGGACGGGAATGGCCGCCCTGGCCGAGATCCTGGCGGCGAGAGGGGCTCTCCTGAGCGGCAGCGACGTCCCCGACGTGTTCTACACCGACGCCATCCTGGGCGCTCTCGGCGTGCCGGTGGGGCTGGGCTTCGAGGCCGGGCGCATAGACGGGAGTATCGCCCTGGTCGTGCATTCGGCAGCCTATTCCCGGGACTCGAATCCCGAGCTCGTCGAAGCGCGACGCCGAGGCATCCCCATTCTCAGCTATCCCGAGGCGCTGGGGCAGCTTTCGGCGAGCTTCGATTCGTCGGGCATCGCGGGCGTCCACGGCAAGACCACGACGACCGCCATGGCGGGATCGATCATCGCGGCCTTGCGTCTTCCGGCGACCATCCTCGCGGGCTCGGCGGTCGCGGGTTTCGGCGGCCGATCCACCTTGCGCTCGGGCGACAGATATTTCGTCGCGGAGACCTGCGAATATCGCCGCAATTTCCTCTTTTTCCATCCCCGCAGGATCGTCCTCACCAGCATCGAGTCCGACCATCAGGATTACTATCGGAGCTTGGAGGACATCTTCGCCGCCTTCGCCGAGTACATCCGCCTCCTGCCCGAATCCGGCGAGCTCATCTATTGCGCCGACGATTCCGGCGCCGTCCGGGCGGCCGAATCCGCCGCAAGGGAGCGCCCCGATCTGAAGCTGACGGCCTACGGGAGGCGCGCCGAAGGTCCGTACCGACTGGTCTCCTACGACATAGACGAGGGCCGGGCCGTCTTCCGGCTGGCCGGATTAGACTGCGGCTTCACGCTGCGCGTGCCCGGCGAGCACCTGGCGCTCGACGCCTCGGCCGCTCTGGCGCTCGCCTTCTCGCTTCTGCGCAGCGAACGGCATCGCCCTCCCGACGCGGAGGATTTGGCCGCCGCGGCGGGGGCCCTGTCGTCCTTCGCCGGCTCGAAGCGGCGCTCCGAGATCCTCGGCGAGGCGGGCGGCGTGCTTTTCATGGACGACTACGGCCATCACCCCACCGCCATCAGGGAGACCCTCCGAGGCGTGAAGGCCTTCTGGCCGCGGCGGCGCCTCGTCGTCGACTTCATGTCGCACACCTATTCCCGCACGGCAGCCCTCTTCGACGATTTCGTGCGCTGCCTCGACGAGGCCGATGTCCTCGTCCTGCACAAGATATACTCGTCGGCGCGCGAGCAAAAAGGCGAAGGTCCCGACGGCCGCGCGCTCTACGAAGCCCTGCTCGGGCGGAGGGCCGCGGCGGCCGGGCGCGGAGCCTGCCTGTACTTCGAGGAGCCGCTCGACGCGCTCGACGATGTCGCCGCCCTGCTCCGTCCGGGAGATCTCTTCCTGACCATGGGGGCCGGCGACAACTGGAAGCTCGGGTCGGCTCTCTACGGGCGGATTAAGGCATTTTAAGAGGAAAACATGATAAAGAGCATGACCGGTTTCGCCCATCGCGATCTCAACCCGAAGGGCCTGAGAGGCAGCCTCGAGCTCAAGTCCTACAACAATCGCTACCTGGACATATCCGTTTCGCTTCCGCCCTACCTCTCGCGTCTCGAGCCGAGCTTGCGCGGATTCATCGCCTCCCGGGTGACCCACGGCAAGGTGGAACTCTATCTCCGCGTGCGCGAACTCGATATGCCCGTCACGGTGAGCGCCGACATCGCGGCGGCCTCGGCGGTCTTCAAGGTGCTCTCCGACATCTCGGCCGCCTGCGGCATCCAGGAAGCGCCCCGGCTCGGAAACATCCTCTCCTTCGACGGGGTCGTGGCCTACGAGCGGGATATTGACGAAGACAAGCTCTGGTCCCGGCTGGAGCCCGAGCTCGAAGCCTGCTTCGCCGATTACGAGGCCTCGCGGCTTCGCGAGGGCGAGGCGACCCGCCTCGACATTGAGCGCCAGCTCGCGCGGGTCGCCGCGTCTATCGCCGTCGTGCGCTCGCAGGTGCCCGAGATCGAGCGCACCGTGCGAGCCCAGCTTTCCCAGCGTTTCCGGGAGGTCATGGGCGATCTCGTCGACGAGGGGAGGGTGCTCGCCGAAACCGCCTCCCTTCTCATGAAGTACACGGTCAACGAGGAACTCGCCCGGCTCGACGCGCACATCGCTTCCTTCCGGCGGATCGCCGCCGAGGACTCCGCGCCCGGCAAGAAGCTGGATTTCCTGTGTCAGGAGATGAACCGGGAGGTGAACACGATAGGCTCGAAAAGCATCCTGCTGCCGGTGAGCCAGTCCGTCGTGGAGCTCAAGGACGCTCTCGAGAACGTGCGCGAGCAATTGCGCAACGTCGAGTGAGCGGCATGCGGAGCGACGGCATGATCATAGCGATATCCGGCAAATCCGGCTGCGGGAACACGACGGTCAGCCGCCTGCTCGCCGAGCGGCTGGGGCTGCGGCTGGTGAACTACACCTTCAGGAACATCGCGGCCGAGCGCGGCGCCGGCCTGGCCGAGATCATCGAGAAGGCCAAGTCGGACGACTGGTTCGACCTCCACGTCGATCGGCGGCAGGTCGAGCTGGCCCACGAAGGCGATTGCGTCATAGGATCGAGACTCGCCATCTGGAAACTGCCCGACGCCACCATCCGAGTCTACCTCACGGCGAGCGAGGAAGTGCGCGCCGAGCGGATATGGAGCCGCCGCCAGGGCGATGGTCCCGAGCGAGGCGACCGCGAGACCGTCCTCGCCTTCACGCGGGAACGCGACGAACAGGATCATGCGCGCTATCGCCGGCTCTACTCCATCGACAACGACGATTATTCCTTCGCAGACCTCGTCATCAATACGGAGAAATTCCGCCCCGAAGCGATAGTCGATATCATCGTGACGGCCGCGACGCGGATGGCCGGCAATCCGTGAGCGTCGGAGGGGAAGCGTCTTAGAGACCAGAAGGTTCGAAAAGGAGTGAGAAAACATGGATCAACATGAGAAAGTCGTGATCGTCACCGGAGCGTCCAGCGGCATCGGCAATGCCTGCGCCACCCATTTGGCCAAGAAAGGCCTGCGTGTCTTCGGCACCTGCCGGAACCCGTCTTCCTATATGAAGAAGGCGGACGAATTCTTCGAAATGATCGCGATGGACGTCACCGACAACGATTCGGTCAACAAGGCGGTCGCCGCCGTTTTGGAGAAAGCCGGCCGCATCGACGCCATTCTGTGCAACGCCGGCATGGGCATCGCCGGCTCGATCGAAGACAGCAGCATGGAAGAGATCCTGCTGCAGATCAACACGAATTTCCTCGGCGCCGTGCGAAGCGTGAAGGCGGTCCTTCCCGCAATGCGCGCGGCCGGGACGGGCAAGATCCTCGTTCTCAGCTCCATAGCCGGAGTCGTCGGCATGCCCTTCCAGGCCTTCTATTCGGCGAGCAAGTACGCCATCGAGGGCATGATGGAATCGCTGCGCTACGAGGTCCGCCCCTTCGGCCTCCAGGCCTGTCTCATCGAGCCGGGAGACTTCCGCACCGGCTTCACGGCGGCGAGGCGCTACGTCAAGAAGGCCGACGACTCCAGCGCCTACAAGAAGTATTTCGAGCCGGCCATGGCCGTCCAGGTCCGCGACGAATCCCAGGGCTTCGATCCCCTCGTCGCCGCCAAACTCGTCTTCAAGCTCATCGAAGCGCCGCGCCTGCCCGTCCGCACCACCGTGGGACCCGGCTTCGAGCGTTTCGCGGTCATAGTCAAGCGGCTTATTCCCGCGCGCTGGTTCGAGAAATTCTACCGCATGTACTACAAACTGCCCTGACGAGGAGCTGCGCATGTCCATTCAGCGTTTGTCGTACGGAATTCTTTCCACGGGAGAGGAAGCCTCCCTCTTCGCGCTCCGCGCCGGCGACTTCGTCGCGACCTTCAGCGATTACGGCGCCACGTTCCTATCCATGCTGCTTCCCGACGGCAGGGGCGGAGTCGTCGACATTCTTCTCGGCTCCTCGACCTTGGCCGGACTCGCCGCGCCGCATCCGTATTTCGGCGCGACTGTGGGCCGCTTCGCCAATCGCATCGCGAAGGCCGGCTTCACCCTCTCGGGCGCCCGCTACGAGCTCGCGGCCAACGATGGGGCCAATCACCTCCACGGCGGACTGAAAGGCTTCGACAAGTACATCTGGAAGGCCGAAGCCGCTGAAATCGGCGGGAGTCCGGCGCTTCGGCTCAAGCGCACGAGCCCGAGCGGCGAAGAGGGCTATCCCGGCCGCCTCGAGGTCGAGGCGCTGTACAAGCTCGATGCCGACGGCCGGCTGGAGTCGCGCTTCGAGGCCCGCTCGGACGCGGAAACCATCGTCAATCTCACGAATCATGCCTACTTCAATCTTCGAGGCGAGGGCAATGGCGACATACTCGATCACGAGCTCCGGCTCGCCGCCTCGCGCTACGTACCCGTCGGGAAGGATATGCTGCCCCTGGGCGGCATCGCGCCCCTCGCCGGCACCGCCTTCGATTTCCGCAAGCCGAAACGGATAGGCGCCGATATAGCCGCGGCGGGCGGCTTCGACCACTGCTATGTCATCGACCGCGAAGGCGAGGGACTCGTGGACTTCGCCGAGCTGCGGGAGCCCGCGAGCGGCAGGCGCATGACCATGGCCACCACGATGCCCGGCGTGCAGTTCTACACGGGCAATTTCCTTTCCGGGATTCCCGGCAAACGAGGTTCGACCTACGGCAAGCACGCCGGTCTCTGCCTCGAGACCGAACTCTTCCCCGATGCGCCCAACCAGAGCGATTTCCCGACGGCGGTTCTCGCCGCCGGGCAGCCCTGGGCCCATTCGACCGTCTACCGGTTCTTCCCGTGACGCTTGACGCCGCCACCGTCGTCGTCCGCTCGGCTCGACTCTCCGATACGCGCGGACGACGTCAGTCTTTTCTCAGGCGATAGAGGACGAAGTCGATCCACGGTTTCGTTTCGACCAGATAGCTCTGTCGGGCGGTCAGCAGTTCGAAGAAGGCATCTCGATAGGCTCCGGCCCGGGTCAGGGCCTCGCCGAGATAGAAATGCGCCCGCGCGGTCACGGCTGGGCCGCGATTGAGCGAGAGGTAGGAGCGGAGTTCGTCTATCGAGGCTTTCCAGTCTCCGGCGGCGACTTTCCCCGAAACGATCAGGGAAAGCGTGTACTCCTCTCCGCCCGAAGGGCTGGTCCTTTCCTCGGGTAGAATGGCGAGAGTCGGCATTTTCGGCTCGGACTGGGGCTGGCTTGCGAGAAGGAAAGCGATCGCCTTCTCCGTCTCCGGATCGAGGGCGGCTCTGGGCGGCGGGGAAAGCATCGGAGGCAAGGCTGCCGCGCCTTCCTCGGGCGCCCGGGTGAGCACCAGGGAGGGCAGGGGCGTCATCCTCGGTTTGGGGATGGCGGCCGCGAATCCCGCCTCCGACGCGCTCCCCGCGACACGGACGGATTGCGAAGTGACATCGTGACCCGAAGACAGGACGATACTCCCGGCCTTCAGGTCGTTTTCTCCGAGAACGGCGTACCAGTAGTCGATTCCCGGGACGGGATAGTCGGTAAAGGTCCCGTTCTTGTCGGCGAAGCTGGCGATGAGGGTGGCGTCGAGCAGATCCGTCGGTTCCGTCAGGGGGGCTGTTCCGCGATAGGCCACCAGGTTCATTCCCGCCGAGGCGGGCTTGTACGAAAGTATCACCGCATCGCCCTTGACCGTGGCGCTCAGGGCATCGACCTCGGGCGGCTTCGGAGCCGCGGCCGGCTGGACGGCCGGCGTCGCCGCTTGCGCCGGTACGGCCGCTTGCGCCGCCGGCGGCTGCGCAGCCACAGGAACCAAGGTCTCGTTGCGCGCCGGTATGACGACCTTGTACGGCGTGCCGTCGGGGGCGAGGGCTAGAACCAGGTAGAAATAGCGCCCCGAATCGCCCGGTTTGTCGAGATACTGCTGCACGCCGCGCGGCACCGTGGCCAGACGAGTGGCCGAATCCAGATCGGCCGCGGCGATGGCGACCTTCGAGCGGTAGACCGCGTAGGCCCCGGCGGTATCGGGCGAGTCTTTCCAGCTTAGGCCGATTCCGCCGTCCGTCGCCTCCGCGATCAGGCGGGAGGGAAAGGGAGCGAAAACGGCTTCCGAACCGCTTCGATCGGGAACCGAAACCGCCGCCGCTTGCTGGCAATAAAGGAAAGCCGACCCCGACAGGCTCGCCGCCGCGACAGCCGCCAGGATCACGCGCGCCGTTCTACTCATAGTATAATGATTATCGGATCGCGCCCTTTTCTTCCAGAGCGTATACGGGTCAATCGGAGCGCCGGCCGGTTCCACGGTCCCTTCGACTTCAATTGACTGTCGATTTCTTTTCGGCTACCATATTTCCATGTTCGTTGCGGTGGTGTGCGACATGGGAAGCGAGGATTCTCGTGCGGCAATCTACAATCTGCTGCCGCAGTACGGTTTCGAACGCGTCCAGAAGGCCTGTTTCGAGTGCAATTCTCTCTCGGACAAGCTTCTCGCGGCGCTGAAGCGCGATATAGACCGCATCACCGATTCCTACGACACCGTCCGCCTGTACCAGTATCCCGTCGACGGTACTCTCGCGCTCACCGTGCTCAAGGAAAACCGCTGGCGCAGGATCGTCATCCGCGATCCCTCCCGCCCCCGCGAGTGACTCGAGCTCCGCCGATCGGCGTCGAGTAGGCGCTTCGGCTTCCCGGCGCGCGCAACGAAACTATCTTTGGAGGAAACCATGCTCGACGACATCGCCACGCCTATCTCCTCGCTCCGGGGAGAAATACTCGACATCTGGGGGCGTCTTTGACCCCGCGGCCCTCGAACGGCAGATAGCGCAAAAAGAGGCGCTCACCGCCGATCCGGCCTTCTGGAATGACTCCGCCAAGGCCGGCCGCGTCATGACCGACATCAAGCAGATCCGGGATCGCCTCGAAACCTGGGCGCATCTCAAGACCGATGCCGAGGCCCTGGACGAGGTTTTCGCGATGGCCATGGACGAAAACGACGACTCCATGGAGTCCGATATCCGCGCCTCCTTCAAGGATGTTTCCGCCCGTTTCGACAAGGCTATCGTTCTCGAACTGCTTTCCGGCGAGGCGGATCGTTCGGGCGCCTTTCTGTCCATACATGCCGGCTCGGGCGGCACCGAAGCCTGCGATTGGGCGAGCATGCTCTTGCGCATGTACACGCGCTGGGCCGAGCGGCGCAAATTCAAGGCCGAAGTCGTGGATATCCTCGAATCCGAGGGCGGCATCAAGTCGGCGACCCTCGAGATCGAGGGCGATTTCGCCTACGGCTACCTGAAAGGCGAGTCCGGCGTCCATCGCCTGGTGCGCATTTCCCCCTTCGACGCCAACGCCCGCAGGCACACCTCCTTCGCGTCCGTCTACATCCTGCCCGTGCTCGACGAGTCGATCGAGGTCGATATCCGTCCCGAGGACCTCAGGATCGACACGTATCGATCGGGCGGCGCGGGGGGACAGAAGGTGAACAAGACCGACTCGGCCGTGCGCATGACCCATCTTCCGACGGGCATCGTCGTGACCTGCCAGAACGAACGCAGCCAGTACAAGAACAAGGATGTCGCCTTGAGCGTCCTCAAGTCCCGCCTGTACGAACATTACCGCCAGGAAAAGGAGAAGGAGAACGCGCGCTTCGCCTCGGAAAAGAAGGAGATAGCCTGGGGCTCCCAGATACGCTCCTACGTTTTCCAGCCCTACACGATGGTGAAGGATCACCGCAACAAGTTCTCGGTCGGCAACGTCCAGGCGGTGATGGACGGCGACATCGATCCCTTCATCGAGTCGTTCATGCGCTGGAAATGGCAGGGTGGGAAGGCTTCCCCGACGGAAGACATCGATGAGGACGAGGAGCTCTAAACGGAGGATCGTGTGCGGCCGCTCGCGCTTTCCATCGTGAGCCTCGGTCTCGCCGCGGCCTTCCTCACCGCTCCGGCATTCGCCCAGACCTCTTCGGCCGTCTGGACCATCGGTCTCGCCGAATTCTCGCTCAGGTCGCCGATAGGCACATCGACCGGCGACCTGGGCTCGCTTCGCTCGGTCCTGCCCCTCCTGATAGCCGCCGACCTCGCCGATCTGCCGCCGCGCCACAGCAGCGCGGCGGATCGGGCCGCGGCCGCCGAGCATGCGGCCCTGCAGGAGTGGTTCGGCGCGGGGAGCGAGCTCTACGGCAGTCTCGACGCCAGAGCCCTCCGCTTTCTCGATCCCTCGCCGAGTCCGGCGCAGCGCGCGGCCCAGCTCCTCACGGCCGATCAGAACGTGGCCAAGGCCAGGGCCAAGCTGGAGTCGTCCATCGCGGCGCGCCAGGCTCCGTCGCCCTCCGTCGACGCGCCGATGCGGAGCGCGCTTTGGGAAGGCAACTCGCAAGGCCGCTTGATCGATCCGGATTCCGGCATCCCTTCATCCTTGGCAAAGACGAACAAAGTGGATCTTCTCGTCTTCGGTTCGCTCCGCGATCGATCCGGCTACGCCGAGGCGGTCATCAGAGGCTACGACGCGCAGCTGGGGAAGGATGTCTTCACCTGGACCGGCTACTGTTCCATCGAGGATCCCTCGCCTTTGGCCCGTTCCTTCGCGCGCAAGATCGAGGAATGGACGGCCGGCAGGCCTTTCTCGCGGCTGGTGGTCGATCCGACGCCGGATTCCGCCCGAATCGCCGTCGACGGCGACTATCTTCCCATCGGGCAAAGGACGATCTACCGCTATTCCTCCGGACCGATCGTCCTGCGCGTGGAGGCCCCGGGCTGTGTGCCGATCAAGTCGCAGATCGAGCTCAACCTGGGGGAGTGGAAACAGGTCGATGTGCGACTCGATCCCAAGAAGACCGGCACAGCCGTCGTCAGCGTTTCCCCGCCGGCCGCACAGATATCGCTGGATTCTCTCCCGAAAGGGCCCGGACCCCTCACGGTGGATCTCGACGGGACGCGGATCATCGCCTCCGCCTCCGCGCCCGGCTTCGAACCCGGGACAGCCGTCTTGCCGAAGTCCGGTGATGCGGAGATCCATATCGATCTCCGTCCGTCGGACGGCTTGGGGCCCGGCGGCCGGTTCGAGAAGGCCAAGGACTCGTTCTACGGTTCCTTGGGCTGGTTCGTGCTTTCCGTGCCCGTCACCGCCTTGACCGCGGGTCTCGCCAACGGCTACGCCGAAGCGGCTATCCGAACGGGCGATCCCGGACTGGCGAGCAGCGCCCAGAGCTCGCAGGTGGCGCTCGGAGCCGCCATAGGCACGAGCGTCGCGCTCGCCATCAACGCGATAATCCATCTCGTCATCTATATCGATTCAACCCGCTAGGAGTGCAGCACGATGTCATTTGCCGATAGGATCAAAGCGCTGTTCCGCAAGGAAGCGTCGGACGAAGGCCTTTTCGACGACCTCGCCGATCTGCTTGTGGAAGGCGATCTGGGCCCCTCTCTCGCGATCTCCGCGGCCGAGGAATTGCGCGCCGCGTGCCGCGAGAAAGGCATCGCCGGCGACGAAGCCGTCCGCAGGGAGCTCAAATCGATCCTCATGCGCCATGGCCGCTCGATCGACCTGGTTCCCGCGGCCGGCAAGCTCAACATCTTCCTCATGCTCGGCGTCAACGGCGTGGGCAAGACCACGACCTGCGCCAAGCTCGCCGATTATTTCATGCGGAAATCCCTGGCCCGGGGCGTGATACTCGCTGCCGGCGACACGTTCCGGGCCGCCGCGGCGGATCAGCTGCAGATACACGGCCGGCGGCTCGGCATCCGCGTCGTGGCCCAGGCCCCCGGAGCCGACCCCGGAGCCGTGCTGTGGGATGCCATCGACGCGGCCCGCTCCGACGGGGCGGATCTGGTCATAGCCGATACCGCCGGCCGCATGCATACGCGCAACGATCTCATGCGCGAACTCGGCAAGATGGACAAGATCGTCTCTTCGCGGGCCGAAGGCGCCAACTATCGCAGGCTCCTGGTCGTGGATTCCACGACCGGCCAGAACGGCTTGCGCCAGGCCGAGACTTTCGGGAGCGCCGTCAGGATCGACGGGGTAGTCCTGACCAAGCAAGACTCCACCGCCAAGGGCGGCATGGCCATCGCCCTCGCGAAAGAGTATGGGCTCCCGACGGCCTTCGTCGGCACGGGCGAAGGGTATGGCGATATAGCTCCCTTTTCGCTGGACGGCTTCCTGGACGGCTTCCTAGGACTATGAACCGATCCTTCAGGCCTGCGGCCGCCCGGCTCCTCTTCTCGGCCTCCTTGCTGCTCCTGGCCGCGAGTCTCCTCGGGGCCGAGGATCGGACGGAACGCGGCCCCGACCCGCGCGGAAGCCGCGAAAAGCTATTCCGCGACAATGTCCTCGTCGAGGAGCGCGTCTACGCCCCCGATGCCGCGATCCTCGAGGATATCCTCTACAAAGCGGGGAAGCTCTGGGAGTCGCGCAGCTACATCCGTTCGCTCGGCGCGCTGAGGCGTGTCGAAATGCGCAATGCCGAGGGCGCGGTCGTCGGCGAGCTCGTCTACGTCTACGACACCTCGGGCGGCCTTCTGCGCGTCGACGCCAGCGGGTCTTTCGGAGATTCCTCGGCCGGAATGCTGGACTCCGGCTCGCCTCCTCTGGCCTCGTGGACGATCCAAGGGAAAACCCTGTCCCTCGTCCGCTACGATCCGCAGGGTCGCCCGGTCCTGAGCGTCACGGCCGAGGACGGAAAGCCTATCGCCACCCGCGGCGACAGCTACGGCCGGGGCCCGTTGCCCAGCCGCACGGTGGTCAAGGACGCGGCGAGCGGACAGACGCGCAGCACCGACTACGATGCGGCCGGCAGGCCCCTCGTCGTCGTCGTGGACGGCGCGACGGGCCGCATCTCGCGCAGCGACTACCGCTACGATTCCTCGGGGCGGCTCGTGGAGGAGCGCAGCAGAGAGGGGCCTGAGCTCCTCTCTCGCCGTCTCGCCTACGGCGCGACCGGCGTGCTCGAGCGCGAGGAATACCGAAGCAACGGGACCCTCAGCAAAATCATCCTGCGGCCGGGGGAGGACAGGGTGGAAGAGCTCTTCAACGACGGGGCCATGTTCGTACGGGTCAGATTCTCCCAGGGCAGGAAAGTCGAGGAAGAGTTCTTTGTCGACGGCAAAGTCGCTTGGACGAGGAAATACCCATGAGTCGCCGCCGCTGGATCTTGTTCGTCTCCCGGCGCTGGTTCGCCTCGCGCCGCGAGTCAGGAGGCTCGGCCTCGTCGTTTTTCGCGGCCTCGGGCATCGCGATCGGCGTCGCGGCCCTCATCGTCGTCCTGGGCGTCATGAACGGCTTTCAGCTGGGATTCATCGATTCGATACTGGAGATAGCCTCCTTCCATGTCCGGGTCGAAGCCGACCGCAGCGGCGGCCCCGACGAGGCGCTCGCCGCTCGGATCGCAGCCGACCCCGCGGTGCGCAGCGTGCTGCCCTTCGCCGAGACCCGCTGTCTCGCGCGCTCGCCGGACGGTCGGAGCCAGGCCATCGAGCTCAGAGCCCTTCCCTCCGATGCGGCGCGGCGAGACCCGGCCCTCCTTCCGGCCCTCGGCCTCGAGGGGCCGCTCTTTCCCCCGGGGGGAGGCATAGTGATCGGCACGGAACTGGCTCGCCAGCTCGACCTGCGGCCGGGGCAATTCCTCCAACTCCTGGTCGTCACGGCCAGCGCCGCCGAAGGCGTGGAGGCCAAGACCATACGCCTGCGCATCGCCGGAATTTTCCGCTCCGGATACTATGACTACGATGCGGGCCTCGCCTTTCTCCCGTTCTCGGAAGCCGGAGGGATATTCCCGGAGACCGGCCCCGTCCCCTACATCTACGGCATAAAACTGAAGGACCGCTACGCCGACGCGGCCTTCGTGGAGCGCCTGCATTCGGTCTACGGCATCCCGAACGCCGACATCGAAAGCTGGAGAGACTACAATCGCGCCTTCTTCGGCGCGCTCCGCACCGAGAAGAGCCTGATGATGCTCCTCATCGGCCTCATTTTCCTCGTCGTCGGCGTCAACATCTACCATGCCATGCGGCGCACCGTAGCCGAGCGCATGGAGGACATCGCGGTGCTCCGCGCCCTGGGCTCGCGTTCGGAATCGGTGCGGTGGACTTTCATGCTGGACGGCTTGGCCATCGGAGCGGGGGGGGCCCTGGCCGGACTCATCGTCGGCCTCTTCATCGCGGTCAACGTGAACGATGTCTTCTCCGCGGCTTCGGCCCTCGTCAACGGGGCGGTCCGGCTCCTCGCCCATCTCAGGGGCGTGACCGCCGGCGGGAATTTCCAGGTTTTCTCGCCGCAATATTTCTATCTCGTGGAGGTGCCCGTGCGAATCCTGTTCCCCGAGACGCTCTTCATCTTCGCCGCGGCGGTGCTCTCCGCGGTGCTGTCGGCGGGCATCGCGGCCAAATCGGTCTCCCGCCTCGAGCCTGCGGCGGTGCTTCGCTATGAGTGAGCCTCTCGTCTCCTGCCGGGGCCTGGGCAAGGTCTTCGCGAGCGCCGCAGAGGAGCTGCATGTCCTCCGCGGCCTGGACTTCTCCGCCGACTCGGGAGCGAGCGTCGCGATCACCGGCGCGAGCGGAAGCGGCAAGAGCACCTTCCTCTCGATTCTCGGAGGGCTCGACCGTCCCAGTTCGGGCGAGCTCCGCGTCGGCGAATGGAACCTCTCCGAGCTTCCCGAACGGAAGCTCGCCGAGTTCCGCGCCGCGTCCGTGGGCTTCGTCTTCCAGTTCCACTACCTGCTCAAGGATTTCGACGCGCTCGAGAACGTGGCGCTGCCGGCCTACATGCACGGAGAGTCTCGCGCGCAGGCTTTCGAGAAGGCCCGTATCCTCCTCGAGGACATGGAACTCGGATCGAGGCTCCACCATTTCCCCTCGCAGCTCTCGGGCGGCGAGCGCCAGCGCGCGGCGATTGCGCGGGCCCTCGTCAATTCGCCGGGCCTCGTGCTCGCCGACGAACCTACCGGCAATCTGGATGCGGCGAACGCGCGCAACGTGCGCAAGGTCCTCTTCGGACTCTCGGCCCGCTACGGCGCCACCTTGATCCTGGCCACCCACGACCGCGAGCTGGCTGAGGCGGCGGATATCCGCTACGAATTGTCAAGCGGGGAGCTTCGCCGAACATGAGGGCCGGACCGCTGATATTCCTGGCCCGCCGGACGCTCTTCGGCCGGAAGTCCGAGGCCGATCGCCGCGGCAGACGCTATATGCGCGGGGCGGTCGCCGGCGTGGCCCTGAGCCTCGTGCCGCTCGTCGTCGTGCTCGTCGTGGCCGACGGCATGATCCAAGGGATCACCTCGCGCTACATCGAGACCGGAACCTATCATCTCGAGGCTCTTCCCTACCTCGACAATTCCTTGGGCGAGCTTCGCCGCGCTGCTGTCTCGATCGCCGGCGTCCGCGGCGTCACGGGCGCGTATCCCGAGATGCAGGGTCCCGCCGTCGCGCTCGATCATTCGAAGACAGCCGGCGCTCTCGTTCGCGCGGTCGATCCGGCCTTCCTGGCCGACCGCGGGACCCGAGCCTATCTGCGCGCGCTCGACGGCAACCTGCGCCTGAAGAGCGGCAACGACATTCTCCTGGGCGAGGCCCTCGCCCGGAATCTGCATGCCCGCGTGGGCGATCTCGTGAGCATAGTCACCTCGCGAGACGGAGCCATGAGCGGCCGAACGCCCATTCCCAAGGTCTCGCTTTTCCGGGTCCGCGGCATAGTCTCGGCAGGCTACCGCGAGCTCGACGCCCTGTGGGCCTTCGTCTCCATCGACGCGGGCTTTCGGATCCTGGCGCCCGACGATTCCCGGGCCTTCATCGGCATAAAGACCGCCGACCCCTACCACGGACTCGCTCGGGTCGCGTCCGCAGTCCAGCTCGTCGTGGGTCCCGAATGGAACGTCAGTCCCTGGACCCAGATCGAGTTCAATCTCTTCAAGTCCTTCCAGACGACGCGAGCCTTGCTCCTGCTCGTGATGACCCTCGCCGTGGCGGTCGCCGCCATCAATGTGGGCTCGGCCCTCGTCATGCTCGTGCTCGAACGCAGGAGAGAGATCGCGATCCTGAAAAGCGCGGGAGCCGATTCCTCGGCCGTAGGCCTCGTGTTCCTCCTGGCGGGCCTGGCCACGGGAGGCCTGGGAACCCTGCTCGGACTCGCCATAGGGTCGCTCGTGGCCTGGCGCGTCAACGACCTCATAGCGGGCATGGAGGCGGTCGTAAACGCCGTGGCCGATGTCGGCGCCTGGCTCGCACGCTCTCCCATGCCGCCACACCTGCATCTCCTCGATCCCGCCTATTACCTCGAGCGTATTCCCGTCCATTTCAGGCTTCCCGAACTCCTCCTGGTCGCCGGAGCGAGCCTCCTGGTCTGCATCCTCGCCTCCCTCTTTCCGGCACGCCGCGCCGCCCGGCTTCCTCCGCTCGAGATTTTCAGGAAAACGTGAGATGAAGCCGCGGCAAAGCGCGACGCGGAGGAGCTTCCGCCAAAGGCATGTCCGTGTTCAACGATGGCCGGCTACCGGCAAAAGCTTCCCGGCGGCTTCAAATTCCCCTCGAATCGTAGTATAGTTTCGCTTCAATCGCGGCGGCCGAGTGCGAGCGTAGAGACATCGGAGGAAGTATGGTAAAGAAAGAGACGGCACAAGGCATTGTGGATATGGACGAAAAGCTCAAGGCCCTGGATGCCGCCCGACTCCAGATCGAAAAGCAATTCGGCCAGGGCTCGCTCATGAAGCTCGGCTCCCACGACAATGCCGTGGGCATAGATTCCATCCCCTCGGGTTCCATTCTCCTCGACGAGGCCCTCGGCGTCGGCGGCTATCCCCGCGGCCGTGTCATCGAAATCTACGGCCCTGAGTCCTCGGGCAAGACGACGCTCGCCCTTCACGCCATAGCCGAGGCGCAGAAGAAGGGCGGCATAGCCGCTTTCATCGACGCCGAGCACGCCCTCGACCCGGTCTATGCGCGCAATCTGGGCGTCAACGTCGACGAATTGTGGGTTTCCCAGCCCGACAACGGCGAGCAGGCTCTCGACATAACCGAGTCGCTCATCCGCTCGGGCGCGGTCGACATCATAGTCATCGATTCCGTCGCGGCCCTCACTCCCCAGGCCGAGATCGAAGGCGACATGGGCGACGCCCATGTGGGCCTGCAGGCCCGCCTCATGAGCCAGGCCCTTCGCAAGCTCACCGGCACCCTGTCCAAGAGCAAGACCATCCTCGTCTTCATCAATCAGATCCGCATGAAGATCGGCGTCATGTTCGGCAATCCGGAGACGACCACGGGCGGCAACGCCCTCAAGTTCTACGCTTCCGTGCGACTCGAGGTCCGGAAGGTCGAAACGATCGAGAAGGGCGAGGAAGAGGCCGTAGGCAACAAAGTCAGGGTCAAGGTCGTCAAGAACAAGTGCGCGCCGCCCTTCCGCAAAGTCGAGCTCGAGATCATGTTCGGCAAGGGCATTTCCTGGTCCGGTTCGCTCATAGACGCCGCGGTCAAGTACAACATCATCGACAAGAAAGGCGCCTGGTATACCTGGGGCGAGGAAAAGGTGGGGCAGGGCAGGGACAACGCCAAGCTCTACATCGAGCAGAATCCCGACGCCGCCGCCCAGATCGAGAAGCGGGTCCGCGAGCTTGTCTTCGCTGTCCAGCATCCCGAAAGCAAGGCCCCGGCCGAGGCTCCGCCCGCAGCCAAGCCCGCCGGAGCGGCCGCTGCGGCGGGCGTGGCATCCGTCGCCGAAAGGCCCGCCCCGGTCGCCGAGCCCGTCCGAAAGGCTCCCGCCCGCCAGGCCAAGACGGGTCCCGCGCCGGCTCGGCCTGCGCCTCCCGCGGAGGAAGAGGGCC
>Ga0307375_10000391_pt1 | contig 57065 bp, 57 predicted proteins | sample TR1MG_FD_202531 | JGI IMG/M metagenome (GOLD analysis project Ga0307375, IMG submission 202531) | Soil microbial communities from Risofladan, Vaasa, Finland - TR-1 | ecosystem: Environmental > Terrestrial > Soil > Coastal area > Acid sulfate soil | place: Finland: Risofladan, Vaasa | collected...
GTTACATCGACATTCAGCTGGTGCTGGAAGGGATGGAAGAAATGGGCTGGAAAGGGCTGACGGATTGCCATCAGCCTGTGGCGGATTACAGTATGGAGAAGGATATCCGTTTTTTCAGCGACACCGCCGCAACCTGGCTCGCCGTGCCTCCGGAACATTTCTGCATCTTCTTCCCGGAAGATGCGCACGCACCGCTGGTCGGCGACGGTGCCATCCGCAAGGTGATATTTAAAATCGCAGTCGAACCGGGCAGGATCGCGGTGGATGCCGGGAAATAGGCTTCCCGCCTAGAACGAAATCCTTACGCCCAGATTCACGCCCTCATCAAGGATTACGTTGGGCCGGTTGTTCAGACCGAATTCGATTCTCCGGTAGCCGACATAGGCAACCGCCTGCGGAATGACTTCGTATTCCACCCTGACATTCGATTCCACATAGCGGTTGGCATCACCAAAGGTGACGATGTTCGGGGATAGATACAATTCACCGACTATGCCCAGCCGCTGGGTGGCGGGGGGCGAATAACGCACCAGTCCGCCCAGCGCGATGGCGGAAGTACGGTTGACGAAGGGTGTGTCGCCGGTTACTTTCGCAACCAACCCCTTTACACCGACACCGACAGAAAAGCCGGGTGCGTTGTCGCCCAGTTCGTCCTGCACCATCAGGCCGAAATCGCCGAGCATGTTATTGCGGTTGACATAAAGGATACCCGCATGAAACTTGGTATGCCCGAGCGGGTCGGTTCCCAGTGAGGATATGTATTGAAACTGGGCGCTGGTATCGCGCAGGTTGATATCGACAGAGTCCGCCAGGGCTGAAGTGCTGAAAGCTGCCAGGGTGCTGCAGGCGAAAAGACAAGCGGGAACAATACGGCGCAATGACATAACTACACTCCTTAAGAAAATCGATGCCGGGTTAATCTGAATATTTTATATTGCTTGGAGCCGAAACAAAACAACACGCCGTGACTGGAATCCCGATTTGGCACTTGCAATCACATTGCAGGTATTTTACATCACGAACCGGCCAGCCATACGCAATCCGAACCGGATTTTCGCATTCCCGTGGCACGGGATTGACCGGATTCATTTCAACAGGTTCCACCGAATGTCTATTTTGGCATTTAAAGGTCTGAATCGAACGCGGTGTCGCCTTCCGCGACTTTTTCACCCGGCTGAATATTCCTGAAATCAAACAGCTCGCCATCCAGCAGGTGTGAAGGCTTGACGTTCTGCATCGCGGTGAAAATGGTCTGGCTGCGCCCGGGATATTCGCGTTCCCACGCGGCGAGCATTTCCTTGATGTTCTGGCGCTGCAGATTCTCCTGCGCGCCGCACAGGTTGCACGGGATGATGGGGAATTCCATGCCGCGCGCATAGCGGGCGATGTCTTTCTCAGCGCAATAGGCCAGCGGGCGAATCACGATGTGGTCGCCCTTGTCGGTTACCAGTTTGGGCGGCATGGCCTTGAGCTTACCGCCGAAAAACATGTTCAGGAACAACGTTTCGATCATGTCGTCGCGATGATGACCCAGCGCGATCTTGTTCGCGCCGAGTTCGCCCGCCACGCGGTAGATGATGCCGCGCCGCAGCCGCGAACACAGCGAGCAGGTGGTCTTGCCCTCGGGTATCTTTTCCTTGACGATGGAATAGGTGTCCTGGGTTTCGATGTGGTATTCCACACCGAGCTGTTTCAGATAATTCGGCAGCACCTCGGCAGGGAAGCCGGGCTGCTTCTGGTCGAGATTCATCGCGACGATGCGAAAGTCGATCGGCGCGCGCTTGCGCAGGGTGAGCAGAATATCCAGCAGCGTATAGGAGTCCTTGCCGCCGGACAGGCACACCATCACGCTGTCGCCTTCCTCTATCATGTTGAAATCGGCGATAGCACGGCCGACATGGTGCTCCAGCCGCCCTTTGAGACGGTTGAAATTGGTGGAATGTCGTTCGAAATGTACCGCAGAAGTGACGGCGGCGGTACATTGCTGTGTTGCGTGGTGCTCGCTCGGTCGCCTATCCACTCGATATGTCTCGGTCGCTCCGCGCCCCGCGCCTTGCACTGCATCCGCCTCGCCGACTTCTGCGGTCATTTCATATGTTATTTCGTTCATATCAATCTTTCAAATGTTGACGCTGCGCCCGCCGTCCACCGCGATAATCTGACCGGTAATGTAAGGCCCATCCTGAATCAGAAAAGCGACGGTCCGGGCGATATCGTCCGGTTCGCCTTCGCGCTTGAGCAGGGTATGGGCAACGATCTTGCGGCGCTGCTCCTCGTCCATCCATGCTTCGCTTTCCGGCCACACGATGACGCCGGGGGAAACGGCGTTGACGCGTACCTGCGGCGCCATTTCCTGCGCCAACCCTTTGGTCAGCGCGACCAGACCGGCCTTGGCGACGCTGTACAACAGATGTCCGTGCATCGGCCGTTCGGCATGGATGTCTGCGATGTTCACGATGCAGCCATGGTGGCGGCGCAATTCGCCAGCGGCTGCCTGTGCCAGGAACAGCGGTGCTTTCAGATTGGTGCCGAGCAGATCGCGCCATTGCGGTTCGCCGATATCCGCCAGGAGAGTGGGGTAAAAACTTGAGGCATTGTTGACCAGCACATCCAGCCGCCCGAAATTTTTGATGACTTTGTTCACCAGTTGCGGCAACGCATTCAAGTCTAGCAGGTCGGCCTGGAACACGGCGGCGCTGTTCGGGCGCAGCGCATTCAGTCCGTCCTGCAAAGCCAGCGCCTCCTGTTCGGAGCCGCGATAGTGAATGGCGACACTCGCCCCGGCCGAATGCAGGCGGCGGCAGATCGCGGCGCCGACGCGTTTTGCGCCTCCCGTAACCAGGATCACTTTGCCCTGCATCCCTTGTTCCATTAGACTCGCGCTCCATTAACCCCGGATATCACTATACATCCGACTCACCCGTGAATTATACCTGACCATGTCCGCTACTCTACCTGCGCCCGGCGCGGAGGCCGCGCAACATAGCGCATCCCTGTCCGAATATATCCGGCGCGACATTGCCGCCCATTACGATGGCGAAACCCATCGCGATGACAAAACCACGTGCGGATGGATTTCGTTTGCACGCTACATGGAGCTGGCGCTGTATTCACCCGGGCTGGGCTATTACGCTGCCGGCGCGCACAAGTTCGGCGAGGCGGGCGACTTCATTACCGCGCCGGAACTGTCGCCGTTGTTCGGGCGCACTCTGGCGAGGCAGGTGGCCGAAATCATGGCATCCAGCGTTCCGCATATTCTTGAACTGGGCGCGGGCAGCGGCAAACTGGCCGTGGATATGCTGGCCGAGCTGGAACAACTCGGCAGCTTGCCGGACAGCTACGCGATCCTGGAGGTGAGTGCCGACTTGCGCGCGCGCCAGCAAACGCGCTTGCGCGAACACTTGCCGCATCTGCTGGACCGGGTGGGCTGGCTGGATGAATTGCCGGAAAACTTCAGCGGTGCGATCGTCGCCAACGAGGTGCTCGATGCGTTGCCGGTGCATCTGGTTCATTGGCGGGACAGTGCGATCACCGAGCGCGGCGTTGCACTCGCAAGGAGTACGCCGCCAGACGCTCGCCTTCCAGGCGGTCTTGGCGCAGCCGCCGATGAACACGGTTTCATCTGGCAGGAGCGCCCGATCAGCGATGCGGCCCTGCTGCATGCCGCACAGCAGATCGCTGTGCCGGACGATTATGTGAGCGAAATCTGCCTGGCCGCACGCGGCCTGGTCAACAGTCTTGCGCAACGGCTGGAGCAGGGCGCGATGCTGTTCATCGACTACGGTTTCGGAGCGCGCGAGTTTTACCATCCGCAGCGCCGCAGCGGCACGCTGATGTGCCACTACCGCCATCATGCCCACGACGACCCGTTCTTCCTGCCCGGTCTGCAGGACATCACCGCGCACGTGAATTTCACCGACATCGCCGAATGCGGGATCGATGCGGGGCTGGACCTGCTCGGCTACACCTCGCAGGCGTTCTTTTTAATCAATTGCGGTATCACCGGATTGCTGCAGGATGCCTCGCCGGAAAACCTGCGCGACTATCTGCCGCTTTCGGCGCAGCTGCAGAAACTCACCAGCCCGGCGGAGATGGGCGAACTGTTCAAGGTGATCGCATTTGGGAAAAAACTGGCGAACCCGTTATCCGGATTCGCCGGCGGTGATCTGACGCGTACTTTGTGAGTGAACGGCCGGATTTTCGGAAGTGCTCGATTACCGGGTATTCCAACCGTAAAAAACCGTCAGCCCTGCTTTAGCGACTCCTCGAACCGGGCCAGCGGTAGCGGCTTGCCGAACAGATATCCCTGGAAATGGGTGCAACCGCGCAGCTCAAGAAACTCGCGTTGCACCTCGGTTTCAACCCCTTCCGCCACCACATTCAATCCCAATGTCTCGGCCATTGCGATGATGGTCTGCACGATCGCCGCATCGTTGGGGTCGCTGGTGATGTCACGCACGAAGGATTGATCGATCTTGATCTGGTCCAGCGGCAGGCGCTTGAGATATTGCAGGGATGAATAGCCGGTGCCAAAGTCGTCCATCGAAAAGCTGACCCCCAACGCTTTTATTTGATGCATCTTGTTGATCGTGTCTTCGATGTTATCCAGCAACATGCTTTCAGTCAGTTCCAGCTTGAGCCGCATCGGATTGATGGCATGCCGTTGCACAACATCATGCACCTGGGCAACGAAGCCGTCATGGTGGAATTGTTTCGCGCTGATGTTCACCGACAGAACCAGATCACGGGTAAGCGCTGCTGCTTCCCATACCTTGAGCTGGGCGCAGGCGGTATCCAGTACCCAATGGCCTATGGGCAGGATCAGTCCGGTTTCTTCCGCCAGCGGAATGAATTGAACAGGTGAAATCGTTTCGTGTGAAGGGCGTATCCAGCGTATCAATACTTCCGCACCCAGGGCACGGTGAAAACTGTCCACCTGGATCTGGTAATGCAGAAGAAATTCGTGATTCTCAAGAGCTTTGTGCAATTCGCCTTCCAGTGAAAACCGGCTGGTCAGGTCTGCCTGCATTTGCTGGTCAAAAAACCGCACGGTGTTGCGGCCGGCTTGTTTTGCCTGATACATGGCGATGTCAGCCTGTTTCAGCAGTTCATCAGGCGCCAGCGAGTTTCCTTTGAAAAGGGTGGCTCCGATGCTGGCGCCGCCGTGGTATTCGTGGGTTTCAAGCTGATAGGACTGGCTGAGCAAAGTGAGCATTTTCTCGCAGACGAATTCGGTTCGTGCCGCTGCTTCAAACAGATGTTCGCTGAGGTTTTCCAGCATCACCACGAACTCATCACCGCCCAGACGGGACACAGTGTCGTCTCCACGCACGCAGGAGGCCAGTCGTTGCCCGACCTGTTGCAGCATCAAATCACCGATGTCATGGCCAAGCGAGTCGTTGAGACTCTTGAAATTATCCAGGTCGATAAACAGCAGCGCGCCTGCTCTGCCATTCCGGGCACTGGAGGCCAATGCATGGTGAAATCGATCCATGAACAACCGCCGGTTGGGCAGTTGAGTGAGCGGGTCGTAGAACGCGAGAAGATGAATTTCCTTCTCGGCCGACTTGCGATCAGAAATGTCGATGTGTGATCCAACATAGTGGGTAACCGCACCATCCGCGCTTTTTACGGTAGAAATGGTAAGCCATTTTGGATAGATATCGCCGTTCTTGCGCCGGTCCCAGATTTCTCCCTGCCAGGTACCGGTTCGATTAACGGTCTCCCACATCTCGCGGTAGAAATCTGCATTGTGGCGGCCGGACTTGAGAATGCGCGGGGTTTGCCCCACCACCTCCTCGGACGTGTAGCCGGTGTCTTCGGTAAAGGCCTGGTTGACACGCAGGATCATCCTGTTGGCATCGGTGATCATCAGGCTTGCATGCGTCTCGAAAGCGGTGGCGGCTATGCGCAGGTCAACCACCGAGTTGGACACGCGCCTTGCATAATCCTGAAGCTTCCTGACTACAATGCCTATCATTGCAGAAGATAGCAGAAAATTTACAACCGCAATATCACCGCTGGAAGTGGCAAAAAATGTCCGGAATGGCGGTATGAAAATAGTATGGGCTACAGCAGCGCTAAGTATCGCAACAAAAATGCTGGGGCCGGTTCCGAACAGGTAGAAACAGATGATTATGGCAGGATAGAAGGTCATGAATGCCAAGCCGGACTCTGCGGGCAACAACCAAATCCGAAAAACGAGCGCCAGAACGAATGTCGCCACAGCCAGGGTAAACCTTAATGGCAGTGATAACTTTTCATGGAGTTCGTTCAGATTCCACATGGCCTGATTCCACAATATATATCGGTTACAACACAGAATAATTGCGCGCTATTTTTTTATCAACGGTTCTATTGCGCTGGTGCGCGCCTGTTGTACTGCGGCAGCAATGCTGTTGTTGTCGGGGCAGTGTTTTGCAATCTCGCCTGCGTCTACCGCGCGCGCGACGCTTAACAGTCGCAGCAAATATTCTTCCTGCGGATAGGCATCATTTTCGTGGCCGGTGCGCCCGCGCGCATCCGAGGCGCATGCCTGCAGCAGATGCGCAAAGCGTTCCGGCCTGCGCCATGCATCCGCGGACTGGAATAACCGGATCACGGTCTCGGCGCGCAACTCCGTGGCGCGATGAATGTCGCCGTGGTAACGCGCGGCGAGCAGTGCCAGGTCGCGGCACTCGCTGGATGCACGCAGGCGTTGCGAGAGTTTCCTGACCAGCTCCACACTGCGCAATTCGTGCCCGATATGGCGCGGCAAAATGTCTTTTGGCGTGGTGGCCTTGCCCAGATCGTGGGTCAGCGCGGCGTAACGCGTTTCCAGCGAGTAGCCGTGTCGTGCCGCATCATCAATCACCAGCATGGTATGTATGCCGCAATCGATCTCGGGGTGATATTTTTCCGGCTGGGGCACGCCGAACAGCGCATCGACCTCTGGGATGATCCTGGCCAGCGCGCCGCAACTGCGCAGCGTTTCGAAAAAGCGCGACGGTGTTTTTTCCATCAATCCGCGCGCCAGCTCCTGCCAGACGCGCTCCGCCACCAGCGCATCCACTTCGCCGCTGTTCACCATATCGCGCATCAGCGTCAGGGTGTCCGGAGCGATGGCAAATCCGAAACGTGCCGCAAAACGCGCCGCGCGCAGGATACGCACCGGGTCCTCGGCAAAAGCGGTACTGACATGGCGCAGGATGCCCGCGCGCAGGTCGGCGATGCCGTTATGCGGATCGATCAGCTTGCCTTCGCCATGCTTGCCATCAAATTCCTGGGCGATCGCGTTAATGGTGAAATCGCGGCGCAGCAGATCCTGCTCCAGCGTGACATCGGGCGCGGCATACACGGCGAAGCCCTGATAACCGCGCGCGGTCTTGCGCTCGGTGCGCGCCAGCGCATACTCCTCATGCGTCGTCGGGTGCAGGAATACCGGGAAGTCCTTGCCGACCGGGCGGAAACCCTGTGCCACCATTTCTTCCGGTGTGCTGCCCACCACCACCCAATCATGATCCTGGACAGCCAGCCCGAGCAACCGGTCGCGCACCGCACCGCCCACGCAATAGATTTTTGCATCACTTTTCATTTTGGTTCGCCGGCTGGTTATCCGCCGGCGGGCTATCCGAAGACTTTGCCGGGACGATGCCCAGCCGCTGCTTGAGCGAACGCGACGGATCGCCGAATTGGGCGGCATAGTAGACGGTATTGCTCATCACCTTCTCCACATAGTCGCGGGTCTCGCCGTAAGGGATGGTTTCGGCATAAATTGCACCTTCGAGCGGTTTGTCCCCGCGCCACTGCAATGCCCGGAACGGGCCAGCATTGTATGCCGCCGAAGCCAGCACCGGATTGTTTTCAGAACGGGATAGCACCGATTTCATGTAATAGGTGCCGATGCGCAAATTGGTATCAAGCTGGTGGATCAGTGAATTGCGATAGCGCTTCAGACCGAGTTTCGCCGCGACCCAGCGCGCCGTGCTGGGCATGATCTGCATCAGGCCCGCTGCCCCCGAATCCGATTTTGCGCTGGTGGCAAAGCGGCTTTCCTGGCGCATCAATCCATACACCCATGCCTCATCGAGACCTTGCTCGCGCAGATGCACCTCCAGGTCATCCCGATACGGCGCGAGATAGCGCATGCTGAAATCGTGTTCAGAGACGGTCTTGTCCGCCGCGCCGATCGCCCGGTCGTACATCTTGTTGCGCAGCGCGATCTGTGCCGCGGTGAGCAGCTGCCGGTCATTCAGATTGCCCACCAGCAAGCGCCATTCCTCCAGCGCGTCACTGCGCATGCCGATACGGTACAGGGCCAGCGTGCGTTGCACGCCCGGCATTGCAGATACCGCGGCAATGGCCTGGCTGTCCGGCTTGTAGGTTGGCGGGGCCTGGCTTATCACCGCGGTGCCGGTCAGCTCGTCGCCGGCAAGTTGACCGTAAAAGCTGTATTGGCCGCTCAATGGCGCGAAGATTTCCCGGGCTTCGGTTGTTTTGCCCAGCGCCTCAAGCGCGCGGCCTTTCCAGTATAGCCAGGCGGGTTCCTGCTGTTGTTGCGCGCTCATCGAGTTCACGCTGGCCAACACTTCCGGCCAATCCAGTGCGCGCAATGCAGCGCGCACCCGCCATGCGGATTGCTGTTCGTTGAGCGGCGAATCGGACGCGTCCCTGAACCATTGCAGCGCGCGCCCATCCAGATTACGCGCCGCCTGGTAAGCCAGTCGGCCATAGCAATAATGCTGCTCCGATACCGGAAAATACCCGGCAATCTTCGCCCAGTACGCGGCGGCCAGATCGGTCGATTGCTTGGCCAAACGTTCCAGTGCAAACATCGCGGCAACACGCTGTCCCTTGCTGGCCAGTCCGGCATTCCATCCCATGGGCGGAACGGTGTCGTCGTCATAGATATTTGCACATGGGCCGTCGCATCGCGCGCCGGCCGATCCGGGCAACCCGGTATTCGCCGCAGTCGATGGGGGTTCGTCGGCGATGCCGAGACCAAGCCGGGACCAAAAACCTCGCCAATCAAATTTTCCCGCAGACGCAATGGCCGCGGCCGGGGGCAGCGGAACGACGGAGGATGCCGGCGTGAAGCTCAAAGCGGGTGATTTGACCAGTGTGGTGGTGGGTGTTTGTTCGGTCGGTATGTCCGGGGCTTTCGTTGCACGTATATTGCCCGAGGAAATTTTTCTCAGGTAGCGATCCGGGTCCGCGGCGGCACTTCTCAGCATGGCAGGCAACCCCGCATACTGGTCATCAAGTAGCGCGGACAGCTGGATGGCAAAAGACACGTTGTTCGCCTCCAGCGCGAGGCGCAATCGGCGGCCGATATCCTGTTTGCTGATGATGCCGGCAGACAGCGCCGCATCGAACAGTGTTTTGCAACTATCCGGCAGCTCCTTGCCGGTAAACCATAATTTTCGCGCCTCGCGCAGCGCGCCGGTGTCCTGGTTGCGGCGGCGCGATTGCAGCGCATAGCAAGCCAGTTCGTTATCCCCGTTGCGCAGGTGCGGATATTCGGCATCAAATTCATCCCATTGCTGCGTTTTTCCCAGCACCTTGAGCCATTCGCCGCGCAACAGGTCGATCACCGGTGTGTCTTCCGGTTGTGACAGGAACTGCTTGACCTCATTGCCGAGCGGTTTTGAAACGGGATTCTGGCCGATATTCTTCAGCGCGAGGCTCAGTTGGTAATAGCGGACGTACACCTCCAGCGGCGACTTTTTTAACCGCAGTGCATAGCTTCCAAGTTTTACCGTATCGCCGGCGAGATAGGCATCGTGAGCGGCAAGAAAATTTGCATCACCCGCAGCCTGGTCCGCCACTGCGGGTGGGGTAACCAGCAACAAAAAATAAAGTAAGAACCTCATTGAAAACCAGGATAAACCATACTCGCAAAGCATAGCACAACGCCAAGTATGTCCGCGCCGGGAGAGCATTAAATATCGGGATTACGGTCGCTTCGGGCTTGTTATTTGTGCGCGGCGCCGGCTGCCCCGGAAGCCTGCTGCAGCAGGTTGACCGTGTCGGCTTCGAACAACGACTTCAATTGTTCCGTGGCCAGTTGGGAATTCTGGATCAGCTGTGCCTCATCGTGATGAACCGCATGTTGTATTTCAATCAACTCTTCGTCATGCTGCCTGAACAGGGTTGCAGCGCGCTCGGCTGCGGCGGCAGTGAATCCGAGGTTGAGCAGGGCCTGCTGCGCGACTGCAATACTGCTCAACAGGGTCTCGCGGTAGATCATTGTGATGCCCAGATCGCGCAATTGAAAATAGTGGGTTCTGTTGCGTGCCCGCGCCAATATCGGCAGATCGGGAAAATGTTCGCGGACCAGTGCGGCGGTTTTCAGCGATGCTTCCACGTCATCGATGGCGAGCACAAAAAGCCCGGCGCTGCCGGTTTTCGCCGAGATCAACAAATCCAGCCGGGTGGCATCCCCGAAATAAATCTTGCTGCCGAAGCGGCGCACAAAATCCACCTGCTGGTAGTTCACTTCGATTGCAGTAAACGGTATCCCGCACATCCTCAATACGCGCGAGACGACCTGCCCGACCCGGCCAAACCCGGCGATGATGACCGGGTTGCCGGGACCGTCTATCACGTCATATTCCGGAGCACTGGTGCGATCCAGCCAGCGCGAGATCAGGCGATCATGCGTTACGAACAGCAGGGGGGCGAGCAGCAGCGAAACGGTCACCGCCATGATCAACAGCTGTGAAGTTTCCAGGTCGAATACACCCAATCCCGTTGCGGCGGCAAACAGCACGAAGGCAAACTCACCGCCCTGGGCCAGCACCACGGCAAGACGTTGCGCATGGTTGTTGCCGGCACCGGTTGCGCGCGAAATGGCGTACACCACCGCAAACTTGATCAGCATCATCGCCAGTGCCAGCCCGAACAGGGTGAGCGGCTCACTCCACACCAGGGTCAGGTTGGCACTCATGCCGACGGCGATGAAGAACAGGCCGAGCAGCAAACCCTTGAACGGTTCGATGTCCGCTTCCAGTTCGTGCCGGAATTCGGAGTCGGCCAGCAAAACTCCGGCGAGGAACGCACCCAGTGACATGGACAGCCCGATCATTTCCATCATCAGCGCTGTGCCGATCACCAGCAGCAACGCGGCCGCGGTAAAAACCTCACGGCTCCGGTTGCGGGCGATGAATTTGAGCGCGGGGCGGATCAGCAGTCTGCTGGCAGCGATGAACACGGCGATTACCGCGATTCCCTTGACTGCGCCAAGCCACTGGCTTGTCCCGTGTCCGGGTGCGGCAGCCAGTAACGGCAGTAAAGCGAGCAAAGGTATGACGGCGAGATCCTGAAACAGCAGGATCGCAAACGATTCCCGCCCATAACGTGTCAGGAGCTGCCCGCGTTCGGACAGGGAAGTCATGACCAGGGCGGTGGATGACATTGCACATCCCAGTCCGATAATCAGCGCCGCCTGCCAGGAAAAACCGGCTGCCATGGCTATGCTCCCGATCACCAGGCCGGTCGCGGCGACTTGCACCCCGCCCAGCCCGAATACCGAATTGCGCAAAGTCCATAAACGTCGCGGTTCCAGTTCAAGGCCGATGAGGAACAGCAACAGCACCACACCGAATTCGGAAAACTTCAGGGTGGACTCAACGTCACCGACGAGTCCCAGACCCCACGGACCGATGATCATGCCGGATGCCAGGTATCCCAGCACGGCACCGAGTTTCAGGCGCTGGAAAATCGGCACGATAAGTACAGCAGTGAGCAGGAAAATCGCGATTTGTTCGAGTAGGTGCATGTTGTTCACCGGGGGTTTGAGCTTGTGCCCCGGCTTAAGCCCGGGAACCGGCCCTGCGGCAATAGCAGTATACAAACTGCTGCACTGTGCCGGACGGGGTGTGATGCGCTTCTTTGGTGTGGCGCAACAGCGAGAACGCCTCGCCAAATTCGGCATGCAATTCATCCGGGCGATAGCGCATGACAGGCAAGCCGCTGCATTGATCCGGCCCGTCTTCGGCAAAGGTGGCGACGATGACATGGCCGCCGGGCTTGACCGAACGGAACACGGTCTGCACATAGGCATCGCGTGCTTCCGGTGTGGTCAGGAAATGGAATACCGCACGGTCGTGCCAGACGTCAAACCGATGATCGGGCAAATGCGCGTTGGTGATATCAGCTTCGGCCCACCGTACCCCGGATGCCCGGGCACCCAGACGTGTTCGGGCTGCCGCGAGTGCTGCCGCGGAAAGATCCAGCACCCACAGATTGGTGTAGCCCATCACCAGGAGATCATCGACCAGCGTTGATGCCCCGCCGCCAACATCGATGATCGTAGCGTCAAGGCCGACACCGGTGGCCTTGATCAGACCGACCGAAAGATCGGCGTGCGGCTGAAACCAGCTCACCGCATCCGCTGCCTTGGTGGTGTATACCTTTTCCCAGTGATCTTTGGGTTGCATGTCACCCCCCGTTCAACAGCCCTTTGCTTCACCGGGCCGGTTTGTCAAACCCATTCCTTCGCCACCAGAAACTCTTCATACAATTTTGCTTCGGCAGTGCCTTTGTCAGGATGCCAGCCATAGCGCCACTTCACCAGCGGCGGCATGGACAGCAGAATGGATTCGGTGCGGCCGTTGGACTGCAGGCCGAAGATGGTGCCCCTGTCGATCACCAGGTTGAATTCGACGTAGCGGCCGCGCCGGTACAGCTGGAAATCCCGTTCATGTTCGCCGTATGGCGTGTCCTTGCGGCGTTCCAGGATAGGCACATAGGCGGACAGGAGGTGGTCGCCCACGCTTTGCTGGACAGCGAATGCGGTGTCGAAATCGGGCGCGCTCAGGTCGTCGAAAAAGATGCCGCCGATGCCGCGCTGCTCATTGCGATGCTTTATGAAGAAATACTCGTCGCACCATTTTTTGTACTTCGGATGCAGCTCAGCACCGAACGGCGCGAGTGAATTCTTGCAGGCCTGGTGGAAATGCACCGCGTCTTCGGCAAAACCGTAATACGGGGTCAGATCCATGCCGCCGCCGAACCAGAATACCGGGTCGGTACCGTCTTTCATCGCGACGAACATGCGCACATTCATGTGTACCGTGGGCGCATAGGGATTGCGCGGATGAAACACCAGCGACACGCCCATCGCTTCCCAGCGGCGACCGGCCAGTTCGGGGCGGTGCGCGGTCGCGGATGGCGGCATCCTGTCGCCCATGACATGGGAAAACGCCACACCGCCGCGTTCCAGCACGTTGCCTTCCTCGAGTATGCAGCTTCTGCCGCCACCCCCTTCGGGCCGGTCCCAACTGTCGCGGAGGAATTTCTTGCCGTCCACCTGCTCCATGCGGTCGACGATCAGCTCTTGCAGCTCAACCAGATATTTTCTTACTGCGGCGGAATCGAAACCACTCATAATTTTCCCAATGTTGATTAGCTGCGTATGATTTTACCATCAGCCCACATGGCGATGGTTGAGGGTTTCCTGTATTTGCCCACGCGCCCCGGCAACACCCAGACCTTGCGGCCGAACAAACGGTGGCATTGCGCAAATGTCCTGGCGGGACGCTGCCCGCTGCGATTGGCGCTGGTGGAGACCAGCGCGCTGCCCACGCCACGGCACAGTTGTGCCGCCTGTCGGTGCGCGGTCAAACGTATCGCCAGGGTGTCGTGTCCGCCGCGCAGCCAGCGCGGTGCGGAATGCAGGGCAGGCATCAGATAGGTGACGGCCTGTGCTCCCGCAACTTCAAGCTGGTGTTGCTGCGCGGGCGTGAGCGGATGCAGATAGCGCGCCACTTGCCGGTAACCGGACGCGATCAGGATCAGCCCTTTGTGCTGCGGGCGCTGCTTGAGCCTGAGCAGACGCTGCACCGCGATGCGATTGTCGGGATCACAGCCCAGGCCGAAGCAGGATTCGGTGGGATAGGCGATCAAACCGCCGCGTCTGAGATGTGCGGCGATGCGGCGATACGAGGATGGTGCGCGTTGCATTCAATGGCCCCCAAAAATCCGCATTTCGTCGCCATACTTTGTTACGCTCAAAAAATCTTGCTCACATATAACCGAATATGCTGAGCTTCAATTTTTATCGCGTGTCTAGTCTGGCTGAGAACTGCGAATTTTTAACAATTATTTCCTGCTGGCAATGGCGCGATAGCCGATATCGCGGCGCATCTGGCAACCGTCGAAGCGGATGCCGTCGGCGATTTCATAGGCGCGCTTCTGCGCCATCTTCACCATCGTGCCCAGTGCGGTGACGCACAATACCCGCCCGCCATTGGTGAGTACCTGTCCGTCGCGCAGGGTGGTCCCGGCATGAAACACATGCGCGTCTTCAAGTCTTTTGGGTAAGCCGGCGATGGCATCGCCCTTGCGTGGAGTATCCGGGTAATTGGCTGCTGCCATGACGACCCCGAGCGCGGTGCGGCTGTCCCATTCCACTTCCACCTGGTTCAGCGTGCCATTGATGGCGTGCTCGAGCAGGGTGGAAAAATTACTCTTCATGCGCAGCATGATCGGCTGGGTTTCCGGGTCGCCCATGCGGCAGTTGAATTCCAGCACCTTGATGCCGCCGTCCGGTGAGATCATCAGCCCGGCATAGAGAAAACCGGTGAAGATGATACCTTCTTTTGCCATGCCGCCAACCACCGGCTGGATCACCTCGCGCATCACGCGCGCATGCAGCTCGGGCGTGACGATCGGCGCGGGCGAATAGGCACCCATGCCGCCGGTATTGGGGCCCTGGTCACCATCCAATAATCGTTTGTGATCCTGGCTGGTCGCCATCGGCAATACATTCTTGCCGTCCACCATCACGATGAAGCTGGCTTCTTCGCCGCTCAGAAATTCCTCGACCACCACACGCGCGCCGGCATCACCCAACTTGTTATCGGAAAGCATCATGTCGATGGCGGCAAACGCTTCATCCCTGTTCATCGCCACCACAACGCCCTTGCCCGCAGCCAAGCCATCGGCCTTCACCACAATGGGCGCGCCATGCTTCTCGACATAGGCCTTCGCCGGCCCGATCTCGCTGAACGTTTCGAAGAAGGCTGTCGGGATGTTGTGGCGCACCATGAAGCGCTTGGCAAAATCCTTTGAGGATTCGAGTTGTGCGGCAGCCTTGGTCGGGCCGAATATCTTCAGGCCGGCGGCGCGGAAGGCATCCACGATACCCTCTGCCAGCGGTGTTTCCGGGCCGACCACCGTCATGTGGATGTCCTCGCGCTGTGCGAACGCGATCAACTCGGGAATGGCGGTGATCGCGATATTCGCCACTCCTTCTTCCAAGGCCGTGCCCGCATTGCCCGGCGCGACATACACCTTCTGTACCTTGGCGCCCTGCGCCAGACGCCATGCCATCGCGTGCTCGCGACCACCGGAACCAATGACTAGTATTTTCATATCAAACCTTAAGTATCTGTTGGATGCTGGTTAAAACGTCACGAGCGATGACAGAACAAGGAGCGCAAGAATGAAGAAGCGGAATTTACTGTTGGGTAAATGAGCATTCTGAATTCTTGCAGCGACGCCGTTATGTCGAGCGTAGTAGTTTTAATGGCGGAAGTGGCGAAAGCCGGTGAATACCATGGCTATCCCGTGTTCGTCCGCCGCCGCGATCACTTCCTCGTCGCGCATTGAACCGCCGGGCTGGATCACCGCCTTTGCGCCGGCTTCGGCCAGCACGTCGATACCGTCGCGGAACGGGAAGAAGGCATCCGACGAGACGACGGAACCTGCCAGGCTCAGCCCCGCGTTTTGTGCCTTGATGCTGGCGATGCGTGTGCTGTCCACACGGCTCATCTGGCCCGCACCCACGCCCAGTGTCTGGCCGTTCTTGCAGAACACGATCGCGTTGGACTTGACGTATTTGGCCACGCGCCACGCGAACAGAAGGTCCTGCAGTTGTTCGCCGGTTGGCTGCGTTTTGCTCGCTACCTTGAGTTGTGCTGCCTGCACGTTGAGCGTGTCCGGCGATTGCACCAGCAGTCCGCCGTTGACGCGTTTGAAGTCGAACTGGTTGTGCGCGTTGGACAGCGGCACGGAGAGCACCCGCACGTTCTGCTTTGCCGCGGTGACCTTCAATGCGGCTTCGGAGGCAGACGGCGCGATGATCAGTTCGACGAACTGGTTGGCGGTGATCTGCGCCGCGCTGTCGGCATCCAGTTCGCGGTTGAACGCGATGATGCCGCCGAACGCCGAGGTGCTATCGGTCGCGTAGGCCAGTTTGTAGGCATTCAACGGTGTATCGGCGATTGCCACGCCGCAGGGGTTGGCATGCTTGACGATGACGCAGGCCGGCTGGTCGAACGTCTTGACCAGTTCCCATGCCGCATCGGCATCGCCGATATTGTTGTAGGACAGCTCCTTGCCCTGCAGCTGGGTGTAGTCGGCGATACCGCCCGGTACCGGAATGAGGTCGCGGTAGAACGCGGCGTGCTGGTGCGGGTTTTCGCCGTAGCGCATTTCCTGAACCTTGGCAAAATTGAAATTGATCTGCGCGGGGAAGGCGCTTTTCGTGCCGTCCGCATTGATCGCGGTGAGGTAGTTGCTGATCGCGGAATCGTAAGCGGCGGTGTGCGAGAAGGCCTTCTTCGCCAGGTCGAAACGGGTCACATCGCTCACCGAACTGTTGTTGGTCTGCATCTCTGCCAGCACATCAGCGTAATCGGCCGGGTCGGTGACGATTGCGACATGGCCGTGGTTCTTGGCCGCCGCGCGCACCATGGTCGGTCCGCCGATGTCGATGTTCTCGATGGCGTCTTCCAGCGTGCAATCGGGTTTGGCGATCGTTGCGGCAAACGGGTACAGGTTCACCACCACCAGGTCAATGGTCGGGATGTCGTGTTTCTTCAGTGTGGCGACATGTTCCGGGAGATCGCGCCGCGCCAGGATGCCGGCGTGGACTTTCGGCTGCAGCGTTTTAACCCGCCCGTCCAGCATCTCGGGAAAGCCGGTGTAATCCGCCACCTCGGTGACCGGGATGCCGTTGTCGGCAAGCAGCTTTGCGGTGCCGCCGGTGGAGAGGATTTTTACGCCGAGCTGGTTCAGTCCCTGGGCGAATTCGAGAACGCCGGATTTGTCCGAAACGCTGATGAGTGCTTGCTTGATCGCTGCCATGTTGTTTCCAGTGAAAAATAAATCGGGGTGGTGCCACGCGAAACATTTTGTTCCGGTGCCTGCACTGTGAAAAGAGCCGTCAATCGATACCGTGCAGTTGCATTTTCTTGCGCAGGGTGTTGCGGTTGATGCCGAGCATTTCCGCCGCGCGCGTCTGGTTGCCGCCAACATGTTCCAGCACCATTTCAAGCAGCGGCTTTTCGACACAGTAAATCACCATGTCGTACATGCCACAGCAGGGGGCTTCGCCGTCCAGGTCCTTGAAATATTCCTTGAGTGACCTGCGCACGTGGCGCGCCATGTCGTTTTCGTTCACCACACAATCAGTCATGCCGCAAGTTCCTCCAAGTATTGCAACTGCGTTCCACGTTGCGATTGTTCCGCAAAAAATTCATCCACGGCCTTTAATTGTTCCGCCGGATCCTCCAGTTGATTCATGTGGTGCCGGAAATGTGCCGATCCGGCCAGACCCTTGGTGTACCAAGAAATATGTTTGCGTGCCACGCGCAAACCGGTGTGCTCGCCGTAGAAAAGATACAGCTCATGCACATGATCGCGCAACACGCGATGGATCTCGCCGACTTGCGGCGCGGGCAGATGTACGCCGGTGTTGAGAAAGTGTTCGATCTCGCGGAATATCCACGGGCGGCCCTGTGCCGCGCGGCCTATCATTACCGCATCCGCGCCGGTCTGTTTCAGCACGTATTTGACTTTTTCGGGCGTGGTGATATCGCCGTTGGCGATGATCGGTATGCCCACGCTGGCCTTGACTGCGGCGATGGTGTCGTATTCGGCGTCGCCGGTGTAGGCGCAGGCGCGGGTGCGCCCATGTATGGCCAGTGCCTGTATGCCGCTGGATTCTGCAATTTTGGCGATACGTATCGCATTGCGATTCTGCTTGTCCCAGCCGGTGCGTATCTTCAGCGTGACCGGCACGTTCACGGCACTGACTACCGCTTCCAGCAATTGCGCCACCAGCGGCTCATTTTGCAGCAGCGCGGAGCCGGCCATCACGTTGCAGATCTTCTTGGCCGGGCAGCCCATGTTGATATCGATGATCTGGGCACCGTTGTCCACATTGTATTGCGCGGCCTGCGCGAGCATTTTTGGGTCGGCACCAACAATTTGCACCGAGATCGGATCGACCTCGCCCTCATGGTTGGCGCGCCGTTTGGTTTTTTCCGACCCGTACAACAACGAATTGGACGACACCATCTCGCTTACCGCCATGCCCGCTCCCAGGCGCTTGCACAACATGCGGAAAGGGCGATCGGTCACCCCCGCCATCGGTGCGACGATGAGGTTATTTGCCAGTAGGTAAGGACCGATGCGCATTCTGATTTATTAAAAGCGAATTATTGCGAGGGGGTGGGATTATAAATGAAACTGGCGGTTGCGACACGGTGGCGTGCAACACTTAAGTGTGGGAGCAACCGCCGCCGCCCATCCCGTAGCGGGAGGGTCGCTGCATGGCAGCGGGGCACCCGTCGGCGGTGTCAATTCCGCATCGAGCTTGCTCGATAGCGGATTGCCTGCCTTTGGTGTACTCCTTGAGGGTGCACCGGATGCTGCGCAACACCGTGTCCGGACGGCTACCATGCTATTATTCTGTGCATGAAATTCGATGTCGCGATCATAGGCGGGGGATTGGTTGGCGCCAGTCTGGCCGCCGCTCTCAAATACAGCGGGCTTTCGCTTGCAATTGTGGAAAGTCAGCCCTTGCTCATGCGGGCTGGCCCGCCGACTGGCGACGGGGACTGGGATAACCGGATTTACGCAATCAGCCCCGGTAGCCGCCGCTTTCTCGAACAATCAGGCGCCTGGCCATTGCAGGATACCGGCCGCATTGCATCGGTCGAAGCGATGCGGGTGTTTGGCGATGCCGGCGCGGAACTGGAATTCAGCGCCTATCAAATGGGCGTGGCGGAATTGGCCTGCATATTGGAAAACCGCGTCCTGCATCACGCGCTGTGGCAGGTGGCCGCCCAACAGGAGAACCTGACCCTGTTGCACCCGGCGCGCTGTGCCGCGCTCAAGTTTGGCGCTGATGCCGCCACAATCACGCTGGAAGACGGCCGCATCCTGGATGCAAGGCTGGTTGTCGGCGCCGACGGACGGGATTCCTGGGTGCGCAACCAGGCGGGTATCAGCGCGGCGCCGCTGGATTACCGGCAACACGGGGTGGTGGCAAACTTTTCCTGTGAATTACCCCATCGCGGTATCGCGTATCAGTGGTTTCAGCCGGACGGGATACTGGCCTTGCTGCCGTTGCCCGGCAATCGGGTTTCCATGGTGTGGTCGGTCAGTCCGGAACAGTCGGCGCGCCTGCTTGCCATGCCGCATGGGGAGCTTTGCACCCAGGTTGCTGCCGCATCGGGGCATAGCCTCGGCGAGTTTACACTGGTCACCCCGCCGGCCTCATTCCCCCTGCGTATGCTGGTATTACCGCAAATCAGCGCGCCGCGCGTGGCATTGATCGGCGATGCCGCGCACAATATGCACCCGCTGGCCGGACAGGGAGTGAATACCGGCTTTCGCGATGCGCGCCAACTGGCACAGATTCTTTTGGAGCGTGGCGCGCAAAACGACTGCGGCGATGCACAATTGCTGCGCCGCTACGCCCGCAAACGCAAGGAAGACATCTACACCATGCAGGCCACGACATACGGCTTGAAGCACTTGTTCAATAATGATGTTCCGCTGTTGCGATCGGTGCGCAATTTCGGGTTGAATTCCGTCAACCGGATCACCCCGCTGAAAAAGATGCTGATGCAACACGCCTTGAATTAAACTACCCCTTCACTATAAAAGAGAATACCCGATGAATAATCATTTTGTACCGCGCGTGTCGAAGTGGATCGTTTCGCTGCTGTTTATCTTTGCTTCCACCGCCCACGCCGGGGTGAACGAGATACGCCAGTCGTTGCAAGCCAAATTTCCCGGCATTGGCAAGATCGAGCATATCGTCAAGACGCCCTATGCGGGACTTTATGAAGTCGTCATCGGCGACCAGCTCTTGTATACCGACGATCAGGGAAAATATATTTTCGATGGCAACGTGATTGACGCAAAAACCCGCCGCGATCTGAGCGAGGAACGGCGCCAGGTGTTGTTTGCGATCGATTTCGACAAGTTGCCGCTCGATCTTGCGATGAAGGAAGTAAAGGGTAACGGCAAGCGCAAGCTGGCCATTTTCACCGATCCGAACTGCCCGTATTGCAAACGACTGGACAAGGAATTGACCGGAGTGAGCGATGTAACGCTGTATCTGTTCCTGTACCCGATCTTTCCCGGTTCCCCTGAAATCGTGCGCAATGTGCTGTGTTCCAAGGATCCGGTCAAGGCATGGAACGACTGGATGCTGAAGGAAATCAGCCCGGCAAAGGCCGTTTGCAAAACCCAGACCGATAAAGTCATGGCGCTGGGCCAGAAACTCCATGTCAACGGCACGCCGAACCTGATTTTTGGCAACGGCATACAGGCACCGGGATTTTTGCCGGTACAAGAACTGGAGAAGTATCTGAACGCGCCCAAGGTCAAGCAAGACATGTCATGAGTTCCGGCACAGAAACAAATCAAAACTTGCTGGTCAAGTCGCTGGGCGGAGCGCGCGAGGGGGTAATCATTGTCGATGCGCTACACCCCGATTTTCCGATTCGTTATGTTAACGAGAGTTTTGCAAGATTGAGCGGTTATAGCAGCGCTGAACTCACCGGCAAGAATTATCGCCTCCTGCATGGAACGGATACCAAGCAGCCGGAAATAGCCGTAACGATCTCCGCTATGGCCAAAGGCGAGAGTTGCATTGTCACGTTACGCAACTACCGCAAGGATGGATCAATGTTTCGCGGCGAATTCAGCATTGTCCCGTTGCGCAATGCGCAAGGCATACCGACCCAGTTTATCGGTATCCTGAGGGACTTGACGGGCAGGGGGCGGGCAGAACACCAGGAAGAAGCTCCAGCTTATAAAGATACGCTGGTCGGCATCGGCAACCGCGACCAGTTCGAACAGCGATTTGCCGACCTGCTGAATGTTTCACAGCATATCCGCAGCGGGATATCGGTGTTGATGATCGAACTTGATCATTTCAAACTGTTCATCGAGCGATACGGCGAGTCGGCGGGAAATGAATGTTTGCACATGGTGGCAAGCTGCATTGCAAAATCGTTCATCCGCGCGTCGGATTGCGTTGCGCGCTATGGCGGTGAAGAATTTTCAGTGGTGTCATTTTTTCCCGGTATAGACGCCTTGCGCCTGCACGCGCAGAGAATGTGCGAACGCGTGCGCGCGCTGAATATTCCGCACGGCGATTCGCCGCATGGCGTGGTCACGATCAGTATCGGCGGCGTTTACCGTGTGCCGAACAGGGATACTACCGAAGCTATGCTCATTCGGCTGGCCAACCAGGAATTGCTTGCCGCCAAGCACAACGGCCATGACCGGGTCCATATCACAGGATAGCAGTTCGGCTTAAATCCGGTTTTTGCAGAGGCGGGACGCAATCGCAGGACTGCTGCGGGACTTTACGGGCAGTAACACAATAAGGAGCAGCCATGATCGATCTTTACTATTGGCCCACACCGAACGGCCACAAAATTACCCTGTTTCTGGAAGAGTCCGGGCTCGAATACCGGATCATTCCGGTCAACATCGGCGCAGGTGACCAGTTCCGGCCCGACTTCCTCAAGATCAGCCCCAACAACAAGATGCCCGCTATTGTCGATCACGCCCCGGCGGATGGCGGCGACATGCTGTCGGTATTTGAGTCGGGTGCAATTCTGGTCTATCTGGCCGAGAAAACCGGGAAACTGTTGCCCGACGATCTGCGGGGCCGCATCACCGTACTGGAATGGCTGTGTTGGCAGGTTGGCGGCCTCGGCCCGATGGCGGGACAGAATCATCACTTCTCCGGCTACGCTCCAGTGAAGATTCCCTACGCGATCGACCGTTATGTTAACGAGACCAACCGCTTGTATGGGGTACTCGATCGCAGGCTCGCCGGACGGGAATTTATATCGGGCGACGCTTACACGATTGCGGATATAGCGGCCTACCCATGGATCGTATCTTGGAAGATTCAGCAGCAGAATCTTGACGATTTTCCAAACGTCAAACGATGGTTCGAAGCAATCGGCAAACGACCGGCCACGATTAGCGCATATGCAAAAGCCCAGCCTTATTCCAAGCCGATGACCGAAGAAAGCAAAAAAATCCTTTTTGGACAGACGGACGCAAGTGTCCGGGCAAAAGCTGGTCCAACCGGTGTCGCGTAACCGGTATATCCGTTCGGTACAGCGAGGCAGAAAATTCAGCGTTGATTCGGGCATGTACCCGCCCAGTTTGCAGTCCGCAACATGCTTGCCGCTATTGCCAGGAACAGCCATTCGGAATAGCAGAGTATATGTCGGCACTTTGGTGATTAAGCGTAGATCAGGTTTGCCTTGGGAAATCAAGATTTCTGAATCGGTTGTTACATCTTCGCCGATTAAAAAAGCCGGCTTATCGCCGGCTTAAATTATTCTGGATTCTGAAAATTACATCTTGTAGTTATAAACCACCGCCTGTGTAAGCTGCCCATAAACCAATAGCTAGTGGTATAGCCGCAATAATAGACACGGCAATCACCAGCATCGTGCCCTTTACGTCATCGGACCTGTTATCTGAAATGTTATCGCTCATTGTTATTCTCCTTGGAGGAAGAAAATCGTTATCCCAACGATCAGGGTTCATACCAAACAACATGATTTAGTTTCAAAACTGCCAAAACTTTGAACTTCCCAAATGATTGGTTACTCCGGCATATAAAACTGACTGCTATCAACGGCAAGGTGACAAAAATAAATGGAAAATGTTTCATGAAGCTCCCTGAAGCGTCTCCCTGTGTTATTTAAGGCCAGCCAAAAATACGCTCAACCACAGATGGATACGTAACATGGCTGACGTGGGTAAATTTAGGTTAAATAGCCACATTAGTCAAGTGGTTAAATAACCATACTAACTAAGTTGATAAATGTCAAAAATTATCAAACGTTTATACGGTCATCAGGTTGGTTGTGTGTCAGCAGCAGTGCCCTGTGGCAATCGAAAATATCAGGCCCCGGCCGCATATTCATTAGATTACATACATTTGTTTACCGAGATCATTCTGGAGACTCTCATGAACCACCCCTTGAGCCGTTGGCTTCAGGGAGCTTCAACGACTCAACGGGGTAGGGGAATGCTCGTTACATATTTTTAGTGCTGGCCTGATAAGGCGCCATGCTGGGCAGGTTTGCTACGAAGAAAAAAAGAACCCTAGGGGCTGAGCGGCGGCTCCGCACCCTTGGGGAACAACACCCACATCTGCCCGGTCTGCTTCATGCGCCCCGCCTGTGCGCCAGCCTGGTCGCCAAAACCCCAGAAGAAATCGCCGCGCACCGCGCCCTTGATCGCCCCGCCGGTATCCTGGGCCAGCATCAGGCGGTTCAGCGGCTGGGTGGTATTCGGGTAAGTGGTGGAAATAAATACCGGAGCGCCCAGCGGGATGGTGCGCGGATCCACAGCGAGGCTGTATTGGTCGGTCAGCGGCACGCCCAAAGCGCCGAGCGGGGCTGGCAGGTCATTGGGCAATACGCGAAAGAACACGTAGCTGGAATTCTGTTCCAGCAGGTTGTCGAGTTGGTCGGGGTGCTGTTCCGCCCAATCCTTGATGCCCTGCATGGAAGCATCTTCGAGTTTGATTCCGCCCATTTCGACCAGTTTCTTGCCGATGGAGGTGTAGGGATATCCGTTCTGATCGGCATAGCCGACCTTCACGATGCTGCCGTCAGGCAATTCGATGCGGCCCGACCCCTGTATCTGCAGGAAGAACAGATCGACCGCGTTGTCCACCCAGAACAGCTCGTGCCCGTGCAACGGAGCCTTGCCGCTGTCGATCTCGCTGCGGTTGTAATAGGGCACGACGCGGTTTCCCTGCAGGCGCCCGCGCAGGCGCAAATCCTTCAATTGCGGGTACGCATCACCCAGATCGATGGTCAGCAAATCATCCGGCACGCCGTACAGCGGATAATGGAAACGTGCGGTTTTGACCCGGCTGCCATACAGTTTTGGTTCATAGTAGCCGGTGATCAATCCCTCTGTGGAGCCATCCGGGTTGTATACCTGGTAGGGCGTAAAATCCTCTTCAAAAAATGCATGCAGGGCAGAATTGTCCGGCTGCGTCATCTGGTCGGCTTGGGCGCATACGCTCTGCCAGCCGGGTTTGTTTTTCAGCGCGGTGCAGCTTTGCCAGAAAGCGGCCCATGCGGGTTGCAGATTAACCGTTTGCCAGTCCGGCAGCATCTCCCACTTGCTTACCGCAAACGGCTGGTAAGGCTGAACGGGCGGCAAGGTGGGCGGCTTGGAGGTGGTGCAGGCGGCAAGAAAAATCAGCAGCAACAGCGCGGCATTAGGCCGCGTGCAGAAAATTGAACTAATGCAGAACACGCGGTACGCTCAAAACGAATTGTGGAATCTCGACCTCGAACTGCGTGCCATCATCGGTTTGCATCTGGTAGCTGCCGCGCATCGTTCCCACCTGAGTGGTCAGCACCGTGCCACTGGTGTATTCGAAACTCTGGCTTGGCTTAAGCAAGGGCTGCTCGCCAACAACGCCCTGTCCGCGAACTTCCTGAACATGGTTGTTGGCGTCGGTGATGATCCAGTGGCGGCTGATCAGTTTGGCAGAAGAGTGGCCGAGGTTGGTAATGGTGATGGTGTAGGAAAACACGAAACGGTTGCCCGTTTCATCGGATTGGTCCGGCAGGTAATTCACCTGCGTCTGAATGACGACGCCATGCTGATTGATATCTTCCATGCGTGGCATTTGAACCGATTTTCGCTTGTGTCGCAAGGGCTTCGCGGTGTTTTTATGCTAATCTTCGCAGCTAATTTACAGTAAAGCCAAATCATGAATGGATATTTGAAACGCATCCTTAACGCAAAGGTTTATGACGTGGCGGTTGAGACTCCGCTTGAGGTGGCCCCCAATCTGTCCGCACGCATCGGCAATACCGTCTTGTTGAAACGCGAGGATATGCAGCCGGTATTCTCCTTCAAGCTGCGCGGCGCCTACAACAAGATGGCGCAACTCACCCAGGAACAACTCAAGCGCGGCGTGATTACCGCTTCGGCGGGCAATCACGCGCAGGGCGTGGCGCTCAGCGCGCAAAAGCTCGGCTGCAATGCGGTCATCGTGGTGCCGACCACCACGCCGCAAATCAAGATTCAGGCGATTACCAGCCGTGGCGCGAAAGTGGTGTTGCACGGCGATTCGTATTCAGATGCTTACCAGCATGCGCTGGAGTTGGAACAGCAAAGCAAGATGACCTTCGTGCATCCCTATGACGACCCGGACGTGATCGCCGGGCAGGGCACCATAGCAATGGAAATCCTGCGCCAACATACCCAGGCTATCCACGCGATCTTTGTTCCGATCGGCGGCGGCGGACTGATCTCGGGTGTGGCGGCCTATGTCAAAAATTTGCGCCCGGAGATCAAGATCATTGGTGTGCAGCCGGTGGATTCCGATGCGATGTATCGTTCGGTAAAGACCAGGCGGCGCGTCATTCTCGACCATGTCGGGCTGTTCGCCGATGGCGTGGCGGTCAAGCAGGTAGGCTCGGAGACTTTCCGGCTGTGCCGCAAGCTGGTCGACGAGATCATTCTGGTGGACACCGACACCGCCTGCGCAGCGCTCAAGGATGTGTTCGAAGACACCCGCTCCATCCTCGAGCCGGCGGGCGCGCTGTCCATCGCCGGCGCCAAGCTATATGCCGCGCGCGAAAATCTGAAAGGTGAAACGCTGGTCGCGATCGCCTCCGGCGCTAACATGAATTTCGACCGTTTGCGTTTTGTCGCGGAGCGCGCCGAGATCGGCGAGCGGCGCGAAGCGATATTGGCCGTCACGATCCCCGAAACGCCGGGCAGTTTCCGCAAATTCTGCTCGTTGCTCGGCAAGCGCAACATCACCGAATTCAATTACCGCTATGCCGATTCCAGGCAGGCGCACGTGTTTGTCGGTATCCAGGTGCGCAACCAGCTGGAAACCAGCGAGCTGGTGGACAAGCTGCAGCGCAGCAATCTCAATACGCTGGATCTTAGCGATAATGAGATGGCCAAGCTGCACCTGCGCCATCTGGTCGGCGGACACGCGCCCGAAGCCAAGGACGAGATATTGTTCCGCTTCGAATTTCCCGAACGCCCCGGCGCGCTGATGCTGTTCCTCAACAACATGAGCAGCAACTGGAATATCAGCCTGTTCCACTATCGCAACCACGGTGCGGATTACGGCCGCGTGCTGGTCGGCATGCAGGTGCCGCATCACGACAAAAAGGCGCTCAACACATTTTTGGACACGCTCGGCTATCGCTACTGGGACGAGAGCGCGAATCCTGCGTACCGGCTGTTCCTGGGATAAGCAACCATGCCGGCTTCACCGCCCCTGACCAAAAGCGGCATCCGCAAGCAACTGCTTGCCCTGCGCGAGCGACTTTCCGCGGATATGCGTGCCGCCCATAGCGCGGCAATCACCGAGCGATTATTGCAGCTGAACGAGTACCGGCAAGCCGACACGGTACTCGGCTACATGAATTTCGGTGCGGAGTTTGCCAGTGAATTCTGGGTGCGGCGGGTATTGGCAGAGGGCAAGAAACTGGCCCTGCCCCGGGTGAACCACCATACCAGCCAGCTTGACCTGTATCGGGTGGAAGATATGGAGAGCCAGTTGGCGGTTGGATTGTGGGGGATACGCGAGCCGATAGTCGAACGCTGTGAGAGGCTGGTCATGATAAATGAGGTAGAATTCGCCCTGCTGCCCGGGGTGGCATTTACCCGGGATGGCGCTCGGCTGGGCTACGGCCGCGGTTTTTATGACAAGCTGCTGGCTCGCATGGCTATCCGGCCCGCATTGGCGGCGGCAGCTTTTAAGCTGCAGATTGTCGAACAAATCCCACAGGAAGCGACGGATGTAAAAGTCGAATGGATCATCACCGAGCAAGAAACAATCGCTTGTTCGGCAAATGGAAAACCCTAAAATTTCATTGTAATAAAGAGAGAACGGAACGATGGCATCATTACCAGATTACGATCCGCAAGAAACCCAGGAGTGGCTGGACGCACTGGAGTCGGTGCTGGAAAACGAGGGCGCGGAGCGTGTTCGTTTTCTGCTCGGGGAATTGCTCGACAAAGCGCGTAATTCCGGCGCAGGCATGCCGTTCAGCGCGACCACACCATACCGCAACACGATACCGGTGGAAGAGGAACAACGCTCCACCGGCAACCAGGACCTGGAACACCGCATTCGCGCCTGGACCCGCTGGAATGCAATGGTGCTGGTGCTGAATGCCAATCGCGATTCGTCCGAGCTGGGCGGGCACATAGCCAGCTTTTCCTCGGCAGCCACCCTGTACGATGTGGGGTTCAATCATTTTTTTCACGGCAAGACCGCCACGCACGGCGGCGATCTGGTGTATTTCCAGGGACATTCGTCACCGGGTATGTACGCCCGCGCCTTCCTCGAGGGACGGATCAGCGAGGAGCAGATGTACAAGTTCCGCCAGGAATCCGAAGGGGGCGGGCTGTCTTCTTATCCCCATCCGTGGCTGATGCCCGACTTCTGGCAGTTTTCAACGGTGTCGATGGGCCTCGGCCCATTGATGGCAATTTACCAGGCTCGTTTCATGCGCTATCTGGAACATCGGGGCATGGTTCAGACTGCAGGACGAAAGGTGTGGGCATACCTTGGCGATGGCGAGACCGATGAGCCGGAATCGCTGGGCGCAGTCTCGATGGCCGGACGCGAGCGGCTCGACAACCTGATTTTTGTGGTCAACTGTAATTTGCAACGGCTAGATGGCCCGGTGCGCGGCAATGGCAAGATCATCCAGGAACTGGAAGGCGTGTTCCGCGGAGCGGGCTGGAATGTCATCAAGGTGGTGTGGGGTGCTCAATGGGATCGCTTGCTCGCCAAGGACAATAACGGCCTGTTGCAAAAGCGCATGCAGGAAGCGGTGGACGGCGATTACCAGACTTACAAATCGAAAGACGGCGCCTATGTGCGCAAGCACTTTTTCGGCAAGTATCCAGAATTGCTGGAGATGGTCGCCGATATGTCAGATGACGAAATCTGGCACTTGAACCGCGGCGGACACGATCCGCGCAAGGTTTTTGCCGCTTATGCGGCGGCCAGCAAACATACCGGCCAGCCGACCGTGATCCTAGCCAAGACCGTAAAGGGTTACGGCATGGGTGAAGCGGGGGAAGGCCAGAATATCACCCACCAGCAAAAGAAGATGGCCGGTGAAGTGTTGCTCAAATTCCGCGACCGTTTCAACATTCCGCTGACCGACGAGCAGGTCGCCAGCCTGAATTTCTATCGCCCGCCCGAGGACAGCCTGGAGATGAAATATCTCAGGGAACGCGGCCGTGAGATGGGTGTGGTACCGCAACGCACGCCGGTGAAGGAGCCGTTGCAAATACCGGGTTTGGAGGCTTTCGATGTATTGCTGAAAGGTACCGAAGAACGCGAGATATCAACCACCATGGCATTTGTGCGCATGCTCGGTATCCTGGTCAAGGACAAAAATATCGGCAAGCAGGTGGTGCCTATCGTGCCGGATGAGTCGCGCACTTTCGGTATGGAAGGCATGTTTCGCCAGCTCGGCATCTTCTCGCAGGTCGGCCAGCTTTATACCCCGCAGGATTCCGAGCAATTGATGTTTTACAAGGAAGACCAGAACGGCCAGATCTTGCAGGAAGGCATCAATGAAGCCGGTGCGATGTGCTCGTGGATCGCCGCTGCCACCGCTTACGCCAACCACGGCAAGGCGATGCTGCCGTTCTATATCTACTACTCAATGTTCGGCTTCCAGCGAATCGGCGATCTGGCCTGGGCGGCGAGCGACATGCTGGCGCGCGGCTTCATGCTCGGCGGCACCGCCGGACGTACCACACTGAATGGCGAGGGCTTGCAGCACGAAGACGGTCACAGCCACCTGATGTCGGCGACCATCCCGAATTGCGTGTCCTACGATCCGACTTTCGCGTATGAGCTCGCCGTGATCATTCACGATGGCATGCGCCGCATGTATGTCGAACAACAGGACGTGTTCTATTACCTCACCGTGATGAACGAAAACTACGCCCATCCGGCAATGCCGAAAGGTGCGGAAGCCGGCATCATCAAGGGCATGTACCTGTTTAAAGGACAGCCGGCAAAAGCCAAGGGGAAAGTGGAGCAACCAACCGTTCAGTTGATGGGCAGTGGCACGATCTTGCGCGAGGTGATCGCAGCGGCGGAGTTGCTGGAGAAGGATTTCGGTGTGGTATCTGACATCTGGAGCGTGACCAGTTTCACCGAATTGCGCCGCGACGGAATGGATTGCGAGCGCTGGAACATGTTGCACCCGGAAAGCAAAGCGCGGGTCAGCCATGTCGAACAGTGCCTGTCCGGACGCAGTGGCCCGGTGATTGCCGCAACCGATTACATGCGCTCGTTCGCCGACCAGATTCGCGGTTTCCTGCCCGGACATTTCAAGGTGCTGGGTACGGATGGTTTTGGCCGTTCCGACACGCGCAAGAAATTGCGCAAGTTCTTTGAGGTTGACCGTTACTACATCGCAGTTGCGGCACTCAAGGCATTGGCCGACGAAGGAACGATCAAGGCCGGCGTGGTCAGCAAGGCGATCAAGCTTTATAAAATCAATCCCGACAAACCCAACCCGACAACTGTTTAAGGCTGGGAGGAGACACACTGTGGCGGAAATGAAGAAAGTATTGGTGCCGGATATCGGCGACTACAAGGATGTGAGCATCATCGAGGTGATGGTGAAAGTCGGCGACACAATCAGTGCCGAAGATAATCTGGTGACGCTGGAAACCGACAAGGCGGCGATGGATGTACCGTCGCCTTATGCCGGCGTAATCAGGGAAATGAAGGTCAAGGTCGGCGACAAGGTGTCGCAGGGCTCGCTTATTTTGCTGCTGGAAAGCAGTGCTGTGGCGGATGCGCCGCCGGCCGACAAGTCGCCCGTCGCAGCGGCTTCTGCGTCTGCAGTTGCCGCAGCACCGGCAGCAGCTCCGGTTGCGGCAAAGCCTGCAGCGGCACCGCCGGCCGCCCAGGTGCCGCAAGCTGCGGTGACGAATGTGCCGGCGGGTAAAGCGCATGCCAGCCCGGCCATACGCAAATTTGCGCGCGAACTCGGTGTGCCGGTTGACCAGGTCAAAGGCAGCGGCGAGAAGGGCCGCGTGACCAAGGACGACGTGCAGCAGTTCGTCAAGACCGCGCTCGCGCAACCGCGCGGCGCCGCAGGCGGCAACGGTCTGCAGGTTCTGCCCTCCCCGGTGGTGGATTTTGCCAAATTCGGCGGGATCGAGATCAGGCCGCTGTCGCGTATCAAGAAGATATCCGGCGCGAATCTGCATCGCAACTGGGTGACCATCCCGCACATCACGCAATTCGACGAGGCCGACATTACCGAAATGGAAGCCTTCCGCAAGGAACTCGGGGCGGAATACGCGAAACAGAATATCAAAATCACACCGTTGGCATTCCTGATCAAGGCCGCGGCTGTCGCACTGCAAAAATATCCCGATTTCAACGCCTCGCTGGATGCCAGCGGGGAAAATCTGGTGCTCAAACAATATTGTCATATCGGTGTGGCGGTGGACACGCCGGACGGATTGATGGTGCCGGTGTTGAGAGATGTGGACAAAAAAGGCATTGTGCAACTGGCCAGGGAGTTGGGCGAAATCAGCGCAAGAGCGCGCGAGAAAAAAATTACCGCAGCCGAAATGCAGGGCGGCTGTTTTTCGATATCGAGCCTTGGCGGGATTGGCGGAACGGCTTTCACCCCCATCATCAATGCGCCGGAAGTGGCGATACTCGGGGTGTCCAGGTCCATCATCAAACCGATGCACCAGGATGACACTTTTGTGGCGCGGCTGATGTTGCCGTTGTCGCTGTCATATGATCATCGCGTGATCGACGGTGCCGCCGCGGCGCGCTTTATCGTGTTCCTCTCGAAAGTGCTGGCGGATACGCGCCGGCTGGCGTTGTAATCCCAGCGTTGCAGGAACGGGCCCTCCAATCAGTGAACAACAAGGCAATCGGTATATTGGGCGGGACGTTCGACCCGATTCATTACGGGCACTTGCGACTTGCCGAAGAGATGCTGGAACTGGCCAATCTCGGCCAGATCCGTTTCGTCCCCGCCGGCACGCCACCGCATCGTGACGAGCCGCAGGTGTCCGCGACGCATCGCAGCGCGATGGTGCGGCTGGCAATCGCGGACCAGCCGGCGTTTGTGCTGGATGCGCGCGAAGTCGAGCGAACCGGCAAGTGCTACACGGTGGATACCCTGCGCGAACTGCGCGCGGAGCTGGGGTTGGATCAACCGCTGTGCCTGCTGATGGGCGGCGATGCTTTCCTGCAATTGCACACCTGGCACGAATGGGAACGATTGTTCGAGCTGGCGCACATCGTGGTGGGTTACCGCCCGGGATTTACGCTGGAGGAACTCATCCATACGGCCGCACCGAAATTGCAATCGCATTATCAGCAACGTTTGTGCGCTGCGCGGGTATTATCACAGAAACCGGCGGGCGGAATTGCCGAACTGGCCATTCCGAAACTGGAAATTTCCGCCACGCTGATACGCAGCCGCGTGGCGGAGAATCGCAGCATACGTTATCTGCTACCCAACGCGGTGGCCGGTTATATTCATCAACATCAATTATACAAGCATGCTAAATACTGAAGAAAAAACCAAGGCAGTCGTCGCCGCGCTTGAAGACGTCAAAGCGCAAAACATCACCGTGATCGACACCAGCAAACTCAGCTCGATGTTCGAGTGCATGATCATCGCCAGCGCCAACTCAACCCGTCAGACAAAGGCGCTTGCCGACAATGTGGTGGTCAAGCTCAAGGAGCTCGGCGAAATAGTTTATGGACGCGAGGGTGAACAGAGCGGTGAGTGGATACTGGTGGACCTGGGCGAAGTGCTGGTTCACGTCATGCAACCCGCCATCCGCGATTACTACAACCTCGAGGAATTGTGGAGCAAGGCACAGGCGGCCAGACCCAAGTTGGCGCAGCCCCCCAAATAATCCCCGTCCATGAACGAAAATTCCCAATTCGTATCCACGGAATACAAGGTAACAAAGCGAAGTTTGTTTTTATTGCGTGTATTCCGCGCTTGAGATGTTCATAAAATGAAACTGATCATCGTATCCGTCGGCCACAAAATGCCGGACTGGATCGCGGCGGGATTTATTGAATACACCAAGCGTATGCCGCGCGAGGCGCAGATTTCGCTGCTGGAAATAAAGCCCGAACCCCGCACCACCGGCAAGACCACGGCACAGATCATGGAGGCCGAAGCGCAGCGCATCCTCGCCGTCCTGCCGCAAAACTGCCGGCGCATCGCATTGGATGAACGCGGCACACAGCCAACCACCAGACAGCTTGCTGCACAGATGCAGGACTGGATGCGCGAAGGGGGCGATGTTGCATTCATTATCGGCGGGGCGGATGGTTTGCATGAATCGGTCAAGCAGGCAGCACAGCAACTGCTGGCGCTATCTGCGCTCACGCTGCCGCACGCTTTTGTGCGTGTGTTGCTTGCCGAACAGTTGTATCGGGCGCATAGCTTGATGCACAATCACCCCTATCACCGGGAATAGGAAATCGCCATGCGCATCATCCAGCCACGCATTTATCTCGCCTCGCAGAGTCCGCGCCGTCGCGAATTGCTCAAGCAAATCGGGATCAACTTCGAGATGTTGCTGTTGCGCTCAGACCCGCGCCGCAACCTGGAAGTGGATGAAACGCCCCATGCCGGTGAGCTACCGGAGAGCTATGTTGAACGGGTCGCCCGGGCCAAGGCAGAAGCAGGCTATGCCGCACTAAGGTTTCGCAACCTTCCGCCGTTCCCGGTTCTGGCTGCGGATACGACGGTCACGCTGGACAATAAAATCTTCGGCAAGCCGGACAGCGCAGAGCATGCAGTTGACATGCTGCACCAGCTTTCCGGAACGGAACACCGGGTGCTGAGTGCGGTTGCAATCGCATTGGACGAGCATGTCGAAGTTGCGCTTTCCATTTCCACGGTGCGTTTCGCCGCGCTCAGCGAAGAGCGTATCCGCCGCTACCTGCTCACCCGAGAATACGCTGACAAGGCCGGTGGCTATGCCATACAGGGGCAGGCCGGCGCATTCGTCGAACATCTTTCGGGCAGCTACTCCGGCGTGATGGGTCTGCCGCTGTTCGAAACGGTTCAATTGCTGCAACGCTTTGATTACCCCACCCCGTAGTATGCTTCTAGGAATTTGTTTTGCGGGAAGGCAGGCTGGACACGGCGATGTACTAAAAGTAGGCAATCCACGATCGAGCAAGCTGGATGTGGAATTGACACCGAAGCATTTGGGGCGGGCAGGCCTGCTGCTTCGCGCTCCCGCACTAGGAGGGCTACGCCCCACCGTGTCGCGCGAGCACCGCAAGGAGCCGCACATAACCAGCGACTTGCCCGCTTGCGGGCTTAGTCGAATGGCTAGTCGTTATATCAGCGAGCGAGGAAACATATCGAACAGATAGGCGCACCCGCAAGGGGTATGCCGCGCGGTACCCGTAGCTGAAGCTACGACCGCTGCGCACAGAAGTGAGCGAGCACGCGACGCCGCGCGCTTGCAAAAGGAATTTATAGAGGCATACATGAGCGAAGAGATACTGATCAATGTCACCCCTCAGGAAACCCGCGTTGCGGTGATGCAACTCGGCGTGGTGCAGGACCTGCACATCGAGCGCAGCAGCAGTCGCGGCATCGTCAGCAACGTTTACCTCGGCAAGGTCAAGCGCGTGTTGCCGGGGATGCAATCGGCTTTCATCGATATCGGCCTGGAGCGATCGGCGTTTTTGCATGTGGCGGACATTTGGGAAAACAGCCACAACATTGAGGCAGCCAAACCGATTGAGAAGGTGCTGTATGAAGGACAGACCCTGCTGGTGCAGGTCATCAAGGAGCCGATCGGCACCAAGGGTGCGAGGTTGTCTACCCAGCTCAGCATTGCGGGACGATTGTTGGTGTATCTGCCCCAGGAGACGCACATCGGCGTATCGCAGCGGATTGAAACCGTGGAACAGCGCGATGCCTTGCGTGCCTGCCTGCAGGCGGCTCTGCCGCCCGAACATCTGGGCGGCTATATCATCCGTACCGTGGCGGAAGCTTCGGCAGAACTGGACTTTGCCGCCGACATCGCCTATCTCGACAAGCTTTGGAGCAGTTTGCAAACCATTGCGAAGACCGCCAGTGCGCCGCAACTGCTGTACCAGGAACTCGACATCAGCCTGCGCGTGCTGCGTGATTTTGTCAGTCACGATACCGTGCGCATCCTGGTCGATTCGCGCACCACTTTCCAAAGAATGCTGGAATTCGCGCAAGCCTACAATACGATTGCGAGCGACAAGCTCGAGCACTACCCGGGTTCCCGGCCGTTGTTCGATCTGCACGTTGTGGAGGAAGAGATCGAGCGCGCCCTGTCCAAGCGTGTCGACCTGAAATCCGGCGGTTATCTGATCATCGACCAGACCGAGGCGATGACCACCATAGACGTGAATACCGGCGGCTATGTCGGGTTGCGCAGTTTTGACGACACCATCTTCAAGACCAATCTGGAAGCGACGCAAGTCATCGCGCGGCAATTGCGCTTGCGCAACCTGGGCGGCATCATCATCTGCGATTTCATCGACATGGATACCCAGGAGCATCGCGATGCCGTACTGGAAGAATTCAAAAAAGCCCTGGCCCGTGACCACACGCGAATTACGGTAAGCGGATTTTCATCGCTGGGATTGGTGGAGATGACCCGCAAGCGAACCCGAGAAAGCCTGGCGCATGTGATGTGCGAGCCGTGCCCGACCTGCCAGGGGCGCGGCGAAGTGAAAACAGCGCAGACCGTATGCTACGAGATATTGCGCGAGATTCTTCGTGAAGCCCGGCAGTTCAATGCGCGCGAATACCGGATTCTGGGCTCGCAGCAGGTGATCGATTTGTTTCTGGAAGAGGAATCGCAGGCCCTTGCCATGCTTTCCGATTTTATTGCCAAGCCGATTTCGATGCAGGTTGAAACGATGTACAACCAGGAACAATACGACGTGATTCTTATGTAAGGAGCAGGGGCATGCCGCACAATTCAAATCTGACTGATATGACCAGAAAACCCCTGCTGCTGTTTATGTTGGCCCTGCCCGTGGCGATGAGCGGGTGCGGCAATTCCGTTCCGTCACAACAGAAGGCGGACGACACGACTCTGTTGTGTCCGGCTATTGTGGGAACAGGCCTCACCAAGCAATGCACGGTCAACAGCAGCGAACAGACAGTTCACATCACAATCGATAGCTTTGACGATAATGCGGCCAGGAATGCTTGTGCCGATGTGGTCAACAGGGTGGAAAAACAAACTGCCCACCTGTCAGCACAATGGATTCTGAAGGTATATTCCCCGTATCGAAGTGACAAAGCGCTGGCTACCTGCCCGCTGCACTGACGTCCCGATACGGTTGCTTCGTCAGATCCGGGCCGGGAATGGCGAACCATGTTGCCGCATGGTTTCAGGCAATTTCCTGATCCTCGTCAGACGGCATGGTCGTGAGTGCCAGCTCAAGGTTCGAGGCAAGATTGCCTGCATATTTTGCCGCCTCGAACAAATGGAGTGATTCGTAGTGCTTGGCTTTCAGACGAAAATTCTTGATATCGTCCGACAGCATCTTCCTGGTTTCGTCTTTGGTCATCTCGCTACTCCTGGTTTGATTGATAACATGGAAAAGCATTTCCATTGATCTTGCTGCGTGAAACCTGATATTTGAATCATGCCTAAAATTGTCTGCCGATTTCCCCGCGGGGGATAATGCAACCATAACGGGGCTGCTTCCGGTATGAATATCGGGCCATGGAGGCTGTCGGGGGAAGGGTCACCGCTTGTTGCGCAATATTTCTTCCACGTCGTCCAATTTGTCATAGAGCTGGTTGATTCTTCGTGCCAGCCCCTGAATTTCAGTATGTGCCCTCCGGTTTATTTCAAAGTCCAGTTCATTCCGGAGGCGGTCCTTCTTGTCCTGGCGATTCTGGCTCATCATGATGACGGGGGCCTGTATCGCCGCCAGCATCGACAAGAACAGGTTGAGCAGAATGAACGGGTAAGGATCCCATGCATTGCCCTTCAATTCGACGTTGATGAGCGTATACCCAAGGAGCACCAATCCGAAAATGATAATGAAGTTCCAGGAACCGCCAAATGAGGCAACCACATCGGCAATTCGTTCCCCTATGGATTGGGATTCTTCAAACACTTCGTTCGGATTTCGTTCGGTTCGCTGGCTAATCAGCCTTTCGGTTGCATGAAACTGCTTGCCCATGACTTTCATCAGGTCCAATCCGGCGTCCGGCTTGCTGCGAATCAGGACAGTAATATCATTGAGGTCCAGTTCTATGCACAGCGATTCCTGGATTGCCGTGGCATCGGTTTGATGCGGGGTCTGTGCCAGCATTGATGCAAAACCGAACAGATCCCCCTTGATCGGTTCGTCCAGTAATACAATCTGATTGTCCTCATCGATGGTAGAGACTTGGACCGAACCGGACAGCATGACGAACGCACGGTTGCTTGGATCGCCTTGCTTGTATATCCGCTGGCGCGGAGCAAACTTGCATAGCTCGACCTGGCTGGCGAGGACATCCAGTTCCTCCTTGTCGAGCAAGGAAAATAGCCAGACATCTTTGAGGACTTCCGGACTGCAGGACATAGGCCACCGAACACTTTCTTAAGCTACATGTGATTGTGTGTACAAATACTGTCAAGTTGCTGATGTTTTTAAAATGGCACCCGACTGCAGTTTTGCCGATCTTCCCGGGCGATCGCGGAGAATTATATAACCCATATCATGTGCTGGCGATTACCTGTCTTCCTGTGTGTCGACCACGCGTATCGCTTCACCCTCGATCACCTCACCCCTGACCACATCATTCTCGCCCATCTCTCCTTCCCTCACCATGCCGGGCGGCGGATAGTTGCGCATTTGTTTGCGCAGCTCGCGGGTTTTCCACCAGAGGTAGGCCCAGCCAAGCATGCCGGCGACTATAATCACCGAAAATACCACCACCGAAAACATCAATGCAAGGCCGAACACGACTACGGTTGCGGCAACAGCGGCCAGGTTGCGCAACGCATCGGGCAGATTGGTCGAGGTATGGGGGAGATATTTCATCGGTTCATGTTCCATGAGGATGATGCCATTGCCTGAAAGCTGCTTTCAATTCGGCAGGTAAAGCAGCAGAGATGTTTGTGCAAAATTGTTCGCGTACTGCAGGGTTGGGCATGCCTGTACCCGATTAAGTTCACCACCTGTAATTTTCACGCTTGCCTTGCAATGATACAACGTAACATTCCAAGTTTGCACGGTATGGCCTGCACACGGGTGGTGAAAGTCTTATGCTTGGCCTCTCCTTTTTGCACCGACTTTGGCAAGGAATCTCTCATTGTTGATTACGAATCGTTCATGCCGCCCTTTGGAGATCAGGTCCACACCATCATGGGCCTGCACACTGAAAATCAGCCTTCTTCCCTCGACCGCAATCAATTCAACGGCTACGGTAACCTCCAGTCCGGGCGGAGTCGCAGCTTCATGGCTTACGTCAATGTGGGTGCCGAGCGTCTGTTCCTGCGGCCAGTCAAGATGGGGGTTGATTGCCCTGATGCAGGCCCATTCGAGCAGGCCCACCAGAAAGCCGGTCGCCAGGACCTCGGGCATTAACGCAAACTCTTCCGATTCCGGATAAAGCGCGGGCACGGTTTTCGATTCTGGAATCACGAATTTGTGCTGGTATTTTATTCCCGCCTGCAAAGTTTCCTTCATCCGATACCTCCGTATGCTCCAGTGAATCAGTTGTCAGGCAACAGGCTTTCCGGTTCGATTTTGCTGCCGGTAACCGCCACCACCTTGTGACGCGATTGTCCGCCCTGTTTGAGTTCCGTGTTGCGCAGCGGAACGCCGAAAAGGCCGGCGATGAATTTCAACAATGCTTCGTTGGCGCGTCCCTCTACCGGCGGCGCAGCCAGCCTGATCTTGAGTGCTTCCCCGTGCAAACCCGCGATTTCGCTGTGTTTCGCACCCGGTTGCACATGCAGCGTGAGCGACAGGATTTCTCCGTTGCGGCGATACCAGTGTTGACCGGGCACCATTTACAATAATCGCCCCGCCAGGCTTTCCAGCATCACGATAGGCACCAACAGGATGATCTGGCAGATCACCAATAGCAGCAACGGAGACAAATCGATGTTGCCGACCAGCGGTATGATTTTTTGCAGCGGGCGCAGGAAGCGGTAAGTAATCGCCTTTAGCAGGGGAGCCAGCGGCGTAAAGGGGTTTACCCAGGACAGGATCGCTTGTGCGACCAACGCGCTCATCAAAAGATAGATGCTGATCTTGAACAGATTTACCGCACTCAATGCCAATAATCCGAGCAGCGGAAAATGCGCAAACGGATATCCGCCCAGCAATAGTGTCAACCACAGATAGACAAACTCGACGAGCAGTGCGAGCAGCAAACTTGAACTGTCCAGTTTCCATGCCGGCGGAATAAAGCGACGCGCGCGCAGCACCGCAAAGTTACTTATCGCCATGATGAATTCGCCGACCGGATTGCGCATCGGTGCGCGCAACCACTGCAGTAGAAAGCGAAACAGCAGCACACCGGCAAATCCCTGCACAAAGATATCAAGCAAAAATTGTATGGTCTGATTGAGCATCACGCTTTACCCAGTTCATCGCCCATTTCGCGCGAGCGTGCGGCAGCAGCCTTGGCTGCCGTGATGATGCGTTGTTTAACTGTGCCCACTACTTTTTCGTCCATGCTCAACAGGGCGCGCTCGGTGGTGCCGTTCTTCGAGGTGACACGCGCGCGCAGTGTGGCCGGATCATCGGTACTTTCACGCGCCAGCTTGGCCGCGCCGAAGGCGGTTTCCAGAGCAAGTTTACGCGCTGTTTGTTCCGGAAGGCCGAGCTCTTTCCCAGCCTGCTCGAGTGCCTCGATGAAATAAAAGAAATACGCCGGGCCGCTGCCGGAAATTGCGGTAATGGCGTCCATGTCTTCTTCATTGCGAATCCAGACGAACGAGCCAACGGCGCCCATGATGGTTTCTATGACGGTCTCAATCTGCTTGACATGCTGTGGAGTTAGCATCTCCTTGAGTGGATAGCTGTATATGAAAAGTCCTGTAATACCTGCTCCGACCAAGGCAGGCGTATTTGGCATGGCGCGGACTAACCTATATTTTGAGGTTGGAACTTGCATCCAACGCATCAAATCCGTAAGACGGATACCGGCAGCAATCGACAGCACAATCTGGCCGGAAAGCAATGGCCCAAGCTGGATCGCAACTGCCTCCATGTTTTGTGGCTTGACAGCCAACACCACAACATCGCTGTTTGCAATCGCCTGCTGGTTTTGCTCAGCAAACACGACGATATTATCGTAGGCTGATTTTAGCCGCTCACGATTGGCCGCATCAATTTCCACCACACTAATCTGCAGTTGTGGGAAGTTCTTGTTCTGCAGGCCACCAAAGAGTGCTTTCGCCATGTTGCCGCCGCCGATGAAGCAAATATTCATAACTGTTTTCCTCGTAATAAATCAGGCCTTTTGATAAGGCCGATCACCAAATATAGCAGTGCCGATGCGCACTATGGTCGCACCTTCCGCGATCGCTGCGGCAAAATCATGCGACATGCCCATCGACAAGGTATCCAACTGCAGGCCCTGCCGGTTCAACTCATCGCGCAATTTGCGCAACTGCGCGAAGGACAGGCGTTGCCCTGCAATATCATCGACGGGAGCGGGAACCGCCATCAGTCCGCGCAATTTCAACCCGGGCAATGCCGCAATGGCGTGTGCCAGACCGCTGACTTCATCCGGACGTACCCCGCTTTTGCTGTCCTCGCCGCTGATGTTGACCTGCAAACACAGCTGCAAATCCGGCAAGTGGGCGGGACGCTGCGCGGATAAGCGCTGCGCGATCTTGAGTCTGTCCAGGCTGTGTACCCACGCGAAATTTTCCGCGACGGCGCGGGTTTTGTTGCTCTGGACCGGCCCGATAAAATGCCAGTCGATATTCAAATCCCGCAGCGCGCTGATCTTGTCCAGCGCCTCCTGCAGGTAGCTTTCCGCGAATGATGCCTGTCCGGCACGGTATGCCTCGCGTAACCTGTCCGGCGCAAAAGTCTTGCCGACTGCGAGCAACTTGACTTCGCTTGCGCGACGACCCGCCTCGGCAGCCGCTGCAGAAATCGCGTCGCGCACAGCTTGCAAGTTGGAAGCGATTGTTGTCATAATCCCGTACGGAAAAACATTCCGCCTAACATTCCTAATTCGTGCGGCCCTGTGTCAGTCGCTTCAGGGCAGCCTCACCAAACCGGGACGATTATAATGGATATCACCGAACTGCTTGCCTTTAGCGTCAAAAACAAAGCGTCCGACCTGCACCTATCCGCCGGCCTGCCGCCGATGATCCGTGTACATGGCGACATACGCAGGATCAACCTGCCGGCGATGGAACACAAGGAAGTGCACGCCCTGGTGTATGACATCATGAACGACGGGCAGCGCAAGGCCTACGAAGAAAACAAGGAAATCGACTTCTCCTTCGAAGTTCCCGGACTCGCGCGTTTTCGCGTCAATGCTTTCGTGCATAACCGGGGCGCGGGTGCGGTTATGCGGACCATTCCTTCCAAGATATTGTCACTGGAAGATTTGAAAGCGCCCAAGAGCTTCGAGGGGATTTCCGAATATCCCCGCGGCCTGGTGCTGGTCACCGGACCAACCGGATCGGGAAAATCCACCACGCTTGCCGCGATGGTTAATCATCGCAACGAAAATGAGCTGGGCCACATCCTGACCGTGGAAGACCCGATCGAATTCGTGCATGAAAGCAAGAAGTGTTTGATCAACCAACGCGAAGTCGGCCCGCATACCCTGTCATTCCAGAATGCATTGCGCAGCGCGCTGCGTGAAGACCCGGACGTGATCCTGGTCGGCGAAATGCGCGATCTGGAAACCATACGCCTGGCGATGTCAGCGGCGGAAACCGGCCACCTGGTGTTCGGCACGCTGCACACCAGTTCGGCGGCCAAGACCATCGACCGTATCATCGACGTGTTTCCGGCCGACGAGAAGGAAATGGTGCGCGCGATGTTGTCAGAATCGCTGCGCGCGGTGATTTCGCAGGCGCTGCTCAAGACCAAGGACGGAGCCGGACGGGTGGCCGCCCATGAGATCATGATTTGCACCCCGGCGATCAGGAATCTGATCCGCGAAGCCAAAGTGCCGCAAATGTATTCGGCGATACAAACCGGCCAGTCGCTGGGTATGCAGACGCTGGACCAGTGTCTTGCGACCCTGGTCAGGGAAAACAGGATTACCCCTGCGGAAGCCCGCTCCAAGGCGGCAAACAAGGAATCGTTCCCCGGTTAACCACAGTCCGCAGATCAGGAGCATTTCATGGAAAGAGACCAGGCCACCGAACTGATACACAACTTGCTGCGCGGTATGCTCAGCAAAAAAGCATCCGACCTGTTCATCACGACCGGCTTCCCGCCGGCCTTCAAGATTGACGGAAGAGTGACCCCGGTTTCCAGCCAGGCACTCACGATGCAGCATACCCAGGAGCTGGCGCGCAGCATCATGAACGATCGCCAGGCGGCCGAGTTTGAAACAACCCATGAATGCAATTTTGCGATCAGCCCGCACGGCATCGGCCGGTTCCGCGTCAATGTATTCCTGCAGCAGCAACGCGTCGGCATGGTGCTGCGTACCATCACCACCAAGATCCCCGATCTCGACGAGATGGGTATGCCGCCGGTGCTCAAGGACATCGTGATGACCAAGCGCGGCCTGGTGATCGTGGTCGGCGGGACCGGTTCGGGCAAATCGACCACGCTGGCCGGGATGATCGGTCATCGCAACAAAAACAGCTATGGACACATCATTACCATCGAGGACCCGGTGGAGTATGTGCATGAGCATGTCAATTGCCTGATCACGCACCGCGAGGTGGGGGTGGATACCGAATCGTGGCACAACGCGCTGAAAAACACCCTGCGCCAGGCACCCGATGTGATCCTGATCGGCGAAATCCGCGATAAGGAAACCATGGAATATGCCGTGGCATTTGCTGAAACCGGACACCTGTGCCTGGCCACGCTGCACGCCAATAGTGCCAACCAGGCGCTGGATCGCATCATCAACTTTTTTCCGGACGAACGCCGTACCCAGTTGCTGATGGACCTGTCGCTCAACGTAAAGGCGTTTATTTCGCAGCGGTTGATCGCGAAAAAAGGCGAGGAAGGGCGTGTTGCCGCGTTTGAAATCATGCTCAACTCGCCGCTGATTGCCGACATGATCTTCAAGGGCGAAGTGAACCAGATCAAGGGTGTGATGGCGCAATCGCGCGAACTGGGTATGGAGACCTTTGACGGCGCGCTGTTCAGCTTGTATGAGGCGGGCAGGATATCCTATGAGGAAGCCCTGAAGAACGCGGACTCGGTTAATGATCTGCGCCTGCGCATCAAGCTGGAAAGCAAGCTGGCGACAGACCGGAACCTGATGAGCGGTACCGAAAATATGCAACTTGACTGATGTGCCGCCAATCAGGACTTGCGAATAACTGAACCCCGGGATGAGCGGCCGGTCATGGCCCCGATGAAGCTGGTGCGGCTGTCCTGGGTCGATTGCTTCCGGACACGATCCTGTACTCCAGCAACCGGCATTCAATCGCGCCGTTGAACAGCGGGGTGCGCTTCGACGGAGACAGTCGCATCAGCTTCAGGATGGCCTTGTCGGCGGTGAACAGGTAAGCCGTCCAGCCACCGAATTTCCTTTTCAGTGCATCGCCCAGCTTCGGATAAAGCTCGGCCAGTTCGTCCAGCTCGCCCATGCGTTCGCCGTAGGGCAGGTTGGCCACCAGCATGCCGTGCTCCCCGGGCGCGGAGATTTCCAGAACGTTGGCCTGTTTCAATTCCACGCATTCCGACAGTCCCGCCTCATCCAGGTTGCGCCATGCGGTCTTCAGCGAGTCGCCGTATAAATCGCTGCCGTAAAGTTCCAGCGGCTTGGCCGGCAGTTGTGCGGCAATAGCCTGTTCGCGCATTTTGTTCCATAGCGCCGCATCGAAATTCTTCAGTTTCTCGAACGCAAATCCACGGGCGATGCCCGGTTGGATGTTCAGCGACATCTGTGCAGCCTCGATCAGGAACGTGCCGCTGCCGCACATCGGGTCGAGCAACGCTGTGCCGGGCTGCCAGTTCATCAGTCGCAAAATGCCCGCAGCGAGGTTCTCACGGATCGGGGCGATGTTTGTGTGCGAGCGCACACCGCGCTTGAACAGCGCGTCGCCGGACGTGTCCAGATACAGCATCAGCTTGTCGTCTTCGATGAACACATGGATGCGCACGTCCGGTTCCACAGTGTCCACGCTGGGGCGTTCGTTGCAGTGTGCGCGGAAGCGGTCGCACACCGCATCCTTGACCAGCAGGGTGATGAATTCCAGGCTTTTCAGCGGGCAGCGGATCGCGGTGGTGTTTACGCGGATGGTATGGGTGACATCGAACCAGCGCTGCCACTGCAACTGGAATGCTGCCTGGTAGATATCCTGCTCGCTGCGGTATTGCGTTTCCTTGACGCGCCACAGGATGCGGCTGGCGATGCGGCTTTCCAGATTGGCGCGATAGCACAGCGCCCAGTCGCCGGAGAAATGCACGCCGCCTTCGGTACCGCGTACATTCTGCGCGCCAAGCGCGTCGAGATCGTTATGGAGCACGGTTTCCAGACCGCGCGGGCAGGGGGCGAAAAAATCAGGCATCAGGTTAATCCCAGAAAAAGAAATTTGCCACAGAGATCACAGAGTACACAAAGCGGGCAAGGTGGTTTTCTCTGTGATCTCTGCGCGCTCTGATATAACTACTGGTGAAACAACTAGCCATTCCACTAAACAACCAAAAGACGGTTGCCAAGTGGTTGGTTATAGCCATTCGACTAGGCTGCCAAAAGTCACCAGCCAAATCTCTGGTTATGTGGCTAAAATGGTTTGACGGTGACGAGGATGACGATAGCGGTCAGGAGCAGCACCGGGATTTCGTTGAACCAGCGATAGAACACATGACTGCGGGTGTTCCGGTCGGCAGCGAACTGTTTGAGCAGTTTGCCACAGTAATAATGATAACCGATCAGCAGCAATACCAGAAAAAGTTTGGCATGTAGCCACCCGCCGCTGAAACCGTAGCCCAACCACAGCCACACGCCGAAACCCAAAGCGAGCCAGGCGATCGGGGTGACGAAGCGGTACAACTTGCCTTCCATCAGTTTCAGACGGGCGATCTCGGCGGGTTCGGTCGCCATCGCATGATTGACGAATATTCGCGGCAGGTAGAACAGGCCGGCAAACCAGCTTACCACGAAGATGATATGAAACGCTTTGACCCATAGCATCGCGAAATTCCTTTTGCGTGTTCAGTTAAATATCGCCGTTCAGTAAGTTGCTTCGTGAATTTGCGGCATACCGTCCTCGACCCAGCGGGCATATCCGCCGTTCAGGTTGAGCACGTTCCTGAAGCCCATCATCTGCAGAACGGCGCAGGCCATCGCGGAGCGGCCGCTGGTTGCGCAGTAAACGACGACCTGGCGGTCGCGTGCGGCAGTCAGTTCCGGCACGTGTTTGGGATACGCGGGGTCGGCAGCTGCCTCGATGATGCCGCGCGGCACCAGGTGAGCCCCCTTGATGTGGCCATTTTCATATTCGCCATGCTCGCGCACGTCGATCAACAGCAGGTCATCCTTTTTGTTGAGTTTGTCGACCAGCTCCTGTGGGGTGATTTCCCTGACGCAGGACTTCGCAGCGCGGACAAAGTCCATCAGGCTCATGGGTTGTTCCGGTTTGAAGGTGTTGTACATCTGTCGTTCTCCTATGCTTGTTTTGAAAAGATTTGACCTGTGCCGGGCCGGTCATTGAAAGATGACATTGAAATCAATCCCCATGACAATGCTGCCGTTTGTCTGGTCCATTTGAAACGCGTCTACTGCGCCAGCCTGCGCCGGAACAGCACCAGCGACACATAAAAACCGAACAATGCGTAACCCAGCAATACCGAAATATGCAGCATGAATTCGGACGGCACATGGTTGGTCAACAGCGGCCGGGCCAAATCGATCGCGTGGGTCAGCGGCAGCACGGACGACACATTCTGCAACATTGGCGGCAACCGGTCGACCGGAAAAAACACGCCGCATAATAGCACCATCGGGGTGATCGCCAGCGTGAAGTAGTACATGAAATAGTCGTAGCTGGGCGCGAGCGCGGTGACGATCAGCCCGACGGAGGCGAAACACAACCCCACCAGAAAGGCGAGCGGAATGATCCACAGCGACAGCAGCGAGTGCGACAGTCCCAGCATCCAGATCACCAGCAGCACCGCGAGGCCGGACAGCAGGCTTTTGCTGGCTGCCCAGACGATTTCGGAGAACACGATGTCGTCCAGTGTGATGGGCGTGTTGAGTATCGCCTCCCAGGTGCGCTGCTCGTGCATGCGCGCGAAGCCGGAATACAAAGCCTCGAAACTGGCGCTGTTCATCGTGCTGTAACACACCGTTCCGCCCGCCAGAAAGGCGATGTAGGAGGTGCCGCCGACTTGCGGCAACATGCCGCCCAGACCGTAGCCGAGTCCCAGCATGTAAATCACCGGGTCGGCGAGATGCCCCAGTACCGACGAGCCGGCCATTTTTTTCCACACCATGAAATTGCGCCGCCAGACCGGGATGAAACGGCGGCTGAATTGCGGCAGCGCGAAGTTTTTTTTGTTCATTTCAGTTTGTCCTGCTCGACCGCGGCCATCGCATCGGCCGGGCTGACCACGCCGATCCCGCGCGCGTAGACGCAGCCCTTCGATGTTCCTTCTGCGGCAATATGTTCCCCGCTGAGGAAGGTGTGTTTCATGTAGAAATATTTTTCGTCCCAGCGGCTCACTTCCAGTTCCACCCGGAAGTGCTCGAACAACCCCAGCGGTTTCTTGTAGGTCATCGTGTGTTCCGCAATGACCGGTATCCATTTGCGCCTGAACATGGCTTTCAGCAATCCGGTTCGGATGAACAGGTCCACGCGGTTGAGATCGCAGATGGTCAGATAACGGCCGTTGTTCATGTGGAAATTGATATCCAGATCGTTCGGCAACACGCGCAAGTTAAGCGTGCTCAGCGAGTTGTCAATACTTAGCGGCTCGCGGAACTGCGACAGCACGAATACATACAGCATGCGGAAGATCAGGTTCATTCGACACGCCTGCGCCGCAATATGATCATTTCAAGGCACAGTCGAAGCAAGGCCAAGGCGGCAAGGCTGAGGCGACGCTGACATAACCAGCCACTTGCCGCGTATTCTTGCGGCTTAGTGGATTGGCTAGTAGTTTTTTTCCAGTACGCGAGTACGGCTATAACCAGCGACTTGGTTATCGTTCTTTGATAACCTAGTCGAATGGCTAGTTGTTGTTTCAGGAGCCGAATGCTGCAGCCAACGCCGGTATTGCGATGAATGTGTCTTGAAATCATTCGCGCATCTCCCGCCCGGTCAGCTTAAGAAAGACATCTTCAAGATTGGCGGGCCGGTGCAGGTAACGCAGTTCCGGATGCAGCTGCAGTTCACGCAGCAGCGGCTGCGCATCGGTCACATAGCAGAATACCGATTCGCCGCTCACTTCGAAGCGTTGTGCATGATGTGCCGCATGACCCTGTGCCCAGGCAGCTGCCTGTTCACCGAATACCTCGACCACCTGTGGTTCGATATTCTGTTCGATCAGCTCGCGCGGCGAGCCGGTGCTGATGATGCGGCCGTTGTCCATTACCGCGAGCCGGTGGCACAGCCGCTCCGCCTCATCCATGAAGTGCGTGGTAAGCAGCAGGGTTTTGCCGCGCGCGGTCAGTTCGCGCAGGCGTTGCCAGATCAGGTGGCGCGCCTGCGGATCGAGCCCGGTGGTCGGCTCGTCGAGGAAGATCACGTCGGGATCGTTCACCAGCGCGCGCGCCAGGGTCAGGCGCCGCTTCATTCCGCCCGACAGCGTCGGCACCTTCGCGTCGCGCTTGTTGGTCAGGTTGGCGAATTCCAGCAGTTCCGGCATGCGCGCATTGATCGCCGCGTCGCTGATGCCGAAGTAGCGGCCGTACACCAGCAGGTTTTCCGCCACGGTGAAGTCGGGGTCGAGATTGTCGATCTGCGGCACCACGCCGACGCGCACCCGGGCGGCACGCGCCTGCTCCGGTACGGCATGATCCAGCAATTGCAATTCGCCGGAATCCGGCGCGATCAGGCCGAGCATCAGGCGCAGCGTGGTGGTCTTGCCCGCGCCGTTCGGCCCGAGCAGGCCGAAGCATTCGCCCTTGTTGAGGCTGATGGTGACGCCATCCACCACCACTTGTTGGCCATAGGATTTGCGCAGGTTGCGCGCACTCAACACCGCGTTCATACCGGCTGCCCGTTGAAGGCATGCAACACGATCTGCTTGAGCTGGTTCAGCCGCCCATGGAAAAAATGTCCGGCTTCCGGCAGTACCACGACAGGCAGATGCATCGGACGCGCCCAGTGCAGCACATCGGCCAGCGGCACGACTTCGTCCAGTTCGCCGTGCACCAGCAGCGTGTCATGGCGCACCGGCGGCATGCCGGTACTATTCTTGAACGAAGGAACGGAACGTCCCACCGCGGGCGCGATCAGCACCAGCCGGCGCGGGTCCAGCTGTTGTGCGACACGCGCCTGAACATAGCCGCCAAAGGAGAATCCGGACAGGATCAGCGGCAGGTCGCCGTATTCCTGTTGTGCATGGCGCACGATCGCCAGCACGTCTTCTGTCTCGCCGTTGCCGTTGTCAAACTTTCCTTCACTGCCGCCCACGCCGCGAAAGTTGAAACGCAATGCAATGAAGTCCAGTTCCGCAAAGGTTTTCGCCAGCGTGGTGACGACCTTGTTGTCCATCGTTCCGCCCATGGTCGGCAGCGGATGCGCAATTACCGCGATCGCCCGTGGTTGCAGGTCGGGCAGGTGTGCGGCCGCTTCGAGGTTTCCGGCTGCGCCGGTGACGGAGAATTTTTTCAGGGTAGGCATATAAGGGGGTGTATGTTAATTCCAGCGTAACGGTTCGGAAGTTTATCAGGCATGGCTGCTTGTCGGACCTTAACTATCTCTGCAGCAAATACGTTAAGCGCTTACCGAAAATGGCTTGCCGCTTGTCTTGGCCCTGTGCATCGCATTTTCAGATTTGTCAAAAACTTCTGATATTGAAACCGGCGGCTTCTCAAAGGATGCATAACCGATGCTGGCCGACAAAGAGAGCGGGGCATCTCCCAGCTGTTTCGCAATCTCCGCGGTAAGCTGCTTGCAGAACGACTCGCATTCCACCGCATTGATATTCGGCATCAGGATCGCGAATTCATCTCCGCCTATCCGTGCCGGCGTGTCAAATTGCCGTATATTTTCCCGTATCACCTGGGCGACAAGCTTGATCGCCTTGTCGCCGGCAGCATATCCTCTGGTTTCGTTCAGTTCCTTGAGATTATTGAGGTCGATATAGGCAAACGAAAAAACCGCTTTTCTGTGCTTTTGCCGGTCAATTTCAATATCCGTAATGAGCTCAAAACTGAGTCGGTTGCGCATCCCCGTCAAACGATCGAAGGATGAAAGCTGTTCGACCTCGATAAAGTTTGTTCGTGCAATTCTGGCGACAAAGACCACCGTGACATTGATCAGCAACACCATTACCGCGTTGATGATTTTTGAGGATATCGGGATGGTGTCCGTCACAATGTGTATGCCCTGGAGCAATAGTGCCAATATCACCGCGCCGCTGATCAGTTTTATGCGCTCGCAATGCAGGCTGATCACGACCAGCGGAAATATATAAAGAAATTCCATCTGAATGGTGGAAGGTGTAACGATGTCGACCATGAAAATTGCAACTATCGAAAAAATTGCAAAATAACTGCCATAGGCGACCAGGCTTCGTGAGAACCCCCGCGGGGTGACCACACTCCTCAAGCGCTTGAACCGGGCGTTCGATGTCAAAGGATGATGTGGAGCGGCACTGGTATGCAACAATGCGGAAAGGCATGCGCGCAAATCAATGGCCAGGTCATTGGCGTTTTTGTAGCGGGCATCGGGATCTTTTGCGAGGCACTTGAGTATAGCCGTATCCAGCGCTTCCGGAATTCCGGGGTTTATTGAACTGGGCTTTTCCGGGGCAGTTTCAATAATCTGGTTCTTGAGCGAACCGAGGTCTTCCGCGGGAAAGGGCAGCCGGTCGGTCAGCATGTAATACAGGACGACCCCGAGCGAAAAAATGTCCGAGCGGGCATCAATGGATTTGCCCTGGATTTGTTCGGGCGACATGAACGGAGGTGTTCCATAAATCCCGTCCTCTTGCTTGCGCTCCCTGGCAGAAGCCATTTTCGCGATTCCAAAGTCGGCAATTTTGACAAGATTGTCGCCGAGAACCATGATGTTTGACGGCTTGATATCGCCATGCACCACCCCGCGCTGGTGTGCATAGGACAATCCTGCCGCGACCTGGATCGTAATGTTCAGCGCATCGGTAACCAGCAGGCGCCCTTTGCCGTAAAGCATTTCCTGCAATTCGCGGCCCTCCATCAACTCCATTGCGATGTAGGCCACGTCGCCGCTTTTCCCCAGGTCGTGAATGGTGACGATGTTGGGATGGCTCAGGTGTCCCGCAGCCTTGGCCTCCTGATAGAACCTCGCTTCGTATTCGGTCCTTTCCGTTTCGGACAGAACCCGGAGATTGATGGTCTTGATTGCGACAAACCGCTCGATTAACGGGTCATAGGCCTTGTAAACAATACCCATGGCGCCCCGCCCCAGCTCTTCTGTAATTTCATATCGTCCGAGATGACTGATCATTTTTCGATTTTTGTATATCCTGGAATCGCCGCAAGCGGCCTTCGTTTCTGTACGCTGCCAGTCTGCCGCAAGAAATTCTCAATACCTAAATCTTCAGGCGCTCCACTACTCGCCCATTCCTTAAATGTTCCTCTATGATCTCGTCGAGATCACTTTCATCCACGTAGGTATACCAGGTGCCCTCGGGATAAACCACGATCACGGGTCCTTCTTCGCAGCGATCCAGGCATCCGGCCGAATTGATGCGGAGTTTGTTGCCGGGATTGGATATGCCAAGTTCCTTGACCCGCTTCTTTACGTAATCGCGGGCCTTTTGGGCGCCGTGGTCGTTGCAGCAGGCGCTGCCATCTTCGCGCTGGTTGGTGCAGAAAAAAACATGTTTGTCGAAGAAACTCATGGCGGTTACCGGTAGATGAATGAATGCGGGATTATACTTTTCGAAGTTATATTTTTCTGGCGTGCCAGAAGTGGTACAGCAGCAGCAACGGGAGTACCAGCGTGATGGTCTGGGCCAGCCCGTTGTAGTTGAGCAAATGCCCGTAGTGCCAGTGGAAGATGGACGCCGAGGCAGCAGGCGAATTGTTGCCGAAGACAAAATTCACCATGACAAAGTCGCATAGCGAAACCGCTGCACCGACACCCATTACGGTACGGCGCGGCAGCCACAACGCCGCGAACAGCAGGACTATTCCAAGCATCATGCCAAACACCGCCTCGCTGTTGATCCAAAGCAGCAGCGCCCATGATTTGAGCAGCAGCGCGGCGGTGATGAATTTGGCCAGGGCCACCGTGCTTAATATCACCAGTAACGCCATGACGATATGGCGCGGCACGCGCAGCAGGGTCAGCATCAATGTGCCCAGCATCAGCAGATTCAAGGTGACAACACTGCTTTCCAGGCCGTTAAACGGAGATGGCTGCGGCGGCACGAAAGGCTGGCTGGCTGCCCCGCTGATAAACACGTTGCCGAGCATCGGGAGGGACGGATTGATCTGCCCGAACATCCATAGCGCAAGCAATGCCAGACCAAAATCCATCTCTTTGCCATGGCGGAACAGTTCGTTGCGCCAGCGCGTTATCCGGGAAAAAAACCAGGTCCAGGAAGTGATGCTTACCGCCAGTATTGCGCCGAGCAACGCACCGGTGCTGTCGGTCAGTATGTCCATGTTGGAGCTGATGCGCATGGGCAGGTACATTTGCAGATACTCCATACTCGCAGACAGCAGCATGCCGGCGCATAACCCGGCGGTAACGCTGGTCAACGCACCGAACCTTGCGCGCGCGGTCAAGCCGATCAACAAGCCGAAGGGCAAATAGGACAGCAGGTTGATGACAGAATCGAACGCGGTATAGGTCTGCTTGAATGGCGTGAGCAGCACATCGGTAAAATCGAGTCCCTGATCCTGCCAGCCTGAAAAGGGCGACAGGCTTCCGTATATGATGAACAACGTATAGCCGAAAGTGAGCCAGGCTCTCAGCCTGAGGCGGGATTCACTGATATGCGGTTCCATTATTTTTTGTACCGGTCCTTGGCCTGCAACCGGGCGAGTTTAAACCATGCGCCGCAGCCGGGCTCTGCGTATCGTGAATTATTGCGCGTGCAATCAATCGGTATCATCCCGGCTATTCTACCTCCTTGATTGGGGGTGTTGCCGAAATGCAACTTTTACCCGGCAGCAGATTGAGCCATGCCGTTCATCCTGCCGGTTTAGCCGGGTATCCGGCCGCTTTTCGGCGGAACAGGGCGCTTCCCTGCGGATAATTTCCGGAGTCCAGTCAGAGGCTGCCGACAGGGTATAATTGCGCCACTATTTTCGCCTCACCCCCAATGAATATCCTTTACGAAGAAGACGGCAGTTTCAAGGTCGGTAGCATCATGGCCGACAACACCACCTCGCTCCAGATCGAAGCCTTGTCCGGCAAACGCAGCAAGGTCAAGGCGGCCAATGTGATGCTGCGTTTCACCCAGCCCGCGCTGGCGGAATTCATGGCCCAGGCCGAAGCGCTGTCGGAGACCATCGAGGTGGAATTCCTGTGGGAATGCTGTCCGCCGGATGAATTCGGAGCAGAGCAGATCGCCGCCGAGTATTTCGGCCATACGCCAAACGCCCTGGAAGCCGCCGCAGTCCTGATACGGTTGCACAGCGCGCCCATCTATTTTCACAAGAAGGGCAAAGGGCGCTATCGCGCCGCACCGCCCGATGTGCTGAAAGCCGCACTGGCCGGCGCCGAGAAAAAGCGCCAGCAACTGGCGCTGCAGGCGAGCTATACCGAACAGCTCACCCAGTTCGAATTGCCCGCAGGGTTCAACGAACACCTCAAGTATCTGCTCTACAAGCCCGACCGCAATACCCTCGAAGTCAAGGCGCTGGAAGCGGCCTGTGCCGCAACGCATCTGTCCGCGCCGCACCTGCTGCACCGTTGCGGCGCGTTGCCGTCCATACACGATTACCACCTGCAGAAATTCCTGTTCGAGCACTTTCCCGCAGGCACCGGCTTTCCGCCTGTGGAATTGAGCGCATGGGAAGCGTTGCCGTTGTCCGACGTGAATGCATTCAGCATCGACGATGCAAGCACAACGGAGATCGATGATGCGATTTCAGTAGTAAAACTGCCCAACGGCAACTGGCGGATCGGTGTGCATATCGCCGCGCCGGCACTTGGAATGCCGCGCGATTCGGATGGTGACAAGGTCGCCGCGCAGCGGCTGTCCACGGTGTACATGCCGGGAGCCAAGATCACCATGTTGCCGGACAGTGTGGTGGAGGCCTTTACGCTTAGTGCGGACAGGGTGTGCCCGGCACTGTCAATGTATAACGAGGTCGACGCCGAAACCCTGGCGATACTGGGTCACGAGAGCCGCGTCGAGCGCATCCACATCGCGGCCAATCTGCGCCATGACACGCTGGAGCCGCTGTTCAACGAGGAGACGCTGGCGGCCGGCAAACTTGACTATCCCTACGCCGGCGAACTGACCCTGTTGTGGAATCTGGTGCAGAAACTGGAGGCCGGGCGCGGCAAGTCGTCCGACAACAACATCCAGCAGGTGGATTACAACTTTCATATCGAAGCCGGCGAGGTCAACGAAAACAGCCGCGTCAGCATCAGCCAACGGCGGCGCGGTTCGCCCATCGACAAGGTGGTTTCCGAGCTGATGATTCTGGTCAACAGCGAATGGGGCAAGCACCTTGCCGAGCACGGATTCGTCGGCATTTATCGCACCCAGCAAAACGGCAAGGTGAAAATGAGCACGGTTGCCGCGCCGCACCAGGGACTGGGTGTGGCGCAATACATGTGGTCGAGCTCGCCGTTGCGCCGCTATGTGGACATGGTGAACCAGCGCCAGATCATCGCGATGCTGCGCGGCGAGGAACCAGCCTATCCCAAAAACGATCCCGCGCTGTACACCACGATGCGCGATTTCGATACCATGTATGGCATCTACAATGACTTCCAGCGCAGCATGGAACGCTACTGGTGCCTGCGCTGGTTGCAGCAGGAAAACATCGAACAGGCGGAGGCAGTGGTGTTGCGCGAAAACCTGGTGAAACTGGGCAACATTCCACTGGTGTTCAAGGTGCCGTCGCTGCCGGAATTGCCGGCCAATACCCGGGTGCAAATGGCAATCGGCGAGATCGACCTGCTCGACCTGAATCTGCAAACGCGCTTCATCGCGACGATAGAGGACACTGTTTGAATACCGGAAAAAAAACCGGAGTCTTGGCGTATTTTAGGACGAGACTTTCCTTCTCGATGTATTTTTCCATCGTGCTGCACGCCTTCCTGTTGTTTGGCATCGCGCTGGTGCTGCCCGATCCGCGCAATGCGGCAAAATTTTTGCAGCCGCTGCAGGTGGTGCTGGTCAACAGCAAATCGGAATCGAGGCCTTCCCATGCCGATGCGCTGGCCCAGAGCAATCTCGACGGCGGCGGCAATACTGCGCAAGATCGCCAGGCCAAGAGCCCGCTGCCGTCGATACGTGATGACCCCCGGTTCTCCCTGGAGCAACAGGCCAAACACGTTGCCGAACTCGAAGCGAAAACGAAGCGAATGCTGACCAGAATGAAGAGCAATTACACGGCAGTGCAAGAGGAGCTCAAGAAGCAAAAAAGCAACACGACCGGCGACGGTGAAGCACTGGTGGAAAAATCCCTGGAGATGGCGCGTCTCGAGGCGCAGATCAACAAGAACTGGGACGCCTACCAGAAGATGCCGCGCCGCACATCGATAGGCGCGCGCACCAGGGAATACCGCTTTGCCCAGTACATCGAGGACTGGCGCATCAAAGTGGAGCGCATCGGCAACCTGAATTATCCGGAACAGGCGCGCCGCCAGCATATCTATGGGAAACTGGTGCTGACCGTTTCTATAAACAAGGATGGCAGCGTGGAAAATATAGAAGTGAGCAAATCCTCGGGCCAGCCGATACTGGATGCCGCGGCAATGCGTATCGTCAGGCTTGCTGCGCCCTATTCTCCGCTGCCCCCGAGCATCACCAAAGATACCGATATTCTTGAGATTACGCGCACCTGGTCGTTCACGCCGTCGGACCATATGGAAGGTGAATAGCCCGGCGTCCGTTTGTTGGTGACATGCGCGCCATGCAACGCTCTTTCCTCAGGTAACGCCGCCGGACTGCTGTGCCAGCATGGTTTTCCGCGGAGCAACGGCAGTTTGGACTACGGCGGTAACCGGAGTTGTTGGAGCAGGGTTGCTGAATCCACGAAAAATCGGCTGAATTTCTTTACAATGCATGCATCGAATTATCTGGCTATATACTGGGCGCATTTCAAATGACCGACCGTTACGCCGTCATTGGCAATCCTGTATCCCACAGCAAATCACCGCTGATCCACACGATGTTCGCCGGGCAGACCCGGCAGGACATCAGCTATGAAGCCATCGAGGCACCGCTGGATAGTTTTGCCGCGACTGTCGAACGGTTGCGCGGGAAAGGTTTCAAGGGCTGCAATGTTACGGTTCCGTTCAAATTCGAGGCATACAAGCTGGCAACACGGCGCTCGGCGCTCGCGGCGGCAGCACAGGCAGTCAACACCCTCAAATTCAATTTTGACGGCGCTTCCGTCCTTGGCGACAACACCGATGGCACGGGACTGGTCAGGGACATTGTTTCAAATTTCGGCATGGCGCTGAATAACAAGCGTGTGCTGCTCCTCGGGGCAGGCGGTGCCGCTTACGGGGTTGCGCTGCCGTTGGCCGGTGCGGGGGCAAAACTGACCATAGTCAATCGCACGGCGGATAGGGCACATGCGTTGGCCGCCGGCATCTCTACACTTCAATCCGTCATTTCAAGCGGTAGCTTCGATGATATTGCCGGCCAACAATTCGACGCGGTGATTAACGCGACCTCCGCCGGACTGAGCGGCAGTGCAATCCCGCTGCCGCCCGCCATCTTTGCCGGGGGCGCACTGGCCTATGACATGATGTATGGGCGCGAGACGCCGTTCATGAAATTCGCCCGCGAGCACGGCGCCGCATGTGTTGCGGATGGTCTCGGCATGCTGGTCGAGCAGGCAGCCGAGTCTTTCTTCATCTGGCGCGGCATCCGTCCCGAAACCGCACCTGTCATTGAAGCGCTGCGAAAATATCAATGAGTAAATCCAGAAGTCCGCTGATGCGCTGGATCTGGCACAGTGTGAAGTTGATTTTTTTCCTGTTGCTCCTGTATCAAATCTGGCTGTTCGCGCATGTCTGCTGGTGGGTGAAATTCAATCCGTCCAGCAGCGCCTTCATGGATACCCGGCTCGAAATCATGCAGGACAAAAACCCCGCTGCCGAGCTCCGCCAAAAGTGGGTACCCTACGCAAAAATTTCAGATAATCTGAAGCGTGCGCTGATCGCATCCGAAGACGCCCGCTTTGTCGACCATGAAGGTTTCGATTGGGAGGGCATACAAAAGGCCTATAAAAAAGATATCCGGAAAGGGAAAATTGTCGCGGGCGGTTCCACCATCAGCCAGCAACTTGCCAAGAATCTTTTTCTCTCCACCCAGCGCACCCCCTGGCGGAAGATGGAGGAGACGGTGATCACCATGATGCTGGAAGCGGTGATGGACAAGCAGCGCATATTCGAAATTTATCTTAACGTCATCGAATGGGGGAACGGCGTGTTCGGCGCGGAAGCGGCGGCGCGCCATTATTATCATGAGAGCGCGGCACAGCTCACCGCGGATCAGGCCGCCAAGCTTGCCGCGATGGTGCCGAACCCGCGTTACTATGACCAACACCGCGAGGCGCCGGGCCTGCTGCGCAAGACCGATATCATCATGGCACGCATGAACGACGTGGAAATTCCCTGAGCGCCTGATAGAGGATTTCTTTACAATAGCGCGCGAATTATGGGGAGCGCGCGATGACCGAAGGCAGCCAGGAACATCACTATACCGAGAACGTGCAGGAACACCTCAAGCAGGTCGAATCGCTGCTGCACAAGCATGCGCTGCTGGAGGAGGTGATCCATCGCCAGGAACTGCCGCGCAACGACCGCCACGGCCTGCTCGATAGCATCGTACATAAACAGCACAATGCAGAACTGCAGCGCAAGTTGGCTGGCATGCATCCCGCCGACATTGCCTATATTCTGGAATCTTTGCCGATTGAAGAACGCATGCTGGTGTGGGATCTGGTCAAATCCGAGCATGATGGCGAAATATTGATCGAGGTTTCCGATGCGGTTCGCGATTCGCTGATCGAGTCGATGAGCCGCGAGGAGTTGCGTGAGGCAACCGAGCAACTAGACACCGACGAGATCGCAGACCTTGCTCCCGACCTGCCGCAAAACGTGATTCGCGATGTGTTCAAGTCGCTTCCCATCGGGGAGCGCGAGCAGTTGCGCGCCGCGATGTCTTACGATGAAGACTCGGTCGGTGCGCTGATGGATTTCAACATGGTGCATGTCCGTGAGGATGTCACGCTTGAAACGGTGTCGCGTTATCTGCGCCGTCTCGATGAATTGCC